>TARA_R110002073_G_scaffold23319_17_pt1 | contig 19510 bp, 18 predicted proteins | sample TARA_R110002073 | Tara Oceans TARA_R110002073 (sample SAMEA4397174) | marine metagenome | biome: Polar Biome; feature: [DCM] deep chlorophyll maximum layer (ENVO:01000326); material: water (ENVO:00002006), including particulate matter (ENVO:01000060) such as... | depth 40 m
ATGCGGGAGACGCCTCACAGGCTGAACTGGACGCAATGGTGGCAACGTTTAATGGGCAGAGTGAGGCGTCCTTCGCCGCCGTTGCCAACGCGGTGGAAATGGTGCCCCAGGTTCGCCTCGACCACATCGAAACCCGTGGCAAACGCCTGATTCCCGTCATCTCTACCTGAGATTCTGCGTGGCGCAATTCCCGGCACGACATCTGTATCACAGGACCCAGGGCTTGGCGCACCGCGCCTCGGGCCAATGTAAGCGCTTGCAATGACTCCCCCGGCTGACAAAAAATTTCTGTTTATCCACATCATGAAGACCGGCGGCACGTCTTTTGCCGATATCATCAGTGACAATTTTACTGCTGATGAACGCTATCCCGATGCCTGCGTGGCGCCCGATGCGGGGATTTTTCGCCGTATAGAGGCCTACCTGTTTGTCCCGGGACTCGTTGCCGAGGTCAATGCGCTGCAGGGCAAACTGCGAATGGTTCGCGGGCATGTCCCGTATGCGACCCGGGCCCTGTTGCAGGACAACTATATTGCGCTGACGCTGCTGCGCCATCCGGTAGAGCGAACGCTGTCCTACCTGAAGCATTGCCGCCGCTATCATACTGAACACCAGCAGCTGGAACTGGAAGCCATATATGAGGATCGCTGGTTTAATGAGAGCTTTGTACACAACTACCAGACAAAGCTGTTCTCGATGTCTGCAGAGGAAGCCCTGGCCGAGACACGCCTGCGCGCTGGTGAACCCGAATTGCCGCCGCGGCGGATAATGGGTGACGGCTCGGCGCTGGCGCCGGAAATCGAAGCGTTTCGGCAACGGGCGCCCGGTCGTGTGTCCCTCGAATGTTTTGCCGCCAGCACCGGCATCATCCGCGCCGACGATCAACGCCTGGCGCTTGCCCGGGACAACCTGTCGGCGGTCGAAGTGGTGGGGGTCACTGAACACTACGACCGTTTTCTCAGGCGGCTTATCGATGAGCACGGCTGGCGCATCGCGGCAATCCCGCATCGACATGCCGGAGAGGGCGAGGCGATTTCACCGCAGTTTCGACAACGAATTGCCGCCGACAACGCGCTGGATATGGAACTCTATGCACATGCAAAGTCACTGTCCTCCGCGGGCTTGCCGGCGCGATAGCAACGCACATTCTCCCGGGCTCGCAGCTGGCACCACACTGGCTGCGCACAGGGAGTAGATAGAGTAGTAAGCAGACGGCAGTTGCCCTGCGCTGCAGACATAGTTAATGGGGAGTACCAACGATGAAAAGCCTTTGGAACGATGAGGCCGCTGCTGCCTTCGCCGATGATGATCTTGCCATGCGCGTGTACACCTCGCGACTGCTGGGCTCCAATGAAGACCTGGTGATGCACGGTGGCGGCAATACATCCGTCAAGGCAATCACCCGGGACTTTTTTGGCAACGAGCTGGAAGTCCTGTATGTGAAGGGCAGCGGCTGGGACCTGAAGACCATCGAAAAGCCGGGCTTTCCAGCGATCAAACTGAAAGAGACGCGCATGCTGGCAGACCTGGAAACCCTGTCGGACCCGGACATGACACGGCAGCTTCGCGCGCTGATGCTGGACCCGTCTGCCCCCTCTCCGTCGGTGGAGGCCATCCTGCACGCCATCCTGCCGGCCAGGTTTATCGACCATACGCACACGGATGCGATCATCACCTTGAGTAACAACCCCAACGGGGAGCAAATTCTCGCCGAGGTCTTCCCCGACTGCATGGTACTGCCGTATATCATGCCCGGTTTCATCCTGTCGCGGCAGGTGAACGAGGCCATCAAACGCAACGATCCCGCGCAGTACAAGGGCATAATCCTCATGCACCACGGCGTTTTCACCTACAGCGATGACGCCAAAACCGCGTATGAAGATATGATCGAACTGGTGAGCCGGGCCGAGGCGTATATCGCCGCTCACGGCAACACCGCGCTTCAGACCGCCAGTCATAGCGTTGATCTGATGGACCTCGCGCGCATTCGCAAGGCCGTCAGTGCTGCGCGCGGTGTCGCCCAACTCGCGGTACTGGACCAGAGCCCCGACGCACAGGGATTTTCCTGTGTTGCCAATGTTGCCGACATCGCCACGCGCGGGCCGATAACACCGGATCATGTGATTCGCACCAAGCGAATCCCGGTAATTATCGACGCCAGGCCCGCCAGCGGCGTCCCGGAAATCGACCAGTTTGTCGCCGATTACCGGGCCTATTTCGACGCCAACGACAACGGGGAATTGCAGATTCTCGACCAGGCACCCCGCGTGGGTATCTGGCGCTCCGCCGGCTCCATCGCATTCGGCAGCAGCCTGAAAGAATGCACTATCATCACCGACATTGCCCGGCACACACGGTGGGCCATCCAGGTCGGGGAATCGGTCGGTGGCTGGGAAGCACTCCCTGAAAAAGATATCTTTGACCTTGAGTACTGGGTGCTGGAGCAAGCCAAGCTGGGCAAAAGCGGGGCGGTGAAACCACACCAGGGCAAAGTCGCCCTTGTCACCGGCGCCTACAGCGGCATCGGTAGAGCGACCTGCGAGGCGCTGGCGGCTGACGGTGCGGTAGTGTTCGGCCTCGACATCAACGCGGATGTGGTCGCGCAATTGGGCGCTGGCAACATGACCGGCATCGTCTGTGACCTGACCGACAGCACGGCCATTGCAGCAGCGGTTGAGCAGGTCATCACGCGCTGCGGCGGCCTCGACATCGTCGTCTGCAACGCGGGCATTTTCAAGGCCGGGGAGCGCGTGGAATCTCACAGCGAACAGACCTGGGATGACACCCTCGCCATCAACCTGACCGCCACCCAGCGCCTGATGAGCGCCAGCATTCCCTACCTGAAACTCGGTATCAGCCCCTCCATTGTGGTGATCGGCTCGCGCAATGTTGCGGCACCGGGGCCGGGCGCTGCCGCCTACTCCGTCAGTAAAGCGGGCATCACGCAACTGGCCAGGGTCGCGGCACTGGAACTGGCCGCCGACGGCGTTCGGGTCAATGTGGTACATCCGGACGCGGTCTTCGATACCGCGCTGTGGACTGAGGAAGCGCTGGCGCAGTCGGCCGCCCGCTACAGTATGACCGTGGAGCAGTACAAGGCGAAGAACCTGCTGGGCAGGGAGATCCGCTCGACCGAGGTCGGACGACTGGTCTCGACCCTCGCCAGCGATGTCTTTGCCGCGACGACGGGGGCGCAAATCCCGATCGACGGCGGCAACGACCGGGTCATCTAGCCGCGCGACTCCAGCGCTGCAGATTGTCACCCACAATGGCCAGCAGTCGCTGGCCAATGGCCGTCATATCGAGGCGGGCAGCGGGCAGCAGTTTCGCCATCGACGTCACCTGTAAGCCGGCGTAGCCGCAGGGGTTGATGCGGCCAAAGGGTTCCAGATCCATATCCACATTCAACGCCAGCCCGTGATAGCTGCAACCGCGGCGAACCCGCAAGCCCAGCGACGCGATTTTCGCGTCCGCCACGTAGACACCGGGCGCCGCGGGTTTGGCGAGTGCAGGAATATCATATTCGGCGAGCAGTTGAACCAGGCTGCGCTCGATCAGGCTGACCAGATCCCGCACCCCCAGTTGCCGGCGACGCATATCCAGCAGCAGGTAGAGCACCCATTGCCCGGGCCCGTGATAGGTGACCTGTCCACCGCGATCGACCTGGATGACAGGGATGTCGCCGGGTGCCAGCAGATGCTCGGATTTACCGGCCTGGCCCTGGGTAAACACCGCGGGATGCTGCAACAGCCACAGTTCGTCTGGCGCATCAGCATCGCGCGATTCGGTGAACTGGCGCATGGCATCCAGCGTGGGTTGATAATCGACCAGCCCGAGTTCCCGCAGCAGCAATTCGGGGCCGGACACGGTTTAAATCACCATGGTGACATGACCGGTCGCCAGCAGATCCTGGTGCAGGGTTTCCAGTTGCTCGGGGCCGGTGGCGGTAATGGTGATGGTCAGCGAGGTAAACGTGCCCTTGCTGCTGACTTTTGCCACCACTGTCTGCTGGTCGAAACCGGGCGCGTGACGCTCGAATACATCCAGAATGACCGACTCAAAGGCTTCGCTACTGCGCCCCATCACCTTGATCGGGTAGTCGCAGGGAAATTCTATCCTGGGTGCATCAGGCGGTTGTTCCACAGTGTGCTCCTGTCATTCCGCTGCGGTTCTTCCGGCCCCGAACAGTTCCGCAATGAACATCAGGATACTGTCCCACAGGCGCGCAAAGAATCCCGACGGCTCGACCGCCTGTAACGCGACTGCGGGCGCCTGATAGCGGGTTTCCCCATCGAGAGTCACCGTCACCATACCCACGGCATCGCCCACCGCAAGCGGCGCCACGATTTCGCTGTTCAGTGTCACATCGGTTTGCAGTTCATCGTGCTTGCCGCGCGGCAGGGTCAGCACCACCTTGTCCAGCAAGCCGACAGGCACATAGTCCTGCAGGCCTTTCCATACGCGCGGCTTCGCCAGTTCCGTCAGCGGCTCGAAAGCAGTCTCGGTCTGGTAAAAGCGGAAGCCGTAGTTGAGCAGCGCCGCGGTATCATTCTTGCGTGCCTTGGTGCTGTTAGTCCCCATTACCACGGATATCAGGCGCATGCCGCTGCGCTCTGCCGAGGCGACCAGGCAATACCCGGCCTCCTGGGTATGCCCGGTTTTCAGGCCATCCACCGAGGGATCCTGCAGCAACAGGGTGTTGCGGTTGTACTGCCGGATATTGTTGAACGTGAACTCGAGCTCCTTGTAGATCGCGTACTGCTCGGGGTGATCGTTGATCATCGCCCGCGCCAGAATGGCCAGGTCGCGAGCGGTTGTCAGGTGTGCGGGATCCGGCAAGCCGTGGGAGTTGACATAATGCGTATTTTTCATGCCCAGCCGTTTGGCATTGGTATTCATCATCTCGGCGAACACCGCCTCGCTGCCGGCGATGTGTTCAGCAATGGCCAGGGAGGAGTCGTTGCCGGAGGAAATGATGATACCGCGCTGCAGGTCTGCCACGGACACATCCTTGCCCGGCTCAATCCACATCAGTGACGAACCGTTGAAAATCGGGTTCTGCGACCAGGCGTTCTCGGAGATACGGACCATGTCATCTTCCTTGACACGACCCGCATTGATTTCCTCAGCCAGCACGTAGGCCGTCATCATCTTGGTCAGGCTTGCCGGCGGCAATTGTTCATCTGCATTGTGCTCCACCAACACTTCGCCGCTGTTTGCATCAACCAACAGGTAGGCCTTGGCCGCCAACTCCGGCGCCGCGGGTATGGCATTTTGCGAGTGTGCGCCAACAGTGGAGAGGATGAGAAGTAAGGCCAGAGCTATTCGAATCATGATCTAGGGGAACCGTGGGATGAGTTTCGCAAGCGGCGATGGTACCGCATGCGCGGTCGGAGCGAAAGAATAGCGGCCGTCAGGGCAGCGGCTGGCCCGCTTCATACCCACTGTCCTGCAAGCGCTGCTGCAGCGCCAATAGATGCTGTTTGTTGTCTACCGGCCCCACCCGCACCCGGTACAGCATGGTGCCTCCGGCCTCTACCGGGCTGATAAACACCGGGGCAGACAGTAAATTCTGTAATTCTGCCAGCAGCGTTTTGGCCGTGGACTCGCTGCCAAAAGCGCCCAATTGCAGGTATCGGTATTTGCCGTAGGACGCGTCGCGCCTGTCCTCGACACCGGCTACATCGATAACCTCGACTTCCACCCGCGTCGTACCCTTTTCCATATAGCCGAGTTTGACCGCTGCAGCGTAAGACAGATCGATCAAACGCTCTGAATGGAAAGGGCCGCGATCATTGACCCGCACTATGATGCTCTTGCCATTCTCCAGGTTGGTAACACGCGCGAAGCAGGGAATCGGCAGTGATTTGTGCGCGGCGCTGGCCTGGTAGACATCGTAGAGCTCGCCATTGGATGTCTCGTGCCCGGTGAACTTGGCGCCGTACCAGGACGCGATACCCTGCTCCCTGTAGCCGCGATAATCTTTCATCACCTCGTAGGTTATGCCGCCGATAACGTACGGACTCATATTGCCCACCGCCAGAATGGGCTCTGGCTGCGGCGTGGCGTCGACCACTTCCTCCGGCGTGATAGGCCGCAGCGGCGCGAAATCGTGCTCCACCGCGTAACGTGATTTTGGCGGCGTCTGTGCGGTTGTTGTCTGCGCCTCTCCAGTGTCGGGCGCAGGCGATACGCAGGCCCCCAGCAGCAGCGTCAGCGCAAGCAGGGCAGCGCCAGTCACACGGGTGCTCACCGGGCGATGCGCTCGGCCAGGCGCTGACTGAGTTGATAGACGCTCATCGCATACATGGAGCTGTGATTGTAGCGGGTAATGACATAAAAATTGTGCAGCCCGAGCCAGTACTCGTATCCGTCTTTCAATTCAAATTTCATTGCAGTGGCCAGCGCATTCGGATCCAGTTGCATTTTCGCCACCACGCCGTCCGCGGCAAACTGCGCCACCGTGCGCACCGGTTTCAGGTCTTCCCGGCTCTTGACGAAAATGGTGTCGGGGGTATCTGCAGCAACGGTGGCCGCCGAGACCACCACCTCGCCCTCGCGCCAACCGTGTTGCTTGAAATAATTGGCAACACTGCCAATCGCATCCACTGGATTTGTCCAGATATCCACAATGTCGTCGTTGTCAAAATCGATGGCGTAGCTGCGATAGCTGCTGGGCATGAACTGCCCGTACCCCATCGCACCAGCGTAAGACCCCACCAGCTCTGTCGGGTCCATACCCTGATCGCGGGTGAGGATCAGGAAGTTTTTCAGCTCAGCGGTAAAAAAGGGCGAGCGAGGGGGGTAGTCGAATGCCAGCGTCGACAGTGCGTCCAGTACCCGGTAACTACCGGCAACCCTGCCGTAATAGGTTTCCACCCCGATAATGGCGACTATGATCTCGGCCGGCACGCCGAATTCCCGCTCTGCTCTCTCCAGCGTCACACGGTGTTTGTGGTAAAACTCAACACCCTGTTCCTCGCGCTTGTCGTTGAGAAAAATCTCCCGGTATTCGTACCACGGCTTGGACTTTTCAGCCGGGCGCGATATTGCAGTCAAGATACTGTCCTTGCGTTCCGCCCGGGCAAAAAGCTGCATCAGTTGCTCCCGGTCGAAGCCCTCCTCCACCACCAGTTCATCCACCACCGCAGCGGCGGCAGGGTGTCCGCCGTAGTTATCCCCCGCGCAGGACAGGGTCGGCCACAGGCAGGCCAAAACAACGAATACTTTCAGGCGTAGTGACATAAAATTTAACTCGTTCTCGCTCGATTGAGGATGAATGTATAGCGGTGATGTCGTGTCGTGTTCATGTGGTCGCGCTGGCTTTCTCTGTACTGATTGCCATCAGCACACCAAAGCCGGCCAGCAGTGTCACCACTGAAGTACCACCGGCGCTCACCAGCGGCAGGGGAACCCCCACAACCGGCAGTAACCCGGCGACCATGCCCATATTAACAAAGATATACACGAAAAACGTCAGCGTCAGACTTCCGGCCATCATTCGACCGAAACTGGTTTGTGCGTGGGCGCCAATCCAGAAGCCGCGCAATAAAATCAACAGGTAAATACTCACCAACAGAATAATACCCTGAAGCCCGTGCTCCTCGGCCAACACCGCAATAATAAAATCCGTGTGACTTTCGGGCAAGAAATCCAGCCGCGACTGGGTACTTTGCAGCCAGCCCTTGCCGTCCCAGCCCCCGGACCCGATGGCCGTCTTGGACTGGATAATATTCCAGCCCGCCCCGAGTTTGTCACTCTCCGGGCTGAACATGGTAAGGATGCGCTGTTTCTGGTACTCCTTTAACCCGTACATCCACACCGGCCATGCCGATGCCGCTGCCAGCACCACTGCGCCAAAAATGTAGCGCCAGCCAATCCCGGCCATAAACAGCACAAACAATCCGCTCGACGCGATCAGCAGGGAGGTACCCAGATCCGGCTGAATCACGATCAGACCCGCGGGCACCGCCAACAGCGCCAGCGCCCCCACCACCGCAAGGAAACGCGGAGGCAACACCCTGCCGGCCAGGAACCAGGCGACAACCAGTGGCACGGCCAGTTTCATCACCTCGGCGGGCTGGAAACGGAACCCCCCCACCTGCAGCCAGCGCTGGGCACCTTTGGCTCCCACGCCCACCAGCAGCACCGCGACCAGCAGCGCCACTCCGCCCAGATACAGCCACGGCGCCCAGCGTTCAAACTCCTTCAAACTGATTTGGGCGACCATAAACATAATGACAAAGGCCAGCCCGAGATAACTCCCCTGGCGGTAAACGGCCTCCATACTCTGGCCGGACGCGCTGTACAGTACCAGCAGTCCGTAGACACTCAGCACCACCAGCAGCAACACCAGGGGTATATCGATATGCAATCGCATGATCGCGCTGGGCCGCCTGGCCATGTCGCGCGAACCCTGGTGCGGCAACTGCCGTACGTAATCGCCCATCAGCCAGGCTCCACCGAAAACCAGGTATCAATCACCGCGCGCGCAATCGGCGAGGCGGCGGAACTGCCGCCGCCATTCTCGACGATAATGCCGACGGCAATCGTGGGCGCCTCAATCGGGGCGAACGCGATAAACAGGCCGTGATGCCGATGCCTCTCCGCCACTTCGTCCTCGTTGTAGACGGCGTTCTGGGCGATGCCAATCACCTGTGAGGTACCGGTTTTCCCCGCCATTTCATAGGTAATACCCTTGGCCAGCGCTTTTGCGGTACCCCGCTGGCCGTGCACCACCTCGCGCATGCCGTCGAAGATCGCATCCCAGTACTCGGCAGGGGCCTCTATCGGTTCCAGCATCGGGGACGGCACCGGTTCGCCATCTACAGCCATCACCAGGCGCGGAACCCGGCGCTGCCCCCTGCTCGCCATCACACTGGTGGCCACCGCCAGTTGCAACGGCGACGCCAACATATAGCCCTGGCCAATACCGGCACTGAGGGTTTCGCCCGGATACCAGGATTGTGCCAGTGCCGCGCGTTTCCAGCGGGTTGAGGGCAGGACACCGGCGCGCTCATTGGTGGTATCGATACCGGTGCGATCACCAAAGCCAAACGGGTGCAGATAGTCGTACATGCGATCGATTGTCAGGCGTCGCGCCAGATCGTAGTAGTACACGTCACAGGACTGGGCAATCGCCATTTTCATATCCACGCGCGGCGCGTGCCCCGTACCCGTGACCCGCAGTATCCAGTCGCGATATTTACGGGAGTCACCCGGCAGGCTGTACCAGCCGGGGTCAGCCACTGTCGACTGCGGTGTCACCAGGCCGGACAGCAATCCGGCCATCGACATAAACGGCTTGATGGTGGAACCGGGGGGGTAGGACCCCTGTATGGCCCGGTTGAAGAGCGGCACATCCAGCGAATCCCGCAGCGCCGAGTACTCACTGGAACTGATCCCGTTCACGAACAGGTTGGTGTCGAATCCCGGCGTCGACACCAGCGCCAACAGCCCGCCGGTGCGCGGGTCGATCGCAACCACGGCCCCGCGGCGGTCGCCCAGGGCTTCAAACGCCGCGAGCTGCACATCGTAGTCCAGCGACAGCGTGAGATCCTTGCCGCGCGCGGGGGCAAACCGCTCGAGCACGCGCAGTACCCGCCCGTGCGCATTGCTCTCCACGTTCTGGTATCCGACATCGCCGTGCAGCAGATCCTCGTAGTACTTCTCCACTCCCACTTTCCCGACGTGGAAGGTGCCGCGATAATCCGTTTCATCGAGCTCCTGCGCTTCCTGCTCGTTGATGCGGCCAACATAACCAATCGCGTGCGAGAACAACTCGCCATGGGGGTAGTGCCGCAACAGCTGCGCCTCCACCACCACGCCCGGCAGGCGGAAGCGATTAACGGCGAGTCGCGCGCGCTCTTCCTCGGTCAGGCGAAACCGCAGCGGCACCGGTTCATAGGGGCGGCTGCGGTGGAGTTTCTTGCGGAAAGTCTCCAGATCGCCCTCCGAAACCGGCAGCACCGCCTGCAAATCTGCCAGTGTGGCCTCGAGGTCCGGCACGCGCTCGCGCACAACGGACAGCATATAACTGGGGCGATTATCCGCCAGCACCACACCATTGCGATCAAAGATCAGACCGCGCCGGGGCGGCAGCGGCTGCAACTGCACGCGGTTGCGCTCCGACTGGGTGCGGTAGATTTCGTACTCGGTGACCTGCAGGGTGTAATAGCGCATCAGTATCACGCCGAGCAAAATCATCACCAGGCCAATCGCGAGAATAGTGCGCGTGCCATAAACGCGCGACTCAAGCTGCGGATCTTTTAAATCGAATTGCGGTAGCATTCAGACGGCCTGGGAACCCTGTACTGCGTTGAAGGGGGTAGACACTAGGCGCGATGATACGGGTGGTTGACGGTGATTGTCCAAGCCCGATACAACTGTTCCGCCAGCAGCACTCGCACCAGCGGATGTGGCAACGTCAAATCGCTTAGCGACCAACACACATCCGCGCGCGCCAGGCAGGCCGGTGACAGGCCGTCCGGCCCACCGATCAGGATGCTGTAATTGTCACCCGACATTTGCCAGGCCTCCAGTTGCCGCGCCAGCTCCGGGGTCGCCATCCGCTGGCCCTGGACATCGAGGGCAACCACACGCTCGCCGGGGGCGATGGCCTTTAGCATCTGCTCTCCCTCTGCCGCGCATACAGCCCCTGCTGCGACATCCTTGCCGCGCTTCGCCAGCGGGATTTCTCGCCACACCAGCTTCATCTCCCGGGGCAGGCGTTTGGTGTATTCCGTGATTCCCTGTCCAACCCATGCGGGCATCCGGGTGCCCACGGCGATGACACTGATGCGCATCAGCCGCTGGCTTCAGGCGCAGCCCACAGGCGCTCCAGATCGTAGAAATCGCGGGTTGCCGGCAGCATGACATGGACCACCACGTCACCCAAATCCACCAGCACCCATTCACCGGCATCCTCGCCCTCCATTCCCATCGGCGCCATACCCTGCTTCTTGGCCTCTACCGACACATGGCTGGCCAGGGACTTGACGTGGCGGTTGGAGGTGCCACTGGTGATCACCATATAATCCATCACATCGGTTAACGCGGACACGTCCAACGTCACGGTGTTGACGGCCTTGAGGTCGTCCAGCGCTGCGACGACCAACTGTGTGAGCTGTTCAGAGTCCATAGGGCTGGTTTTCATTGGCTTTCATAGACGGCGATCCTTTGGTTGACGATACAGTTTAACGGTACAGTGAGTTTGCCTGGATATAGTCCAGCACGGATTGCGGCAGCAGGTATCGCGCAGACCGCCCCGCTGCCAGTATGTCGCGAATCTCGGTGGCCGATATCGCCAGCGGCCGCAACTCTTCAATGGCGATACAACCCGCTGGCTGCAATCGCAGTCGATGCGGGTCCGCGACACGGTGCTCATTGAGCCAGTGCGCGACTTCTCCCGCACTCGGCAACGCCCAACCGGGACGCGCGATAACGACGATATGGGCCCAGTCCAGCAACTCCCGCCAGCGGTGCCACTGGTTAAGTTCCAGCAGTGCATCACAGCCCATCACCATGCACAGGCCGGTTCCAGCGCCCAGTTCACCGCGCAACTCGATGAGGCTGTCTATGGTATAGGAATTTCCGGGCCGCTGTAGCTCCCGCAGATCACACGCCAGGCGCGGCTCTCCCTCGACCGCCAGTTCAACCATCGCAGCGCGGTGTGCGGCACTGCACTCCGGGGGCTCACGGTGCGGTGGTTGCGCACTGGGCATCAGGCGCAATTGTGCCAGTTGCAACCGCTCCACCAACTCGAGCGCGGAACGCAGGTGGCCGTAATGCACTGGATTGAACGTGCCGCCGAAGACTCCGACCAGTTCCAGCGTGGACGATCCGGGCGCGCTCAAGTGCGAAGCTGCCCCTCCCCGAGCACGACAAACTTCTGTGTGGTAAGCCCTTCCAGCCCAACGGGGCCGCGGGCGTGCAATTTGTCGGTGGAAATACCGATTTCGGCACCCAAACCGTACTCGAACCCGTCTGCCAGCCGCGTCGAGGCATTGACCATGACCGAGCTGGAATCCACTTCCCGCAGGAAGCGCATGGCCCTGGCATGCTCCTGCGTGACAATGCTGTCGGTGTGTTGTGAACTGTAGGTATTGATATGCTCAATCGCCTGCTCCAGGCCATCCACCACACGCACCGCGAGAATGGGTGCCAGATACTCCTCGCTCCAATCCTGCTCGGTGGCCGCTGTGGCAGCCGGCAGTAGCGCAAGCGCGCGCGGGCAGGCGCGCAGCTCCACCCCGGCCTCGGCATAAGCCTGCGCGAGCCGCGGCAGCAAGGCCTGCGCCTTGGAGGCGGCTACCAACAGGGTCTCCATCGTGTTACAGGTGCCGTAGCGCTGTGTCTTGGCGTTGAATGCGATACTGACGGCCATCTCGTCGTCGGCATAGTCGTCAATATAGACGTGGCATACCCCGTCGAGGTGCTTGATGACAGGCACCCGGGCATCGCGGCTGATACGCTCGATCAGGCCTTTGCCGCCGCGCGGCACGATCACATCCACATACTCGGGCATGGTGATCAACTGGCCTACCGCGGCCCGGTCAGCGGTCGCCACTACCTGTACCGCCGCTGCCGGCAAGCCGCTCGCCTGCAAGCCCTGACGCAGGCATTCGGCGATCGCGCAATTGGACGCCAGCGCCTCAGAGCCACCGCGCAGGATGGTCGCATTACCCGCCTTCAGGCACAGGCTCGCCGCCTCCACCGTGACGTTCGGCCGCGACTCATAAATAATGCCAATGACGCCAAGCGGCACGCGCATGCGACCCACCTGGATACCGCTGGGCATGCTGCGCATCTCACTGATGCTGCCCACCGGGTCCGGCAGCGCCACGACCTGTCGCAGGCCCTCGAGCATGGTATCGATACGCGATGGGGTCAGCTCCAGTCGATCCAGCAGCGGTGCTTCCAGCGCATTGGCGCGGCCCTGTTCCAGATCCTGCCTGTTGGCTTCAGCCAGGCTGGCGCGGGCACCATCCAGCGCGTCGTGCACGGCGAGCAGGGCGCGGTTGCGCACCGCAGTTGGCGCCGCCGCCACAATGCGCGAGGCCGCGCGCGCGGCCATGCCAAGCTCCACCATGTACTGCTCAACACTCATTGCCAATCAACCATCAAAAACACAAAGGCGCGATTATACCTGATGCATCGGGCGGATGTGCTAAGCTCCTGCCTGAAATTCTCACAGGAATCAGCATGGCCGCGACCCCCGACCTGGAATTCTTTTACGACTGCTCCAGCCCCTGGACCTATTTTGCATTTACGCGAATCCAGCCCCTGATGCAGCGGCTGGCACTGCCAGTCCGCTGGCGCCCCATCCTCGTCGGCGGGGTGTTCAACGCGGTCAACCAGGAGCTCTACGCCGCTCGCGAGGCGATGTTCAACAGCCCCGACAGCCCGCGCATGAAGTACTTCATCAAGGATATGCAGGACTGGGCTGACCTCTGCGGTGTGCGTACCAACATGCCGCCGGGCCACCCCATCAGCAGCGTCAAGGCCATGCGCGGCGCCTTCTATGCGCAGGAGCAGGGCCTGCTGGTACCGTATTCAGAGGCCGTGTTTAAAACCTACTGGGACAGCGACAGCCCCGATATCTCAAGCGACGCGGTGCTCGCGACTGTTTGCGCGCGGGTGGGACTGGACACGGGCGCCTTTTTTGCCGCCATCACCGATCAGCGCTACAAGGATTTGCTGCGCCAGAACACGGATGAGCTTATTGCCCGCGGCGGGTTTGGCTCACCGACGATATTCATCAATGGCGACGATATGTATTTTGGCAATGATCGGCTGGAATTGGTGGAGTACCGGCTGCGGCAACTACTGGAGTAGCGTGGCCCCTGGATGGGTCTGGTCTGTTGCCTTATTTCCGGCGCAGCGAGGGAGGCGGTGGCTGGCGAACGGCCGCACGCGTGCCCCTGTTTTCGGGCTGCTGCGCAACTCGACAAAAATTGCTGCGCAATTTTTTGGACTCAAACAGTGCTCGCAGAAAGCCCCCGAAAACAGGGGCACGCGAAAGCAGCGGCCCGATTGTTCGCCAGCCACCGCCTCCCTCGCTGCGCCTCGTTTGTCAGCAAAACCCGAACAGCCAGTAACCTCATAGTGCCGATCTTCGTTAACTTCAACTGAGGCGTCACGGATCGAGAATCTGCTCAAGCAGAGGTCGAAGCACCGGCACCGGTCCGAAACATCAGGCCACGCTCAGCGCATTGCCCCTGTTCGGGGCTTTCTGCGAGGACTGTGCGAGTCCAGATTTTTGCGAAGCAAAAATTGTCGAGTTCCGCAGCAGCCGAACAGGGGCAATGCGCTGTGGCCTTTCGGACCGGTGCCGGGGCTTTGACCGGCTCACTAGCGACACATCAATTGCCAGAGGAAAAGCGGGCACAAGGCCCGCCAGATAACGATGACTGAGTCGCGCGTTACAGCGCGTCAGCGTTCTCCGCCAGATAGGCAGCGACGCCGTCGGGAGAGGCATTCATGCCCTTGTCGCCCTTGTTCCAGCCCGCCGGGCATACTTCGCCGTGCTCGTCGGTGAACTGCAGCGCCTCAACCAGGCGGATCAATTCATCGATGTTGCGACCCAGCGGCAGGTCGTTGACCAGTTGTGAGCGCACTGTGCCTTCACGGTCGATCAGGAAGGCACCGCGGAAGGCGACACCACCGGCGCTTTCCACATCGTAGGCGCGACAGATATCGTGGTTGACGTCAGCCGCCATGGTGTAGGTCACGGGGCCGATACCGCCGTCTTTTACTGCCGTATTGCGCCAGGCATTGTGGGTAAACTGGGAATCGATGGACACAGCCACCACTTCAACACCCAGCTCGCGGAACTTGTCCATGCGGTGATCCAGCGCAATCAGCTCTGAGGGACACACGAAGGTGAAATCCAACGGGTAGAAGAATATCAGGCCGTATTTGCCCGCCATCGCCTCGGAACGCTTGAAAGAATCGACGATCTCACCCGTTCCGAGCACTGCCGCCACGTCGAAATCCGGTGCCGGCTTACCAACTAAAACGCCCATGTATCTACACTCCTCTTTGGTTGTTCATGCAATGGCGCCATCCCAGTGTGAGATGGCACTCTGGCGAGAATGATACACAGACCGTTTGATATCGCCTATTGAATTGTAAGCATGGCCTCAATAGCCAACCGCTATCACTTTAATAGCGCTACTCTGACTCTGGGGCAGACGCCACTGCGTTCGCCTTGATCAGCGTCTCCAGCTCACCACTTTCGTGCATTTCGGTAATGATGTCGCAGCCTCCGACCAGTTCGCCATCCACCCACAGCTGGGGGAAGGTGGGCCAGTTCGCATACTGGGGCAATGTCGCACGAATTTCCGGATTGCTCAAAATGTCCACATACGCAAAGCGCTCACCACAGGCCATCAGCGCCTCCACCGTGCGCGCTGAAAAACCGCACTGCGGCTGGTTGGGGGAACCTTTCATGTATAGCAACACGCGGTTGTTGGCGATCTGTTCTTTGATTGTCTCGATAATATCCATGTTTCGTCCTGTCTTGTTGTAGCCCGTTGGGCTGTCTGTCTTCAGGGGGGCTATATTACCCTATTTCGAACGCAGATTGCTCCTGCTGCGTGCGGATCGATTGCCAATCCAGCCGGACCTAGCTATAGTTGCCCGTTTCGAGGCAGCTCCCGCTGCCTTTTTGCGTTTTTGGGAGGGGCACAATCATGTCGGCGCTGATGCAGACTTACGCCAGGCTACCAGTGACTTTCAGTCACGGCGAGGGTGTGTACCTCTACGACACCGAGGGGCGTCGCTACATGGATGCCATTTCCGGCATCGCCGTCAACGGGCTGGGCCACGCTCACCCGGCAGTGACGGCGGCGATCCGGGCCCAGGCCGACAAGCTGGTGCACAGCTCCAACCTCTACCGCATTGAAGCCCAGGAACAACTCGGCGCGGCACTGACGCAGGCGGCCGGGATGGACAACTGCTTTTTCGGCAACTCCGGCGCCGAGGCCAATGAAGCGGCGATCAAGCTGGCGCGCCTGTACGGACACAACCGCGGCGTCAAGAAACCGGCTATCGTGGTGCTTGAAGGCGCGTTCCACGGCCGCACGCTGGCGACACTCAGCGCCACCGGCAACCGCAAGATACAGGCTGGCTTTGAGCCGCTGGTATCCGGCTTCGTGCGGGCGCCGCGCAACGATATCGAGGCGCTGCGACAGATCGCCGCCAACAACCCTGACGTCGTGGCTTTGCTGGCCGAGCCCATCCAGGGGGAAAGCGGCGTGCAGACGCTGGATCGCGAATACCTGCAGGCCGCGCGGGAGATTTGCAGCAAACAGGGCTGGCTGCTCATGCTCGATGAGGTGCAAACCGGCAACGGTCGCACCGGCACCTATTTTGCGTATCAGGGTCTCGATCTGATACCGGATGTTGTCACCACCGCGAAAGGGCTGGGCAATGGCGTGCCGATTGGCGCCTGCCTCGCAACGGGAGCGGCAGCGCAGGTGTTTGGCGCGGGCCAGCACGGCTCCACGTTTGGCGGCAACCCCCTGGCCTGTGCCGCGGGCCTGGCCGTGATCAACACGATTACCCGGGACAAGTTGTGCGACAACGCAACCGCCATGGGGCAATTGATTGCCGACACCCTGCGCACAGAGTGCGCCGGTATGGGGCATGTTCGCGAGATCCGCGGCCGGGGCCTGATGCTCGGTGTCGAGCTGCGCAAGGACTGCGGCGAACTGGTACAGCGCGCGATGGAGGCCGGCCTGCTGATCAATGTCGCCGGTGGCAACACGGTGCGATTGCTGCCACCGCTGGTCATCAGCGAATCCGAAGCCCGTGATCTGGCCGGCGGCGTCGCCGATCTGATCCGTAATTTTGACTGAGCACGCCTGCGGGGCGTAACAGGACAAGCCATGTCAGATACCCGACACTTTTTGACGCTGCTGGATTTCAGTCCCCAGGAGTTGCAGCAACTGGTGCAACGCGCCATTGAGATGAAGCGCGAACACCGCGCCGGCCAAGACCAGCGCGCCTTCCCGGGCACCTCACTGGCGATGATTTTCTCCAAATCATCGACCCGCACCCGGGTCTCGTTTGAAGCCGGCATCGCGCAGCTGGGGGGCCACGCGATGTTCCTGTCCCCGCAGGACACGCAACTGGGCCGGGGCGAACCCATTGAGGACAGCGCGCGAGTGATCTCTTCCATGGTGGATATCGTCGTCATCCGCACCTTCGGGCACGACATCGCGCAGCGGTTCGCAGCGAACTCCACCGTGCCGGTGATCAACGCCCTGACGGATGACTACCACCCCTGCCAGCTACTGGCCGATATGCAGACCTGGGTCGAACACCGCGGCAGTATCGCCGGCAAAAGCGTGTGCTGGGTCGGCGACGGCAATAACATGTGCCAGTCCTATATCAATGCCGCGCGCCAGTTCGACTTTGAGCTGCGCATCGCCTGCCCGCCGGGGTTTGAGCCCAACGCCGAGCTGCTCAAGGCCAACAGCGACCGCGTGCGCATCGAGCACGACCCGATGGTCGCCGCCCGCGGCAGCGACCTGCTGGTGACCGACGTCTGGGCATCCATGGGTCAGGAGGAAGAGCAGCTGGAACGCGCCGCGTTGTTCAAACCCTACCAGATCAACAGCGAACTCATGCGCGAGGCCGCCAGCGACGCGCTGTACATGCACTGCCTGCCGGCTCACCGGGGCGAGGAGATCAGCGCACAGCTGATGGATGCGCCCGACACGGTGATCTGGGATGAAGCCGAAAACCGGCTGCACGCGCAGAAAGCGCTGATGGAAACCCTGCTGCTGGCCAACCGCACCTGACATTCTGGCCGACGTGGCGGCATGCGCGCCATGCCGCTCGACTGCCCCACCCCTAAATAACCACCAGGTATAGATGACAGTATTTTTATGAAAAATTAATCGATAGCCCCGTCCCAATCGCTGAATTGGAGGCCTTTCACCGCCGGCCTGCAAGCGTATCAAGGCCTACGGGGTTAGTAGGCGCAGACCCACATAACTATGTACAAGTTATCCACAAAATAAACCCAGGCTAATTCCCTTGCAATGCTCCTGGAGCCGCATTATCTTGTACCCGAGTGAAGCATATACCCCTATATATTGGGTGTTCCGGTTAACAGACGAATAAGAAATTCATAAAATTAACCGCCTGATCAGGGAGTTCCTCCCGACAACCGCCCCGGGGACACCCTCCCGCAAAGTGGCGGCTTGTGATGGGTATAAATGCTTTGCCATGCGGTCACCCTTATAAAGCCAACATCGGCACTTCGGAGAAAACATGCAAACAGAGACCACCCCGGGCGGAGCCACCGCCGCAGCGACCACCCCACCGCAACAGACCCCCGCTGCCAGTGGCGCCATAGCCGCCACTGCTCCCGGGCAATTACGCGTTATCAAACGCAATGGTACCGTGGTGCCGTTCGAGGCCAGCAAGATCGCCGTGGCCATCACCAAGGCCTTCCTCGCAGTAGAAGGCGGCACCGCGGCGGCTTCCAGCCGCATCCACGAGACGGTGGCCAAGCTGACGGCAATGGTCATGAGCACCTTCCAGCGCCGCATGCCTTCCGGCGGCACCATCCACATTGAGGACATCCAGGATCAGGTAGAACTGGCCCTGATGCGCTCCGGTGAGCATAAAATCGCCCGCGACTACGTGATCTACCGCGAACAGCAATCACAGAAACGCGCCGCCAAGCAGGCCCTGTCCCCCGCCACCCAGGCCGCTGCCGGCAATATCACCGTGGTCCAGGCCGACGGCAGCCGCGCACCGCTGGATATCGACCGCCTGCACACCATCGTCAGCGAGGCCTGCTACGAGCTCAGCGATGTCAGCGAAACCCAGATCCTGGACGAGGCGCTGAAGAACCTCTACGACGGTGTCAGCCAGAGCGAGCTGAGCACATCGCTGGTGATTACTGCCCGCACCATGATCGAACAGGAACCGAACTATACGTTCGTCGCCGCCCGCCTGCTCTGCGACACCCTGCGCAGTGAAGCGCTGAGCTTCCTGGGTGTGGCCGATAACGCCACCCAGCACGATATGAGCACCCTGTACGCAAAAGCGCTGCCGGCCTACGTGGCGCGAGGCATTGAGCTGGAACTGCTGGCGCCAAAGCTGCAGGAATTCGACCTGGCGCGACTGGGCGAGGCACTGCTGCCCGAGCGCGACCTGCAATTCACCTACCTCGGCCTGCAAACCCTGTACGACCGCTACTTCATCCACAGCAACAACACCCGCATCGAGTTGCCGCAGATATTCTTCATGCGTGTCGCCATGGGGCTGGCCGCGGAAGAGGACGACATGAACGCCAGGGCCATCGAGTTCTACCAGTTGCTGTCATCCTTCGATTACATGAGCTCCACACCGACCCTGTTCAACGCTGGCACACTGCGCCCACAGCTGTCGTCCTGCTACCTCACCACGGTACCGGACAACCTGCACGGCATTTACGGGGCCATCCAGGACAACGCCATGCTGTCCAAGTTCGCCGGCGGCCTCGGCA
>TARA_R110002073_G_scaffold65408_13_pt1 | contig 19489 bp, 12 predicted proteins | sample TARA_R110002073 | Tara Oceans TARA_R110002073 (sample SAMEA4397174) | marine metagenome | biome: Polar Biome; feature: [DCM] deep chlorophyll maximum layer (ENVO:01000326); material: water (ENVO:00002006), including particulate matter (ENVO:01000060) such as... | depth 40 m
GGGGCCAGTATCGACGCTGAGGGATCCGCCGCAGATGGATCGATTGTCGCGGGCGGCGAGGATACTTTCATCCGCACCAGCGTCACTTCGACGGGAGGCGGGACTGGCGATGACGACGACCGCCGTGGTATTTCAATATCGCAATTTCGCGACAGATTCGGTGTTTGCGGATTGCGATGAGCCACATCGAAACGCGGCTCTGCACTGGACGCCGCCAATGGCGGAGGCGATACGAAGCTTCGGTGTGACTTGTCCGCTGAGTCGGAACCGCTTTGCGGCGAGTCGGTCGAGGGATTCGGAGTCTTCGATGACGCAGGATCAATGGGAAGCATGAGTGAACGGACTCCGATCGCACCGAGAACGTGCCCTTGATCGCTCATCGAGAAAAAGGGCTGGGATTGCGGTCCTATTGTAAAGCAGTGTCCTGCCAATCGGGAAATGATTTTTTGGCTTGGTGGGGATGATTTTGCAGAACAAACGCTCAATCACCACCCTAATCGGGGCGGTATTGCGGAATAGTCCGCTTCGCCTGGATTTGCCGGTTAGGCGACGATGCGGGACTGCTGTATGGCGGTTCGAGCGATGCAGGCCGATTCGGGCAAGAATCGATCTGCAGAGATTGTGCAATAGGGTCAAGACGAATCGCCTCGCAACAATGTATGCTAGGGGCGATCATTAAACCCTGTTTTTACGCATTCCCGCCGGCGCCCCAGAGTCATGTCGCATCCAGCCCGAGAGTCGATTTACCAAGCCATCGCCTCGATCCGATTGATCGATCCCCACACCCACATCAATCCGCATGCTCCGGCATCGCGAACGCTCGCCGATCTGCTGGGCTACCACTACTACACCGAACTGGCCCATTCCTCGGGGATGCCCAAGCACGAAATCGAAGAGCCGGGGATTTCGCCTCACGAATTGGTGCGTCGCTTGGTGCACAACCTCGGGCCAATCGAGAATACCTCTCAGTACCGCTGGCTGGTCGAAATCTGTAAGAAATTTTTTGGCTTCCAGGCCGATCGCATCGACACCTCCAACTGGGAATCGGTTTACGACACTGCCGAACGTTCGATGGCATCGGCTCAGTGGTCCCAAATGGTGCTGGATCAAAGCAACGTCGAAGCGGTTTTCTTGACCAATGATTTTGATGATGAATTGAGCGGGTTCGATACCAACACCTACATCCCGTGTTTGCGGACCGATGACTTGGTGTTCAAGTTGCACCAACGTGAAGTCCGCGAACGACTCGAACGCTGCAGCGGCGTGGCGCTGAATGGTTCACTCGGGAGTCTGCGGAGTGCGATTCGTCAGCGGTTCGAACACTTCACGCAAAACGGAGCTCGCGCGTGTGCAATTTCGCTGCCGCCTTGGTTCGAACCGACGATGGTCAACGAAGGTCGTGCGGCCAATGCACTTGGCGCCGTGCTGCGTCATGGCGAATCGGTCGATGCGGCTCATCTTGCCGCGTTATCGCGAGCGGTCTTTTGGATGCTGGCCGAACTTTGTGACGAGTTCAAGCTGCCGTTCGATTTGATGATCGGGGTCAATCGTGGCGTCTATGCCGAAGGCGTTTTCCAAGGCCAAGACCTCTACGATTCGCGAGTCTCGTTGATCCAGTATCGTGAACTGTTCAACACATTTCCTGAAGTCAAGTTTCCTGTTTCGGTGCTCGCCAGTGTCACCAACCAGGAACTCGTTAGCTATGCTTGGATCTTTCCCAACGTGATCACCAACGGTCATTGGTGGTACAGCAACACGCCTTCATTTATCCACCGCGACGCTGCGGGGCGACTCGAGGCGGTGCCGCAAACGAAACAAATCGGCTACTACAGCGATGCCTACAAGTTGGAATTTGTGTGGCCCAAGTTTGACATGTATCGCAATATCTTGGCAAACATTCTTGCCGAGCACTTTGTGGGCTTCAATGGCTGGAGCGAAGAGCAAGCGATTGAACTTGGGTACAAGGTGTTGCGAGGCAACGTCGAAGAAATTTTCCCTTCTCGAACGAGCGGTGACGCGGCGGAGGCCGCTGTTGAAACTTCTGCCCAGCAACCAGGCGGTGCCGAGGATCTCGGCTCGATTGGTTTCGCCGATGCCGCACTCGCGGCTTCCTCCGCTGCGTTGACCGGAGAAGCGATCGGCGTGGTCGAAGTCGATTCCGAATCGGACGAGGAGGTTTCGGTGTTGGAAACGATCGAGATCGACGAGGATTTTGAGCAGCAAGATGAACTCGATCCGCTGCCCAGCGAAGACGAACTGGGGGCGGTGGATGTCGCGGACGTCGAACTAAAGGATCCTTCATCGGATCGTCAATCAGTGGATTCCGATGCGATCGAAAGCGAGGCTGATCCCGATCCACTTGATGTCGGCGACTTGTTTGCCGCGGATGACGAAAGTCCGGTATCGGATACCGATTCACCGGCAACCGATACCTACGCCACGTTGTCTGAGGATCTCTTGTTGGAAGATGCCCCCAGCGAAGACGATGCGGAAGCAAGCGAGCCTGAGATCAGTTTGTTACGGGGCGAAGAATCGTTCGCCCCGGATGAAGACTCGTTGCGAGTTCAGCCCGATCCACTGACGGGGGAATTGACGTTTCCAACGCCCGACAGCGATGCCAAGGACGAAGACATGCTCGATCAACTCGGCATTGGTTTTGTGGAAAAAGATAGCGAAGAACAGGTTCATTTCGAGTCCACCTCGGAAATCGAAGAGCCCGAAGAACCGCAGCGTTAAGCCGCGATTTCTCCGCACGCCCCCGTAGTGGATCTTGCTAAAGATCCCGCGTGAAGGATCTTTAGCAAGATCCACTACGGAGGCCATTTGCTCGACGAACCTGCTATTTCTGTTTCGCGATGATCCGGTTGATCGCGTTCAGCATCGCCAGGATCGTGCTCTCGACACTATCGGTGCTGGCCCCGACGCCGCGATGACTCTTGCCTTTGTGCTCGACTTCGAGGTTGACTTCGCCGATTGCGTCGCGGCCCAGTGTGGCACTGCGAACACGGAAATCTTTGCACACCAGTTCAATGCCCGTGATCTTTTCCACCGCCCAAAACGCAGCGTCAATCGGCCCGTCGCCTTGTTCGACTTCCTCGGTGATCTCGCGGTCGCCATGTTGCAAGGTGACACGGACATGGGGTGTTCGGCCTGTCCCGCTGGTGACCTCGTAATCGACCAACGTCCATTCTTGGGCAACACTGCCGCTGATCTGCTGCTGGATCAATGCAACGATGTCACCGTCGTAGATGTCCTTCTTTTTGTCGGCAAGCCGTTTGAATTGATCAAACACGGTTTGCAATTGTTCGCTGGTCAACGTGTAACCGAGCGTTTTGGCGCGATCCGCAAGTGCCGCGCGGCCACTGTGTTTACCCAGCACCAAGTCGGTCTTTGCAACTCCGACGTCATCAGGGGACATGATCTCGTAGGTACTGCGTTCTTTGAGCATCCCGTCTTGATGGATTCCCGATTCGTGGGCGAACGCGTTACGACCGACGATCGCTTTGTTGCGTTGGACTTGGATTCCGGTCATCTTGCTGACCAATCGGCTGACGGGAACCAATCGTTTTGTATCGATGCGGGTATCGCATTGGTAGAAGTCACGACGCGTCTTCAATGCCATCACGACTTCTTCGAGTGCCGCGTTGCCGGCGCGTTCGCCGATCCCATTGATCGTGCATTCAATCTGCCCTGCCCCGGCTTCGACTGCCGCCAAGCTGTTGGCGACCGCCATCCCAAGGTCGTCATGGCAATGCGTGCTCAAGACTGCTTTGTCCATGTTGGGAACACGTTCACGCAACATGCGAAAGACGGTAAAGATTTCTTTGGGGTTGGTGTAGCCAACCGTATCGGGCACGTTGATGGTGGTCGCCCCCGCGTCGATCGCTGCTTCGACCACTCGGCAGAGAAAGTCGTGTTCGGTGCGGCAGGCGTCCTCGGGTGAGAACTCGACGTCGTCACAGTAGTTTGCGGCGCGACGGACGCCCGCGACGGCTCGCTCGACGATTTCGTCGGTCGTCATTCGCAGTTTGAATTCGCGATGAATCGCACTGGTGGCAAGAAAGACGTGGATCCGTGCTTGCGGAGCGTACTTGACCGCTTCCCAGGCCGCATCGATGTCCTTGTCGTTACAGCGAGCCAAGCCACAGATGGTGGATCCGCGAACGGTTTGCGCGATCTGTTTGACCGCTTCAAAATCGCCTGGCGATGCGATCGGGAACCCTGCTTCGATGATATCGACACCCAGATCGGCCAGCGCCTGAGCGACTTCGAGTTTTTCGACCAGATTCATACTGGCACCCGGAGATTGTTCGCCATCACGCAGCGTCGTATCAAAAATACGGATCATGCGTGAATCGGACGCGTCGGATGGTTTCTCGGCCGCTTCATTGCCCGAAGGGGACTGTGACATCGCAGTGGTTCCTATTGGAATTGGTAATCAGTTAGCGAAAACAATAAAAAAACCCGGGTCGCTTGGCGACTCGGGTCTCATGTGTTTTTGAATTTGCCACTCAAAAAGTGGCTAAACAAAGCCTCATCACCCGCCGCCGAAGCGTCGCAGCAGTAGCAGCGATAGGAGAATAAGGTTGTTGTTCATGGCAGTATCATACTTAGAGAAGCCGACCCACGTCAACGGTTCACGGTTTTTGCCCAGATAATTCGAAAAAGGGGACTTGGAACGCACCGTTAGAAGTCAATTAGGGTTGGTCGTAGCGGAAGTCGTCAAGACTTTCGTTGTATTTGCCAAACGAGCCGAAACTCACGCGCGAGTTCCGCTACCCAAAAATTAAGCTGCGACAAAGCACTAGGCGGCGGTCGCCTTCGGGATCTTCTTGCCTTGCAATTGGTAGACGTAGCGAAGCACTTCGGCGACCGCTTGGTATTGGTCCGCAGGAATCGAATCGCCGACGTCGACCGTCTTGTACAGCACTTGGGCGAGCGGTTTTCGCTCGACCACCGGAATGCTGTTCTCCAGCGCCAGACGGCGGATCCGCTGCGCGATCACCCCCGCTCCTTTGGCCAACACGATCGGAGCGGGCATCGTGGTCGGATCATACTGAATCGCAATCGCCAACTCGGTTGGGTTGGTGACCACGACGTCGGCTTTGGGGACTTCGCTGCCAACTCGCTGCATCATCATTTGACGCTGCACTTGACGACGACGCGCGGCGACTTGGGGATCGCCCTCGGTTTCTTTCATCTCGTCACGCATCTCTTGGTCAGTCATCATCAACTCTTGCTCGTTCTTCCATTTCTGGAACGCGTACTCAAGAACCGCCAACACGAACAGAGCACCGCCCACCCAAACGCAGGTTCCAATCAACGCGTCAAATAACACGGTGGCGATTTGGGGAACCGAGAGGGCCGCGAGTCCGAGGATCGAATCTTGGTATTTGCGGACCGCGTAATAAGCAACCACGCTGATGATGGCGACCTTAAACGAACCAAATCCAATCTTGGCAACGCCCTGCATCGAAAGAATACGTTTGGCACCGGACAACGGGCTGATGTTACTCAGTTTCGGTGTAATCTTCTCCGGCGCGATCAGTAGCCCCGTCTGCATTACATTGGCAAGCACTCCGGCGACTAGCATTGCCAACAACATCGGTGTCGCTGCGATCGCTAAACGGCCTCCGGTTGTCAATAACCAATGCGAAGCATCTTCGGTTCCAAACGGCGTGATACGAGGCGTCGAAAGTGAATCGGCAAGCGCCGTGGCAAGAGTTTCCGCAGCAGGACCACCCAGCATCCACAGGGCTCCGAGTGCAGCCAGCAGCAGAGCGGCGGAGGTCAGGTCTTGGCTGCGAACCACTTGGCCTTGTTCGCGAGCCTGCCTGCGCCGCTTCTCGGTCGCTGAATGTTTCTTATCACCACTGCTGTCAGACATGTTCGGTCGCGTTTACCTTTTATTACCAAAGTTGGCCGAATTTTGCTGCCACGGCCACTAGTTCTTGCTCAAAGATCAATCCCACCGAACCGATCGTCAGCGTGGTCACCACCAGTAGTGCTAGCGCATTAATGCTAAGCCCGATCGCGAGCACGTTGATTTGTGGCAGTGTTCGGCTGATCAATCCAGTCAACACGTTGCTCAAAAGCAATGCCGCAACCACGGGGGCCGAGACGCGAACGCCGGCGGTCATTCCGGCGGTCATCTGGTCGACCACCAACGTCATCATCGAGTCGTCGAACGTGACTTTGCCCGCGGGCATCGCTTCGAAACTGTCAACCAAAATCCCCAGCAACATGCGGTGACCACCAACGCCCAGCATGACTGCGGTGACCAGTAATCCGATCAAACGAGCCAGCGTTGGCATACTGCTTGACGTGGTCGGATCCACAGCGTCGCCCAATTGCATGCCGCCGGTGCCTGTGATCGTTTCGCCAGCAAGTTGTAATCCGGTGACGATCAATTGGATGGTCGATCCAATCAACAATCCGATCAACCCTTCGCGAGCCACCGCGATCGTCAGTTCAAGCAGATTGTCGATCCGAGGTAGCGAGTCATTGTCGACGTGGGCTGCGACCGGCGGAAGCAATAGCATCGTGATCGCAATCGCCAATAACGCGCGTACCCGCTTGGGGACTCCCACACCGATCGCGGGCATCGAGATCAACAGCGTACTGAGCCGCGTTAACACGAGCACCGCGAGGACAAGATGATCGATCGCCCATTGAACCAGCGACGGAAAATCGGACGGTTCCATTACGGCGACCCTGCGCTCTCAAACACATTTCGCGTGAATTCGACCATCCGGCTCATTAACCAAGGCATACAGGCGATCATGACCGCTGCCATCGCTAGAACCTTGGGCACAAATGCCACCGTTTGATCTTGGATCTGAGTTAGTGCTTGCAGCAAACCGATCAACAATCCGGCGCCCATGCCGACGATCAACATCGGGGCCGCAATCACGACCGCAGTCATCAATGTGGTTCGGCAGAGGTCGACCGCAGTAGGAGCGTCAATCACAAACGTAAGCCTTAAACGAGAGTTCCAAAACTGTCCATCAACATCTGGACCACCAAACGCCATCCGTCGACCAAGACGAACAACAGCAATTTAAAGGGCAGCGAGATCACCGCAGGGGGAAGCATCAGCATCCCCATCGAGATCGTCACGCTAGCGACGACAAGATCGACAATCAAAAAGGGTAGGTAAATCTGGAAGCCCATCAAAAATGCGGTCTTCAGTTCACTCAAGATGAATGCGGGCAACAGCACTCGCATCGGTACATCGGCGAACGTGCTCGGCAGCGGCGCGTCGGGATCCATGTAACCATAAAACAAATGCACGTCTTCATGATTGCCGGCCACGTCAATTTGATTGGACATGAATTCACGAATCGGAATCGAGCCGGCTTCGTAAGCTTCTTCCATCGACATTTTGACGTCGGGATCGGTGTACGGTTTAACAGCGTCTTCGTAGACACGCGTCCACACCGGAGTCATCACGAATAACGTCATGAACATCGCGATGCTGGTCATCACCTGGCTGGGCGGCAACGATTGCAGACCAATCGCTTGTCGCAACAATCCAAGCACGATGATGATGCGGACATAACACGTCGTCATCAATAAAATCGCCGGTGCCAAACTCAGCACGGTCAATAGCAGCAAGACTTGCAAGCTGCTCGCCAAGCCTTCGGGGCTAGTCCATTGTTCGGGACCGCCACCGAGGACGTTCAGCGATTCCGCAGCGATTTTGACCGGTTCTTGCTGCACAATCGTCGGCTGTTGAGCCGCTGCGGTCGGCGCAAGCACCATCGCAGTGATCAGCAGAATCAGTGGTATTGCAAGCAGTCGGATCAAACCAACGTCGCTCCATCAACGCGAGACGCCTTCGGCAAAGAGACCCTTGGACTTTAGGGAAATTTGCCAACAAAGCGAAAGAGCGATTCAGCCCCCGGCGTCTCAAAGCTCCGTCTTGTCGAGGAAACGGCGGAGGGAAGTAGAACGGCAGCTACTTTACAATCCGCCAACAGCGGTGGATCCGCCGATTCCGATACTCTTCGGGGACCGTTTGATTGCTGATCTCGTGGATCGTCGTTGCCGGAACCTCCGCCGGATCGAATTTAAAGCCACGGAAATTGTTCGAGAAATAAATCACTCCGTTAGGCTTCACGAGTGCTAGCAATTGATTTAGAAACGGCACGGCACAGGTCTGCACGTCCCAGTCGTTTTGCGTGCTCTTGCTGTTGGAAAACGTTGGCGGGTCAAAGACGACGAGGTCATACAGTTCAGCGGGTTTGTGATCTTTGACGAACTGGACGGCGTCGATCGCGAAATATTCATGCTCCGGCCCATCAAAGCCGTTTCGCCGCATGTTCACCTTGGACCACTCGATGTAGCGTTTCGACAGATCGACGCTGGTCGTCTTTGCGGCGCCACCCGCAGCCGCATACACGCTGAACGAACCGGTATAGCAAAATAGATTCAGGAAATTTTTGCCTGCAGCGACCTCGCGGACCATTTGCCGAGTGACACGGTGATCCAGAAATAATCCGGTGTCGACATAGTCGGCCAAGTTGACCAGGAATTTCAGTCCTCCCTCTTGGACCTCGATCCGCGAATCGGTCTCGGCGACCTTTTCGTGCTGTTTGGTTCCCCGTTGCCGTTCGCGTTTTTTCAAGTAAACGTTGTTCGCAGGGATTTCCAGCGTCTCGCCCGCCGTTTTTGCCATCAAATCGAGCCACTCGGAGTGCTCGGCCGGTTCGCGATCGTGCGGCCGTTCGTACTCGGTGATGTGCAAATTGTCTTCGTAGCGATCGACCACCAATGGGATTTCAGGGATATCACGTTCGTACAGTCGATAGCATGTGATCCCGCGTCGCGTGGGATAACGTCGTAAATGGCGTGCTCGTTTGCTCAACCGAGTCGCAAACAGATTGGCTTGTTCGATCGTTTTTTGGGAATAGGAGGAGCTGTTCTTCATACAGATCGGCTTGAGAGGATATCCGGAAAGGGGTCTGACCCTCTCCGGTGAGGCAAAAAAACTCAATGAAAACGACTTGCTTCCAAAGGGTCAGACCCCTTTTCGGAGACTCTCTGAGGTTTCTTCGTTTGAATTCGTTTTGGATTTGCTGGCATCCGACCAATGACTGGCGATCATCGTGTCGATGACCAATTGGGTGAAGTGGTACATCAGCATTGGGATCACGCTGACGCCACAATCGATGGCGATTTGCAGCCCAATCGTCAGCGTTTTTTGGCTGCCGGCGATCCCGACCGCAATCTGACTCTCACGGTCCGACCGGACCACCCGTGCCGCGAATACGCCAAACACGAGTGCCGCGACGTGCAGCATCGCCACCGAAACAAAAAGCTGTCCGATTTGTAGGCCAAACAGCGAGGCATTCTCCTGCATCGCTTCGCGGACCACCATGGCACTCGCGATCGATCCGAAGCCCACCATCGACAGAATACCGAGCTGGGCAAGGAACGATAAGCGGAGCTTTTGGCGATCTGCCCATTCCGCAAGTCCTGCCATCCGCATCGTTTGCGCCAACACGATGGGAATAACGACGACCCACGTTAGATTCCAGACCTGATCGGTTACCGACAGTTCCGTGGTTTTTGCTAGCACCAAGGCGACACCGATGGGCACCACCGCGATACAGGCCAAATTGGTGACGACAGTCGTCATCAGTGCGATTGATTCGTTCCCACCCGCTTTGCGTGTCCACACGGCCGCCGATGCCAACGTGCACGGAACCAGCGATGCGACGAACAAACCGCCAAAGATCGGGGCGGGCAAATACGCCCTCATCGGCCAACACATCATCGGCACGACGACGATATTGATCGCGATTGCTAGCAGAGTTGGCAGCGGCTTGCGAAGACTCTGCCGCACCGACTGGGCGGGCAACGTGATCCCCATCGACCCCATCACGGCGAACACGATCGCACTGCGCAATGTGGTCATTTCTAAGAGCGGAGTCAGTGCTTCGCTAGCAAAGAAACCGATGGCAAAGATCAATCCGAGTGAGATCAGAAACCAATGTGATTTTAGCCTTGCCCGCATGTTGTAATTTTTCCAAACGACCTATCGGCAAGCAGGGTAATGAACTTAAGATTCGAACGTGTCTATCGCTGTTCGCTAGCGTGCAGGGTATCAGAAGCACCCGCTGCTTCCGACGGCACACAGCAAACGGACTCGTAATGGGTCCGAAAAACACGGTTTTTTAAGTCAACGGTTTCGGTCGCCCTCGCAGGGAAAGGATTCCCAATGCATGAACGGACACAACGAGCCTTTGCTCGCTTGGTGTTCGTTGTCTGCTGCGCGCTGCCGACTTCGATCGTTTTGATGACGATCCTGGTGACCTGGACGCCCTGGTACCACCGCCATTGTTTGCGAACGATCACTGCGTCGATCGCCAAGGACACAGGGTTCGACGTCGAGATCGAAGATTTCGATCGCCCCAGTCCCTCGCGATTAGAACTGCAAAACGTTCGGCTGTTGGATCCAGAGACGAAACGCGAAGTTGCCAAGGTCTACAAGCTCACCTGGACCGAAGTGAACGACGGTGTTTCGATTGTGCTGCATCAACCCGAGCTGCAATCTTCGGAACTGGGCAATACTTGGCGATTGGTGCACGACCGGTTCTTGTGCCAATCGATTTGTGTTTCGACGCCGGTGCGTTTTGCTGCCAACGACTTAACCCTTCACAGCGACAGCGGGCCGATGACGCTTCGTGACGTTGATGCCTGGATCGAACCGGGCAACCCATCGATGATCGGCAGTTCCACCCGCGCGACGATCGAATGTTTGCCCACTGGCCAGCCCACCGATCGCGGTTTTCGCATCGAAGTGGTTCGTGATCGCAGCGGTGTGACCCCGGTGACGACGTGGACTCTGGAAACGGGCGACACCGCCCTGCCCTGCTCTGCCCTGGCTCCCTACAGCGACGCGATGGCGATGCTCGGCAACGAGGCCACGTTCTCGGGCATGATGCGATGGAGCATCGAGCCTGATGGTTGGTGGGTTGATTTAAGCACGTCGCGATTTGATCAGGTCGATTTGGCGAGAGTGTTTCAGCGACTGCCTCATCAATTAACGGGTGACGCCAGTTTGCGATTTCGTCGCGGCATGATTCGTCCCGGTAAAACAGTCGACGTGATTGCCGAGCTTCGTGCCAAAGAGGGCTTTGTGGGGACGTCGCTTTTGGCGTCGATGCAGCGAGATCTTGGTATGACCGTCGTGACCGACACCACAAGTGCACGTCCAGTTCCCTACGACCACTTGGCAATGCAGTTTCAGATCTTTGGCGCCAAGATGACGCTTGATGGGATCTGCCGCACCGAGCAAGGTTATGAAGGCTTGCCTGCGGGCGTGGTATTGATTGCCGATGGCTACTCGATGGTACAAGCTCGTGAGTTGGAGATGCCCGCGATCGAGTTGGCCAAAGCGGTTGCACCGTCACACAGCGTCATGGTGCCGATGTCCGAGCAGACCACGCCGCTGATGCAGTGGTTGTTGCCTCCGAGCCGATCGCTTCCAAGCGACACCAGCCATTCACCCCCGCCGCGAATCCAGACCGCTCAAGAATTCAGCGGCGGCCCCACGATCAGCGAGCCCTAACCAATGTCGCTCAGCTCTCCGAGCTGTTAGCGTTCATTAAGCCTATGTCGGATCGATAATGGGCAACGCGTTCTTCCCAAAACAACCGGGTGTTCCAACGTCCTGCAAGGCGTCTTTCCTGTGCGGACATCTTTTAATCTCGTTCTGAACGGGAATGTCGTGTTAAGAGAGCGACCTGCTTCGATAGCCGCGGACTTTAGTCCGAGGGATTTCTGGACGTCTATATAGTCCGATAGATCGTGCGCCCTATCGTGAGAGATTTGGAGCCTAGTGTATTCAATCGAACGACGATTGATTTCTGACCGATTCTAAAACAGCCGAGGAAGGCAAGTGCAAGCACTTGAAGCTCGTTTTTGAAGCCGTCAAATGGAACAGGCGTCGTTTCGTTTCGTCGCTAAACTCAAGACTCTTGGCTCTTTTGTGTTAGCATTGACTCCATCGGCTATGCCAGTTCCTTCGTCACAAAGCACACACGATGAAACATCGCTTGAAACAGTTCTTCAAAGTCTCGATCGCCTTGATCGCCATTTTGGTAATGGTCGTGGCATTTTTTAGCTGGCGATCGTATGCCGAGGTCGAAGCGGCGTTGAAACCGATCCGTGATCGAGGTGAACCGGTGTCGCTCGCAAATCTGCGGGCAGCTGCCGTCGCCGAGGACGAGAACGCCGCGACCTATCTCAAGCCGATCGCCGACGAGGTCGAACAAGTCGTCAACGAAGCCTACCCGATTGCCTATCCCGATGACTTCTCCTGGCGTCACGGGTTGACGGAAGGGCAGATTGCAAAACTGCGTCAGATCTTTGACGCGCACTCTCACCTACCCAACCAACTCGCTCTGGCATCGCACTGCAACAGACTCGCTTGGCCGCTCGATTTCGAATCGACGCCGAACCAACTGATGGAGCAGGTAATGCAAGTGAGCCAAGATGTACGTGCGATCGCACGGTTTCAGGTTATGCGGACTCGCTACCTCGCTGCGATCGGAAAGCCGGACGACGCGATCGCCGTTTGTCTCGAAGAACTGCGACTGGTTCGGCTCCAAGCGGACACACCTTTGCTCGTGTCGTGGATGGTCAACATGGCCTGTCGTCGTGAAGTTTTGTTCCAGCTGAACGGTCTTCTGCAAACGGAAACATTGACGCCGGAGATGCATGCTGAGATTGAGCGTGAGTTGGCTCAGCAACAGCTGGCTAATTATTTCACGCAGACACTCAAATCCGAACGCGCCTTCGGCATCGAGAGCTTTCGTGGATTCTCGATATTGGCTGCCTCTTTGACTCCGCAATTGGCGAATTACATCGAATACATGAACGAGCAAATCGAGACCAGTTCACGGCCACCGAACGAGCCAGCGTCGACATCAAAAGTGACCGCCGTCGGCATGACCACGCTACTTGTCCCCGCGATCGATAGCGCACGTGACGCTATGAAACACACGCTCGCGACGGAACGTTGCTTGAGAGTTCTCAATGCGATCCAGTCGCGTCAGGAACCGACGTCTTCGGTTGACCTGCATGATCTGGGGTTACCCGCCGATGCGATCATCGATCCGTACAGCGGGCAGCCGTTACGGACCCAGTCCGCCCAGTCCGGTTGGATCGTGTACAGTGTGGGCGAAAACGAAAGCGACGAGGGAGGTCAGATCGAGCCTGATAGCGTGACGAACAAGTCCGCGGATATCGGTGTCGGCCCACCATCGGAATGATGCCGGGCGGAGTCGAGCAGCATTGCGTCCCCGCTTGGCGGCAGCATGTAGGCTGTGGTGTGTGAGCCGTGGGCCGTAAGGCACCGGGTAATGCGTGGAACCCGGTCGCTCACGGGCGAGCGGCTCACTAAATCAACAAGCCGGTAGCCTCGGTTGGATTGTGACGATACCGTGGCTAGCGCCAAAACGAGGGCGCTGAGAAGCATTTTTCTGGTAGCGGAACTCGTCAAGAGTTTCGGGCATCCTGGACAATCAACGAAAGTCTTGACGACTTCCGCTACGTTGAATTAGCACACACCCTATAAGGAAAAATGCTTCACAACGTTTTGCATCAATCTCTCTGTCTACTGAGATCGCCGCCTCTGTTGGGGCCCGGCTGCGGACGCTTTCGTTACGCGGATTCGAGGTCGCTGGGTTTGCGACCGAACGCGACCCCGGCCAAGATAAAGGCGGCTTGGCTTGCGATGTACAGGCTCAGCCACATCAGGACGCCGGACGTGAACCCGTAGCTGTGCAGTCCAATGCCCAGTTCGTTCGTGCCAAACCAGCTCCACGTGGTGACGATGTTGCCACCGATCGCCAATACACAGAAACCGCGTGCTTTGACCATGCCATCCCAGCGAGCGTGCAACATCAGCGCGTTCCAGATCACGATCAACAACGCTCCGTTTTCTTTCGGATCCCAACCCCAGAAACGGCCCCAGCTGTCGTCGGCCCACAAGCCACCTAGGACTGTGCCGACGAAGCTAAACAGGATTCCGAAACAGGCCGCACCGTAACACATCCGGTACAGGTCTTTCATCACCTTGGAATCTTTGCCAACCCAACCCGCGATCAAATAGCCTATCCCGATCGTGCCAGCAACCAACGTGGCAACATAGCCAAGCGTGACGCTGATCACGTGAGTCGCCAACCAGAACTGGGTATCCAAAACCGCTTGCAGTACCGGCATCGTGTCTCCGGTGTTCAGCCCATAAGCGACCAACAACGACATTACGCCCGCAACGGCGGACAACAGGTTGCCAGTGCCGTATTTGAAAATTCGTTCGACGACTAAGCCAAACAGCACCGCAGCCCAGCCGATAAAGACGGCGGACGAGTAAAGGTTGATGACCGGAGCGCGACCGGTAATGCCAATGCGGCACAAAATCGTAAACGTGTGAATCGCAAGCGCGATGGCTAGCGTTCCCCAAACCGCCTGTCGCATCCGAGGCAGGTGGAACAAAAAGTACATCAGTCCCAAGACGGTCGACACAAGGTACAAAAACATCGTCACGCCGGTGGGCCAATTTGACTGCATCCATCGTTCCAGTGAGACCATGGCTTTGTCATAACCAGGGATGCTGTAGCTTTGCACCGCGGTGAGATGTTTATCGACGGCGGTGTTAAAACCGACCGTGTCAATGTCGCTGTACGCTTTAATTATTTGGCCAAACGACTCGATCGATGCTTGAGGCGTCACGCCGGACCCGAGCGAATTTTTGGCCATGTCAAAAAACGCCGGTGCATAGGCCGACCATTTCGGATTATCGACCGCGCCGTCGGCCACCTCTTCAACCGGCGGGATCACGGCCGGCGCTGGCATCTTGGCCAGACTTTCCATTCGCATTTCGAGTTCACGCAGCGCGAACATTTGACGCGTTTGTTCATCCGTCCCCTCCGGAAAGAAGCTGGCCGGGAATCGCGATGGTGTGGGAATCCGAAACGCTGCAGCGGTCAACGTGTATTGCCGCGTACGACGATCCAATTCGATCAACTTCTTTTCTTTGAACGACTGATGGAGCGTTTCTTTTTTGCCTGCGGCTTCGACAAGCTTGGACGCTTCGTCCCATTGCTCACGAATTTCGTTCAGCGAATACAGTTTGCTTTTGCGTCGCTCGAGCCCCAGTTCGCTGCGTACCTCTTCGGCATCAATGCGGAACATCGGCAAATCATGCAGCGAGGGATCGTCGATCGCCACTTCCATCAACCACTGCATCGCCGACACCGAACGGCCAGTAGTATGGTCTTGAATCTCTTTCGGTGCCGTATCAAGTGGCAGTGATTCGCGATTGCTGATCGCTTTTAGAGTTTGCCGGGCGTAGGCGTCCAGCGGCATCACGCGACCGCCAAATTGCGTCGGGATTTTGCCAGCGGTGTAGAAGTCGAACTGTTTCATCCGTTCGCTTGGACGCATCGAATTCATCACAGCAGGCCAAGGAATCAGCATCATCAGTGCGATCCCCGCAAACGCGCCGACGGTAGCAAACACGGGCCACTTGGAGGGTGGTGATTGATTGAATTCAGCCAACGCCGCGAGCTCTTTGCGGGTTTCACGTTCACGACGATCCAGGAATCGCGTCAGCGTTCCGAGGAAGTGAACCAGCATGCCGAGCGCGGTGATACTGCAGGCGACATAGGGAATCAGCCAGCCCGAGTTGCGGACGACTTGGATTCCAGTCATCTCTTTGCCGCCGGGAAGTGGCGTGTAGTTGGATTGATAAAACGTTTCACCACGATAACGCAGCGGATTGTTCATCCACACGCGGTCTTTGCGGTCTTCGCCGGTTTCCGTATCGATGATGCGAATGAACGACGAGTAATCACGCGGTGTGTCGGTGCCGCTGTAGTTCACACGGCGAACGTCTTCGAGTTGCACCCAATACGGTTTGACTTCGCGATGAAAACGCAAGCCGATGTCATAGCTCTTTTCGTTGACTGTAAACGAATCAAAGTCGTCTTTGACCGGTTCACCGGGGATCAACATCTCGCGATCCGAGATGACTTGGCTGACCAAGTGTGTGCTGATCGATTCGCCCGATGCCTTGTCGATCAGTTCGACGTAAGCCGACGGAACATTGATCGCGCCATCGGTTCCGCCTGCCTTGGTCACCGCAATGGCTTTGACTTCCAACCCGATCCCAGCGGTAGCAATGTTGTCTTTGCTGTCGGCTTGTTTGAGCGTCGAGTTGGGGAAGTACTGGATCACTTTGACGTTGACCGGAAGCGTCTCGTCCTCGATCAGCGAACCTGATGCTGCGGCTTGTTGCAAACGACTTGCAGGGATCGCGATAATGTTATCGATACCATCGAGTCGCTCGATAAAGGTCAATTCAGCAGCATCCAAATTGATCAGTGTGTTGGTCGAATCGCCTTCGACGAGACTGAGACGTTGTTCAAGTTGGCGGTCGCCAAAGGTGAATTGCCCCAGCATCAACAGACCGACGCCCAGGTGCAACAGCACGTTGCCGCCCTGTTTGTTAAACACCAGCAGACAGCCCACTAACAACAGGCCGCCGACGCCAAGTCCTTTGGTCAATTGCCAAACGATCCTCAGTCCAGGATCACCGATGCGGAAACCGTAGAACAGGGAAAACAATAGAACCAGCGTTAGCAGTCCGCCCAATTGGTACAGCAGCATCGCAATTTTTGCGTTGCGAACCTGAGTTCCCCATGCCACCGCACCGGCGGCCAACAATCCAATGCTGACCAGCACCAGTCCCCACAACGCGTCATAAGAAATCGGTGGCGTGCCTTGTAGTCCGTCGCTGTTATGTCCTGCCATCACCACGAATCCGGTGGCGATTAAACCGGCAACCAAAAATCCGATGCCCAGCATCAGTTTCGAACCGCTGGCGTGAATTCGGAACCGCGTGATTTTCGCCGCGACCAGATTCACCATCAACAGAAAGCCGATCAACGCCCCGCCCGGAAACGGGATCTTGCCGGGCAAGGGCTCGCTATGGCGATAAAACGCTTGCGGCACGAAATCATCAAAGTGCAGCATCGCGACCCACGACAGGAAGTATCGCTGTTTCACCTCCAACATATTCATCTCGTCTTGGGCGAGCGTGCCCACCAGGACGATGATCAACGACAACGCAAAGAGCGTCACGGTCAATTTCAGTGAACCGAGCCAACGCAGCGCAACATGACTGAACTCGCCGAATGAATCTTCGGTTTGATGATCGATGTATTCGGTATGCGAAGTGGTAGTGGCCATGATTTTGATGAAGAGTGAGGTGGGGGGGAGAGGTGGGCGAGCGTTTCGTCGTTGTTCGAAAACAACTTCAATTGTCAGTGCTCATCCATTGATTTTACACTGCTAGAGCTTGATCGATTCCAAGAACGACTTGATTGCCTCGGATTCGGCGGTCACTGTTTTCGCAGGGCCCGTCATTTTGATGAACAAACTGAACCCTTCGTCCAGTGGAACAATGGTGGCGTCGATCGCGGTGCCTGCCTCGGGGTCCGTACCTAATAGTAAGAACCGTTGGCCATCTCGACCATCAACTTTGACTTTTTCAGCGTCTTGGAGTGCTTTGTCGACGACTTCGTCTGCAACGCCTTCGGGGCGAATTTGGCCAAGCCAACGAGCAACGTTGCCACGCAGGTCGCCTCCGGCCGGGATGACCGTGATTTCGGCTTCGGCATCTTCGGGGCCGACGTTGAATGCGGCCATTCGCATGCTGGACATTCGCCCATCACGCCAACCTTCGGGGCGATCATACTTCAATCGCGATGCAGGACTTTCTGACGCCGCACCGTTGTCGGATGCCGGCGTCGTTGAGGGTGAGGAACCCGACGCCATCGAGCCGCCAGCGACGCCGCTATGAATATCGTCGTTGGGCATCTCGCCCCGAGCCATTGGGCCGCCAGCCATTGGACCGCCAGCCATGCCGCCCATCATCGGCGGTGAACCGCCGCTTGATTTGCCAACGATATCGACCCATACCGCAGGTCCGTCGGCCGATTCGATTTCCAGTGGCTTGCCGCTCGCCCATTTTTCAGTCGATGCGGGCAATCCGACCTGGCCTCGCCAACGATTGACGTTCATTGCCACTTCGGCGTCCCAGTCGGATTGTTTCGGCAGCGACGACACGCTGATATCGAGCTGCTTGTCGGGCGTGTTGACGTCGATCGAGGCAAATCGCATCGGTTTGGATCCACCGAGTTGCCAACCCTCTGGCAATTCATCAAGCACAGGCTTGTCGTCCTCGAATTGGATCGACTCAACGAACTTGCGAAAATCATCCTCCACTACCGCCACCGCTTTCTCGGGGGCTGCGGTGATCTTAAAGAACCACGTTTGATCGCCTTTGGGAACCATGGCAGCTAGCATCCGGTCGTTGCCAGTACGAAGCTGTTCTGGCATTTCAGTCGGAATCGAGTAGGTCACAATCGGATCGGTTTTCTGACAACCGGACGCGGCTGCTAGCACTAGCATGACGCAGGAGATCGCGAAGTATCGGGGGGCGAAAAAGCGTAAGGTCCGCAACATGTCGGCCATCAGAATCCTGGAGCTGGCTATAGGGGTGGGGCGAAACGGGGATCGCTGCATTTTGCAGTTCCAGCCCGCTTAGGTACGAACCCATGAAGGTAAGGTGCCCCCACTGAATTAGAAACCCCGCAGGCGATTGTTTCGTACCCACGATTCTAACGTGCTGGGGGTTCCAGGGGCAGCGAAATTTCTCACCGATACCGGTTCGATCCGAGCATCTCAGTGGTATGCCGAGATTGAGGCCTGGCAACGAACTTCACCACGATTGCTGCGTGCAATCATCGTCATTCGCCGCGAAACACGGCATCTAGGGACAACCGAGGAGCGAAAGCGACGGCATCGAAAGCATCAAGACCCTTGTTTCGATGCAGGTGAAATCTTGATCTGCCTGCGACAGCGTGTCACGGCGGCAAACGTTGATAAAGGACCGTGATCGGCCGCCCTTGCGGCGTCTACCAGCCCATCAAGCTGATCAGCGAATCGGTCAACGAGCTGACAGGGGCGGATGGCTCGCTATAAGTCCACATGTTGCGAAGCAAATCGGTCATCAACATTCCCCCCAGACTCAGCACACCGATGATCATCACAAGCGTCAAGCATTGCAGCAGAGTGAAGGGAACTTCGTAAGTACTAACCGCGGATGGCCCGCTGGCGGTTTTGGTGCGTGTCGACGTCGAGGCGATTCCGACACCCTCGGCCACCACTTCTTCCTCTTCGACAAATCCTTCTTCGACCGGAGCCGCTTCGGCATCAAAGGCGTCACCGCCAAATGCATCCGCGTCACCGAACGCATCGCCGCCCAATTCCACTGGCTCGCCGATCAACTCGGAATCTTCGACTTCGATGACCTGAGAATCGCTATCGATCTCGGACTCCAATCCGATGCCCGATGGCGACAACTGGAATTCTTCGTCGGCTTGGAAATCGACCATCGATCCGTCACCGC
>TARA_R110002073_G_scaffold19891_2_pt1 | contig 19487 bp, 20 predicted proteins | sample TARA_R110002073 | Tara Oceans TARA_R110002073 (sample SAMEA4397174) | marine metagenome | biome: Polar Biome; feature: [DCM] deep chlorophyll maximum layer (ENVO:01000326); material: water (ENVO:00002006), including particulate matter (ENVO:01000060) such as... | depth 40 m
CAGGTCCCGCCCCCTGACACGGGCCCGCAGCAACCCGCGCTTTCGCAGCCAGCGCAGCCGATATGATGTTGCGAACCCCATGGTCTAACCCAATCTTTTGACCAATTTATTTCATCTAACGCCTCGCCAGACAGGATCAAAACAAAAACGCGCCAACACCCCGTTAACCTGCGCGATAGAACGGATCAGAGCCGCTTGAACAGGCCAAAGACAAAGGATTGGGAACGGCCCATCGGCGTGCGGTGGATATGGGCATGGCTGTCGATCCTCTCGAACCCGTCGCCCAGGGCGCGCGCCAGCGAAGCCGCGTCATACCGCTGGACCGGCAGGTTCGAGCACCGCTCGGGACCGTCAAGCGCGAACGTTCCGATCACCGCCCTGGCGCCGGTGGGCAAGGCGCGCATCATCGTGCGGACATAGGCGGCGCGGTCCGCTTCCTCGGTCAGAAAGTGGAACACGGCTCGGTCATGCCACAGATCCATGGGCTGCGAGGGGTCCCATTTCGTGACATCGCCAACCACCCAGTTCACCGCATCGGCCCGCGCGCCCAGTCGTCCCCGGGCAACCGCCAGCGCGGCGGCCGACAGGTCCAGCACGGTCACATCGCGCACCCCATCGGCCAGCAGCGCGTCGACCAGCCTGGAAGCCCCGCCACCGACATCCACCACACGGCTCTGCCGGGTCAACCCGGCGCGGCGCAAAAGCGTCATCGACACGGCCGGCGTGTCCTCGAACCAGGTCAGCGCGGTTTCTTCGCGCGCGCCATAGACCTCGTTCCAATGCGTTTCCCTGTCCGTCATCCCCAATCTCCCCGTGACATCAGCCCCTCGGCCTCCAGGCGCCGCCACCCTTCATATGGGGTCGATTCCGGTATCCAGAAGTCCGGAGCGGCGATAAGCGCATCGTAATAAGGGTCAAACACCGCAGGATCGCCGAAATGCTGTCGCCGGCGCTTTTCCTCGGCGGATTTCGCGCCGATCTGGGGCAGGAACTTGGTATGCAGCAAAACGCCCGACAGCATTTCGCCGCCGCCCGTATCATAGATCCGGTTCAATCGGCGCGGCAGCAGCGAATGGGTGGAATTCAGATACACATGGCGCCAGTGCCATTTGACCAGCGGCACCTTGGTCAGCGTCGGGCCGCGCGCGGGCGTATCGGCAAAAAACAGGCGCGAGCGCGGCCCGCCCTGGATCCACAGCGCCTCCAGCTCCGGCTTTTGGCGGATCGTGTAATTGGCGCTGTCGAACCAGTTCAACACCTCTGCCGGATCCTGGCCCGGCTGATGGCGCACACCATCCAGCGGCCCTTTGGGATACAGGTCCAGCATCAGCGTGCCGAACTGTTCCTGCCCGCGCGCGTCCAGCCAATCGGTCAACGCGGGCAACGGGCGGGTATCGTGATGCGGATAGACCAGCAATTCGTCGGCATCGACCGTCAGACACCAATGCCCGTGCCCATGGCGCATCAACAGCCCTTGCAGCCAATCCATGCCAAAGCGCGATTTCCGGTAGCTGGCGGTGGTCTGCCAGACCGAGACATCGGCCTGATCGGCCAGCAGCGCGCGGCTTTCATCCGTGCTGCCATTGTCCACAACCAGAAAATGCGCCACGCCCAGATCCCGGTAGTGACGCAGAAAATACGGCAGGCGCTGATCCTCGTTGCGCAGGGTGCAGAACAGCAGGATATCGCCCGGGCGGATCGCACCGGTCCGGTCGGCCAGCGCGCGCAACTCCCGGCGCTTGCGCAGGGCACGAAACAGCCGCAGCTGGCGCCGTCTGCGCCACTGATACGCCTGCCATGCCTGCCCGATCCGGCCCATGAAACCACTCCGTTTGCGATTTCATCTTGCCCCAAATACTCGCGGGGGTGAATTCGCCAATGGCGAAGAGGGGGCCGCAGGCCCCCCCTTTTTTCATCCAGCGATGCTTCGTTGGCCTATTCAGCCGCCTGACGCATCGCCATCATGTCATAGATGTAGTCTTCCAGCTCGTCGCGCAGGTCCGCGCGGGCCAGGCCAAAGGACACGGTGGCCTGCAGGAACCCGGCCTTGGTGCCGCAATCGAACCGCTGGCCCTGGAAGCGATACCCGTAGACATTGTCCGAGGTCTCGATCTCCTTGGCGATCGCGTCGGTCAACTGGATTTCACCACCCGCGCCGGTCTGTTGGCCATCCAGGTTCTTCAGGATCTGCGGCGACAGGATGTAGCGGCCAATCGCGGCCAGGTTCGACGGTGCGGTGCCTTTTTCGGGCTTTTCGACCATGCCGTTGACCTTCAGCTTTGGATTGATCGACGCGGTCACATCCAGAATTCCGTAGCTGGACGTGGCGGCCTCGGGCACTTCCATCGCCGCGACCATGTTGCCGCCGGTATCGGCATAGGCATCGATCATCTGCGCCAGGCAGGGCTTTTCGGCGGCGATCACGTCGTCGGGCAGCAGCACCGCAAAGGGTTCGTCGCCAATCAGATGGCGGGCGCACCACACCGCGTGACCCAGGCCCAGCGCCTGGTTCTGGCGGACATAGGCGATCGCACCGGAATCCATGCAGGTCTTGTCATAGATGTCCAGAAGTTCGGTCTTGTTCTTGGCCTTCAGCGAGGCTTCCAGTTCGGGCGCGCGGTCGAAATAATCCTCCAGCGCGCTTTTCCCGCGCGAGGTCACGAAGATGAACTCGGTGATTCCGGCCTCGCGGGCCTCGTCGATCGCGTATTGGATCAGCGGGCGGTCAACCAGCGTCAGGATTTCCTTCGGAATGGATTTCGTGGCGGGCAGGAAACGCGTGCCCAGACCGGCAACAGGAAATACGGCTTTGGTAACTTTGTGCTGCATCGGAAGTGTCCACCTGTGTCAATTTTTCGGACGGGTCATGCCCGTGCAGGTGGATTACTGCTGTTCAATCCGGGCAGGTTTGTGGCCCAAAACCGGGGATTTGTTGCTCTTTTCACGAAAGATTAAGTCATCCGCCCGCCAATCCGAAGGTCTAGCGAAGCGCAACCCCCTGCGAAAGAACCAGAAAGAACGGATTTTCATAGCCCGGCTTGCCGTAGGTCAACGGGGAATGGTCGTCAAATCGCAGCACCTTGCCCCCCGCGCCCAGCACAATCGCGTGCCCGGCGGCGGTGTCCCATTCCATTGTGCGCCCCAACCGGGGGTAGAAATCGGCCTCGCCCGTTGCGACCAGGCAGAATTTCAGCGATGAACCCGCGGCCTTGTTCTCGGCCATGCTGTAGCGGGCGATATAGGCCTCGGTCGCGGCGTCGCGGTGGGATTTCGAGGCCACGATCCTCAGCGCCGCGTTGTCGGGCGTTGACACGGTGATCGGAGTCAAAGCGCCGGGTTGAATGTCAAAGGGGCCGGTTTCCTCGACGCTGTGGCCATCGGCCCGGGTGTAAAACAGACGCCCTTTGGCCGGCGCATAAACCACGCCGCGCACCGGCACCCCGTGTTCCACCAGCGCGATATTGACCGTGAAATCGCCACGCCGCCGGACGAATTCCTTGGTCCCGTCCAGCGGATCGACGATGATGAAGCGGTCGGCCATGATCGCGTGGCTTTCCGACAATTCCTCGGTTACCACGGGAATGTCCGGCAGGCAGCGCGCCAGCTCCGTGCGGATCAGCCTGTCGGCGGCTTCGTCGGCCTCGGTGACCGGGCTGTCATCGGCCTTGCTGCGGGTCTGGAAATCAGGCCGGGCATAGACATCCATGATGACCTCACCGGCCCTCAGCGCGATGGCGCGAAACGAACTCTCAACCCGTTCATGAAACTCTGACGACATGGTGCATTCCCCCTGGCGCGCGCCCTTGTTGATCGGCTGCGGGTTTGGGCCTATCTTTTGGCAGGTGCCTTGTGCAAGCAGTTAGCAGGGCCAAAGACCGGTAAGGACAGCGCAGATGCTCAGCAACCGCAGCCAGGACGGATGGTTCGCCTCGGCCTTCACGGTGCTGGAGCTGACTTTCCACTGCTCAGTCCGCTCGGTGCGCCGGTCCCATGGCAACGCCGTGCTGGGCCTGCTGATGAACATCATCCAGACGGTGATGCTGGTAGGCGTATTCTATGGCCTGTATGTTGTTGTCGGGTTTTCAGCCGGCGGCATTCGCGGCGACTTCATGCTGTATCTGATGACCGGTGTTTTCCTGTTCATGAGTCACGTCAAGGCCGTGTCGGCGGTGTTTCAGTCCGAAGGGCCGACATCGGCAATGATGAAACACGCGCCGATGAACACCATTGTCGCCATCGGCGCGGCCGCCGTGGGCGAATTGTATATCCAGGTTCTTTCGATGCTGGTGGTGCTGTTCTTGTATCACGCGGCCTGGCAACCACTGGAAATCTACGATCCTCTGGGCGCGCTTTTGATGTTGCTGTTGTCCTGGTTTTCGGGTGTGGCCATTGGCATGATCTTCTTGGCCATGAAGCCCTGGGCGCCCAATTTTGCCGGGCTTCTGGCGCAAATCTATTCGCGCGCCAACATGGTGTTTTCCGGCAAGATGTTCGTCGCCAATTCGATGCCCAGCCTGCTGCTCCCGTATTTTTCATGGAATCCCCTGTTTCACACCATCGATCAGGCGCGTGGCTTTGCGTTTTTGAACTACACGCCCAATTACACCAGCGTGGTCTATCCGGTCGGCCTGGCCTTTTCGCTGCTGCTGATCGGGTTGATGGGCGAGTTCTATACCCGCCGCCGCGCATCGATCAGTTGGGGCGCCAAGCATTGATGTCATGACCAGGTGAGGTGCGCGCTCAGGGCTTTCGTGGTAAACTCGATGCCTTTCGACCCGCGCATTCTTCACAGGAGTCCTGGACATGTTTCGCATTCTGATCGCCCTTATCACCTTTAGCCTGACCAGTGCCGCCGCCGCGCAAAGCCTGCCGGCGCTGTATCATGTCACGGATGTCGCGGCGGATGACGTGTTGAACATCCGCGCCGAACCGTCTGCGCGCGCGCCGATCATCGGCAGCTTTGCCCCCGCCGCCTCCGGGATCGAGGTCGTCGGCCTGTCCGAGGATCGCCGCTGGGGCCTGGTGCGCGCCGGTGACGCGATGGGATGGTCGTCGATGCGGTTCCTGGCCGCCCTGCGAACGGACAGTTGGCGCGACGGACAGCAAGAGCTGACCTGCGCCGGAACCGAGCCGTTTTGGGCCATGGACCTTTTCCTGCCCACCAATCGCGCCGAAATCCACGACGCCACCACCGGCGGGTATGAAGTGCGCACCGATGCGCCCATGCTGCCCTCGACGCGGTTTCCGGCGACGCTTGCCTTGCCTTTCAGTGGCGCGCGTGACGGGTTTGCCGTGATCCGTCAGGGCATTTGCTCGGACGGAATGTCTGACCTCGTCTATGGTCTGGAAACCCAGGTCTATTTCCGGGGTGACGCCGTCGGTTGGTCAGGCTGCTGTTCCTTGTCGAACTGACGGTGCCGGGCGCCGGGGCGGGTTGCATCCCCTGCCCGCCGGCGCAATATCGGTCTGCCACAAACCGAGGCCGATCCATGCCCGCGCTTTATATCGATGCCGATGCCTGCCCTGTCCGCAGCGAGGCCATGACCGTCGCCCTTCGCCACAAGGTGCCGGTGTTCATCGTCTCCAACGGCGGGATCCGTCCGGTCGAACATCCGCTGGTGACAAATATCTATGTCGATCAGGGCGCGGACGAGGCCGACAAGTGGATCGCCGACCAGACGGGCCCCGGCGATGTGGTGGTCACATCCGACATTCCGCTGGCCGCCCGGTGCATCGATTCCGGCGCGACGGTTGTCAAACCGGATGGCACGACGCTGACCGCTGCAAGCATCGGCAACGCGCTGGCGATGCGCGACCTTGCCGCCGACCTTCGCGCCGCCGATCCGTTTCGCGCTGGATCCGGCAAGGCATTTTCCGCGCGTGACAAGGCCAATTTCTCGCAAACGCTGGAACGGCTGATTGTCGCGGCCTTGCGCAACTGAGGATTTTATTCCCCGGATTCCGTCGCCAATAGGCTGCGCGACGCCTTGTTAATACTGCATCTGCCCCTGAAGATTGAAATAGGCCCCGTTTTTCAATTGCGCCGATCCGGCAATCATGGAATAGGCGGAACAGAATATTACCACGCCCTGCGGGAGAAAAACATGATTGACCTGGAAAACCTGTCGCTGAAAGAGTTGAAGCAGCTGCAAAAGAATGTCGAAACCGCGATTGCGGATTTCAAGGACCGTGAACGCCGCGCCGCCCTGGCCGAGGTCGAAGCCTTCGCGCGCGAAAAGGGTCTGGCGCCTGCCGATCTGGCTGATCTGCTGTCCAAGCGCACGCGCAAGCCCGCGGCCCCGAAATATGCCAACCCCGAAGATCCGTCGCAGACCTGGTCCGGGCGTGGCCGGCGGCCGCGCTGGGTGCAGGCTGCGCTGGACACCGGCAAATCGCTGGATGACATGGCGATCTGAACCAGGGTCATTGCGGAAATTGAAAAGGCGGCCCCACAGCCGCCTTTTTGGTTCTCTGGCCAATTATCCGTAGGTCGGATGAAATTTACCCGCCGGGGACAGGGTGAATATCTCGGCCCCCTGGGCAGTCACGCCAATGGAATGCTCGAACTGCGCGGACAGCGATTTGTCACGCGTCACCGCTGTCCAGTCATCGGCCAGCACCTTGGTTTCCGGGCGGCCCAGATTGACCATCGGCTCGATGGTGAAGAACATCCCCTCTGCCAGCACCGCCTCTCGCCCCGGGCGTCCGTAATGCAGCACGTTGGGCGGGGAATGGAACACGCGCCCCAGCCCGTGCCCGCAAAAATCGCGCACCACCGACATGCGCTGCGCCTCGACATAGGTTTGAATGGCGTAACCGATATCGCCAAAGGTGTTGCCGGGTCTCACCGCCTCGATGCCCTGCATCAGCGCGTCATGCGTGACCTGGATCAGGCGCTCGGCCTTGCGGCTCAGGGCGCCCGCCACATACATGCGCGAGGTATCACCAAACCAGCCATCCACGATTACCGTCACGTCGATATTCAGAATATCGCCGTCCTTCAGCGTTTTCGGGCCGGGAATGCCGTGACACACCACGTGATTCACGCTTATGCAACTGGCGTGCTGATAGCCCCGGTAGCCGATCGTGGCCGAGGTCGCGCCGTGATCCTCGACCATCTGGTTGATAAGCCGGTCGATTTCTCCGGTAGACTGGCCGGGAAAGACATGCGGCGCGATATCGTCCAGGATTTGTGCGGCAACCCGCCCTGCCCTGTGCATCCCCGCGAAATCGCCGGGCTCATGCAGATGGATACCTTCTCGGGTGACGCGTCCATTCTTGTCGTACACGGGTGAACCTCTGGTTTCTTGCCCCCTCTAAATAGGACGGAAGCCCCTGAATTGCCAGACGGGGCGGACAGGTGTGATCGCTGCCATACAGACAATTCCACAACACCTCGGCGCAAACATGGCTTCGTTCTTGCCTTGTCGAAACATGCTGGTAATTTGCCTGCCAGTCATCCGGGGGGAAAGCGTGGCGCATTACGTGAGCAAGGTCCTGGCCGTGGCGGCCCTGGCGGGCGGGCTGACCTTCGGGGCGCCGCCCCGCGCGCAGGCTCAGGGCTTCGACATCGAAACCGGGGTCGAGGCGATCTCCTCGCCGAACACGCTGATCCGTGGGCTGCAACGGCTTTATGTCGGGCGGCGCGTTTCGGACCGCCTGAGCTTTGGCCAGGGGATCTACACGGCGGCACTGGGCGACGCGGGCGGCGCCTTTTTCTGGGGCTTCGAGGGCGTGGCCCGCGTCCCCCTGAGCGACCGTATCGGCCTGAGCTTTTCGGGTTTTCTGGGCGGCGGCGGCGGCGCCGGTCAGATCAACGGCGACGGGCTGATGCTGCGCGCTTCGGCGGCGCTGGATTACCGGCTTAGCCGCGCCTGGGATCTGCAACTGACGGCGTCCTGGATACGGATCACCGGCGCGCCCATCGATGGGCCGGCCCTGGGGCTGGGTGTCCGTTACCGGCTGGGCGATACGCGGGACGCGGCGGGCGAACCGCGCGGCCTGGAATTCGATGCGCTGTCCTTCTATGCCTCGCAAATCGCCCCGGCATCTGGCTCGCGGATGCGCTCGGGCGCGGCGCAGACGCCGATAACGCTGATTGGCGCGCGCGCCATCTACGATATCAACCCGCGCACCCGCCTTTCGTTCAGCGCGGCGGGCGCCGGCCGTGGCGCGCAGGGCTACATGCAGATCATGGCCGAGGCCCGGCGGCAATATTCCACCCGCCTTCTGACCTTCTTTGTCGAAGGCGGCGCCGGGTTTGGCGGCGGTGGCGATGTCGATACCGGCGCCGGTCTGATCCTGTCGGCGGTGGCCGGCGTCAGCATGCAGATGACACCCCGCTACGATGTCGAACTGTCCTTCGGTGCGATCGGTGCCGCGAATGGCAGTTTCCGGGGCACGGCGCTGTCCCTGGGCCTGGTGCGGGCGTTCAACCGTCAGGGCCGGCCGGTGCAGGCCGATGGCACGGGTCAGCGATGGGCGTTCTCGGCAGGGTTTTCGGCGCAGCAGGTGGGCGCGAATTACTTCATGGCCCCGGGCAATCTCGCCAATCTGGTGGTCATGCAGGAAAGCTCGATCGATTACTTCGTGGGCCGCCGGTTCTACGTCACCGGCACGGCGCAAACCACGATGGCGGGCGGCGTTGCGGGCTATGCCATCGGATCGCTGGGCGCGGGCTATGAATTTCCGCTCTCCGACCGTTGGAGCCTGTCGCTTGAGGGGCATATCGGCGTTGCCGGCGGTGGTGGCGTGAACACCGCTGGCGGCTTTGTCGGCGCCCTGCGGGCCGAGCTGGATTACCAGGTTGCGCCGTCCTGGCGGCTGTCGCTGGGCGTCGGCCAGATGCGCACCCTGCGCGGCGGCGGGATGCAGCCGGCCACCCTGACTTTCGGCATCAAGATCCCGTTCACGACGCACCTGTAACCCGGTCAGACCACCGGCACCGGCCCCGCGGCGGTGACCCCTGTGCGCGTGATCCGCGTGGCCAGCCCCACCATGCGCACACCGGCATCGCGCGCCTCACCAAAGGCGCGCGCATAGGCCGGGTCGATATCGGCGGCCATGCGGATCCGCGCGGCGTCGTCGCGTGCCAGCAGATACACCATCATTGCCGGACGCCCGGCGCGGGCGGCTTCGGTCAGGTCCCGCAGGTGCCTGGTGCCGCGCGCCGTCACGCTGTCGGGAAACTCGGCCCAACCGTCGCGCATCAGGGTCACGCTCTTGACCTCCAGCAGCGTGCCGTCGGCCAGTTTGAAATCCACGCGGCTGCGCTCACCCATCTTCACCTCGGCGCGGAAGGCGCCTGCCTCCAGCCCCGGCACGGCGCCCGCGCGCAACGCCTCGGCAACGACGTGGTTGGCAAGCCCGGTATCCACCACCGCCTGCCCGGTGCCGGTTTCGACGATCTTCCACGACCAGCGCAGTTTCCGCTTCGGGTCATCGTTGCCCTCGATCCAGCAAGTCATACCTGGCTCGGCCATGCCCCGCATCGAGCCCGGATTGGCGCAATGGGCGGTGATCGGCTGCCCGTTCAGTTCCATATCCGCCAGAAACCGCTTGTATCGGCGGATCAGCGTGGCGCGGCGCAGGGGGCGGTCAAAGTCCATTTCCGGCACATAGCCCGCATTGCCCCGATTGGAAACGCCGCGGCCCTGCGCTAGTGTCGCGCAAAATCAGCACGAGGTTCCCATGACAAACCCCACCGCCGCCATGCTTGTCATCGGGGACGAGATCCTCTCGGGCCGCACGCGCGACGCGAACATGCACCATCTGGCCAACGAACTGACCGGCCGGGGCATTCGCCTGATCGAAGCGCGCGTGGTTTCAGACGACCATGACGCCATCGTCGCCGCCGTGAACGCGTTGCGCGGGCGCGCCGATCACGTGTTCACCTCGGGCGGGATCGGCCCGACGCATGATGACATCACCGCCGATGCCATTGCCGCCGCCTTCGGCGTGCCCATCGGTGTGCGTGACGATGCGCATGAGGTCCTGAAAGCGCATTACCAGCGCACCGGGCTGGAGCTGAACGCCGCCCGCCTGCGCATGGCCCGCATCCCCGAAGGTGCTGCGCTGATCGACAACCCGATTTCCGCCGCTCCCGGTTTCTCGCTGGGCAACGTGCATGTGATGGCCGGCGTTCCGGCGATCTTTCAGGCCATGCTGGCCGGGGTGCTGCCGACGCTGACCGGCGGGGATCCGCTGCTCAGCCAGATGCTCGACGTGGACCGCGGCGAGGGCGAGATAGCCGCGCCGCTGGCCGCTCTGGCCGCCCGCTTCCCTGACCTCGATTTCGGCTCCTACCCCTATCAGCGCAACGGCGCCTATGGCACGCAACTGGTGGTGCGCGGCACCGATGCCGGGCGTATGGACGCGGCTCTGGTGGAGCTTGCCAAACTGGTGCGCGCCGAATGAGCCCTTCGGTTGATCGACTGTTTGCCGCGCTTGAAGCCACCTGGCCGCCGGCCTCCAGCCAAAGGCTCGGGCCGTTTCGCCTGCGTGACGGGGCGGGCGGCGGCAAGCGGGTCAGCGCCGCCGTGCAGGACGGTGAATTCGACGCCGCGCTGCTGGACCAGGCCGAAGCCGCCATGGGCGCGCGGCCCCTGTTCCAGGTGCGCGACGGGCAGGCGGCGCTGGATCAGGCGCTGGCGGCGCGCGGCTACACGGTGATCGATCCCACCATCCTATACGCCGCACCCATCGACCAGATCGCCGAAGCCCCGCGCCCGGTGTCCCTGCTCGAAGCCTGGGAACCGCTGGCCATTCAACGCCAGATCTGGGCCGATGGCGGCGTCGGGCCGGACCGCGTGGCCGTCATGCTGCGCGCCTGTGATCCGAAAACCAGCTTCGCGGCCCGGTTTCGCAACCGTGCCGCCGGTGCCGGGTTTGTGGCCGTGCATGACGGCATCGCGATGATGCACGCGCTTCAGATCGAGCCCGAATTCCGCCGCGCCGGCGTCGCCCGTTACAGCGTGCGCGGCATGGCGCACTGGGCGCGCAACCACGGTGCCACAACCCTTGCCCTTGCCGTGACGCAGCGCAACAACGCGGCGCGCGGCCTTTACGAGGGGCTCGGCATGGAACAGGCTGGCGCCTATCATTACCGGGGGAAATCCGCATGACCCATATCACCAGACTTGACCTGCCGATGGTCGACCCATTGCCCGAAGTCACGCAGAAATATTTCGATGTCTGCCAGGATAAGCTGGGCCTGGTGCCCAATGTCTTGCAAGCCTATGCCTTTGACATCGCCAAGCTGAACGCCTTCACCGCGATGTATAATGACCTGATGCTCGGCGCTTCGGGCCTGTCCAAGCTGGAGCGCGAGATGATCGCGGTGGTCGTCTCCTCGATCAACCGCTGCTGGTATTGCCAGGTGGCCCATGGGGCCGCCGTGCGCGCGCTGGGCTCGCCCGAACTGGGCGAGGCGATGGTGATGAACTGGCGCTACGCCTCTCTTGACGCGCGCCAGACCGCGATGCTGACCTTTGCCGAAAAAGCCACCAAGACCAGCGCCGAAATCGTGGAAACCGATCGCCAGGCGTTGCGCGACGCCGGGTTCAGCGACCGGGATATCTTCGATATCGCCTCGGTCGTCGGGTTCTACAACATGTCCAACCGCGTCGCCTCGGCCATCGGCATGGAACCGAACCCGGAATACCACGCGCAAAGCCGCTGAATTCATCTTTCCTGAAATACTCTGGGGGGAGTCGCCGCAGGCGACCGGGGGGTGAAACCCCCCTGCCCCGGTTCCCCCTGCCCTTGCTTTCGGTGCTTTCACCATGAAAATCGTCTTCGATCTGGACGGCACGCTGATCGACAGCGCGCCTGACATCAACGCCGCCGGCAACGCGGTTCTGGTGGCCGAGGGCCTGCCCGGTGTGTCCCTCGCGCAGACCCGCAGCTTCATCGGCAACGGGGCGGGCGTCTATGTCAAACGGCTTGAAGGCGCGGTCGCGGACCGCCACGATCCGGCCCGGGTGGAGCGGATGCGCGCCCGCTTCGCGGCCGAATATGAGACCGCTCACGCCCTGACCCGCCTCTATCCCGGCGTGGAGGATGCCCTGGCCACCCTGCGCGCGGACGGCTGGCGCTTCGGGCTGTGCACCAACAAGCCGATCGCGCCGACACGAACGGTGCTGGCCCATTTCGGCTGGTCGGATCTGTTCGAACAGGTGATCGGCGGCGACAGCCTGCCGGTGCACAAGCCCGATCCGGCCCCGCTTCATGCGGTGATCGGCGCCATGGGCGGCGGGCCGGTCCTGTATGTCGGGGATTCCGAGGTTGACGCGGGCACGGCACAGGCGGCGCGTGTGCCCTTTGCCCTGTTCACCCAAGGCTATCGCAAGACGCCCGTCGCCCGGATCACACATGACCGCGCGTTTGACGACTGGACCGAGTTTCCCGCCGTCGTGCGCGCGCTGATGGGCGGCTGACCCCTATTCCAGATGCGCAATGTCGCGCAGATGGGTCATGCGGCGGGCAAAGACCGATTCGAAGCTGTTGGCGCGGGCAAAATTGACCGCTTTGGCTGACGCCTCGATGATCAATTCGCGGTTCCGATCAAGGCGTTCGATCTGGCGCGCCAGGGATCCGGGCGTGCGGCGCGGCGTCATCCACCCGGCTTCCGACTCGCGCAGCAGGCGCCGGAACATGGCGTTGCGGTAGCCCAGGACCGGCAGCCCGCAGCCCAGCGCCTCGACATAGGATGACAGCGGCGTCGGCAGGCGGCGGGCGGACAGGAACAGATCGGCCTGTTGGCGCATCCGGGGCACCAGACGCGCATCGAATCCTTGGGGGCGCGACAGGCGCATCTGCGTGCCCAGGCCAAGCCCGGCGATCCCGTCGCGCAGGCGGTTTTCCAGCGGCCCGGTGCCGATGAGGTCCATTTCAAACGGCACATTGCGCAGGGTCAGAAGCTGCGCGACCGGCAGGAAATCCAGCGCGTTGGATTCCGGCGTCAGCATGCCGAACCACGCCAGCCGCAGCGGCGCGCCCGCGCGCAGCCGGTCGGCGCGCGCCGCTTGCTCGGTGCCGCGGGCCAGCATCGGCGTGCGCATCCGGTTGTCCAGGTAGAACAGCGGCGCGGGGTTCAGGCGCGAATAGGCATCGCGCGACGGGTAGCCATTGCAGTGCACACCGTCCGACTGGGCCAGCGCCGCGCGCAGATGCCGCTCGTTGCGCAGGTTCCATACAGCCGAGCCGATACGCCGCCGGATCTTGGCCTGTTGCGCGATCCCCGCCGCCATGCGCCCGGCCAGCGATTGTTCCACGGTATAGACGACCTTGCCGATCCGGCCGCGCATGGTCTTCGGCAGGTCCAGATGCTTCATGTCATCGGCCGCGCAATAGACCATGCTGCTTTCTTCCAACAGCAATTCCGGCACCGGCGCGCCTGCATCCAGCAAGATCAGGTCAAATCCCAATTGTTGCACCGAATAGCGCAGCGGCTCGTCAATCTGGGTTTGCCCGCGCCACAGAATGCAGCGCACCGGGCCCGGCCACAGCTGGCAATGCAGCTTCATCCCCTCGACGAATTTCACGTCCAGAATCACTTCGCCGCCCGCGCGTTCGACGACCGGCGCGGGGGAAAGCATCAGGAGGGAAGCCATACAAAAGACCCGTTCACGTTCCAACATCTTCAACTAGTAAGAAAAAACTGTGGAATGTCGAGCAAAGTCCGTCCAAAATCGGGGTATGGCGCCCCGCGAAGCCCCGCGGGATCAAGAATTGTGCAAGGATCGGCACCCGCAGCGCCGGTGAGCCGCGCTGACCCCTGCCACGGCGTGCAAACGGAGCCCCCGGCATGAGACTGATCCTGATCCTGATGACCCTGCTCTGGCCGCTGGCGGCCGCGGCGCAGGTTGATGTGGCCCCGCGCGAGGGGCGGCGCGCGCTGGCGCTGAACCTGGCCGAGGTCGTCGGCTGGTCCACCGAACTGCCGTTCATCGATGCGATGCGCAACGCCACCCGCTGGATCGGGCATCTGCCCGGCCAGTGGGGCGGCCTGGACGAGGCCGCGCTGTTCGAGGCCGGGGTGCTGGACGAAAACGGCTGGCCCACCGGCGTGCCGCGCACCGCGCGGCGGCTGTCCACCTCGGTGCTGGTGGATCTGCCGGCCGGCATGACCTCGACCGCCGGGCGCTGGTATGCGACCTGGGAAGGCACCGCCTATCTGGGGTTTTCCGGCGCCGCGCGCAATGTCCGCTTCGGCGACAACGCGGCCAGTTTCGATTTCGAGCCGGGCAATGGCGGTGTGATCATCGAGTTCAACCGTGGCAGCGTGCGCAACCTGAGGGTCGTCCACGAGCGCAACCTGCAAGCCTTTGCCGAAGGCGCGGTCTTCAACCCCGATTGGCTGGCGCGCATCGGCGATGCCGAACAATTCCGCTTCATGGACTGGATGCTGACCAACAATTCCGAGGTCAGCACCTGGGATCAGCGCGCACGGGTGGCAGATTATAGCTGGGCGCGGCGCGGGGTGCCGCTGGAAATCATGATCCAGCTGGCCAATGACACCGGCGCCGAGCCGTGGTTCACCCTGCCCCATCTGGCGGATGATGACTATGTCGCGCAATTTGCGCTGATGGTGCATGACGGGCTGCGCCCGGGCTTGCGCGGCTGGTTCGAATTTTCCAACGAGATCTGGAACTGGAGCTTTGCCCAGGCCGACTGGGCGGAACAGGCGGCTCAGGCGCGCTGGAACCGGGACTGGGCCTGGGTCCAATACGGCGCCGTCCGCGCCGCCGAGGTGATGCGCATCATCGACGATGTCTATGCCGACGCGCCCGAGCGCCGGGTGCGGGTGCTGGGCCTGTTCACCGGCTGGCTGGGATTGGAGAACGACATGCTGGAGGCGCCCGATTTCGTCGCCGAGGATCCAACCAATCGCCCCCCGTATGAGTTCTTCGACGCTGTTGCCGTGACCGGATATTTTTCTTCCGAACTGCATACCGAAGAAAAGCTGCCGATGATCCGCGGCTGGCTGGCGCAAAGCCGCGCGGACGCGGAATCGCGCGCCGACGATCTGGGGCTGACGGGCGACGCGCGCGACGCCTATCTGGCCGAGACCCGGTTCGATATGGCGCTGGATCTTGCCGGGCGGGACTTGCTGGACGGATCGGTTTCGGGCAATCCGGAAAATTCGGTCCGTGACCTGATCGACCGCACGCTGACCTACCAGGCCGCGGTCGCCCGGTCCTATGACCTTGCGCTGGTGATGTATGAGGGCGGCACCCATGTGACCGTGCGCCCCGAAGCCCAGGACGACGCCGACCTGGTGGCGTTTTTCACCGCGCTGAATTACTCGGCGCAGATGGGCGATCTGTATCGCGCGCTGATCGCCGGGTGGAAAACCCTGACCGACGCGCCGTTCAGCGCCTATATCGATATCGGCCAGCCTTCGGTCTGGGGCAGCTGGGGCGCGCTGCGGCATCTTGATGACAGCAATCCGCGCTGGGACGCGCTGATGGAGGCAACCGCCCCATGAGCCTGAGCATCATCATCCCCGCCTGCAACGAGGGCGGCTATATCGACGCCTGCCTGACGGCGGTGTTTGCGTCGGGCGGGGTGACGGGGGCGCAGGTGATCGTTGCCGCCAATGGCTGCACCGATGACACGGTGGCGCGCGCCAAGGCCTTCGCCCGGCAAGCCGCGGACAAAGGTTGGCACCTGATCGTCCTGGATCTGCCCGCGCTGGGCAAGCCCGGCGCGCTGAACGCGGGCGATGATGCCGCGCGGCATGGCGCGCGCGCCTATCTGGATGCCGATGTGATCGTCTCGCCGCACTTGCTGGCGCAGATCGCGCAGGCCCTGGGGGGCGATGCGGCGCGTTATGCGTCCGGCACGCCCCGCGTCACCGCGCGCTCGTGGATCACCCGCGCCTATGCCCGGTTCTGGGTGCGGTTGCCGTTTGTCGCGCAGGGGGTGCCGGGGTTTGGCCTTTACGCCGTGAACGCGGCGGGGCGCGCGCGCTGGGGGCGGTTTCCGCCGATCATTTCAGACGACACCTTTGTGCGCATCCAGTTTACCCCGGCCGAGCGCGAGAAGGTCCCGGCATCCTATGACTGGCCCATGGTCGAAGGATTCGCGCCGCTGGTGCGCGTGCGGCGGCGACAGGATCAGGGTGTGGCCGAATTGGCCGGGTTAGAGCCTGAATTGTTGGCCAATGAAGGCAAGAACAGCCCCGGCAAGGGCTGGTTGCTGCGCCAGTTGCTGCGCGACCCCCTGGGGTTTGGCACTTATGCGGCGGTCACCCTGGCGGTGCGCGCCGGATGGGGACGTCAACGCGGCTGGGTGCGCGGCCGCTGAGCGAAGAACCCGGCCAGCTTCGCGGCTTCGGTATCGATATTGTGGCGCTGCAAGACCCGGGCCCGCCCGGTCGTGCCCATCCGGCGCAGGGTCTCGCCATCGGTGGCGCTCATCTCGGTGATCGCCTCGACCAGCGCGGCCACATCGCCCGCGGGCACCAGCCATCCGGTGCGCCCGTGCTGCATCAGTTCGGGCACGCCGGCGATCCAGGTGGCAATGACCGGGCGGGCCGTGACCATGGCCTCCATGACCACCATCGGCAGCCCCTCGGCAAAAGACGGCAAGACCAGCGCATGGGCTTCTTCCAGCGCGCGGCGCACGCCAGCTTCATCCAACCAGCCCGCCAGTTCCACATGATGCCCCAGCCCGGCATGGGAAATCGCGCGTTCGACCGGGGTGCGCAACTCGCCATCGCCGACCAGCACCAGACGGGCATCGACACCCCGGCGCACGATTTCGGCCATCGCCTCGATCAGCAGCAACTGGCCCTTTTGTTCGGCAAAGCGCCCGATATTGACCAGCGTCAGCGGGCGCGCGGGCGGCATCGGGCGCGCGGCGGTGTAGTTCTGCGGCTCGATCCCGCAATGCACCACACGGATCCGCGCCCAATGGCGGTGGCTTACCAGCCGGCACAGCTGGCTGCGCCCATACGAACTGATCGCCACGACGAAATCCGCGCGCCTGATCTTCAGGGGCAGGGCGATGGCGGCGGGCTTGTCGAATTCCTCGGGGCCATGCACCGTGAAGCTGAATTGCCGCCCGGTCATTTCCGCCGCCAGCATCGCCACCGTTGCCGCGTTGGTGCCGAAATGCGCGTGAACACGGTCAATGTTTTCCTCGACCACGCGGCGCGCAACCAATGCGGCCTCAAGATAATAGACCAGATGCTTGAACACCCCGGCCTCGGACCCGCGAGACGCCCGAAGCGCAAGGCCCAGCGCGCTGTAAATCCGCGTCGGTGCCCGCAAACCGTTCACGAACACCGCCCAGATCATCGCCAGCACGCCGCGCGCCAGCACATATTCCGTCCTTGCGGCCTCGTCCTGATCGCCGGCATCCGACAGCGACCCGTCGAAAGGCCGCATCGCAAACCGGTGCACCGCCACGCCGAGCCGCTCCAGCGCAAGCATCTCGCGGCGGATGAAACTGTGCGACGGCGACGGGTAGGTATTAAGGATGTATCCGACTTTCACGCAGGCACCTGTTCGTTTTTGCGTGCCCAGCGCTACGGAGCAAATCTGGCGAATTCAAGTAACCGGCGCGGAAAAGCCAAGGCGCGCCGATGTCACAACATTGCCTCATTTGGCGGGCAAATCAGGGAAAACGGCCAGAACTCTGGCGGTTGCCCGCCGTCGAATCGGTGCAATTATCAGGAAAGACCCTTGTTTTGGCAGACGCAGCAATCATGAGCACACCCGGTTCCGGCGGCCTGATGAGCCGCATCATGCGGTCGTCGGCATTTACCATCATGGGTTTTGGCGCGCAGCAGGCGATCCGCTTCGGATCGAACCTGATCCTGGCGCGGCTGCTGTTCCCGGAAGCCTTCGGCACCATGGCGCTGGTCACGGTTTTGCTGATCGGTCTGACGATGCTGTCCGATCTGGGCATCCAGCCCGCCATTCAAAGCTCAAAGCGCGGCGATGATCCGGCGTTTCTGAACACGGCCTGGACACTGAACATCGTCCGCGCCGTGGTCCTGTTCCTTGCCGCCTCGGCGCTGGCCTGGCCGATGGCCTGGTTCTACCAGGAACCGATCCTGTTTCAACTGATCCCGGTCGCTGCCACCAGCATCTTGCTGCTCGCGCTGGAGCCGACGCGCGCCGAAACCGCGTCGCGGCACATGGCCCTGGGACGCGTCACGCTCATGGAGATGTCGGCGCAGGTCATCAGCATCACCGTGATGCTGATCCTGGCATGGATCACCGGTTCGATCTGGGCGCTGGTGATCGGCAATGTGGTGGCCGCTGGCGCCCGCGCCGGTCTGGCCTGGGTCATGCTGCCGGGGATCTCCAACCGGCTGCGTCTGGAACGCGCTTCGGCCAGCGAACTGGTGCGTTATGGCCGCTGGATCTTCTTCAGCACCGTGGCCGGTTTCATCGTGCTGCAAAGCGACAAGCTGATTCTGGGTCACTACCTGACGCTTGAGGAACTGGGCCTTTACAACATCGGCTTCTTTCTGGCCGGGTTTCCCTTGATGCTGGGTCAGTTGCTGGTGCAGCGGCTGATGATCCCCATCTACCGCGCCAGCCCGCCAAGGGACTCGGCCGAAAATTTCGCGCGCCTGCGCCGCATCCGGTTCATGCTGTCGCTGTTCCTGATCGGCGGCGTCGCTCCGCTGGCGCTGGGTGGGATCTATATCGTCGATTTCCTCTATGATGCGCGCTACGCGACCTCGGGCGCGGTGACGACCATCGTCAGCCTGGCGCTGCTGCCGCAAATGCTGGGCCTGACCTATGACCAGGTGGCGCTGGCCTCGGGTGATTCGCGCGGGTTCTTCGCGCTGAGCGCCGCGCGCGCGGTGATGCTGGTGATCCTGCTGGTCATTCTGGTGCCGATGATGGGCCTGCCCGGCGCGCCATTGGCCATGGCCTCGACCGCGCTGCTCAGCTATCCGCTGCAAGTGCGGCTGGCGCGCAGGCATGGCGCCTGGGATCCGCTGCATGACGCGATCATGGCGGCCCTGGCGGCCGGACTGCTGGGCCTGGTCCTGCTGCTGCATGGCGCGCAGCTGGCGCAGGTCTTTGCTCTCTAGGCCTGCTGTTGCGCGACGGGGCGCAATCTTCGCTGTTTTGCCCTATTTGTGACAGGGTTTTGCGTCATCACGGGCGTAGCATAGGGCGCAGATCCGCCAGAACGGCGGTCAGAGGATGAGTATGGTCAACACCCGTATCTTGGAACAACGCCTGGGATGGCGCAGCGCCGGCCCCGATCAGGAGCCGACGCCGCCGGCACGTCCGATCAGCCACGCGCCGATGCTGCAAGGCCGCCTGGAGCCCGGCGACCGCGGGAGCACCCGCGCCGGCCCGCGTCGGCTGGCCGTCGAGGACGCCTGGGGCGCCTTGCCGCGGCTGGATCATTCGCTGTCGGACCTGGCGACGCGCGCGGGCCTGGTGCCGCCCTTCGACCGGCACACCGGGCCCGGCGATGCCTTCGACCAGTTGCGCACGCAATTGACC
>TARA_R110002073_G_scaffold123085_3_pt1 | contig 19486 bp, 28 predicted proteins | sample TARA_R110002073 | Tara Oceans TARA_R110002073 (sample SAMEA4397174) | marine metagenome | biome: Polar Biome; feature: [DCM] deep chlorophyll maximum layer (ENVO:01000326); material: water (ENVO:00002006), including particulate matter (ENVO:01000060) such as... | depth 40 m
TTGGAACTTAGGACCTCTTCACACATATATTTGTGACGATGGAAGACTGTAGATTCTATTATAAAACTTGTTCACGTGATACAACACCCAAAGCTGTATCGTAGTTGCGATACCAAGAAAAGTGAGAGGCTCGTAATTACCGTTATCAATGGTCATATATATCATCACACCCTTACTGACAACCATAGCGTATTGATACACAAGGTATATCAAAATCATACCCAGCTGACAATGCTGTACCCCCTTGTAACCAACGAACGAAACGAGTGCCAAAAAGCCAAACACGGGGTCTAGAAGAAACCAAAGATTCATCATATTCACCATAAAATCAACCATTGTAATGAACCGAGTGACCTGACTTTCCTTTTCATAGTCAAATACAACCATCTCATCAATCGGTCCTTCACTGGATTTGCAACTGTCTTCATCTTCGCAGTGATGAACCGCAATATAGATGGGTCCATCTGGGTTTTCTACAATTGCAGGACTCTCCATTATTAATATATACACATAATAAATGCTTAAGTTGTTCCCATTGAGGTTGTCACTCAGACCTAAGACCAAGAAGGAACACAACATCAGAAAGGATTACGAAGCCAAGTACGCCTGTTACATAGCATCAACAGATATCAAGAATGAAAAGAAACTTGACAAGTGCATCGAGAAGTGCCAATATGTTTTTGTAAACTCAGATGAGGAATCATATTAAATTGTTTGTAATTAGTAAATGCCAAACGTCAATGCGTTAAAAAAGTTTGCCAAGAAGAAGGTCAACAAGTCCAAGTTGGCAAGCAATGTCAAGGCGAATGCCAAGAAGAACATCAACCGCCTCCGAGTGAAAAGGGGTACCGAAAAGTTTATGGCTGAGCAGAAACTGTACAATACATTATTAAGACGCAGTGACGAACTTGCTAATAACATCGTGTTCACTCCAATTACACAGAGACTTCTGAGTGTCACTCCACTCCCAATGAGCGTCAAGAAGTCCATCAAGAAGGCGTCACCAACGACGAGTGGGCGCGCGGCGAGGCGTCAGACTGCAAAGACTGGTGCTATGGTCCTTTCTAGAAGAGGTATACCAAGGGGTCCAGCTGGTAACATACTTGATAAGCTGCTCATGTCCCCCTCCCAACGCCAAAGACGCTGATTTTCAGGTCAAGATAGCCACAGCCTCACCGCCGATGGTTGCCAGATAGAGGTCGACATCGCCCGCAAATTCTGGGCACTTCTTGAGGGTCCTTTTGGTTACAGAATCCTGAACATTTGTAATGTGTTCCTCAAATTTTTTGATATCCACACCAGTAGCATTATGAATCTGTTTTGGTGTGGCGATATCCTTGAGAGCCCATAGATACCCCGCGGAATAGTTGGCATGGAGGACCGCCACCAAAGGTGTCTCATCCTGCTGTGCAGCCGTGGCAAAGCGGGCGGACTGGCGGACCAGTTTGTCTATGGTGGCTTTTGACACTCCGTTTGAACCCCTGATGAAAATCATAAACAGGGCAAGAGCAGCTAAAAGATACAACCACATTACTTATTATATAGAAAATGTTCTTGGTCGAATACAAAGACCCTCCGAGTATCTTCACAAATGTGGTCATCAACAAAAAGGAATGCATGTTTCAATATATGTCTGATGATAACATCACCATCACGGAATGGGTCTATCCAGTTGTGTGGCATGATGATGAATGTGAAGAGATTTCTATAAACTTTGATGAAACTTTACCAAAACTTTTTGAAGGTTCAACCTTTTTTAAAGTTTCAAAAAAGTTTGTAGACGTTGATAATGTTTCTTATGAGTACACCCCTGGTGATATATTGTGCTTCGAGACTCGGTTACCGGAGTTGTGCTGCGTGATACCACCCACTGAATGGGGAAAACTCGACGACGTAATCAATATAGCGGTTGACGATACATTAAATATAACTTCTGATAAGTTTACATATAAGTATCAAATTATCCACAAAATAAAAAATTTCAAAGAAAATTTAAAAATCCAATCAAACTATTTGGAAGATGTAAAAAGTTGTACAAAGGTTTATATAGAAGAAAATTTTCCTATATGTTTAGAGACTGTGAACCCTAATAAGAGAGTATACATAGCACCATGTTTCGAGTAGAATGGAAAAAGGTGTGTTGGGAGTGTAAGAATCCCATACACGTGAGATTGGAGGTTGACGATTTTAGAACATTCTTTTATCTGAGAAACTTTGCAACGCATATACCATTTTGTATGCTTGGAAACGTTCCTATGATAAAGTACTACGGAAATATGAAATGCCGTCGGGTCTGCTTTGGGTGCTACATATCTCCAAGGAAACACTTTGACTATCTCCGACAAAGAGAGATTGGCAAGGTGAGGAAACCTCCCGATAGGATTTTCTCGAAAACGCGTCAGCAAATATATAAATGGTTCGAAAATTTCGATGCGTATAGAAAACGTAAAGACATAGCTGACTGTCTAATGCCTAAACTGAGTCATGTGCTAGGATTGAATGTATACATTTTAGGATACTCTGATAGCGACGATGACAGTGATGAAAGTGAGTATGACTGAGGCTATAAGCATGCCCCAAAGATACCTCTTACTTTCTTCGGCTGCGACCTGCTCCGCACCACTCAATTTGCCATAAAAGTCGAGTCCTATAATGGAACTCGTCAAGGAGGTTGCGCCAACAAGAAGTGCCAGTATGAACACCAGAAAATTCATGTCTTAAGACTACTTAAGAAAAAAGTTACATACATTTGTAAATCAAATAAAATGGCTGAAAAAGTCAAAAAGGTTTCTCACCTAGAGCACATCCTATTACGCCCTGATTCGTATGTTGGACCAACTGCGTTACAGACTGATAGCTACTGGGTTCTAGATGGGGAACATTTCTCACAGAAACAAGTCAAATATGCACCCGCATTGCTTAAAATCTTTGATGAGATTCTGGTGAACGCCATCGACCGAAATTCGGTTCATCCCAAAGAAGTCAAGTACATCAAGGTTAACGTTGACACTGAAACTGGTGCGATAACCGTTGAAAACAATGGACCTTTAGGTGGTATATCCGTCGAACTTCATCAAGAGGAACAACTCTGGAATCCCGAGCTAACTTTTGGTCATCTTCTGACGTCCACAAACTATGATGACAACACAAACCGGGTAGTTGGTGGACGTAACGGGTACGGCGCCAAGTTGGCAAATGTGTATTCGAGATTGTTCAGTGTGTCAATCAAAGACCCTATCAACAATAAGAAGTACACTCAGATTTGGGAAAACAATATGACCAAGTGCAACAAACCGAAGATTACCAACCACACAGCTTCAACATCAAGTGTATCCATCACATTCGTACCCGATTGGGCTCGATTTGGTATGAAAAAGATGGACAATGATATTTTCAAAATTATTGAGAAGCGTGTATGGGATGCCGCATTCTGCACGAGTTCAAACTGCAAGGTTTCCTTCCAGGGTTCCGAAATCAAATCACCAACCCCTGAACAGTACATGAGGATGCTTGTCCCTGACGCTGACAATATTGTAACCGTGGTGAACCCTCGGTGGACAGTCTGTGTGGCCCCTTCGGATGCTGGGTTTCAACAGGTTTCATTTGTGAATGGTATCTGCACAACAAGGGGTGGCACCCACGTTGATTATATCGCGAGTATGATTGCGTCTGGTATCATCGACGATCTGGCTAAGAAAATCAAGCTGAGACCTCAGCAAGTGAAGAACACTCTGTTTGTATTTGTCAGAGCCACGCTGGTGAACCCAACTTTCAGCAGTCAGATTAAGTCAGAGTGCACCCTGAAAGCTCAAGAGTTTGGGAGCAAATTCGAGCCACCCAAGAGTTTCATCAAGAATGTTCTCAAGACGGGTGTACAGGATGAGGTTATGGCACTGTCAAAGGTTCGTGAGGATAAGGAACTCAAAAAGACTGACGGTACCAAAAAGTCCAAGATTACTGGTATTCCCAAACTTGATGATGCCAATTGGGCTGGTACTGCAAAGTCTAGCAAGACTATCCTCATCATCACAGAAGGTGACTCTGCCAAAACTCTGGCGATTGCCGGTCTATCAGTTGTTGGTCGTGACCGTTACGGTGTATTCCCACTCCGTGGTAAGTGTAAGAATGTCCGTGATGCAAGTACCAAACAGCTAATGGATAACGAAGAGTTTAACAATCTCAAGAAGATTTTAGGTCTTCAACAAGGGAAGGTGTACTCTTCAGTGAATGAGCTTCGCTATGGCAACCTGATGATTATGACTGATGCTGATAATGATGGGAGTCATATCAAGGGACTGGTCCTCAATATGTTTCACTACTTTTGGCCAAGTCTATTGGATATCGGGTTTGTCATTTGTATGGTGACGCCTATCATCAAGGTGACAAAGGCAAAACAACAAAAGTGGTTCTTCACGGACTCCGCATTCAGGTGTGACGAATCCAGTAAAATTGGGAGTGGTTGGAAGGTGAAGTACTACAAGGGTCTCGGTACCTCTACTTCTGTAGAGGCGAGGGAATACTTCAAGAGTATCGAGAAGCTGACAGTTGCCTTTGAGGTTGATGATGAAACTGACAAGTCAATGGTATTGGCATTCGACAAGACAAAGGCGGATTCCAGAAAGGCTTGGCTAACCAAGAATTCAAGTGGTCACGATGATATCAAGTACGGTTCAATCAATTCGCTGACCATCACAAATTTCATCCATAGGGACCTAGTGGATTTCAGTTTGGCGGATGTGAAGCGTTCTATTGCTCATATGTGTGATGGTATGAAGCCTTCTCAGCGAAAGGTTCTTCATGCCTGTTTCAGGAAGAATCTCACCAACGAAATGAAGGTTGCCCAGTTGGCCGCATACGTCTCGGAGACGACGGCATATCATCACGGTGAGGTATCTTTGGCTGATACCATTGTGAAGATGGCGCACGACTATGTTGGTTCAAATAATATGAACTATTTGGAACCTTGTGGTCAGTTTGGCACTCGTCTGATGGGTGGGAAGGATGCCAGTCAGACGAGGTATATCTTCACAAAGTTGATGCCTCACACCAGAAAGGTGTTTGACCCGAATGATGACGCTGTTCTATCATACCTCACCGACGACGGCAAAACCATCGAACCTGAGTATTTTGTACCCGTACTCCCAACTGTACTTGTAAACGGGACGGAGGGGATCGGTACGGGCTTCAGCAGCAATGTACCTTCATTTAATCCGGATGATATCAAGGCTAACATCAAACGCATTCTCCGCAAGGAGGGAATCCAAAAGATGTCTCCTTGGGTGTTTGGGTTCAAAGGAACTATAGTTGCAAATGGAGATGCATGGGTTGCCACAGGAACCTTTACACAAAAGGCAAATCGTATCACGGTGACTGAACTCCCACCCGGGTATTGGACACAGGATTTCAAAGAACACCTTGACGTCCTAAGTGACAAGAAGACAATCTCAGGATACAAGAACAACTCTACAACTGAAGGTGTGCACTTTGAGATTGATGGATTCACTGGGAAGGACCCGGTGAAGGATTTCAAGTTGTCCAAGACGATTCGAGTGAGCAACATGCACTTGTTTCATCCTAATTATGGCATCAAAAAGTATCATTCGGCGGAGGATATTCTAGTGGACTTTGTGGAGATTCGGGTGGACTACTACAAGAAGCGCAAGGAGCACCTCAAGAAGCAGTTGGAGCAGAAGGTGTTGTTGTTATCAAGCAAGGCTGCATTTGTTCAGCAGGTTGTGGACGAGGAGATTATCGTATTCAAGTGCAAAAAGAGTCAGTTAGAGGCGCAGATTGCTGCAAAGGGTTTCATGAAGATTGATGGCACATACGACTACTTGCTGAACATCAAGACGTACCAGTACACGGAGGAGGCTATAGAAACTTTGATGAAGGATTCGGTCACCGCCAAAAAGGAGCTGAAGACTCTCGATGCAACTTCGATATTTAAGATGTGGGAAAATAACCTATCATAATAGTAGACAATGGCTGGTAGTGCCGCTGTATTGTCACTTAATGCCGTAGGTCGTCAAGATACATACTTTGATGGCAAAGATTCATTTTTTAAATTTAATCAACTCAGACATTCAAACTTTACAAAGTTTCAAAGGTCTACCAAGATAAAGAAGCCCACCACCACAACGTCACAGACTTGGCCATTTGGTGAGACCATCCAAGTCACACTCAACCCCCAACAAATGGGTGACTTGCTGTGTAATATGTATCTGAAATGCACCCTTCCCGCAAATGGTATAGAGCCTTATAGATTTAGTTATGCCGCCGATGTTGGTAAAGCCTTGATAGAAACAATGGAATTAAGGGTTGACGAATATGAGTTGGAGACTCTTTATACAGATTGGTCAGTCATATACAACGAACTATACATGACTGAAGAGGAGAAGGACGGTCTCAGAAATCTTGACAACAACGGCAAACCAAGTGGTACTATGGCGAGCACCCCAGGTGATGGCAACGAATCTGGTGTGAAAATATTTGTACCGCTGCACTTCTTCTTTGGTAGACGTCATTCAACTCAGGATTTTGACAACAAACTCTTAAATGATAAATATTTCAAACCATATTTCCCACTTTGTGCAATTCACAAACAAAAGATTTTCCTAAATATTCGATTCAATAATAAAACATTCTTCACAAACTCACAGCCTCAGATTGACATGCAACTGGCACAATTTGAGATTATCACCGAAGAGATTACGCTGTCACATATGGAAAGGTCCTACATCGTAAATAACAAACAGACCATCACCACGGAGCTGATGAGGAGACAGAGTCCAATAGACATCGACTCATTCTTCGTGGAAGCCAAGAATAACTTGGTTCCAAACATACCAGTGAAAACATTACATTGGTTCTTCAGACGTGACGAATTCGAGAACAACCCAGATGAGATTGCGAATCGTTTTAATTATGGTAACTATTATAGCGGTCCTACAACCACATCTAATATATACATCCAAGCTGAGAACCCAATCATGTCAGATGCCGAGCTGTTCATCAACGGCACGCAGAACTTAGGATTTATGAAGGGTGAAACGCGAAGCTCAACGTCGACCGCAAACTACTTCAAGCAGCAGGTGCCATTTAAAGTGGGTCTGTCCGCACCTCTTAGAAATGTATACACATACTCATTCAGTCTCAAACCAAAAGACCCGTTACCAACTGGGGCTTTGGATTTCAGTCAATTGAACTCTGACAAGACATTCTTATTGGCTTCACTGATGGAGACGGGTAAAAATTCAACCGCATCGACATCGAATACACAAAATAACGTGATTGCAACACTAACTGGCACAATAGTAACTACGCAGGCGGGTTCAACATTAACAGTTACAGCCACTTCAAACTGTTTATCAAACCTGACCATTGTTCAAAATGATTTGAACGTGTATACGAGCTTCAGTCCAGAACTTACACACACGCAGGAGCTTACATTGCCATCAATAAACAACGTCCTATCGCTCGAAGCTTCAAACGTACTTAATGGAACTTCGACAACCACCAACATATCCCTGGTAAAGCCGCCATTAATATATAAATATCATCTGTATTACACTGGTTACCAAACACTATCATTTGAAGATGGGTTTTTGACACCTATGTTTTCGACGTGATGAGCTCCTTGTTTTTCCTGATATAATCTATAATATTGTTGGTGATACACCACTTGATGAAGTTTAACTGTGCCACGGTTGTGATGATGATGTCGCCACTCCCCGGAATTGTAAACTCAAACTTGTTAGACCGACAGAAAGGGTCGAAAAGTTTCTTACTGTACCCGTCAAGACTGGACTTATATGCACAGTGAACGCTGAACATCTTGCCATTTCTGGTGGTATACGAGAGGTTCTTATTTTTAGAGTAATTTGTTATGAACCATTCTAAATTCCTCAACGAGATTCCATTCCTTTTTTCCAGGATGTCCTTGAGGATTTCTGAATTTTTGCTGTCCGAATAAAATTGATTAACAGAATTGAGAAGAGTTTCAGAACGACTCATCTACCTAGCTACCTACTAATAGATTAAAATCTATAACTGACTTGCTGGGAGTATTAATGCTTGCTTGCGAACTTGAAGGTGTCATTCTGGGTCTGCACTCGCATGCCGGACACCCCTCTTGATATAACGGCGGGACACTATGCGTGTGACACAGAGCAGAGCTGCTCATAACCTTGATAGGAGTGAGCTTCTTCCTCTGAGTCTGATGGTGATTACAATACCCACCCTCTCTCGCTTTGAATTTACAACGCTGTCCATTGTTCTTCACACCTAGACAACTGGTCTCACTCTTCCTATCAGGTTCAGAAATCGGTGTGATACTCGCCGCATCGCGCAGTAATAGAGAGATAGGGAGCTTGTAACTCTCTGCAACTTGTTTTGCAAATGTGGTTATCTTTTCATTCACACGCTTCTCAACTTCAACTTCAAACAACTTGAGGAGCTCTTCACTCATTTATCCTTACTAATACTTTGCTCGAATTTTTTAAACATATTTTTGATAGAACCTTCAATTTCGGTCGCACCCTTCACCTTCCGAGTTCTCTTTTTGGGGAGCATGCTGCTGAAAATCTCCTCCTTCGGGTTTGAAATCAATGGTTCCAATAGGTCACACACCGGATTCATAAACTTGTTTTGGAGATAATATTGATAATCCAAAGGTACACCATTGTCCCTGGCATACTTAGGGTCTTCAGACTTTTCGTACGCTTTCGCCTTTGCGTCTCCCGTGTCAGTCAACACATACTGAACACGGTCACCCGACTGGGGTTCTGACCCAGGCTCACGATCACGCATCTTGTTACGAACCTGCACGTGCGCCATGTTGTTATTCTTGTAGCTATCCGCCAACTTTTGCGAAAGAATCAGCTTTTCCATAGGTACCTCACCACCGACCAACTCCGCGGCTCGCTGCCTCGCCAACGCAATGGCGGCGTCTGGGTTGTTGGACTCTAAGATGATATCAAGCAACTCTGTGCAAACCTCACGAACATTGAGTGTATTATCGCGGCGCACAACTTGGAGCCCTTTCACATCGATGCAATCCATATGCATAGTACCATCCTTATCCTTCGTCCATAACTTGGCGGCGTACCGCTTCTTGCTGTAGAGGAAATACGGGTAGTACACCTTTTCAAGCTCAAGGTCGTTCGGCTTCTTGAAAAGGGCTGTACACTGCTCAGCAGCCTGCTCACCAAGCTTCCAACTATGCTCCAAAGCTTCTTCCTTCGACATACCAGTGGTGTCAAACTCAACCATCACGGAATCAGTGTTATGCACTATCAGTTCTCCCGGTCCAACGTGGAAGTGGTGTGATTCTGTAGTTAGGTCATACACATACTGCTCAGTCTCACCAAGATACTCAATCTTTTTGATACCATCTGGGTGCTTACGCTGCGTCAATTTTGTCCAGGTCTGTCTAAATACATTCATTTTATCACTTCGTGTGTTAAGACTCACATTGTAACCAAGTCGACGCCCGAGGAGCTGTAGACCCATTGTACCCTGCTTACCCTTACAATCCATCCGCGTGTATCCGCGAGCGTCTTTGTCACCATCAGCCATGTAGTACCCATCAACGAACGCCTTTACGACTTCTATTGGTGCGTTTAGGATACAAGACGGGACGACCTTCTCCTTGGATTCGTTGTAAAATAGATTCCTATACCGAGTTGAAACAGCTTTGACATCGCCACAAGCATTCAACTTGTACACACCACTGCTATCAAGAGTGTCGTATATCTTTGTATCAAATGAGCACAGTCCCTGCATCTCAAGAAGATAATCTGGATTTGAATTGTTGAGAGCCCAAGTAAACTTATTTCCATATTTACCACACGACCCGTCACCAAAGAAGAAGCCCATAACTTTGGCCTCATCCGCATCAATCGTCATATCAATACAATCAAATGCTTCAACTGTATCACCGTGGAGCAGCTTTGTGCCAATGGTAACATCAGACGGCTTGATCATAGTTGCGCCCTGGTCAAGGAGACTGTGGTCCTCAGTGCAATCTACAATACCCGTGTGAGTAAGCACTCTATACATCTTTTTGGTAGTCTTGTGTCTGATGACTCTTTCAACTGGCGTAAAACCCTTCTCGGTCCACACATTGTAATCGCCCGGAAAAGACTCTTTCCCGTCATCAGAAGCGTGATACTCGTGAGTAAGGTCATCTATCCGCCTCGTATGAATAGAACCATCTCTCATTTTGATTAGAAGTGGTGTATCACCAGTCACCGAATCTCCGTACCTCACGTTAGCACCCTCAAAGTTTGCCTCCACGTAGTTCTTTGTATCCTCAATCATACTGCGACCCTTTGAAGTAACCGTCGAAGCGATTGGAACACAAGGAAGCATCCCTTTTCCAGCACCCGTGAAACCGTACACGGAGTTCATCGAAATCTTGTAGGCTAACTGCTTGCCATTGTAGACATCCTTCATCATACCAGTAGACTTTGCCATATCCTTTTTGGCTTGGCTACGGAACTGCTTTAGCTCCTTCAGTACGGATGGTAGAAGACTGTCCACATTCTGAGCAAACTTGTAGGTCCTTTCGCCAATGCTGAAACTCTCGTATTCGACGCCTGGTACGTTTTCATACTTGGGGTCCATCACCAGGGTTGAGTAGCACAGATTATGAGCCATCATAATCGACGGGTACAGACTGGCGAAATCAAGGGCTGTGATTGGTCGATAGTACGCACCTGCCTGCGCCTCCAGTACAGTTGCACCCTCGTACGGGTCGCTCACAACCTTGCCCCAGCGGATGGTTGGAATCATATAGCGAAGCTCGCGCGCCTTGCGGGTCATCTGGCTAAACACCTTAATCTGCTGACCGCGCTCCGAAAGGTATGACAGCGGAACCCACGTTGCCTTTGCCATCTCAACAAGATTCAACAAAATGCATAGCTTGTCCAATATACGATGCGGGAGGATGGTATCCTTGATACAGTACTCCGCAACATCCTTGAGCTTTGTTGGGTTCTCTTCGCGGAACCGAGCGAACATCTCCTTGGGAGACATGTCAATCTTGTGGTCACCAAGGTAGGTTTCAGCAACAAAGTCAAGTCTGTAGCTATCCAGCTTCTTCTCACGCTTCACCTCGTGAAACAGATCGAAGATATACCGCCCGGACATTGGCAACAGCTTCATCAGATTGTCACCAAGTGCACTCGATGACAGCTTCTTGTAGACAAAGTCGCAGCGGGTATTCTTCAGTTTTCCAAGCTCAAAAAAGGTGGGTGGACACTTGCAAAGGATTGCTCGCTTGTAAATGTACTCTAGGTCAAACCCAAAGATGTTCCAGCCAGTCATAATATCAATGTCGTGCTTGAAGAGGTACTCTTTGAATCCCATAATAAGGTCATGCTCCGTGTCGTAATTGACGATATTGCAGCCCTCAAGGTCAGTGTCAGTCTGCTTGTAACAGAGGCATGTCTTATCGTAAATCTCATCATCACCGAGATGCTTCAGGGTGAAAGCAATCTGAAAGCAGCAGTCCCCTTCAATATCAGCTTCTGGAAACTTCCCAGTTGAACTATACGTCTCAATATCAAACGACGCTACGACGAACGGGGCGTTTCCATCTTTCGATACGGACCTGAGTGTCTTCCAGTCGTTACAGAACAGGTCGATATCAACCTTTGCAAGATGAGAGCGAACACACATGTCACCGCTATCAAGCCACCCGGTCGACTGAATTCCAGAGCGATGCATCAAGCGAAGCATGGGCTCTACGTTCGACTCGTAGACCTTCATAGTATAGGTGTCACCTTTCAGAGGACGACTAAGCTTGCGGTCACATTTCTTCATATTTTCCAATGTTGCAAAGTTTAGTTTCATAAATGGAAATTCGGTGTTGTTTTGAAATCCCCAAAGGTCCTTTGACTTTATGAGTTCATAATTCTCGGCAGCACCATCGCAAGCGTCTTGAATCTTCTGGAAAAGAAAGCTATCACCCGTCCTGGGTGGAACCTTTACGAAAAAGTACGGTTTAAACGGCGTGGTTACGCACGCAGACTTACCCTCCGCGGTACGCCCAAAAATACTGATGAGATACTCGTCATCAACATCGCGAGCTTCCCACGCAAGTGCCTGGAAAAGCACCATACTACCCTGTGTGTATAGCGGCTGTAATTTTTATATCAGTTTTATATAAAAGATGTCAGGCGCTCTAGTCGATCTCGTTTCCAAGGGTATCCAGGACGCCTATATTACCGGCGAACCACAGGTGTCCTTCTTCCGCCAGAACTATAAGCGTCACACAAATTTCGCCATGCGCCCAGAGGAACTCAACTACATAGGCACCTTCGCGGCTAACAACGAGGTGACTATAAAGGTGCCATCAAAGGGTGATCTCCTCAGTTACATTTGGATTGAGGCGGCCGGTATCCGTAACACAGGTAACAACTCGGACGGTATCTATTCAAATAATGACTCAACGTTGTTCGAGTTCCATCTTTATATTGGTGGTCAGAAAGTGGTGTCCTTCGACTCCCTTTACGTTCAGGCCGTCCACGAACTGCTGTATCGCAGCAACGACGCGCGCGCCTCTTGCGCAGTGACGACCAACAACAACAAGGCAAACACGGAGGGGTACTCCGGCGGCACTGATTACCTACTGCTGCCATTCTTCTTCTGCGAGGAGTGGACCAAGGCGCTCCCACTGGTCGCTCTGCAGTACCACGAGGTGGAGATTCGCGTCAAGTGCCGCAACGGTTTTACCGCCGGTTCGACACCAAAGGTGTGGGGTAACTTTATGTACGTGGACACTGCCGAGCGTGATTTCTTTGTGAACACCGACCACGAGCTGCTTATCGAGCAGGTTCAGCATACGCTGGCGGATAGCACCGATACAGATTTTGACCTGACCTACTTCAACCACCCAGTGAAAGCGCTCCACCTGGTGTCTGGTAAGGCAACCGGCGGTAAGTGGTACCAGGAGTACAACTTTAAGGATTCATCGTTCTACATCAACGGCACAACCCTGTTCGACACAACCTCCAACACCTATCACCATAATGTGGTCCACGAGATGCATTGCGAGTCACTCCCAGATGATACTCTCAACAAGCAGCCAACCTTCACCTGGCCATTTTGCCTCAACATTGGCAAGTATCAGCCAACTGGCACACTGAACTTCTCGCGTATTGACACGGCCAAGCTGACCGTTTCCAGCCCAACCGGTGGTAACGCCCTCCACAGAGTCTACGCCGTGAACTACAACATCCTCAGGATAAAGAAGGGTATGGCGGGTGTTGCCTTCAGTAATTAAATTTCTATTTATATATAAATGATTGCCGGCATTGCAGACTTCCTTACACGCCTCAATTTCGACATGTCTACAGGTAACCTGTCTGACGTTGGTGCGTTCATGTACTACGGTCTCTTTGTGTTAGTTAGCTACTATATGGCAATGGACTTAGGCACCAGACCCAAGAATCTGAAGATATACGGCTCGGCGCTCGCCTTAGGTGGTATGGCTGGTATCGGCATAAACCGCTACAGAAGAGGTGCTTACAAGAGCTACCAGAAGATAATGGAGGAGGAGGGCATGTCAAAGGACACCGCGTATATTGCCAACCGCATGGGTAGCGGTGTTGCAACAACGGCTGGTTTGATTGCCAAGAAGTAAATAGTCGTATATTACAAATGCCCACGACGGTCCTATCAATGGGAAACAAAAAGGTCACTCTCAAGTACACCAGGAAGATGCCCCGCGGTGAACTTGAGAGGATGAAGTCCTTTGTAGCGAAAAACGGTACAAAGTTAGTAAAGACATCAAAATTTAAAATTATTTCTGTGAAGGATGAGAATTCTTCGAGGATATATCGAGTTGCACTCTGATGTGTTTACCTGAGTACATAGTTGGACCCTTTGACTTTTTCTTGTTTTGCGCTTGACGCTTCTTGCGCGGTTGAGGGTCCATCTTACTTATAATATATTGTGATGATATCCTTATTTAATGCTACCCAGGATATGGTATAGTCTTTGTACGTTTCGAACCACTTTTCTATACCATCTCTGTTGCACTTGTATGCGTCCAATAATCTCATAATCCTATCACGGTTATCGCCAATCTTAAACTTGTATTGCTTTACGTTTAAGTGGACGCTACCATCTGAATCTCGGAATGCTGGGATGGATTCACTAGTAAATATGTCTGCAAATGCCCCTTTACACCTTGCAATTTTTGGGATGTACGTGAACTCTTTGTTGTCATCTGTGATACAGTGTATAATTCCATTTCTGTCATTCACATAAAACTTTTTATCATCTTTACCAACTCCAACCTGCCTTGCGCCATTTTCATATTTTTTATAAAAATCTTTAAATCTGTCTGGAACTGGTGCGTCAATGTCGACATAACGGTTGTCATCATATGGGGAGTGTCCCGAAAATTTACAAGAAAATTCACGGTACATTTTTGGTCTAGTTTTCCAGAAATACAATATGACGATCAAAAATAGTATCAACAATATCATCTACTATACTACGATATATTTTGTGAACAACCTGTTCGCTCTTCGCGGGTGAATATAATATCCCGTGTCTCGCCAGTAATACAACGATTGAGTGCACTCGACGCCGACTTGATAGCCTCGCACATATTGTTGGTATCAAAGTAAATTGCAGACTCTCGACCAATTCCAATATTCTTTGCGCTCTTGATAGAATCCTGATTCGCACCCAAAAATACAAACTTCCAACCCTGCGCCTTCTTTCCAAAAATTAAGTCATTAATCTGTTCCTTTGTGTACTCTGTACTAGAGTTATCTTCCCCATCCGTCAAAATGACAATGACATTTCCAACGTCTTCTATATCAGCCCAACTTTGAAGATTGTTTTTATCAACCCGCTCGATAGTCTTCCCTATGGCATCAAGCAGAGCGGTGCCACCCCTAGGAATGAAAGTGTTCGACGTCAACTTTTTAACATCCTTTATTTTATTATTTTCATATACAATTTGAAACTCGTTATCAAACATATAAAGACTCATTGTAGACTTTGGTGCTTGTTCGTTGACAAACGCATTGAACCCTTTCATAGAACCAGAACGGTCCAAGAGAAAATGGATGTACGCCATTTTTATATTTAAAGTTTCAAGCTTTTATATGTACCCTCAATATAATACACTTTATTGTACCCATAACTTCTAATCTTTTCAGCGGCGCGACGAGCCCTCTGTCCGGTATTACAGTACACCAGTATCGCGTCATTCTTTGGAATGTTCCTCAATGTGTCTTCGCTGATTGAGCCGGTGGGTATATGCTTCGCACCCTTGAAATGACCAAGATTCCATTCGACTCCAGTACGCACGTCTATAACGTGCTTGATATCGTACTTCTTGGCATCCTCACCTTTTATGAGACCATCACCCGTCAGTGCGTAAAACTTGAGTCCCGCGTAAACGGTGTACATTGCTGAAGCGATTCCCGAATACATATAAAGGTTTGCCATTTATTATATGTATAGAAAGTAAATATGCTTCGTTTCATTGTTTTTGCGACTATGCTTGCATACCAGGTGATGGGCGCTCGTCTGCTCAACCGCCCAGATATGATGCTGGGTGCCGACCGTGACGAGTTTGGGTGTATCGGTTCCGCTGGTTACAGCTGGTGCAACTACACTCAGAGTTGTCAGTCTGCCAACAAGATTTGTATGCCCATTCCGGTGCCTAGCCTTTCTTCGAATTAAATACACAATCAATAAAAGTTCGGATACTATTGTCTGGCAAAATAGCCTCTTTATATAAAAAGTCCAAAACAACTTAACAACTTTTTAAAAAGTTTTTCACACATTTATTATTGAAACTTTTTAAAATTCTAATTACCTGTCGAACCAAACCCACCTTGACCCCTCTGCGTTGACACCAACACGTCAACCTCTACAACATCTGGCATCTCGCAACGCTCTAGAATGAGCTGTGCGATACGGTCACCCTTCTTGAAATGAACTGGCTCTACACCGAGATTGAACATAGCAACCTTCACCTCTCCCATATAATCTGGGTCAATGACTCCCGCACCGATGTGCACACCGTGCTTTACAGTGAGCCCAGACCGAGGCGCTACACGACCATAGACACCAGGCGGAAGCTGAAATCCGAGACCAGTAGGAACCAAACAATGCGACTGAGTATCGAGGACAAAGTCACCAACACACGCCAAATCGTAGCCAACGGAACCGTGCGTTCCTCGAGTTGGTAGAGTGGCGCTATCATCGAGACGCTTCACACGGAGGGGCTCCATTTCTGAATACTAAGGGAGTATTGTCTTTATTCATCATTCATCTTACCAGTCCTCGCGGTACGGAATGCCCCACTGATGGTACCAAGAACCGAGCATAGCAGACAGGGGATAATCACACTGTTCATTGGGTCATAGATTCTGAATGCAGCCAGAAGGCATAGTATACAGAATATACAACCAATTCCACCTGTTAAAGACTCCATAAACAGCAGCGCCTTTGACATTTAATATGTAACAATATTATAAATGTTCCTATCGCGACTTGTGTACTTTATACACGTCATAATATTAATTGTTGGAATGGTGATACCGTTCATTGGTAACAACAGACAGTTAGAGGCATATTCGTTCATCATACCTGTATTGTTCTTCCACTGGGCGCTAAACGATGACACATGCTTCCTGACACAAGTTGAGGGATATCTCACAGACCAACCTAAAGATAGAACATTTGTTGGACGTGTAGTTGGTCCGATTTACAATTTGAGTGATGACGCCATTGGTAAGTTGATAAAGACTATATTGTTCTCCTTGTGGATATTTGTTCAATTTAAATTAGGAAGATTATTTAAATGATTCCTCTAGTAATCTTTACGGGTGTCGGTACATTTGCAATATTCGTCAAAGCTAAAAAAGTTGACACCAGAATAAATGAACTACTTGAAATTGAAAATAAATATTATAAATTACTTGAAAAAACAAATACTTCATTGTAAATATCTCTCGAATGGCGCAGGAACGCAACCTTCTCGTCATCATCGAGGTGTTCCCATCCACTCATCGGGTTCGTAAGCAAGAACTTTAATTGTTCGAACCCTCTTACTTCTGACTCTTTTGGAAATCTTTTGTTCGTGACATAAAAGAACATCCTGATATTTGCAGAGGTTGCCGCGATCGACAATCTCAATGGGTCAATCATAAGTCGTTCTATGATAATCCTTTCTGTGATGCTTAGTGGTAAATTTTCAAAAGCATCACAGAGAGCTTCTGTATTTTCAACGAGTTTCTCTATTCTATTCATTTTGTTATATAAAAATTTAATTCTTTAGTTATATAAAATGGCTCGCGGAATTGGAAAGTGGGCGTGCAAAGAGACTGCAACTATGAAGGATGGTAGTATGTGGGCTCGTTGGTTTGCTTCATCGTATGATATGAGCGGTTCAACTGGCGACAAGGTTATTTCATGCTCGAAGCACGGCGGGAGGACTATTTCAACACAGGGTGTGTCCTCAAAGTAATTTACTTACCAAGGCGTGGCTTTGGCTCGCGGGGCTTCACGGGGTCGAAAGGTCTAGGCTTTGGCATGTAGCAGACGTCTGGCTTGTCCTCGCCCTTGCGAGACTTTGGCATGTAGCAGATATCTGTGGGACGGAACATTTTATAATAGTATAAGAAAATTAATATATTGATGCTTTTGTAAGCATGCCAGTTTGTAAGTGTAATCCAAAGTTTGTGTACGTGTCGCAGCAGACTTTTGATACTCATAAGTGCTACAAAAAATCGTCACCCCACCCCGAAGAATCTACTCACAATGGTGGAATATTTTCTGAATTTTTAAAATTTCTATCAGAATAAATGACGTGGGTGTTTGTCAAGAAAAATAAAAGAGTTTATTTTGACAAGATTGATGAACTTGTTAAGTACTGGGCACCCAAAGGAATTGAGTGAATTTAGTCATCTTTTCTTTAAAAGGTTCTCCATCCCAAAGTGCAACGACAAGCCACAGCCAAAGGCACCAAGCAGGGCTCTGGAAGCAAATAAGGATTTGACACATTAGATAATAAAATGGTGGCAATCATCCGTTTCGTGGGTCCCCAGGGCAAGTCCTTCATCACCCGCGCAACGACGTGGCGCACCGAAGCTTATCAGGCGTCTGGTGTTATTTGGGACAGGGCACTTCGTAAGTACGGTCAGAGCAACTTCCGCCGGGAGGTTCTTTGGCAGGATAAGAACGCTGCTATCGACGCACCCCTTGTTACTCGCAAGTTTAACAGTTTTGTCCGTGAGTACGACCCCGAATTTAATTTGTAAATAATTCATATGATTATAAAAAATCAGCGTTGCGACTTGTGTACAAAATGCGTGATTATATTGATGGAATATAATCGACAATGGTTGTGTTCAATGTGTTATAAAAAATGTCAACAAACTAGTCCCAAGTAACAAGTGTAATGTAGTTGGACCAAACAACTATGACTCGCCCTACAACGGACACGCTTCGCGAACAGGGACTCATCTGCACAGCTATCAAACTTGATGGTCAACCTTGCTGCTACAAGAAACGCCCAGGGTATAACGTTTGTGCTCGCCATGGCGCTCCAACAACACCGGTGGTTACCGCACCTCCTATCACATGTGAATGTCCCGTGTGCTACGAAGTGAAGCCGGCTACACTGCTCCCCTGTAATCACAGTGTGTGTGATGATTGCTCTGAAAGTTGGTTTAACAACAATACCACGTGCCCTATGTGTCGGGCAGTAGTTAAAGAGCCAGTGAGACCGTCTGGTGTCGAGCGTCGTTTGAATGGGACATACAACATAATTGTCGTGTTTCTGAATGAGCTTGACGATATCTACAATGGTGGGATTAACAACCCGCGCGATCGAACCCCGTCAGCAGCCTTGGAACTCTTGAATCTCATTGATACTGTTCGACCTGTTCTCATTCAAAATCGTCGCTTGCTAGTTAACGCCGCTGCTAGGTCCGAATCGGCTGTGTAATATGTCTTACCCTTCATAGCAAAACTGTACACCCTCGCCCACCCCCACGCCTGCTGTGACGCACCGGGACGGTGTCCTGTCCTCCAAGCTGCCAGTCCGCGGTCGTACACCTTCTTGAGTATGCGGAGGGGAATCTTTGTAACCTTTGAAACCTTTTTGAGTTTATCACCCTTTAGGTCCTTTAATTGGGTCGCATACTTTCTCTCGAATGCAGCTGTATAACTTGACTTGCGCACCTTTTTTCCTTTATCAGTAGGAAATGGTCTATATGCCTTTGGGTCATTTGTGTTTGACTTCATGCCTTCGATAATTCTTTTTGTGCGTTTCTTTCTTTCATTTGGAGTCAGACCCCTAAGATACTTTTCTGGGATTTTTACCATTCTTAATATAATCATTTAAAATATCTTCATCTGGGAAATACATTCCATCATTAATATACACAATTCCAGTTGAGACATCCTTTAGACATTTTATCCCACGGTAACACCACCCCTCATACTG
>TARA_R110002073_G_scaffold125067_2_pt1 | contig 19466 bp, 20 predicted proteins | sample TARA_R110002073 | Tara Oceans TARA_R110002073 (sample SAMEA4397174) | marine metagenome | biome: Polar Biome; feature: [DCM] deep chlorophyll maximum layer (ENVO:01000326); material: water (ENVO:00002006), including particulate matter (ENVO:01000060) such as... | depth 40 m
TTTTGCATCAGAGGCGGGCACTTCAACGGCTGGCACTTGTCGATGAATTGACCGGCGTTGCAAATCGCCGTCAATTTGATCTTTTTTTAGAACGATTCTGTGAAAAGTATAACCGCAGAAACAGCGGTTGTTTTGCTGTGCTTTATTTGGACCTGGACAACTTTAAGGAGATCAATGATAAATATGGGCATCGTGCAGGTGATTTCTTTCTGATTGAACTCGCCAAACGTGCTCGCAGTGCCATTCGTGGCGGTGACCTTTTGGCGCGCTGGGGGGGTGATGAGTTTGCCATAATCCTCGACAACCCAACTCAGGCAAAAGTTACCCACGTTGTTGATCGGGTGCGAACGTTATGTGAACAGCCGGTTCATTGGCGAGATGCGGACATTGTCGTTGGTGCGTCGATTGGTATTGTGCACTACCCCGAGGACGGCCTGACCCCGGAGGAACTGGTCAGCATTGCCGACCAAAAGATGTATGCAAATAAACGCTTCCGCCAACAGGCAGCGGCAAGCTAGAAAAGAAAAAGGCCGCTAAGCGGCCTTTTTTATACCCTTGGAGTTCTAGTACTGGAACTCAGGTAGATTAACGACAATTCCATCAATGGCATCTGATACTGGAATCTGACAAGCCAGGCGTGATCGTGTTTCGCGGTCTGGGTTCAGATCAAGCATTGATTCTTCGCCCTCAGTAGGAGTTGCGAGCTTACTCATCCAGGCTTCATCGATCAGCACGTGGCAGGTTGCGCAGGAGCATTCGCCGCCGCAATCTGCATCGATACCAGCAACGCCGTTGTCGATAGCTGCATTCATCAAAGACATGCTGTCATCTGCATCAACTTCGGTTTTGTCGCCGTCGTGCGATACGAATATGATTTTTGCCATGGATTTTTCTCCTAGATTGTCGGCCCAATTTATTGGGCCATGGGCTTTTACGCAAAGCGCATAATTTTAAGTGACGCAAATAATTCGAAAAGGTGAGATGAGGCCAAAATTTGATGCAATCTGGCCAGTTCTCTCAAAATCGGACCTCACTTTAGCAAGGATTGAGGCGAAATGGGACTAACTCCAATTTCGTTGCGGTCTAAAACTGGCTCTCACCTCTTCGACGAATAATGCCGGTTGTTCAAATGCCGCAAAATGGCCACCTTTGTCCAATACATTAAAATATTGTAGATCGAGAAAGCGTTTCTTTGCCCAGCGTTCTGAGGTCTTGAAAATCTCCCGGGGAAAAATGCTAATGCCCGAGGGGATTTCGACCGTGTCCCTGGAAACGCTGCCGAAGCTCTCCCAATAGATTCGCGCACTGGATGCGCCTGCGTCGTTGATCCAGTAGAACATCACGTTGTCCAGCATCTCGTCTCGAGTTAAGACGTTCTCGGGATGGCCGTTGCAATCCATCCACTGATAAAACTTTTCCATGATCCAGGCAGCCTGGCCGATGGGTGAGTCGGCCAGGCCATAGCCCAGGGTTTGAGGACGGGTCGACTGCTGCTTCGAGTAGCCGGAATCGTGTTCTTGATAGAACTGCAAGCCAGCGAGTGAAATCTGCTCTAATTCTGTCAGGTCTTCCATTGTCTCGGGGTCTGGACCCACCACGGGCATATTGACGTGGATTGCTTTGCAGTTGCCAAGGTTCTGAACCCCAATCTGGGTCGTAACGATTGACCCCCAATCGCCACCCTGGGCTAAATATTGGTCATAGCCGAGTCGAACCATCAGGGTGTTCCAGGCAGTTGCAATGGCATCAATGCCCCAACCAGTTGTGGTCGGTTTACCGGAAAAGCCAAAGCCAGGCAGACTAGGAATGACCAGGTGAAAGGCATCGGATGCTTCACCGCCATGGGCGGTTGGGTCCGTTAAGGGGGCAATCACCTTGTGGAATTCAACAATCGAACCGGGCCAGCCGTGGGTGAGCAGTAAGGGTTTGGCTTCGCTGTGTTTCGACGGTATATGAAGGAAATGAATATCGAGGCCGTCAATTTCTGTTTTATAACCCGGCCACTGGTTCAGTCGGGATTCTCTTTCGCGCCAGTCGTATTTTTCCTGCCAGTACTGACGAACTTCCTGCATGTAAGCTAGTGGGATGCCCTGGGACCAATCCGAGGGCGTTTCCCGGTCCGGAAAACGGGTCATTGCCAGGCGAGTTTTTAGATCCTCCAGGACCTTGTCATCAACGGCAATCTGGAAGGGGGTAATCTCAGTCATATTATTCTCCGATGTTAATGACAACTTTGCCAATCGCTTCCCGGTTGAGCATTTTCATCATGGCGGCTCCAGCTTCTTCAAGGGAATAAATTTCACCGGCCTCGGGCTTCAATTTCCGTGCTGCAATCCACTCCAGCAATCGGGTTGTAACGGGTTTGGATGCGGTTGGATTCGCCGCGATATGGCCGCCCCAGTTCACGCCAACAATGGAGCAGCGTTTGAGTAGGGCAAGATTAAGGGGGATTTTTGGGATTTCTCCGGTGGCAAAGCCGACCACAAGAAAGCGCCCACCCGGTCCGAGGGAGCGCAAAGCAGATTCGGAAAAATCACCACCCACAGGATCGTAAACCACATCGAGGGGTTCACCGTTTAACTGGGTTTTGAGGTCTTCACGCCAGTCTGCTTTTGTATAGTCGATGGCAAAGTCGGCGCCGTATTCAATACAGGCGGTCCGCTTTGCTTCGGTCGAAGCCGCTGCAATGACAACCGCTCCCATCGCTTTTGCGACGTCTATAGCAGCAACGCCAACACCGCCAGCGCCACCTAATACCAATATCCGTTCTCCGGCTTTTAGATCACCGCAGTAGGTGAGCCCATGGTACGCGGTGCAATAATTAACAAGAAATGAGGCCGCAGCATCAAAACTCAACACCTCTGGAATCGCCAAACATCTGCGTTCATTAAGGGCAACCATTTCCGCGAGCCCCCCCTGACTAGGCATGGCTATAACCCGTTGACCGGTACGGAGATGTTTGACTTTGCTGCCGATTGCGGTAATGACACCTGCAATCTCGTTACCCGGCGTAAAAGGTAGTGGCGGCTTGATCTGGTATAGGCCAGCAACCGTTAAGGCATCAACATAACCGAGCCCCGTCGCTTTGATCTGAATCAGGACCTCGTCCTCGGCTGGTACAGGGTCGTCAACCTGAGAAACCTGTAGCTTATCGGGGCTCTCAAAATTATTGCAGACAATTGCTCGCATCTGATCGTTCACACATTATCAAAAACCGGAGGATACTATCTATCCACCCAGCCTGACCATTCTCGATTGGTATTAGAGCGTCATTCTCTTATGATCCGGTTACTTTTCGGGGGCAGGTGATATGGCAATTGGTATTGGGCTTGGAATAGCTCGTTTTCCCTTTGAGGACGCAAAGGGCTACTGGCGTTGGGTTGAGCAATGTGAAGCAGGCAATGTGGATTCTATCTGGCAGACAGATCGCCTGATCTCTAAAGAACCGATGCTGGAGTGCTTCGCCGCTATGGCTGCGATAGCGGGGGCCACCAGCCGAATTCGATTTGGGTTCAATGTTGCCTCAATTGCTTTGCGGGACCCTCTGATCGTCGCCAAGCAATGTGCCACCATTGATATGTTGAGCGGTGGACGATTATTGCCCGCCTTTGGGCTTGGAAGCGCCCTCAGCCAAGATTATGTCGCGTCTGGTACTCCGACCAAAAGAAGAGGAAAGAAGGCTGACGAGGCCTTAGAGCTCGTTGCCCGGCTGTGGAAAGAAGATGATGTCAGCTTCGAGGGTGAGTTTTTTCAATATGACAAAGCTTCTATTGCACCTAAACCGGCCAATGCTCACCTGCCCCTGTGGATTGGTGGTTCGAGTGAGGTGGCGATGCAACGGACCGCCAGAGTGGGTACTGGTTGGCTAGGAGGGCTCGATTCGCCGGAGCAGGCTGGCATTATGGTCAGAGGCATCAAAGCGGCGCTGACTGAGACTGGGCGGACAATAGACGAGGATCACTACGGCGCGAGTTTTTCTTTTCGGTTCGGCAATGAGAGCGATCCCATCGCGAAGCGAACTTCCGAGGCATTGGCAGGGCGGCTAAAGAAAGATCCATCGCGATTTATGGTGGTCGGTGACGCTGATGCGATTGTGAAACGAATTTCTGAATATATTGATGAGGGCTGCTCAAAGTTTGTACTGCTGCCCATGAGTGCGGGCGGCGACGACATGGCAGAGCAAACCAGGCTAGTTATCGACGAGATTTTGCCCGCTTTCGAGTGAGTCGAGGTCGTGCATGACCTGCTGAAATTCGTCAAAAATTTCTTCCGCTAGATAGTCGCTAAATTCACCGGCATCAAAATAACTACCTTTGCACTCGGGGCAGCGTTCAAAGTGGATTTCCAGTTCAGCTTCATGAACTACCTTGTGCATCGGGATTGCGCAGCGGGGGCAGTTGATGTTGTGCATATGGTCGTACTTTGCACCGACAAACTCATCGCCTATGTCGATTGATTCTGCACCCTGAAGCTTCTTAAGTTCATCCTGCTCGCGATGATCGAACCAGATACCAAAACAATTGGTGCAACGATCAACTTCGATATCATTGTAGGAGACGACTTCCAGATCATGTTCGCACTTAGGGCAGATCATTTGCGTATTCCTGTCTACAGAGTAGGGGTCCAGATAAATTCAAGGCCAGTATATCTGGGGCGATTTAGGTCGGCGACCGTGACGATGTTTTGTGTCGCGGTAAACGAAGTGGGCAAAGATGTATATTGAGCGTCAACAAACTGATCGACATTCACGATAAATCGTTTGTCGTTGATGTTTTGACTAAAGAGCCTAAGCCGATAATTCTGCCAGGCGTATTCGATGGAAGCGTCCCATGTGGAATGGCGTCGAACTCGAGCAATATCGATTCCGGGGTTTGTGGTGTAGCTATCGAAGAACTGATATCCGGCAAAGATGTTAAACATACCGGTACGGAATGGGATGGAGTATTGGCCATTTAGGTACAGGGTGTTTTCAGGAGATCTTTCCGGTTCTCGCTGCAGCGCTAATACACTGCCGGGCGTGGTGAGATCAGGCACCTCGTATCGGACATAGTCGTTTGCAATGTGACCCCATGCGCCGCGCAGATAAAGCTGTTCCGTTACAGAAAATTCTAGTTCTAAATCGAACCCTCTGACTTCTAGCTCACTGATATTGTCGTAGGAAAATTCTACCCGGCCGTTTGCAACCCGATCGGCAAAACCCTGGACCTTGTCGTCCTGATAGTTGTTATAAAATGCCATGTTGAGTCGTAGACGATCTTCCATCCAGTGACTCTTCATCCCAAGTTCTATTCCCTGGGTGGTGCTGGATTCATAGTTACCCGCGGACAGAACACTGACAGCGCTATCGTTAAAACCACCGGGTGTATGATCTACCGAGTAGCGACCATAGATCATGGCGAGGGCATCTACTTTGAAGCTAAAGCCTAGATGACCAGCCACTTCATTAAAATCATGATTGCCACCGATCACTTGGTCAGTAGCGGGGAAGAGTGCTGCGCTAGCGGGTACCCGAGTAATGCCATCGATGACATGATCAAAATCTTTTTCGTACCTCGCAAAGCGAAGACCACCATCAAAAATCCATTGGTCATCAAACTGATAGGTCGCGGTGGCGAAAGCCGAGAGCGTGGTCGATTCCTGATTGCTACGGGTGTTTCTGGTTTGACCGGGGACCAGCGCGGGAAGAATTCGGCCAGCAACGCTTAAGGTGTCTAGGAGAAATAGGTCGCTGCGGGTTTGGTCGTAGTCAGCTCTGAAGTAGTAGCCACCAACAATATAACTAAGGTTGTCTGAGTATTGGCCGGCAATGCGCAGTTCCGTTGAGACTTGATCATAGTCAGTGTCTAAAATGCTAGAGAACTTGTCAGCGAAGGTGGCGTCGAAGTCCTGGGCAAAATTCTCTTTTGTGCTGCGAAACCCGGTAATACTGGTAATTTGATGATCAAAATATTCCGCTTCAACTCGAATGATCTGATTATCGGTTTCAAATGATCGATCATTTGCAAAGTTCTGGATAAACCGCTGGGGGTTGCCACTTTCTGGGAGGCGTCGATCGATGATACTGGTGCAATTGGCAAGCGTATTGGGCGCATTGGCGGGGTCGGGGACGCAGACCAGTTCAGAAGTCTGACTAAAATTTTGCAAACCTGGCGTGTCAGAATCATCTCGCTCCAGGTCAACGGTATATTGTACGGTAACGTTGTCTCTGGCTTGCCAGAGTAATGACAAAGCATAGGCGGTGCGGTCGATACCGTTTTCGCGGCGGCTGAGGAAGGTGTTTTTAAGGTCCTTACCATCGCGTTTTTGATGGTTGATAGTGAACTTACCCGCCAATCCCTCAACAATAGGGAAGTTCAAAACCGCGTCGAGATCTCTACCTTTAAATTCTCCCGCACTTACCCGGGTTTTTAAGCCTAGCTCGCCGGTAGGTTTGGTGCGGGTCATATTAATTGATCCGCCCTCGGCGGGAGCCGCGGTAAAGGTGCCCTGGGGTCCCCGGGCGATCTCGATTTGTTCGAAGTCGAAAAGTGTCTGGTTTTGCCCTGCGTGGGTGCCGACATAAACGCCATCAATAGACACGGCGACGGCTGGTTCAAAGCCCTTTGAGGGGTTGCTGGAATGAATGCCTCTGAGACCGATGGCGGCTCCCTGAGGTGAACCGCTGATTGAATCAATCACGAGACCCGGTACGTATCCCTGCAGGTCTTCCAGAGTGCGACGGTAGGTTGCCTCTATTTCTGTCTGATCAATCACGGTGACGGAGGTTGCCGACCACTGGACGTCTTCTTCGGTGTAACGCACGTGGGTGGTTTGCGACTTTAATGGGGTGGAGATTGGAGTGGACTCGATGCGGTCCAATTCAGCCCCAAACGCAGCAGAAGCACAAAAAAGGGTGAACAACGGCAGGTGACGCAACGCATGTCTCATGAATTCGCTCGATCAATTATTGTTATTTTGATAGTTGTTGTGTTGGTAATAATTGTTTCTAGGTAGATCGGTAGGATCATAAGCCGTGGGGCGCAACACATGCAATGCGGGCGACGCAGGAGCGTCACCCGAATTGATACAACTTCTTGTTTACTTTCTATGCGCCGATGGAGAGAACTAGCGCCAGAACTTGGTTTTGGGTTCTGCGTCGGACATGTCGAGAACTTCATCCGCTCGGTCAATAAAGTCTTCAGCGGAGAAGTCGTGCCCCATATCTATGCCCGTGTTGGCATAAACCATGTCGCTGGCAAATTTACCCCGCGCCGCCTGGATAATGCGCCCATTTGGTGCGTCCTTCGAGGCTAGATAGAGAATTACAGGGCTAACCAATGAGGGGTGATTGCGGGGATCGGGCTTGTCAGGGTCGATTTCGCTACCCGGTACACTGGCTGTCATTCGGGTCGCCGCACCGGGAGACAGGCAGTTAGTGTGGATATTGTGGGATGCACCTTCCCGGGACAGGTTGTTCATCAAGCCCACCATGCCCATTTTTGCAGCACCGTAGTTGGATTGTCCAAAGGAGCCTAAAATGCCAGAAACCGACGCCGTGAAAATAACCCGGCCATAGTTTTTCTCGTACATGATCGGCCAGGCATGCCAGGTCACGTAGGCGCTGCCGTTTAGATGCACATTAACGACGAGGTCCCATTCTTCAAGGGTCATCTTCTTGAATGACTTATCCCGGAGGATGCCAGCGTTGTTCACCACAATATCGACGGTGCCAAATTCAGCAACGGCGGTTTCCACAATACGCTTTGCGCCTTCCTTGTCGGAAACGGAATCCTTATTCGCCACGGCGGCGCCACCGGCTGCCTTAATTTCGGCCACTACAGCATCCGCCGCATCACTTTGTCCGGCGCCATCAACACTACCGCCCAGGTCATTTACGACAATTTTTGCGCCATGCCTGGCAAGTAAGAGGGCGTGTTCGCGGCCAAGGCCACCACCTGCACCTGTGATAATGGCGACTTTTCCTTCTACTCCTTCAACACTCATCGTTCTCTCCTCGAGATATTAGTCAAATTAACGTGGGCGTAAAATAAAGCATCCGGCGGGATGAAGCCACTGACTCTGCTCCCGCTCAGGATTGACTGATAGGTAGGTGGGTCAGGGGCAGTTCAGTTCGATAGATCAATCGGCTCAAAGCAAAGCTGGTTTGAAGGCCTTCGACGCCCCGGAGGGTGAGCAGTTTTTCCTTGAGAAAGCTGTGATAAGCATCTAAATCCGGTGCCACAACCCGGATGAGATAGTCGTGCCCGCCGGAAAGTGCGTAGCACTCCATGACTTCTGGAAACTGAGCAAGTCCCGATTCAAATTCCGGGACTACCTTGGCATCTTCCCGCTTAAGGCTTAATTCGACAAATGCATTCACCGCCAGGCCAACTTGTTTGTGATTGAGTAGCGTGACGTACTGCTCGATCACGCCATTGCTCTCTAGATTCTGTACCCGTCTGGCGCAGGGAGTCTGGGTCAGGTTTACGCGGTCCCCGAGTTCAACCATGCTGAGTTTGGCGTTGGTTTGCAGGTGTTCGAGAATCTTAAGGTCGGTTTTGTCCAAGGGGTAATGCCTTATTAGAGGATTCTCCTATTTAATCAACTATTAGGTGAATAAAACACCCAAAATATGATGATATGGGGGTCTAAATTAACAAAATACTCTCAAGTTCTTTTTGTAGAATGTGTCTTCTGTTAACCAAATTGAACAACAAGGGATGAGTTTGATGATTGATAACCCCATGGGCACCGACGGCTTCGAGTTTATTGAATACACCTCTCCTAATCCTGCTCACCTAAGAGTGCTGTTTGAGAGAATGGGGTTTCCTGTTACCGCCCGGCACCGCAGTAAAGACGTGACCCGTCACTCCCAGGGTGACATCAATTTTATTATTAATGCAGAGGCTGATAGTTTTGCCCAGAGCTTTGCGGCAGCCCATGGTCCCTCTATTTGCGCGATTGCATTTCGAGTCAAGGACGCCCGGGCGGCATTTAAGCGGGCGGTGGAAATGGGAGCGACGCCGGTTCAGGACAATGTTGGCCCCATGGAGCTCAATATTCCCGCAATTGAAGGCATTGGCGGCAGCCGCCTTTACCTGGTTGACCGTTACGGCACCAACACCATTTATGACGTCGATTTTGAGGCGGTTGAGGTTGATCCCGCTGTGATTCCAACGGGTCTGACCTACGTGGATCATCTGACCCACAACGTCAACCGAGGCATGATGAGTAAGTGGGCGGGCTTCTACGAGGATTTATTCAATTTCCGTGAAGTGCGCTTTTTTGATATTGAGGGACAGCAAACGGGCCTCACCAGTCGGGCAATGACAAGTCCCTGCGGCAGGATCCGAATCCCCATTAATGAATCCTCAGATGACAAGTCACAGATCGAGGAATATCTGCAGGAATACAAGGGGGAAGGGATTCAGCATATCGCCCTGGGAACCGATGATATTTATGCATCCGTTGATGCTATTCGCAACAATCAGGTCAGCTTTCAGCAAACTCCAGACACCTACTTTGATGGCATTGCGGACCGGGTTTGCGGCCACGAAGAAGATGTTAGTCGGCTGCAGGAGCGGGGCATATTAATTGATGGAAATCAGGAAGACGGGATTCTGCTACAGATATTTACCGAAAATCAGATTGGGCCCATATTTTTTGAGTTAATTCAGAGAAAAGGTAATCAGGGTTTCGGCGAAGGGAATTTCCAGGCGCTATTTGAATCTATTGAAAGGGATCAGATGCGCCGGGGTAAGCTCTAAACTAATTTGACCCTAAGGCGCGTTGCCTCGAAGTCGCGAGTCATGCGTGGATGGCCAACATCTTCGATCTTAAGGTGTTTTTCAATGTCGATGGTTTTTCCGGTTTGGCTCCTCAACCAGTCGCATACACTGCTATCGAGTGGCCCATCTTCAGTCATATTTGTGACAAAGGGCTCGCTGTTGTAGGAGTCAAGATAGATTTCCAGCTGATGATTTTTCATTTTTCTAGCCTATTTGTTTAACCTACCATCTAGTTAATCGTCTATTTGTTTCGGTTAACTAGATATCCCGCCCAGATGTAGCCACGCTTATTTACACTTTGCTCACATATGGGGAGAGCTATTTAATGACAATTCCGCGCCATAGAGTGTGGACTGGTTCACATTTTGACCCTAACAGCTAACATTCGTTCCCTGTGGAGGCTGATTTCACCTAAAAATGGCGGTTTTTAAAGGAGATCCCGGGGTGATTACCCCGGGAGACACTCGTTAAATCTCACTTTGTCTGAAATCAAGCGAGGTCTAGGTTGTGTTATCGCAAAGCTAAAAGCGAAATTGCCTAGAAAGCAAATTCGCCTGTCAGTAGCAGGTCAACAAATTCTGCTCGTTGATCATCATCCAACAGTTCGCAAATTGCGACGATAGCCTTCGAGGTTTCCTCGTTGAGCTGTTCCGTTGCCCGGGTACGACCCTTGAGTTCAGTCCTGCATTCTTCAAGGGTTGGTGTGCCTTCGGCCATTAAAGCTGCAATTCCGGCGACGGTGCGTTTTTCGTCAAGGGCAGCTTGTTCTCGCTCAGTCTTCAGCTGATTGAGCACCGTGGCCATCCGACGCACTTGATGTTCATCCAGTTCAAGGTTGTGGGCTAAGTACCTGAGCGGTCGACGCACGCCGAAGCTTGCACCGCGGCGGCCATGCCAGCGGGATTCCATAAAGCTTTCTGTTGAGTGGGATTTCTCGTTACGGGTGTTGCAGTTTCCTGCATAAGCGTGGCGCATGGGCCAGCAAAGAGATCGATATCTCATGGGATTTCCTCCATTAGTTGGGGTATCACTGGGGTCTAGCCTCCAGTGGTTATATGTTCCGGCATTCGCACGGAACTCGGATTAGATTACGCCCAAAATTGGTTTAGCTCAAGACTGCCGTACGCGCATTAATCCTTCCTGCATCACCGATGCTACGAGAATGCCGTCGCGGTTATAGAATGCGCCGCGATTAAAGCCCCGCGCCCCTTCAGAGTTGTTGGTTTCTTTAGCGAACAGTAACCAATCGGAAACAGAGATTTTTTTATGGAACCACAGGGCATGATCAAGGCTCGCCATCTGGATATGGTCTCGATTGTGCTGCTCCTGATGGGGTAAGAACGAGGTGCTCACAAATCCCATATCAGAGGCGTACGCGAGTAGTTGTTGATGGTGGCGCTGTGTTTCCGGCACCTCCTGCCGAAATCGAACCCATACTGGGTTTTCAGATCTATTTTTACTGGCGTCACTGAGCTGGGCTACTGAACGAATTTCAAAAGGACGTTCGCGTAACTGCCAGGGATTGGTCACCCCATTTCGTTTGGCAATAATAACGTCATCTTCAAGTTCTTCAGGGCCGGGAACATTTTGCATCGGCATTTGATGTTCCATGCCTGACTCGACCACCTGAAATGACGCGTCCATGCTGAATATGGCTTCGCCTTTCTGGAGGGCGACGATACGTCTAGTGGTAAAGCTGCGGCCGTCCCGGATTCGATCAATTCTATAGAGCACAGGCACTTCTGGGCTACCGGGCCGCAGAAAATAACCGTGGGCCGAGTGACAGGGACGATCGGGGTCCACCGTATTGATTGCAGCGGAGATGGCCTGGGCTAGCACCTGGCCGCCGAACAGTCTTTGCCTGTGTAGTGAATCGTTTTGACCCCGGTAGAGGTTTACATCGATGGTTTCGAGCTCAAGGATGGTGAGTAGTTCTGCAGCGGCGTCCAGGGCGTTGTTCATTTGGCGTTAGGACTTATTGCGATTGTGTCGTCGACTATTTTAATAGGGTATGTCTTGATTGGCTCGAAGGCTGGGGGCGCCTGAACACTGCCGTCCGCTAAGGCAAATTCTGCGCCGTGATAAGGGCAGGTGATACAACCGTCCCGGAGAAAACCGCCTTCCAGGCTGAACTCAGCATGGCTGCAAAAATAAGCAACAGCGTAATACTCATTTTTGTGCTGGCAGAGAAGAATTTCTTCGCCGTTCAGTTCAACATACAGTTGTCCGCCTTCGGACAATTCGCTTTTGGCGGCAACCACATAAAACTCGTCAGACATGCCTTTTTTCCATTGTTAGGTACTTGGCTCTAAACTCAGTTTTCATCATCAGTTTGAAAAGCAGGTTTAAAAATTTAGCTTTAAATTGTGAATGCAAAAATCGTTTATCTTTAGGCAGTGCTGCTGGCGTCACTTCCAGGCAAATACCGGTTGATCAAAATGTGCAACCCGGGTTTTGTTACCCAACAAACAAACCTCTCGAAACTGGTAGAGCATCGCTGCGGTGGGTGAATAGATCACGTCATCCAGGTAGTTCATCGACAGGACCTCACGGTCGCTCTCGGGTATGCGTTCCAGATTTGGTGAATCGCCTCGAAGTAGCTCAGAAAAACTAAACATATGAATCGACTCAACCTCGTCGGGGGAGGGCGTCAGGTCTTCCGGCGTTGCGTCGGACCAAAATATCACCGGTGTGATGATATATCCTGATCGGGTTGCATATTGATCCAGTGTGCCCAGTAGAGACTCATCTGGAAGGGCCAGGGCCACCTCCTCGGAAAGTTCCCGCCTTGCGGCCTCAAGAACGTTTTCCCCGACATCAACTCTGCCGCCGGGCAACGCCCATTGGCCGCCATGATTCTTCAACTTCGATGTACGTCGTGTCACGATTAAACACGCTTCACCACCGTTATTGACCACCGTCAGGGCAACCGCTGCCTGGGTATGCTGCTGGCTGCCGGTTGCCTCCGATGGATCAAATTGATTGAGGCGTTGCTGGACTAAACCTCTTAGCTCGGCGGTATGCTGACTCACGGCTTGGTTATCCCTCAGATCCGGCAAGGGCTACGCTGTTCGCATGTCCGGTAATTTGTAGTTCTGCTCTTCAAGCTCAGCGCGGATGGTCTTCTTGTCGATTTTCCCCGTTGAGGTCTGGGGTATTTGCTCAACAAAAATTACGTCATCGGGAAGCTGCCACTTGGCGAAGATCTCACCACAATGGGCGAGGATTAAATCTTTAGTGACGTTTGAGCCGGCGACAAGTATGACAAGCGCAACGGGACGTTCATCCCATTTCGGATGAGGCTGTGCAACAACAGCTGCCTGGGAAACACCCTCGAGGGCAACAATGTGGTTTTCCAAATCAACAGAAGAAATCCATTCGCCTCCTGACTTGATCAGATCTTTCGATCGGTCGGCGATGATCAGATATTCTTCCTGGTCAATTTTCGCCACGTCGCCGGTCACCAGCCACCCATCGTGGAACTTCTCTGGCTGGGGATCGTTATAGTATTCCGCCGCGATCCATGGGCCGCGAATCAACAACTCACCGACTGTCTCCCCGTCGTGGGGTAGGGGATTCCAGTTGTCATCAAAAATTTCAATTTCAAGACCGGGCATTAACAGGCCCGCCTTGGCGATATTTTCAAATTGTTGGTCTTCAGTCAGTCGAAGATGGGACCGCTTGGCCACCTTTCTGGATAGTGTCCCGAGTGGGTTGGTTTCGGTCATGCCCCAACCCTGAACCATTTCGACATTCATGGTTTCAAAATACCATCGCATTAGTGAGATGGGAGGTGCAGAGCCACCGCAGGTCAAGCGGGTCAATTTACTCAGGTCGTAATTTTTCCCGTCATCGGACTCAAGGATGGCCCGGACGCCTTGCCATATCGTGGGTACACCGGCGGAAATGGTGACTTCCTCATCGGACATGAGTTTGATCAAGCGATCCGGTGTCATGTACTTATGGGGTAGTACCTGTTTGCATCCCAGCATCGAAGCAGCAAAGGGCAGGCCCCAGCCCATGGCATGAAACATCGGCACAATACCGCAGAGTGAATCCAGGGCTGATAAAGACATTGCATCGGTCATCGCCTGGGTGATGGTATGCAAGTAGGTTGAACGGTTGGTATACATCACACCTTTGGGCTTGCCGGTTGTGCCACTGGTATAGCAAAGACCCATCGGTGAGTTTTCGTCGATTTCTGGCCATTCAAATTCTGTTGGCTCACCCTCGATAAATGATTCGTAATCAACCTGATTCTTAAAGCCCGACTCTCCACCTTCACCGTGGCGACAGACGATGAGAAGTTCAACGGTGGGAATTTTGTCTAATAGCGGTTCAAGCAGCGGTAAAAGATCTTCATCGGCAAAAATAACCCGATCCTGGGCGTGATTAATGATGTATTCCAGGTCAGTTGGGGATAGCCGGATATTTAGCGTGTGAAGTACGGCGCCCATCGAGGGTACAGCCTGGTATAACTCCAGGTGCCGATAGTTGTTCCACATAAAGCTCGCGACCCGGTCACCTACCTTGATGCCATGTTTGCTGAGGGCATGGGCGACCTGATTCGCTCGATTCCAGGTCGTGCGGAGGGTTTGGCGATGCGTACCATTGGCTTGCATGGTGACAATTTCTTCGTTGGGATCAAGGGTTGCGCCCCGGCCGAGTATTCGCGACATGATCAACGGCGTTTTTTGCATGGTCATATTCATAATCTCGCATCAGTTTTTTTGCGGGCCAAGAATAGCGGAATCTGGCAGTCGGCGGCAGACTTTATTTTGCTCATAGGCAATGGTAGGGATTCAATTTCCCCGCATTTTCTCGGCCTTTTTGTCACCATTGGTTGGTATCCAATGCGGGTGAATAGGTCGATAGGCGGTTGCGCTCGGAATTGTTATCACGCACTATCCAAGACGGGTGTAGCCGTGATTTGCTGCGCCATAGAGGGAAAAGTGAATATGTCAGAAGCGATATCGACAGGCCAAATACCGGCTCAAGAACACCGGCTAAGTTGGTCCGTCATTACGTCCTACAGCGCACCCGGCGTGGGCGCAGGCTATATGTACCTGTTGCTCAGCCTATACATCATGAAGTTTTCGACGGATGTTTTGTTGATTGCCCCGGCGGTGATGGGCACCATTTTTGGTATTTCCCGGGTCTGGGACGCTGTTTCTGACCCCCTTGTTGGATATCTCTCGGATCGCACCAAACATCCCCTTGGCCGCCGCAGGCTCTGGTTACTGCTCAGCATTATACCGGTGAGTGCTGGGTTCATTATGGTGTTTTCACCCCCAGAATCTCTATCTGGGTTGTCCCTAACGGCCTGGATGGCGGTTGGTGTAATTGGTTTCTACTCAGCCATGACCATCTTTATTGTGCCCCATATGTCCCTGGGCCCGGAACTTACACCCAATTATCACGAGCGTAGCCGTTTGTACGGCCTGCGCCATGCTGCCTTTACGATTGGTTCAATATTGGCCGTTGGCAGTATGGCCCTTTTGTTTTCCGCCGAACAAGAAAGCGAGCAGGCTGTCCGTGGTTTGGCATTTCAACTCAGCGTACTCGCTGCCCTTGTGACGGCGGGTTTGATTTTGTACGCGGTGGTTCGATTGCGTGAACGGCAGGATTTTCAAGGGCGAGTCAACGAGAGCCCTTTCGGCGCCTTTAAAGATGTCTGGAAAAATAAACATGCTCGCCTGGTGTTGGTGGTGTCTTTTATTGAGAACACGGGCAGTGCCGTGATTGGCTTGCTGACGCTATATGTCGCCCAATACGTTGTCGGAAGACCTGAGCTCGCTGCGCCGATTATTCTGTGCTACATGATCCCCTCCACCCTGTCTGTACCCATGTGGGTGCCGTTGTCTCGTAAGTTTGGCAAAATAAAATTGTGGATCTTCTCGATGCTGCTGACGGGCACATCATTTGGAGCAATGTTTGTCCTCCCCTTTATTGAATTGTCAGATCGTACTATCCTGATTTTTGTTGCAGCCTTTTTTGCGGGCCTTGCTGCGGGCTGTGGTGGCACAATTGCACCTAGCGTTCAAAGTGACATCATTGACTATGACGAGTACCTAACCGGCGAACGAAAAGAAGGCTCCTACTTTGCAGCGTTCAACTTTGTTCACAAGAGTGCTGTAGGCGTGATGACATTAATCACAGGCTATGTGCTGCAGTTTTCTGGCTTTGTTCCCAATCAGGAGCAGACCCATGAGGTTCAAGTTTCTATGGTGTTCCTGTACGGCATGCTGCCGCTCATTTGCTACATCATCGGAGCGTATCTGTTTTCCAAGTTTACGCTGGATGAAAAAGAGCATCAGTTAATGAGGATTGAGCTCGATAAGCGTCGGACCGCGCGGGGCTAATTTGAGTTCAGGCAGCTTATTTTACAGGCAGCCGTTGGCTGAGCTTTCTGTGGAAGTGCAAAGACTCAACACTAAATAGCACCAGGGCAATCCAGATACAGCCGAAGGTTATTTGGCGGTCTAATTCAAAAGGCTCATTAAATACAAGCACAGCGATGAGCAGCGAAAGGCTCGGGGCAATGTACTGGAACATTCCCGCGGCGGTCAAAGATAAGCGCGTGACAGCTGCTGCAAAACACAATAAGGGAAATGACGTGACAAAGCCTGAAGTGATCAACAGCAGGTCAGTACTGATATCCACATTTAAGAACTTCATCTCGCCAGTTTGATACAACCAAATCAGGCCAATCAAAGCAAAAGGCAATACCATCAGGGTTTCAAGTGCGAGCCCTGCAACCGGATGGAGTTGCAGGTTTTTCCGAATTAATCCATAAAACCCAAAGCTAAATGCGAGGGTCAGGGCCATCCAGGGTATGTCATCGAAGTACAGCAGCTGGAATAGGATGCCAAAGGCCGTGATGCCAATGGCAATCCATTGAATGCCACGCAATCTTTCCCTTAAGAAAATCATGCCGAGAAACACACTCACCAGGGGATTAATAAAATAGCCCAGGCTCGTTTCAACAATATTGTTATTGATAATGGCGTAAATAAAAATGAGCCAATTGACGGACAATAAACTTGCTGAGACAAGAAGGAGCGCAATCTTGCTTTTTTCGATCCGTAGAGCGCCTAGCTGGCCTGTGTAGGCAAGGATCCCAAGTAACAAAACAACTGACCAGATCACCCGTTGGATTAATATTTCCGCAGCACTAACGTGGGCGACCCATTTAAAGTAAACGGGTGCCAGCCCCCAGAAAATGTAAGCCGCGAGTGCAAAATATGCACCCTGAATGGAACGCTGTTCAAACACCCTTAGATGCGATCCACTGCCTGCTGTGCGAGTGTCAGGGCAACGTCGATTCGGGATCGTAAACCCTCGAGGTCAACACCTTCCGTGCTTTTTTGTCCCGCCATATAACGGGCATAGACACCATGCAAAATTGCAGCGGTCTTCCAGCGGTTGTAACCCAGATAGAAATCTAATTGGGAAATATCGCGACCGGTTCGCTGGGCATATCGCTCGGCCAGGTCCATTCGCTTTACAAAGCCAGGGAGAGAGGTGGGTGCTTCAGCGGTTTGTTGAACCGCGTCACTTGGATCACCGAATTGGTTCAAGGCATAGGCGAGATCCGCCAGAGGGTCACCGAGGGTAGATATTTCCCAGTCGACAACCGCCGCAACCCGGCAATTAGCACCAATCAAGCAGTTGTGAAATCCATAGTCGCCGTGGACAACCCGGGCCATACCCTGGTCCGGCATATTGTCGATGAAAAATTTCTGGAGATCGTGGGCCCGGGGATCATCGTACTTTGCATGTTCGATACTTGATGTCCAGGAGCGATACCAGGTCTTCAACTGGCGACCGACATAATTTTCTTTTTTCCCCAGGTCGCCGAGCCCAATTTCATCCGGGTCCAGGGAATGGAGGTCCGCAAGCACATCAATAAAAGAATGGCACAGGGCTTCCCGCTCGGACTCGGGTATCAGCGCTCTGGCATCATCAGCGGAATAAAGCGGTTTGCCATCAATTGCGCCCATCACATAGAACCAGGCACCGGTCACATCAGGGCTTTCACAAAATCCGTAGGCCGCGGGAACGGGCACCGAAGTGGGGTTTAGGGATGAGATTAACGCCCATTCGCGACTCATGTCGTGGGCTTTGGGTAGCAGTTCACCCTGGGGCGGTCGGCGGATTACCGCTTGTTTTCCGGTTTGATCCTTCAGCATATAAGTGAGGTTGGAGTGACCGCCCTCAAGTCTGGTCCACTCGAATGGTGGGCTCAGTTCAGGAATATTGTTGCTTATCCAGGCTTCGACAGCCTCGACTTTATAACCCTCTGGGTTGCTTGTGGTACTCATGGTTTCACCCCTCCGAAAATTCGGAACCACTTATAGGGTGAAACCAAATAAAAGTCGAGCCTAGCGGGTCTTGCGTTTCAATCCGTAGTAGGCCAAAAGTCCACTTCCTGCGGCGAGAAAGCCAAGGCCAAAGGTCAGCGGCTCTTCACTGTTTAAGCCTGTAAAATGAATGATGGCAAGGGCGATGCCGAGGGCCACAGAAACCATGCCCCATTTGAGATTAGAGTTAAAATCTTCCGCACGGCTTTCTAAAAATAATTTTTGGATGATGTCAGGGGAAACCTGATTTGCGATCATTTCCCGGCGAACTCGATTGTCCGATATCACCCGGGTGATAAACCCGATAGCACCAAACATGGTGATAAACATGACGATGGGGATCATTTCTTCCATTGTTGACGTTCCGAAGTTGATTGATATGCCAAATATGATGCAACCCGAGCAGTTCGGTTGCATATTTTTCACATTTTTATGTGCAACCTGATTTTGCTGGCCAGCGTCCTATGGGCATGACTGATCGAACCGATGAAACTCTGGTAGAGGCTGCCCTTGGTGGCAGTGATGATGCCTACCAGATATTGCTGGAGCGTTATCAGAATCTGGTGTGGCAACTCTTGAATCGACTTGTACCTCAGCTTGAGGATCGAGAAGAACTGGCTCAGGACGTTTTCATTAAGGTCTATTTTAACCTTTCAAGTTTTCGTTTTGAGAGTAAGTTTTCCACCTGGCTATATACAGTGACCTATCGCACGGCGCTGTCACATTTACGGAAAGCGAAAATTGAGTTTGAGGAGCTGACCGAGGCCGCCGAGCCGGCGGAGTTTGATCGGACCCAGGACGACGGGCTTACTCAAGCTCTGGATGCTGCCATCAGGAGCTTGCCCCTCGGTGACAGGACGGTGATTAGTCTTTATCACCAACAGGGCTGCGCGATCGATGAAATTGCGGTAATTGTTGATAAACCGGTGGGTACCATCAAAAATCAATTGTTTCGTGCTCGAAACAAGCTAAAGCAAAAACTCGAGATAACCCTCGGAGAGGTGATGTAATGGCTGAGGATAAAAAGCAGGATCTGGATTTACTGATCGATCAACTCGGTAGTACCGGTGACGCCGCGCCGGCGGGTTTTTCATTTCGGGTAATGAACCGCATTGTCAGTATTCGTCTACGCCAGGCTGAACGGCAAGCAAAACGTCTGTCACTGCTGATTGGCCTCGTACTTGCGGTGACCGCTGCCGGCGGGCTTTTGCTTTCCCTTCAACAGGGCTGGTTCAGCGGAGGTTTTCTAACCCGGCTGCCGGTTTTGCACATAGGTGTTGGTGTGAGTGGATTATTGGCCTTAATTGGACTCGATTCACTTTTTGAAACACGGCTT
>TARA_R110002073_G_scaffold306012_4_pt1 | contig 19461 bp, 18 predicted proteins | sample TARA_R110002073 | Tara Oceans TARA_R110002073 (sample SAMEA4397174) | marine metagenome | biome: Polar Biome; feature: [DCM] deep chlorophyll maximum layer (ENVO:01000326); material: water (ENVO:00002006), including particulate matter (ENVO:01000060) such as... | depth 40 m
TACAATGATCCTTTCATTTGTAATCCCTTCAACAATCGATGCTCAGAGTGGAAGAGTTAAGAATCGGAAGAAATCAAAAAAGAACGCCAAGAAGGAAGTCCAAGTGACAAAACCTAAGGCAAAGCCTAAGAGTAAAGTCCCTAAGTATTCAGATTTTGTCAATAAAAAGACAAAAACAGACAAAGGTCTCTTTGATGTTCATGAAAGCAAAAACAAATTTTACTATGAGGTTCCTGATAACTTATTAGGAAAAGAAATGCTTTTAGTAACTCGTTTAAAAGAAATTCCTGCTAGTTTAGGAGGAGGTTTTGTAAATGCTGGTACCAAAGTAAACACACAAGTTGTTATTTGGGAGAAGTTTAGAAACAAATTGCTTTTAAAAGTTCGTTCCTATAACGCAATTGCTGATGAGGAATTACCTATTTCTAAATCAGTAAAAGCAAACAATTTAGAACCTGTTATTTATGCTTTTGACATTAAAGTTAAGAATCCAGATTCTACAGCAACAGTAGTAGATGTAACCAAATTCTTCTCTACCGATGTAAAAGCTATTTCTGGATTACCTGGTAGATTTAGAACTACTTACAGAGTAAGAAGATTAGATGCTTCTAGAAGTTTTATCAACTCTATTAAAAGTTACCCAAAGAACATTGAAGTCATTCAAGATTTTACATTTGATGCTGATAGACCACCTAGCAATCAAAGCACAAATACCATTACACTTCGTATCAACCAATCTATGATTATGCTTCCTGAAAAGCCTATGATGCCTAGATTAGCTGATGAACGTGTGGGATACTTTACCGTAAGAAATGTAGATTATAGTTCTGAAGCTTTAAAAGCGGATGCGAAACAATATATTAGACGTTGGAGATTAGAACCAAAAGATCCTGCAGCTTATGCTCGTGGTGAATTGGTAGAACCTATAAAACCTATCGTATACTATCTAGATCCAGCTACTCCTGAGAAGTTGAGAAAATATATCAAGCAAGGTGTTGACGATTGGCAAACTGTATTTGAAACCGCTGGTTTTAAAAATGCAATCATGGCAAAAATGCCACCAACCAAAGAAGAAGATCCAGAATTTAGCATGGAAGATGTTCGTTACTCATCTATCCGTTATGTAGCGAGTACGACAAGAAATGCAACTGGACCTAGTGTTTCTGACCCAAGGTCTGGAGAGATTATTGAAAGTGATATTATTTGGTATCACAATCACTTACGTTCTTACAGAAACCGTTATTTATTAGAAACTGGTGCAGCAAACCCTTCAGCTAGAACGTTGGATACTCCTGCTGAAGAAATTGGAGAAATGATGCGTATGGTAATTTCTCACGAAATTGGACATGCTCTTGGATTACCACACAACATGGCAGCAAGTTATGCATACCCTGTAGAGTCTTTAAGAGATGGAGCATTTACTCAAAAAAATGGAATCGCAGCAACCATTATGGATTATGCTCGTTACAATTATATTGCACAACCTGGTGATCAAAACATCCGTTTTGTTCGTCAATTAGGACCTTATGACCACTACTCTATCAATTGGGGTTATCGTGCAATTCCTAATGCTAAAAGTCCAGAAGATGAAGTAAAAACTTTAGACAAATGGATTACAGATAAAGGAAACGACCCTATCTATAAATTTGGAGGTCGAAGTAGAACTGGATTCGATCCAGAAGCACAAACAGAAGGGATTGGAAATGATCAGGTGAAAGCAAGTACTTATGGTGTGAAAAACTTGAAGATCGTTGCTGCTAATTTACAAAAGTGGACTTCAGATCAAACCAACAACTATGATGATTTAGCTGAATTATATGGTGAATTATTAGGTGTTTTTAGCCGTTATTCTGGTCACGTTACCGGAGTTATTGGTGGTGTTGGTGAATACAACAAAAAACCAGAACAAGACGGAGATGTGTACGTTCCAGTTTCAGAAACAAGACAAAAAGAAGCCATGAACTGGTTACAAGCCAATGTGTTTGCTACTCAAAAATGGATCATGCCAAAAAGCATTCTTCTAAACATCAGCCCAACTGGATATACAGAAAGAATCCTAGGATTACAAAACAGACAATTGTATAGTCTTTTGAATGCTGCAAGATTACAAAGAATGAGCAATTTAGGAGTTGTTCAAACAAATTCTTATACACCTAGAGAAATGGTTAGAGATTTGAGAAGAGGTGTTTTCTCAGAAGCTAACGCGACAAGAAATGTAGATGTCTTTAGAAGAAATTTACAGAAATCGTTTATTGAAAGAATGCGAACTTTAATGGCAGCTCCAAGAGTTGAAAATTCGGATTTATTTTCAATCATTAGAGGTGAATTAAGTATTATAAAAAATCAATTATCTACCGCTAGTTCAAGAGCTGTAAACAGTATTACAAAATACCACTACAGAGATTGTGTTGCTAGAATTAACGATATTTTGAATCCTAAAAAATAATTAGTTCCTCAACAACTGATTGCCTATTGCGCACTCCAAACAACGTTTGAGTGCGCAATAGTTATTTTTAAGCTCTAATAAAGCTTGTGATTCAAATGCGTTCTTAGCTTCTATCTTTAATTCAGAAAACTTTGAAATAATGCTATTCTTTTCTGACTGCAATTGACTCATCATTTTAAATAATGATTCTTCATCCAATTGACTCAATGTTTTTTGATAAAAAAACTGCAAGGGTATAATTGTATTGATTGTTAACAAATCTAAAAACGACTTTGAAAACCGTTTCTTTCTCTTTTTAGATTCTTTTGTGAATGTATAATGTGTTTTCCAAAAGTCATCAACCTCTATTTTAAAAAGTTCATTGACTTCACTCCTGTTTTTAACAGCCATCAACTCTGAAAACAAGTTTTGATGTTTGTGATACAAAGCAACAAACTGAACAATCCGAATGGTTGGAAAATTGGACGGTCTCATTCTAAAAAATTGAAAATGATTTTTAGAAATTGGACTTAATTGATGTTTGTGTTTTAGGTATTCATATTCTTTCTTTAAAGACAAATGATAGCCGTTTTCTATTTCTTCAGACAAGAAACCTGCTTGTCCAAAAAACAACGCTGTTAATTTTACAGAATCATCCTGAATCTTCCTCAGCAATGTAAAGGGAATCGATTTTGCAAGGTTTAGAAAAGCATCTCCATTTACCTTTAATCCAAAATTCTTTGCCAGCATGGCAAATAGAACAGCTTCCCAATCATTGTTAGAATCGTCCAACAACTGCTTTATCAATATTGATTTTCTTTCTAATCGTTCAATAAACAAACGTTCAAACCAGTTGTCCAAAACAAAAGAGCCTACCGAATGAATCTCTTTTTCACAAGGAATCCATTGTTGAACTTTATATTGTAAATCGTGGTATTTTTGTGTCAATTCATAATCTACATATTCCTTCAACTCTAGTGTAGGAATAGGAGAATTGTTTTTCATATACACATCTGCATTGTGCTCCCAAACCACATGGAGAATTACTGCATCATAGTTTTCATCTTCTTCATGATAATGGGCATACCAATCTGAAGACTTGAGGTGTATTTCTATATTTCCAAACCAAACCTGACCATCGAGTTCTATTTTTGAATTCAAAAAATCTGGACCAGTATTGTGATTGTGAAATCCAAAATTCAGAATGTTTAAGGAACTGTAATTTGTAGTTGTTAACTTGGAAGTATCAAATAACTTGTGCTTCCACACGTAGTGTAGGAATTCTTCTTTCATCCGTAAGCTTTTTTTTGTTTCAAGGTACAAAAAAAATGAAAAAAGCATTTACTATCATGTCATCAAAACATCTTATATTTATAAACACTATGTGTGAAAAAATTGAAAATGCAAGAATGAAAAAATTTGTAGTAAGAATACTGTTTTTTGGAATACCCATTATTGTCTTTTTATTTCTAACAGAATATCTATTGAGAAACATTCCTAATGATTATTCGTACAAGAATGCATATCTAAAAGAAAACGCTAAAAACATTGAAACACTCTTTCTAGGAAGTAGTCATGCTTATTATGGAATAAATCCTAAATATTTTTCTGGAAATTCTTTTAACGCCAGTCACATCTCACAAACCATAGATTTAGATTACAAATTAATCGATAAATACGCTAGCGATTTTAAGAAACTTGAATACATAGTCATACCTATTGACTATTTCTCATTATTTACTCGTACTTCTACTGGTATTGAAGCATGGAGAATGAAAAATTACAACATATATTATGATTTAAAAGCATCCTCAAACCCTAAAGATTATTTTGAATTGTTTTCATTTAGTTTTAAAAAGAGTATTCAAAGGATTACAGCATCTTATTACGATGAAAAGAACAATATGACCTGTTCAAGATTAGGCTACGGTATTATTGACAGTAAACAAGCTGATTTAATTGAAACAGGTAAAACTGCTGCTGAAAGACATACTAAAAAAGATTATACGTATTTAGACGAAAGCATAGAAATAATTAATAAAATAATTGATTACGCAGAAAAAAACAACAAGACGGTTTTGTTTTATACCAGTCCAGCATATTCTTCTTATAGGAATAATTTAGATAGTACTCAATTAAAAACTACAATTAATAAAATGGATTCAATTTCTAAAAATCACATAAACTCGTTTTATATTAACTTATTAGACGATAAAAGTTTTATAGCTGATGATTTTCGAGATGGAGATCATTTGAACATGATGGGTGCAAAAAAACTCACTATGATGATTAACAGTTATATTGAGAAAATAAAGCACTTTCAACAATTAAACTAAAAATCCAAATTTTAAACTGATTTTGAGAATTGAACAATTAACTTTTACAAGATTCATCGCTGCTGTTTCAATTGTAATTTTTCATTATGGAAAAGGAGTAAATTTATTCTATAATGAATACACTTCTTTCATTTTTGAACAAGCTGATTTAGGGGTAAGTTACTTTTTTGTTCTATCTGGTTTTGTGATGATAATTGCCTATGAGAATCGACAAAATATTACTTTTTTCGAATATATTAAGAATAGATTAGCACGTATATATCCTGTTTATGTACTAGCACTTTTACTATTTATTGGAGTCAATTTATTTAAAAACATAAACAGTTTAGATTTAACTTTAAATTTATTTATGTTACAAGCTTGGATTCCTGGAAAAGCTCTTACTTTAAATTTTACAGGCTGGTCTCTATCTGTTGAATTATTTTTTTATGTTACTTTCCCTATATTATTAAATCACTTTTATTCAAAGAAAAGTTTAAAAAACTTAGCTACTTGGATTATTTCATTTTTTATATTAAGTCAAATACTACATCATCTAATTATGAATGGAGTTTTAGAATTGTCATTTTATGACGCTAAAGACTTTAGTTACAATCCACTTATGCATTTTAATGAATTTTTAATTGGAAATTTAGCTGGACTTTACTTTATAAAAAAGTTAAAAAAGAAACAGAAAAAATTAAAAGTCCCTATTTTACTAACAATCATAGCCTTAATTATTTTATTAAAATTCCCTTTAGGTCTAAGCTATAATAATGGACTTCTATCAATTGTTTTTGTTCCGATGATCATTTTAATTTCATTGAGTAATGACAAATTCACTAAATTAATTTCTAAAAATATATTCGTGTTCTTAGGAGAGATAAGTTTTGGTATATACATATTACAAGCTCCTGTTTGGCATATTTTTTCAGATTTTCGAATGGATAAATATTTTGGTCTAAATAAGGAGATTGATTTTACAGCATCATTCTTTCTAAGACTCTTTATTTTAATTGTAATATCATCATTGAGTTATTTATATTTTGAGAAGCCTCTTAGGTCCAAAATTAAAAGACTGCGTATAGCACCTTATAAAATTAATTCTTAAGACAAGTTTACTTAGAAAAACATTGCTTTCTCAAGAAATAAGTATGACAAAACTCTTTCGATAATTTAGTATCTCACGAAATTAAAATCTGTCTTTTTATTTTGTAAATTACAAGGCAACTACTTTTTAATCGTTAAATAATTGTTTTGTACCTAAATGAATTTTTCTGTATTTATTATCGTAGGACTTAGTTTCTCTCTTATCATGCTCATCAAAAGGTTAAGCAAACCTCAACTTACTTTGATGTCAGAAATTTCAACGATTCTAATTATCGCTATAATCACTATAGAACTTTTTTTTGGTTGGTTGGTCAGTTCTCACTCCTACTCTAATGTTCCTTTTTTAGTACGTTTCAATACACCTTTTGTTTTTCTTATCGGCCCATCAATATACTTTCTAATCTATTCACACATCAACCCAAACACTAGATGGGATAAAACATCTCTTTTACATTTTATTCCTTTTATTGGAGTAATTATCTATTTTTCTCCATTGTATTTTAGCTCCGAGGTTCAAAAAATTAGTTACATAGATGCCATGTATACAGAGTTATCATTCGACTCTCTTTTAATTGGTGGACTTCGTCGAGTTCAACAGTTTATATATTTGATTGGGAGCATAATTCTTATTAAAAAGACAAATCGACTTCAATTAAAAAGAAAGATTTCACGATCTATCTATATCATACTTTCCCTTTTCGCACTATTTATATTGATTGATGTCTATCGATACTTTTTTAAGTTTGATTTGCTAAGCGGTATTATTGATGGTGTGCTGATCAGTATTATTGCAATCTATCTTGTATTCGATCAGCTTAGAACTCCTCAACCTATCAAACACATTAAAGTTACAGACAACTCACAGTTGGAGGTATTTGCAAATCAAATTGTGGAAACAATTACTAAAGAAAAAATGTATCTGAATCCAAAGATTAGTCTCGACGAGCTATCCGAAATCTGCAATCTTCAAAAGCATAGTGTCTCCCAAACAATCAATCAACATATGAAAACGAATTTTAATGAGCTGATAAACACCTACAGAGTAAAAGAAGCAGTACTATTATTAGAAAGTAATAAAACTAAAAATTTAACCATAAAAGCCATTGCAGAAATGGTTGGATTCAACACTGTATCTTCTTTCAATGCTAATTTTAAAAAAATAATGGGAAGGTCTCCTAAAGAATTTAGAGCCTAAAGTTTTACCAGAATTATAATTCTGGAATTCTTTCCTTCTTTTGATAATTCATTTGTTGTTGGTTCAATCTATTTTTGATTGAATTTCTAAAAGTGATAAAAATGAAACGAATTCTTTTTGTACTAGCTGTTTTTATATGTGGAGCTATCAACGCTCAAGTTGATATTAAAAAACTGGTAAAGTATGCCGATTCAATTACTACTTCTGAAGTGAGCATACCTAAAGTTCCAGGAGTTGTATTAGCGATTGCTTCTTCTGATAGCATCTTATTACTTAAAGGTTATGGATACAGTAACTATGATAAAAAAAGCCCAATTGATCCCGAAAAAACACTTTTTCAAACAGGCTCGATTGGAAAACTTTTTACCAGTATAGGACTACTTCAACAAATAGAAAAAAAGAAAATTTTATTAAACGACGATGTAAATAAATATCTAGAAGATTGGAAAATCAGAAACCCATTTGATCAACCTGTGACTCCTTTTCAGTTACTAACTCATACAGCCGGATTCAACGATCATTTTGTTAATTATATGGCTAAGAGTAATGCTGAAGTAGAATCATTGGGAAAGCATTTACCTAAAAACATGCCTTCTGTTTTTCAATCACCAGGAACTGAAATTAACTACTCTAATTATAGTTATGCGCTAGCCGGTCATTTGATTGAACAGGTTACAGGGAATTCATTTGAAGAATATATTCAATCAAATATTTTTGATCGTTTAAAAATGTCCTCTGCCACGTATGATATACCTGATGACTATCTGAAAAGAGAGGTATATGCCAACGGATATTCGATAAGAGACACATCTTTTGTAGAAGCAAAGATGTATCCAAGACATGCAAAACCAGCTGGAAGCATGGTAGCAACAGGAAAAGATATGCTCAGTTTTGCTCAAGCGTTACTTAAACGTGATACTATATTGCTTAAAGATGAAACCTACAATTTATTATTAAAGGAACAATTTACAAATCACCCAAAGCTAACAGGCTATACCATGGGGATGGAAGTTCAAGATTACAATGGACATACCGCCTATGCTAAGGGAGGACAGGTTACTGGTTTTTTATCTGTTTTGGTTGTATTTCCAGACCTAGATTTAACGTTATTTATATCCACAAACACACATTTAGAGAGTCAATTTGACAATATTCTTACTGGCATAATAGATGAATTTTTTCCTAAAAAGAAAGCAAATCCAGTTTCTGTAGATTTTAATATTAAGGAATACATAGGGAAGTATGCCAATAAACGAGCAAATCATGAAAACGTTGAAGAATTTTTTCAATTATTTGCAGGTCAGTTTACACTTTATGAATCCAATTCGGGTAATTTATCGGCTTATCATGATGACAAGCGAAATGAATATCAATACTTAGGGGATGATATTTTTCAAAATCTCTCAGATTCTAATGTCTATATTACTTTTAACAGAGTAAAAGGAAAAATAACTTCAATGTATAGAAATGTGAATATGATGGGGGCAGAAATTCCAACCTCATATAGAAAACTCAATTGGTTTGAACGACCGCGTTTTTTGAATGATGAATATAGTTACTATCTTATCATACTAATTACTTATTTAATACTTCCTATATTATGGATAGGTCGATTTTTTATCCGTAAGAAGAAACCTGAATTTCTTAGAAAACAAACAATTCCGTTTTCGTATCATGCAGTAGCCTTCCTTTTTATAGGTTTGTTCTTTTGGAGTGTGATTGGTCTTATTATACCATTGGTCAAGCTTAGAGGAGATATAGTTTATGGGTTTCCAGAATCGCTAATTAATATGAGATATTTCAATTGGGCAATGGCTCTATGCGCTTTCCTTTTGATTCTTTTTTCTTTAAACCTTTGGTTGAAAAAGAAAAGCACCATCTTGTTTAAAGTATATTTTACGGTTTTTAGTTTAATTGCACTTTCGTATATCTTGATACTACACAGGTGGCATTTTCTTAATGTTACAGTATAAGTTTAAATTTTCATCGTTAGTGAGAGATTAAAAGATACAAAAGTCTGCAGAGACAGTATTTACAGTCATGTCATTAAAACATCTTATATTATAAACGAGAAGAAAAGTTCCTCTTACAAGTAAATAACCAGTAAACAGGGACTTTGTTCTATATAACTAGTTGTGATTAATGTGAAAAATAAAAATTGAGAGAGAGATGATAATTAAAAAATTGAAAATTTTGATTTTTACAATGCTAATTAGCATAATGTATTCTTGCAGTCAAGGATCATTTGATAAAAAAGAAATAATCGGAAAATGGAAAGTAATCGAATTTAATGCGAACATGAAGGATCTTAGTCCTGCAATCATTAGAGGTGCTAAAGAAATAGCCTTATCGAGCTCTTATGAATTTAAAAAAGATAGTACTTACTCTTTTAATTCAAGTATTGAAAATTTTGAAGGAAAGTGGGCTTTAGAAAACAAAAATATTATAATGACCTTTTCTTCAGAGTATGAAAAAAATGGAGTAGAAAAGTATGAAGTTGTTAATTTGAGTAATGGGGGAATGACTTGGAAAACTGAATTTGAATCAGAAAAAACTGAAACAGTACTTTCTAAAAAATAACAACACACAACAATGGCTATAATTCAGCGTGTTAATGAGCAATAAAACTAAAAAGAATGAGTGACAAAAATAAAAAATCGGTAAACCTTGGTGTGATTGTTGGCCTTTTAGGTTTTATTTCTGGAATAGCACTAATGTTTGGAGATGATTGGGTTACAGGGTTATTTGGCTCAATTGCTAGTGCATTTGTTGCTTCTCTTTCTTATAATAGATCTCAGAATTCAAAAGAATTAAAAAAGTAGGAGGAAAAGAAAATACTACTTGTAATCAAAAAAACCATGTAAAGAACATAATATATAATACTTTGATACATCTAAAAAAAAATTGAATACTACAGAAGATAAACTAACTTTCGATAAAGAAATTTTACACCTCAAACAAAAATGAGCAACCAATCTTCAATTAAGATTTTAGAAACCACTTATAAAAATCAACGATTTCGAATTAAAGAAGACCTCCCAGCTGTTGGATGGTATTTATATGTGTTTGATAAAAATGAGAACTGCATCGCTGATCACCTTCAAGATAGTTTAGAAATTGTCATAGAAGAAGCTTTTGAAGAATATCAAGTTCCAAAAAATAGCTGGACATACATCACTTCAGAAAAATAGTTTCACAACAGACATTATCAACCCCTATACCCCTATCAATTATAACCATATTGGTAATTTCTACATCAAAAAACAAAGAAGTATTTTTGTGTAAAATTTATTCCAGATGACAAGTATCAAAAATTTAGAATGGCGTTACGCTGTTAAAAAATTTGACGAACATAAATCCTTAACCGAAGAGCAAATCAACACCTTAAAAGAAGCTTTTAACTTAACTGCTACTTCATATGGTTTGCAACCTATCAAGCTGGTTGTACTACAAAATAAATCACTTCAACAACAATTGGTTGGCCATAGTTGGAATCAGCAGCAGGTAGCACAAGCTTCTCATGTATTGGTTTTTTGTGTAGACACAAAACTAAGTGAAACGGACGTAGAAAAGTACTTCTTTAAAGTGAAAGAAGTTAGAAATACTCCAGATGAGATTATCAATCCTTTCAAAGAGTATTTGAAAGACCTTATTGCAAGTAAACAACATGAAGATTTATTCACTTGGGCAAAGAATCAAGCTTACTTGGCATTAGGAAATTTACTAACAGTATGTGCTAACGAGCAAATTGACTCCTGTCCAATGGAAGGGTTCTTACCTGAAAAATATGATGAGATCTTAGACTTAACGTCAAAAAACTTGTCTTCTGTATTGGTTTTACCTGTAGGATTTAGAGCTAATGATGATTTTATGAAAGATCAAAAAAAGGTGCGCAAAAACCTATCTGAAATTATCATAGAAATGAATTAAAACATACCTTTGGTACACTCAAAAAACAAACCTAAAACATTCTCATGAATTCAGCCATTCGCAACTTAGAACCATCGACACTTTGGAATCATTTTTCAGATTTAAACGCTGTACCTCGACCTTCTAAAAAAGAAGAGCGCGTGATTCAATTTATGGTCAATTTTGGCAACAAGTTGAATTTAGAAACTTTTGTTGATTCAGTAGGGAATGTTATTATCAAAAAATCAGCAACTGCCGGTTTAGAGAGTAGAAAAACCATTGTGATGCAAAGTCATTTAGACATGGTACATCAAAAAAACTCTGATACTGTTTTTGATTTTGATACTGAAGGAATTAGAATGGTAATTGATGGTGATTGGGTTGCTGCAGACGGTACTACTTTAGGAGCAGATAACGGTTTAGGTGTAGCCTCTATTATGGCAGTTTTATCTTCAACTAATATTCCACATCCAGCTATTGAAGCTTTGTTTACCATTGATGAGGAAACAGGAATGACCGGTGCTATGGGGCTAAAAGGTGGAATCTTAGAAGGTGAAATTTTATTAAACCTAGATACTGAAGAAGATGACGAAATAGATATGGGTTGTGCTGGTGGCGTGGATGTTACGGCAACAAGAAACTATACTGAAGAAACAACCCCAGAAAAAACAACGGGGTATACAATAGCAATAACCGGACTGCAAGGTGGACATTCAGGAATGGATATTCACAAGGGGTTCGGGAATGCTAACAAAATCATGAACCGTCTGTTATACAACGGTTTTGAGCATTTTGGTTTGCGAATCTCAACCATTAATGGTGGAAGCTTGCGAAATGCCATTCCTAGAGAAAGTTTTGCAACAATAGTGATTGATGAAATCTCTAAAGAACCTTTCCAATTTGAAATGAAGGCATTGATTAAAACCATCCAAGAAGAATTTAAAAGTGTTGAGCCTAATTTATCAATAGACATCAATCCTACTTCTAGTCCTGAAACTGTTATGGAATTAGGAGTTCAAGAAGGCCTTATAAGGTCTATTTATGGTGCTTTGAATGGTGTTTATAAAATGAGTGTTGATATGGAAGACTTGGTGGAAACATCAAACAATATTGCTAAAGTTACTGTAGAAAATGGATCAATTAGTGTTGGTTGTTTAACTCGTTCGTCATCAGAGTCATCAAAGCATGATTTAGCAAACTCACTACGATCAACTTTTGAGTTAGCTGGCTTTGAGGTTGAATATTCAGGATCTTATCCCGGATGGCAACCGAATGTAAATTCAGAAATTTTAAAAGTTCTGACTAACTTATACAAAGAATTATTTAAAGAAGAACCAAATGTTGTTGCTTGTCACGCTGGTTTAGAATGTGGTATTCTTGGGCAGAATTATCCAGAAATGGATATGATTTCTTTTGGTCCAACTATTAGAGGCGCACACTCACCAGATGAGAAGGTTAGCATTTCTTCAGTTCAAAAATTTTGGAAATTTCTTTTGACTATTTTAGAAAATATCCCAGAAAAAGACGCTTAATTGTTTGTTTATTATTTGATGACCAATTGAAAAAATTGTTAAAAACGAATTATTTAATAACTTCAATAAACAACTATTAATGTGTTGTAAGACAGCAATTTAAAGTTTATGTTTTTGTTAACATCTTTGCTTTTCAAAAATCGTATTTAATCGTAAATTTACTAGTTGAAACCAGTACTATTTCATGGGTAAAATTATTGCTATAGCAAATCAAAAAGGAGGAGTTGGAAAAACAACAACCTCCGTAAATCTAGCTGCATCTTTAGGTGTACTTGAAAAGAAAGTTCTCTTAATTGACGCAGATCCTCAAGCCAATGCTTCTTCAGGATTAGGAATTGATGTTGAATCTGTAGAAATAGGTACTTATCAAGTTTTAGAACATACAGCTTCAGCAAAAAACGCCATCTTAAAAACAGATTCTCCTAATTTAGATATCATCGCTGCTCACATAGATTTAGTAGCCATAGAAATTGAATTGGTAGACAAAGAACGAAGAGAATACATGCTAAAAACTTCTTTAGCTGAGATTAAAAACGATTATGATTATATCATTATAGATTGTGCTCCGTCTTTGGGATTAATCACATTAAACTCGCTAGTTGCTGCTGATTCTGTTATTATTCCTATTCAATGTGAATATTTTGCTTTGGAAGGTTTAGGAAAACTATTAAATACAGTGAAAAGTATTCAAAAAATTCACAACGCAGAATTGGATATCGAAGGTTTACTGTTAACAATGTTTGATTCGCGTTTGCGTTTATCCAATCAAGTTGTAGACGAAGTACAAAAGCATTTCAGCACCATGGTTTTTGATACAATTATCAGAAGAAATACACGTTTAGGAGAAGCACCTAGTTATGGCGAAAGCATTATTGCTTATGACGCTACAAGTAAAGGTGCCGTAAATTATTTAAATTTGGCAAACGAACTCATAAAAAAGAATCGATACTATGGCAAAAGCTAATAAGAAACAAGCTCTAGGAAGAGGCTTATCTGCTTTACTAAAAGATACTACTGATATCAATTCTGTTGCTGACAAGAATGCTGATCAAGTTGTTGGAAGTATTATTGAAATTGAACTGGAGGCGATTGAGGTAAATCCTTATCAACCTAGAACGTATTTCGATGAAGAAGCTTTACGAGAATTAGCAAGTTCTATTAAAGAACTTGGTGTTATTCAGCCTATTACTGTAAGAAAATCTGGAACAGTTTTTCAATTGGTTTCAGGTGAACGTCGATTTAGAGCTTCTAAATTGATTGGGAACAAAACAATTCCTGCATATATAAGACTTGCCAATGACCAAGAGATGTTGGAAATGGCATTGGTTGAAAATATCCAGCGTAAAAATTTAGATCCAATAGAAGTAGCTCTTTCCTATGAGAGGTTAATCGATGAAATTCAACTTACTCAAGAAGAATTAAGTACGAGAGTTGGTAAAAAGAGATCAACAGTTACCAACTATTTAAGGCTCTTAAAATTAGATCCTATTTTACAAACTGGAATGCGCGATGGATTTATTTCTATGGGGCATGGTAGAGCATTGATAAATGTTAATAGTTCTGAAGATCAGTTAACTATTTATGAGAAAATATTACGTGAAAAATTATCGGTAAGACAAACTGAAGAGCTCGTTAAAAACTTAAAATCAGGCACTATTGCAAAGCCTAAGAAAAAAGTTTTACCTAAATACATTAAAGATGGGGTATCTGATATCAGTAACTACCTTGGTCATAAAGTTGAAGTTAGTGTTAGCCAAAAAGGAAAAGGGAAAATTTCAATTCCTTTTCATTCACAAGAAGATTTTGAAAGAATCAAAAACTTATTGAAATAAGTGTTTAGATCTACTTTCATATCCGTTTTGTTTTTCCTTCTTTTTACTTTTTGTAGCTATGCTCAGGAAGACGATGTTAGTGTAAAAAGCAAAGACACCGTTTTTGCACCTGTCAACACTTACAATGCACTCTCACCTTCCAAAGCTGCTTTTTTTTCAGCTATTTTTCCTGGAGGTGGACAGATTTACAATAAAAAGTACTGGAAGGCTCCAATTGTTTGGGCTGCTTTAGGAACGAGTACTTATTTATATTTAGATAACAATAGTCAATATAAGAGATATCGAAGAGCCTTTAAACAGCGGAAGGCCGGAATTCAAGATGAGTTTACCTTAGACAATGGTAGCATACTCTTATCTGATGCTGGTTTGGAAAGAGCGCAAAAAACATTAAGAGGGAATCGCGATTTATCAATATTATCTACCGTTTTAATTTATGTTTTACAGATTATAGAAGCGAGTGTAAATGCACATTTACTTCAATTTGATACTGGAAATAACATCTCTATTAATCCTATGATGATTCCCGATCCAATTATAGTGGAAACTCCAACATTAGGTTTACGATTAAAATATTCTTTTTAATGAAAATAGCACTTTTAGGTTATGGGAGAATGGGTAAAGAAATTGAAAAAATTGCTTTACAAAGAGGCCATGAAGTTGTTTTAAGAATTTCAGAAAAAGAAGATTACAATATCAACTTAGCTGATGTCGCTATTGATTTTAGCATCCCAGAAGCCGCTTTTTCTAACATTTCTAATTGCTTTAAAAATAGTGTTCCTGTAATCTCTGGAACCACAGGTTGGTTGGAAAAATACGATGACGCCCTTACCATTTGCAAAGAAAATAACGGGAGTTTTATTTATGCTTCTAATTTTAGCCTGGGAGTAAACATCTTCTTTGAATTGAATAAAAAATTAGCTTCTATGATGAATGCTCTAGAAGATTATCATATTGATATTGAGGAAATTCACCATACAAAAAAGCTAGATGCTCCAAGTGGAACAGCCATTACTTTAGCAGAAGGGATTATTAAAAATTCCGACAAAAAAAATTGGAAATTAGACGGTGAAGTTTCTTCATCTTCTAACGATTCAATTCCTATAGTAGCAAAGAGAATTCCTGATGTACCGGGTACTCACATTATTTCTTACGCATCTGATATAGATTCTATAGAGATTAAACATACGGCGCATAATAGAAAAGGATTTGCATTAGGAGCTGTTATTGCTGCTGAATGGTTGGTTGACAAAACAGGTGTATTTAGTATGAAAGATGTGTTAAACATTCGCTAAATACCGTAACAATTTCTTTTATTTGTAACAAATAGCAAAAGCTAAAAATTATGACGTTTACAGAGTGGTTTCTTTTTTTCATAGCAATTCAGGTTATTCATTTTGCAGGAACTTGGAAATTATATCAAAGAGCAGGTAGAAAATCTTGGGAAGCTGCAGTGCCTATATACAATGCTATTGTTTTACTAGGAATCATTAAAAGACCCAAGTGGTGGATCATTTTAATGTTTTTCCCAATAGTGAATCAGTTGATGTTTCCTATTCTTTGGATCGAAACCGCAAGAAGTTTTGGCTTCAATCAAAGAAAAGATACAGCCTTGGTTGTACTTACATTAGGACTCTATATTTTCTATATCAATTATGCTACCGATGCCGCTTATAAAGCAGATAGAAGTCTAAAACCAAGAACTGGATTAGGAGAATGGGTGAGTTCAATAGCTTTTGCAATTATTGCTGCTACCATGGTGCATACCTATTTTATGCAACCTTATACAATACCAACCTCTTCATTAGAAAAAACCTTATTGATAGGAGATTATCTCTTTGTTAGTAAATTTCATTACGGCGCAAGAATCCCTATGACCACAATAGCGGCACCTATGTTACACGATAGCCTGCCAACGGCTATCATTTCAGGAAAGAACTCTAAATCTTATGTAAAGAAACCTCAGCTACCTTATATGAGAGTGCCAGGTTTTCAAAAAATAAAACGAAATGACATTGTTGTTTTTAGCTGGCCAGTAGATACTTTAGTACATTGGACAAATCCAAGAAAAGGTATAGATTATAAGCCTATAGATAAAAAAACCAACTATGTAAAACGCTGTGTTGGTATTGCAGGCGATACTCTAGAAGTTAGAGATGGTTATGTATTTATTAATGGGAAGCAAACTGTCTTGCCGGACAGAGCTAAACCGCAATATAATTTTATTATTGATACTGGAGGTCAGTTGTTAGACGACAATAATATGATTAAAAATTTTGGGAAAAGAGAAGGCGGTAGATTGGGAGATGGAAGATACTACTATACACTTACAGATAAAGAAGCTGAAAAATTAAGGACACATTCTAAAGTTAAATCTGTTACTAAAAACCTACAAGAGAAAGGAGTTAGTGAGAATGTTTTTCCTCAAGTTGCCAGCCTTGGTTGGAATACTGATAATTATGGGCCCATCTACATTCCTAAGAAAGGAGCTACTGTTCAATTAGATGCTAATTCCATGCCTTTCTACAAGAGAATTATTTCTGAATATGAGAATAATCAGTTAGAAATTATTGGAGATAATTATTTTATCAACGGAGAAAAAACGGATTCTTATACTTTTAAACAAGATTACTACTGGTTGATGGGAGACAATCGTCAGAACTCATCTGATGCTAGAATGTGGGGGTATGTTCCGTTTGACCATGTGGTAGGGAAACCTGTTTTTATATGGTTTAGCTGGGATGCAAACGCACAGGGTATAGGAGCAAAAATTAAGTCAATCCGCTGGGATAGAGTATTTACCACCGTTGGAGGTGATGGAGAACCTGTTTCTTATTTCAGATATTTTTTGATTGCTTTAGCATTATATATTGGGTATGGCTTTTTTAAGAAAAAGAAAAAAACTGCCTAATGGCACTTTTTATTCCTACATACTTCTCTCCTATTTCTCAATATGGAGCTATTTTTAATTCTAACAATTTGGAGTTTGAAATTGAAGACAACTTTCAAAAGCAGACCTACAGAAATAGATGTTATATCTATGGAGCTAATGGGAAACAATCACTAAACATTCCAATCTCATATCCAAAAAAAGAAGGTCGGAAAAAGACAAAAGATGTCTTTGTTCAGGAAAATTCTAATTGGCAAAAGCAACATTATAAGTCAATAAAAACAGCATATAACAGCTCTCCATTTTTAGAATTTTACGAAGACGATTTGATGAAGGTTTTTGAAAAAAAATACAAGTATCTTCTCGATGTTACTATAGACAGCTTTCTATTTATTAATGAAGCTTTAGAGCTTCAAAAAGAACACTCACTAACGCAAGAATATAAAGACTCACCTCCAAATGATTTTAGGAATTTGGCTAGCGTAAAAGCCCACCCAAAATGTATTACTGAGAAGTATATTCAAGTTTTTGAAGATAAGTTTAGCTACTTAGAAAACCTTTCAATTTTAGACCTTCTTTTTATGGAAGGACCTAATACAATTAGCTATTTAGAAAAAGTTAGTGTAACTTTGGAATAACTCCTACATTTTTTTAGACGATTTAACCGCTATATTATGCAAACAATAAAAGGCTTTGTTTCAAAATATCATACTTTATCATCTACATCATTAAAAGAGTTTGAAGATCTATTCACTGAAAAACACTACAAAAAAAATGATGTGTTATATCGTAATGGAGAAACTTCAAGTAAACTTTTTATAATGGTTGAAGGAGTTGCTAGGTCTGTAGTTATTGATAAAAATGGAAAAGAAAGAACAAGGACTATTTTTAAAACACCTGCCATTTTTTCATCATTAGTTTCTAGCGAGTATTCCGGACCTTCCGTAGAGTTTAATTGTCTAACCAATGCTATTGTTTTTGAAGGAAGCTTCTCTCGCTTTATTGAGCTAACAAATAGTAAGCATGACGTATCTATATTATATACTAAATTTTTAGAGGAAGCCTTTGTATACATGCAAGAAAAAGCGACTATTCTCTCTACTTTAAATGCTACCGAAAGATATCTACATTTGAAAAAACAAATTCCAGATATTGAAAAATTAATTCAATTGAATCATATTGCTTCCTATCTTAGTATTACTTCTATTCAGTTAAGTCGAATTCGTAAAAAAGTGTATTCTAAATAGTTAAGTCTAAACATAGGTTTACTCTAAATGATATCTGTTTTATAAATTTGTTTCACTGGTTTTTTCAACCAACTGTAAAACATATTGTCCCCCAACTAAAAGGTTTGCAGGATGTTAAATGCAAACCTTTTCATTTTTTCAATTAAGAAAAAAAGAAGTAACTTAGACTACTTATAATCCCCCCCTCACTAACTTAATACCTAAAATGGTAGTATGAAGAAATTTATTGAGGCATTGAACCAAATTTATCCTCTTTCGAAAGAATCTCTTAAGGATTTTGAAGACTTACTAGAGTTAAAAAAATTTAATAAAAAAGACAAAATAGCGGATCTTGGAGAAGTTCCTACAAAATTCTTTATACTTAGATCTGGAGTTGTTAGATCCTACGTTACTGATGAAAAAGGAAGAGAGTTTATTAGATCATTATTTGTCCCTATAAAGGCAGTAGGAGCCTTCTCTGCTCTTATATTAGAAAAGCCCTCCACTAGTATTTATGATTGTTTAACAGATTGCGAAGTATACGTTGGTGATTTTAAAAAGTTTAAAGAGATTGCATCGAGGAACATAGACTTTTCAAATTTGTATAATATGGTGTTAGAACGTATTTTCATTCGAATGGAAAAAAGAATTTTAGAATTATCTGTTCTTGATGCTAAGCAACGCTATTTAAAATTGAAAAAACACATTCCTGAGATTGAGAATTTAATACCTCAGTATCACATCGCTTCATATTTGAATATCACTCCAGTTCAATTAAGTAGGATTAGAAAAGATCTATATAAAAGTAAATCTTAACATACGTTAATAAAATTTCTTTTAAAAAAAACTACATTTACAACATAATATTTCCCCCAAGAAATTATTATTTTTACCCATATTTTAAAACTTGCTTCTTTTGAGGCAAGTTTTTATTTTATATATAAATGACATTAAAGTTTTTAATCCATTATGGGTTTCATTTTATAATACCCTTATTTATAGCGCTTCTATTTTTTAGGCAAAACTGGAA
>TARA_R110002073_G_scaffold30240_1_pt1 | contig 19446 bp, 13 predicted proteins | sample TARA_R110002073 | Tara Oceans TARA_R110002073 (sample SAMEA4397174) | marine metagenome | biome: Polar Biome; feature: [DCM] deep chlorophyll maximum layer (ENVO:01000326); material: water (ENVO:00002006), including particulate matter (ENVO:01000060) such as... | depth 40 m
GGGCACCGCAGGGTTATGAATAACATAAAGATCGTCCTGAATTCTGATCAGGTCTAATACTGATGGTGGTGGCTGTGCAATACTGAAAGCGCTCAGTAAGCTTAATAATATGGCAATATAAAATTTCTTAAAGGTGGGCATTTCGTCAAATCTCTGTATAAAAAGTTGGAGCATGAGAATAAGCTAAGCCCCCTAGTTTTTCAACCGGGGGCTTCTCGTATTTTCTTTAAGTTTGCTAAGTTATTTAGAGAAAAGGAAATGCAGCAAGTCTAACTATCTGGTTGAGATAAAAGACCTGATAATAATAGCTGTGCTTCGACATTTGTTGGCATTAAATCAACTGCCTGTCGATAACTTTGCTCTGCCAGATTTCGATTACCAAGGCGCTCGTAGGTCTTACCCAAATTCAGATGCACAACATGAGCTTCAGCAATGCCAAGCTCCAATGCTCTGCTGTAATCTTCAAGAGCCATCGGATAATTTCCACTTTGATAAAAAGCATTGCCCCGATTGACATAGATCTGAGGCGTATCAGGTAATAAGTTCATGGCAATATTGAAATCAGAAAAAGCGGCTGCGTAATTATTCAGGGCGACTCGAATTACACCCCGATTGGTATAAGTTGCAGCCCTGATATTTTTCTCGGCCGAATCAATATAAGTGATGAAATAAGTGCAAGGTTCCAACATTCTGCTATTCGCAAGTTCTGGATTTGCCGACACAGTACGAGCATTAACAAAACACTCTCGGGCTTTCTCACCACCTCCGATGACAGAGGCGCTTGAGGATGGGTCACAATCCAGGCCACACTGCGCATAGGACACAAAGGGTAATGCACATAACAAATAAGCTAGGCTGGTTTTTTTCATGATACTGAACCTCCGTGGAATTCCAGCATTTACGTTCTTTAAGGGTTAAGCGGGTAAATATAGGAAAAGCTACAGAGCCTGATTTACCCGTAAAGCTATGGGTAAGACTAATCCAAAGGCTTTGTAAATACCAGTACTGCTCTATCGGTTTCGCCACGAAGTGCAAAAACGCCCATGGTTCTGCCATCTTCAGGGTGAGCGAGCAAGGTACTGTCAGTGGTCAGTTCAAAGCCTGCGGCAGTAATTTCATTGATAATAAGGCTCTTATCAACGCGGTGCAGGCTATTGGCGTCACACCTGCCGGAGCCAACTACTCTACTCAGGGCTGTACTCAGGGCTGTACTCAGGGCTGTACTCAGGATAGTACCGTTATACGGTCCAAGTGAGGAAAGTTCGATAACATACATACCTTCTTGCAAACCAAGCAGTGTTAAAATTTCAGCAGGTAAGCGTGCTGCATCACGCAGGGTGTCTTCATCGCTGCGTTCTTCAGATTCAACGGCACGCCGTATATATTCGGGTGTATTTCCAGGAACCCTGTACTCCTGAGCCTGGAATTTTGCTTGGCTGCCTGTATCACTGGATGATGATTTAAAAGCGTTATGATATTGCTGTTTTGTACACAGAAATTCTAGGTTTAGTAAAAAGGCATGTCTCTAGCTGTCCTCAGCTCAAGCCATGCTCCGGGATTAAGCCGATATCATCTCTGGCCGCTATACAATAGACTATTGTCTATTGGGCTTGAAAGGTATGTGGTTTCAGAGGAGGTCCACAAACTGTAGTGGATGCTTAGCATGACAGAACGTTTAGAAAACAGAAGAGTTGAAAGGGAAGATCTGCAGTTTCAGGAAGATATCTACGAGAAATGTCTAAGGATTTTTGATGCGATCGACCATTATCTGGGTATTAAATTATACGTTCATGCGGAAGAAGGCATACTCGAAGATGGCCAGATATTCCTGTTCAATCATTTCGCCCGTTTTGAAACTGTTATCCCGGTTTACATTTTTTATCAGCGTTTACGAAAATTCACACGCACCATTGCCGATCATGAACTTTTTAATTCCAACCCGACCATGGATAGGATTTTACGCGGTGCGGGCGCTGTGCCTAATGATATGGATGGTCTCTTACCCTTTCTGGCAGCAGAACTGTTAAAGGGGCACAAGGTTGTCATATTTCCTGAAGGCAGAATGATAAAAAGCAAGCAGGTTATGGATGAAGAGGGTCAATTCGGAATTTTCTCACAATCCTTAAAAAGTTTTCGTAAACATCATACCGGCGCCGCAGTACTTGCTTTAACACTGGACCTGTTCAAACATCGCATTAAGGAGCTCTTCAAATCCGATGATCGTGTGCGGTTGGATCATTGGTGCCAGGCTCTGGAATTCCCGGATTATGAAACACTACGGACAAGTGTCGAAAAGCCGACTCTGATCGTTCCCGGCACCATTACTTTCAGTCCGATTCGAATCAGTCCTAATCTGCTCACCAGAGCTGCCAAGCTGTTTTCTGGTGAACTGTCAAACCGGACGCTGGAGGAAATCATTATTGAGGGCAATATACTGCTGAAAGACACAGATATGGATATTCGTTTTGGCGAGCCGATTAAAGCCCATCACAACTGGTCTTGGTGGGAAGACCGACTCGTGAAAAGTTATTTTTTATCCATTCAGTCGCTGGATGATTTTTTCAGTCTGAAAAAGCGCTCTGAAACCTGGGCAGAACGCCTCCTCTCACGCATTATTTACCGTGAAACCAACAAAATACGTGATGCCTATATAAAAGGAATATATCAGGGAGTTACGCTTAACGTTGCGCATCTGGCTTCAGCATTAATTTATGTTTATCTGGAGCAAGGCCGCACCCAGATTGATTGTAGTGAGTTCCATCAAACCTTGTATTACTGTGTTAAAGAGCTGCAAAAACTGCCCGGCATTCATATGAACAACAAGCTGGCCAAACCGGAAAGCTATCGCCAGTTGCTAGATGGCAAGGAAGAAAATTTCAAACTGTTTATAAAGACAGCCAGGCAATTAAATTTAATAGCCGTGGATAAGAATCAATATCTCTTACAGGACAAATTACGTGAGAAGTTTGAACCACATACGGTTCGACTTAAAAACCCGGTCCTGGTCAGCGCAAATGAAATAGAACCAATACTTGCAATAAAGCCAGCGATTCTGGCAGCGCTGGCTTTGTTCAAGGAGCATAACAGTATCAATCTGGCATACAAACTTTGGGATGATGAACTGCGCGATTTTGCCTGGCAAAAAGAAAAATTCAGCAAGAGTGAATATGATGAATTAAACCAGCATGAGCAGTTAGGAAGTTCAGGTGAGCCGTACCTGCTCACTCACAAGGAAAGCGCTGCTGGTGTTCTGCTTATTCATGGTTTTCTTGCTTCGCCGCCAGAACTAACTGCTTACGCTGAGCATCTATACCAGCAGGGCTTCAATGTGCTGGTACTAAGACTACCGGGTCATGGTACTTCTCCATATGATTTGCAGGAACGCAAGTGGGAGGAGTGGTATCAGGCAGTAGAGCGTAATTACGGCATACTTGCAGCGTTTTCTGAACACATGTATATACTGGGTTTCAGTGCAGGTGGAGCGCTGGCATTGCAATTCAGTACCAGCAAGCCGCAGAAACTTAAGGCTCTGGCTACCGTTTGTGCGGCTATCAGATTGCAGGATAAAAAAGTACGTTTTGTCTCTGTGCTGAATAAGCTAAATAAACTGGTAACACTGCTGCCCAAGATAGATGGCATTATGAATTACAAGGACAACGATACTATCTACGGTGCTACCAATTACTTGAACATTCCAATCAGTGCTCTTTCTGAGCTACATGATTTCACCGATGAGCTTGAAGATAATTTACCGGCTGTTGATGTGCCATTAATTATTGTACAAAGTGACTCTGATCCTGTGGTCAAGCCAGAAAGCGCAGAAATTATTTTTAAAAAAGTGAGTTCAATTCAAAAGTCTCTTATTTGGGTAAAGTCTGATTCACATCATATATTGAGAAATAATATTGCTGATACCTGGGCAATTCTAGATGAATTTTTTAACAAACAGGAGGAGAATGAAAGCGAGGAGTGACCTTGAATACAGATACAAAAAGCTTATGGATACAAGCCTATCCGCGCGGTCTGGACCGGGAGTTGTCGGCATTAAATCAGCCTGTGCAGCAAATTATTGAAAACACTGCCAGACGTTATCCGGATCGACCCTGCCTGGACTTTCAAAATACCAAGCTCAGCTATGCCAAAGTAGTAGAAATGATCGACAGTTTTGCGGCGGGATTACAACACTCCGGCGTGAAAAAGGGTGACCGGATTGGCTTGTGTCTGCCGAATTGCCCATATTATGTCATCAGCTATTTTGCCGTGCTGAAAATCGGTGCCATTGTTGTTAATTTCAATTTGCTTTATACCCAGTCTGAAATAGAGCAACAGATTGAAGATAGCGGCATAGCAATAATGATTACGCTGGATCTGAAGTTTGTGTATAACAAAATTTTTCCCAGCTTAAAACAGGACAGGCTGGATGCCATCATTTACTGTCCGCTGGCCGATATACTCACACCGCTTAGTAAATATTTATTTAAAATATTCAAATTCCATCACTTGGCTCGTATCCGGCCAGGATCCAGACTACTTTCGTTTAAACAACTGAGCTCGCTTGCCTCACAGCCGGAAGCAGTTGACATAAACCCTTTAAAGGATATTGCACTTTTTCAGTATACGGGTGGTACGACAGGAACGCCGAAGGCGGCCATGCTGACACATTCTAATATTGTCAGTAACACCGAGCAGGTTAATCTGTGGTTCCAGACAGGAGAAAAGTTGCAGGGGCAGGAAAAAATACTCGCGGTGCTGCCTTTTAGTCATGTTTTTTCGATGACTGTGGCGATGAATATGAGCTTGCGGTCCGGTGCTGAAATCATTCTGGTACCACGTTTTGATCTTAAACAATGTCTGCAATTGATTGAGGATAAAAAAATCACCATATTGCCCGGTGTACCGGCTATTTTTAATGCGATAAATAACTCGCCATTATCAAAGCGCTATGATTTGAGTTCATTACGCTATGGTATTTGTGGAGGGGCAGCCTTGGCGGCAAAGGTAAAAGATACATTCGAAACGCTTACCAATTGCACTCTGATAGAGGGCTATGGCCTTAGTGAAGCATCTCCAGTTATTAGCTGTAATCCTCCAAACGGCGGAGGCAGGAAAGGGTCTATCGGGCTGCCTTTGCCGGGTACAGAGCTGGAGTTTCGTCAAATTGAAGATGTTAGTTTGCCGGAGCAAGATGGCAATCATGGCCAGCTTTTGGTGCGCGGCCCACAGGTTATGCAGGGCTACTGGAATCGACAGCAGGAAAGTCAGCAGACTTTGCTTGCCGGGGGCTGGTTAGTTACGGGAGATGTGGGATATGTGGATGACGATGGATTTATTTACCTTACTGATCGCTTGAAAGATATTATCATTACCAATGGCTACAATGTTTATCCCCGCACCATCGAGGATGCATTTTATAAACATCCTGAAGTTGCAGAGGTCATCGCCCTGGGAATTCCAGATGATGAGAAGGGGGAAGTGCCAAAGGTCTTTATAAAGCTTAAGGAAGGCGCTTCTATCACTCCCGAGGAACTTTATGCTTATGCGCGGGATAATCTGAATCCTCTGGAGATTCCAGATAGTATTGAAATACGTGATGAATTGCCGAAGACTCTTATCGGTAAACCATCAAAAAAAGTGTTAATGGAACAAGAAGCTAGCAAGAGGAATAATCCAGCATGAACACTCATACTCAAAAAAGCATTGTGATTGCCGCCTATGTGCGATCTCCGTTTGCGCCAGCTGTAAAGGGAGAGCTTGCCAGGGTTCGACCGGATGAACTTGCAGCACAGGTGGTCAGGGCGCTCATCAGTCGAAGCGGCGTGAAACCTGATCTCATAGAAGATCTGATTATGGGTTGCGCTTTTCCAGAAGCGGAGCAGGGTTTCAATATTGCGCGCCTGGTCACTTTTTTAGCCGAATTACCGCCCAGCATTGCCGGAACAACAGTTAATCGCTTTTGTGGTTCTTCCATGCAGGCCATACACATGGCAGCAGGGGCCATAAGCATGAATGCAGGGGAGGCATTTATTTGTGCAGGTATAGAAAGCATGAGTCGCATACCGATGACTGGTTATAACCCAATGCCGCATCCCGGTCTTTATGAATCTTATCCACAGGCATACATGGGTATGGGGGAAACCGCTGAAAACCTGGTGGCGAAATATAATATCAGTCGACAGGCACAGGATCAGTTTGCCGTAGATAGTCACCGCAAGGCAGACAAAGCCAGATCGGAAGGTAAATTCAAGGAAGAAATTATTGCGATAGAAAGGCCGGGTGATTCTGCTTTTCAGGAAGATAGCTGTATACGTCCAAACACCAGCCTTGAAACGCTGGCAGCACTGCAGGCTGCTTTTAGTGTAGATGGTAGCGTCACTGCAGGCACTTCATCTCCGCTGACTGATGGAGCAGTTGCGGTCCTGGTTTGTACCGAAGAGTTTGCAGACAAGCATCAGCTCGATAAAGTGGCCAAAATCAAGTCATTTGCAGTATCAGGCTGCTTACCTGAGATTATGGGTATAGGCCCTGTTGAGGCTACAAGAAAAGCCCTCAAGCGAGCCGGACTTAGTCTTGAGCAGATGGATGTCATTGAGCTTAACGAAGCGTTTTCCTCACAGTCGCTGGCGGTTTTACAGGATCTGGATCCGGACAATAAGCTAAGCTCACGTATAAACATAGATGGGGGAGCCCTTGCCCTGGGACATCCGCTGGGAGCAACCGGCGCAAGAATAACGGGTAAGGCTGCTTCTATACTCAAACGTGAAGGCGGCCAATACGCTTTGGCTACACAATGTATTGGTGGCGGGCAGGGCATAGCAACCATATTGGAAAGAATATAGTTCCGGATATGATTTTGGAGAACATGGATCGATGACTAGTATTAAACAGGTTGCGGTAATCGGTGCTGGTGTTATGGGCAGCGGTATTGCTGCGCAAATCGCCAATGCCGGCATTGATGTGGTTTTGCTGGATATCGTCCCGGATGCTGCAAGCAACAGAAATATACTCGCCGAAGCAGCATTACAAAAACTTCAGAAGAATAAACCGGCGGCCTTTATGTCAGCAGATTTTTGCCGGCATATCATTGTTGGAAATCTTGAGGATGATCTGGATAAGTTGGCTGAATGCGACTGGATTATCGAAGCCGTTGTGGAACGCTTGGATATCAAGCAATCCCTGTATCACACCCTTGAAGCGCATCGAAAGCAGCAATCAATAGTCTCCTCGAACACCTCAACCTTGCCTTTGGCGCAATTAACACAAGGTCTGCCTGAGTCTTTCCGTGCAGACTTTTTGATTACGCATTTCTTTAATCCTCCTCGTTATATGCGTTTGCTGGAAATGGTAGTCAGTCAGGATACAGATAAAAGCCAGGAAAAAAGGATTCGCGATTTCGCAGATAAGCAGCTCGGCAAAAGTCTGGTAGATTGTCACGACAGCCCGGGATTTATAGCAAACCGTATAGGTACGTACTGGCTGCACGCGGCTGTTTCTATTGCGGTTGAAAAGGGCATAGGAGTCGAAGAGGCCGATGCTGTTTTGAGCCGGCCAGCCGGAATTCCCAAAACTGGTGTTTTCGGGCTTATTGATCTGGTGGGTCTGGATTTGATGCCGCATCTTTTCAAGTCTTTTGAGGAATCCCTGTCCGCTGATGATGAATTCAGGAAACTCGGCCCCATGCCTGGCCTTATCGAGAAGTTGATAAAAGATGGTTATACCGGGCGTAAAGGTAAAGGCGGGTTTTACCGTTTGAATGACAACGCTGGTGCTAAAAGTTCCAGGCGTGGAGAAAATAAAGCACCTGAAAAGTTTAAGGAAGTCATCGATCTGCAAAGTGGCACCTGGGCAAAAGCCAGGCGGCCAAAACTTAAAGAACTCAAGCTTGCCAAAAAAGCCGGGCTGCAGGCGCTGCTCAGTCATGATAGTCAACTTGGTCGCTATGCCTGGCAGGTCATTTCAGGGACGCTCAGTTATGCTGCTTCTCTGGTACCTGAAATTGCCGATAACATTGAGGCTGTAGACCGTGCCATGCGTCTCGGCTACAACTGGAAAAAAGGCCCATTTGAATTGATCGATGAATTGGGTCCGGAATGGTTTATTGAGCGTCTGGAAGCTGAGGGCAGAAATGTTCCGAATATTTTGCGGCTTGCTGACGGCCGTAAATTTTATCGGGCCAAAGCCGGAAGCCTGCAATATCTGGATGTCAGTGGCGATTACCAGACAGTTGAAGTTCCTGATGGCGTGCTGCTGCTGGAAAATATTAAACGTAGCAGCAAGCGTATATTAGGTAATTCACAGGCCAGTGTTTGGGATATCGGTGATGGCGTGGCCTGTTTCGAATTTCATTCCAAAATGAATTCACTAAACCCCCTGATCCTGAGTTTATTAGCTGGAACTCTGAAAAAGCTGCCGAAATTAAATTTCAAAGGACTTGTTATTTATAACGAAGGCAGTAATTTTAGTGTTGGCGCAAATCTTCTCATGCTCTTAATTGCCAGTCGTCTGCATCTTAACTTTGCCATGCGCTGGATTTTAAAACAGGGGCAGTTCACCCTAAATAAAATGAAATACGCTGAGTTCCCCGTAGTGGGAGCGCCATCGGGAATGGCACTTGGCGGCGGATGTGAGGTGCTGCTGCATTGTGATGCTATTGTTGCGCATGCAGAATCCTATATCGGGCTCGTTGAGGCGGGCGTAGGTATTGTGCCGGGCTGGGGCGGCTGTAAAGAAATGCTATTGCGTGCCAAAGCCTCCGAGCAAATCAAAAAAGGTCCTATGCCGGCAGTTTCTCAAACCTTTGAGACAATCGCTATGGCAAAGGTTTCAGCTTCGGCTTATGAGGCCAAAGATTTGTTGTTTTTAAGAAAGAACGACACAATCGTCATGAATCGTGATCGCGTTTTATATAAGGCAAAGCAGAGGGTGCTTGATATGGCTCAAAATTACAGGGCACCCGAAAAGACTAATATCTGTTTACCGGGCGAGACTGGAGTCGCGGCGCTTGATATTGCGGTCACTGCTTTACAGAAGCGTGGGCTGATTAGCGGGCATGACCATACCATCGCTACAGAACTGGCCCGGGTACTGACCGGTGATGGTGCTGATATAAATGAAGAGCTGACTGAAGAGAAAATACTGGAACTGGAGCGAAATGCGCTGGTAAAACTTGCCGGCACACGGCAATCGAAAGCAAGAATTTCTCATATGCTGATGAAAGGCAAGCCACTACGAAATTAGACAATGAATGGAGATAACTAAAATGGCAAGCCTGTTGCTGCTGTTAGGAATAATTGGACTGATTGTTTTGACTTATAACGGTCGAACCTGGTCAGGTCTGTTGCTGGCTGTTGTGTTGTTTATCAGCGCCGGCTTTAGTGGAGAAGATGGCGTCTGGGCTTATCTTTTTCTGATAATCCTTGTGGTGCCGACGGTATTTTTGCTACTGCCTCCTGCTCGTCATATTCTCAGTAAGAAGGTCATGAAGTTGATGGCCGGCGCGATTCCTTCGATTAGTGAGACAGAAAATATTGCATTACAGGCGGGAAATTTATGGTGGGATAAAGATTTGTTTTCCGGCTCGCCGAATTGGAAAAACCTATTAGCATTTTCCAATACCGGACTAAGCCAGGAAGAAAAGGATTTTATCGACGGACCTGTGAAAAAACTTTGTAGCATGCTGGATGAAGAGCAGATTGCGCAGGACAAGGATCTGCCTGAAGCGGTATGGCAATTCATTAAGGATGAACGATTTCTGGGGATGGTCATTGAAAAGAAATACGGAGGCTTGGGCTTCTCGGCCAGTGGTCATGCAGCCGTGATTTCGAAAATTGCCACAGTCAGTATTCCGGCAGCCATTACGGTGATGGTTCCTAACTCACTGGGTCCAGGGGAGCTACTACATTACTACGGCACTGATGAGCAAAAGCAACATTATTTACCGCAATTGGCCCTGGGGAAAGAAATTCCCTGTTTTGCCCTGACTGAACCTCATGCCGGCAGCGATGCTACCAATACCCGCAGCAAGGGTGTCGTTTGCCGGGATACCTTTAACGGTGAGGAAGTATTGGGTATCCGGGTTAGTTTTAACAAACGCTATATTACACTGGCACCTATAGCCACATTAGTCGGCCTGGCCTTTGAACTCTCTGATCCTGATGAATTGTTAGGTACCAAAAAATCCATCGGGATCACTTGCGCATTACTGCCACGCTCAACACCCGGAATGCATATTGGCGAACATCATGACCCTATGGGCATCCCTTTCAATAATGGCCCTGTATCTGGTGAAGATGTTTTTATTCCGATGGATTATGTTATTGGTGGTGTAGAACAGGTCGGCAATGGCTGGCGTATGCTGATGGAATGCCTGTCGGTTGGTCGCAGTATTTCTTTGCCTTCCCTGAGTGTCGGAGGCGCACAATTTTCTGCTCGTAGTATGGGGATGTATAGTGCACTGCGAGAACAATTTGGGCTGCCAATAGTAAATTTTGAGGGGGTCAGGACACCTCTGGCGAGAATTTTTGCCAATGCATACTGGACTAGCGCAACCAGGAATATTACCAGTGCAGCAATTGATGCCGGTAATAAGCCTTCAGTGATTTCAGGCATCGTTAAACATTATCTGACAGAGGCCATGCGCCAGAGTGTAAATGATGCCATGGATATACAGGGTGGCGCTGCAATCTGCCGGGGCTCCAGAAATATGCTATCTCGAACTTATACGGCTTTACCTATCGCGATCACAGTTGAGGGTGCCAATATTTTGACGCGTTCACTGATCATTTTTGGTCAGGGAGCGATGCGTTGTCATCCATTTTTATTAGATGAACTGAAAGCCATTAGTGATGAGAACCTGAAAGCTTTTGATAAGGCATTTTTCGGGCATGTTAATCATGTGGCCAAGAACAAGGTCCGTGCATTTTTGCAGGCAATCAGTTTTGAGCGCCTGTCTGCCAGTCCGGTACAGGGCAAAGCCGCCATACATTATCGCCGACTAAACAGACTCTGTGCGGCATTTGCCTTTATGACGGATATTGGCTTGCTGACTCTAGCCGGGGCCCTGAAGCGTAAGGAATACCTCAGCGGTCGTTATGCCGATGCGCTGGGTTGGCTATATATTGGATCCTGCACCTTGAAACGTTTTCAGGATGAAGGGCATAAAGAAGATTGGGCCCTGGTCGATTACACATTGACGCATGCCGAATACCAGATTGAACAAGCCTTGTTCGGCATCATGCATAATTTTCCGAACCCTTTGATGGCATGGAGCATACGTATAGTCTGCCTTCCCTGGGGGCAGCGTTTCAGGGATGTGAGTGATCGTCAGAAAGATGCTGTGATTAATCAGGTAATGAGTACAGAGCACAATTTGTTTGCAAGACTGACCAGTGATGTTTTTATCCCAGACAATCACACTGCAGGTCTGGGTAAACTGGAAGCGGCTTACGCGCTTTCTTTGCATGCCTTGCCTGCCCGCAGCAAACTTAAACGATTGCAAAAAAGCAAAGAGATCAAGAAAGACACCTGGCTTAATATGGCAAATGCAGCCTTGCAACAGGGGCTGATTGAAGAGGAAGACTTTAAACATATAAGTGCTGCTGAAGCAGCGGCTGACGATATTATACAGGTTGATTTTTTTGAACATGATAATTATCTGGGCAGAAAATAAGCTTGTACTGACCGCCTTTATTTTGCTTGTGCCGGAACTCTTAATCTTGGCGCTATTACATGAAGTGAGGTATTTGCTGCGCAATAAGTATTGCGTAAAGTTTAGTCTGGAAAATAGTTAAGTAGTTGGCAAATATTATCTGTTTCGATAAAGTCCACGCCGCGTTTTATAAGTGCGTCTACGATCAGGGGGTCGCTGGATTCATAAATAACCCAGCTCCAGGGATCAGCCGAAAAATCATGCTTGGAATTTAAACAGTTAATATACTTGGTAAACATAAATTCAGGTGAAAGTTGTTTGGCGGCAAGCAGGCTTGCTTGATCAAGGTGTTTAATCACCCAGCCAGTTCTTATTGTTGATTTTGATTTCAGGTACTGCAAGGCCTGTAAATTAAATGAAATAAGTACGCATCGCTCGAAGTCTTCTTGCAAACAATTCAAGACACTATCAACAAAGAGTTCGATGCCAAAGTAATCAAAACTTTCCTGTTTTAATTCTATAAATATCAATACATCAGGATAAGATCGTAATAAAGCGATGAGATCTGTAAGCCTGGGAAGGTCCGTGGATGGAAAAGCATCCCCAAAACGTTTGGCTTCCCCTACACTGATGTTTGACAGGCTTGAATAGTGAGTCTGGGCGAGGTTGATGTTCAGGTCAGCAGTTTTCAGCAGTGACATATCGTGGCTGATGACAGGAATATGATCTGCGGTTAGTTGGATATCACATTCGAGGTACTTGGCGCCACATGCCAGAGCTGCGACAAAAGCCTCCAGCGTATTTTCAGGAAAACTGGCATTCTGTCCGCGATGTGCAATCAGCTTGGGCAAGGGAAATCTCACTATATCCTCTAACTAGAGGGTTAGGAATATAACTGACTAAAAGGCCTCAGGATAGAAGCAGTTTATACTTGAGTGGTCTTTCAATTTGCCTGACAAAAATTTATCAGGCAAATTGGAGCAGGCTTTAAATAACCTTTTTCATTGCCGTCATATGTGAACGTAAACGTGCTCCCACCTCTTCGATAGGATGATTCCTGATGGCTGCGTTGACAGCAATAAGTTCACGGTCATCAACGTTATTGTCAGGAATATCAAGACCTTTGCCGATAACTTCGGCGCTTACTGTTTGCATGAAGTCAGCCAGCAATGGAACGGCTGCATGAGAAAACAGGTAACAGCCATATTCTGCAGTATCTGAAATCACTTTATTCATTTCATAAAGTTTTTTGCGACCGATCAAATTGGCAATTAAGGGTGTTTCATGCAGTGATTCATAATAGGCAGATTCTGCAATGACTCCGGCGCTGGTCAAGGTCTCAAAACATAATTCAACACCGGCTTTAATCATGGCAACCATCAGTATGCAATTATCGTAGTACTCTTGTTCAGGGATTTCTGGTGCACCTTCAGTGCTGGAAAGTTCGAAAGCGCTCTTGCCTGTTTCCTCACGCCATTTAAGCAGGTTGGCATCGTCATTAGCCCAATCTTCCATCATGGTGCTGGAAAAAATGCCACCCATAATGTCATCCATATGTTTCTGGAATAAGGGTGCCATGATATTTTTCAGTTCTTCGCTCAAGTCAAAGGCCCTTATCTTGGCTGGATTGGAGAGCCTGTCCATCATGTTGGTAATGCCGCCCTGTTTCAGTCCTTCTGAGACAGTCTCCCAACCATATTGAACCAGTTTGGAGGCATATGCCTTATCAACGCCCAGGTCCAGCATACGGTTATAGCAAAGTATTGAACCAGTCTGCAGCATGCCGCAAAGGATGGTTTGTTCGCCCATCAAGTCAGACTTAACTTCGGCAATAAAAGATGAATCCAGAACGCCGGCGCGATGTCCGCCAGTGGCCGCAGCATAGGCTTTTGCAATTTCGTGCCCTTCGCCCTGGGGGTCATTTTCAGTGTGCACGGCTATTAAGGTAGGGACCCCGAATCCGCGCTTGTATTCTTCTCGAACTTCAGTGCCCGGACATTTTGGTGCCACCATGATGACGGTCAGATCATCACGAATCTGCATACCTTCCTCGACTATATTGAAGCCATGAGAGTAAGCCAGACAAGCACCTTTTTTCATCAGGGGCATGACAGTATCGACAACTGCACTATGCTGCTTGTCCGGGGTCAGATTCAAAACCAGGTCAGCACCTGGTATCAGTTCTTCGAAGGTTCCAACAGTAAAGCTGTTTTCTGTGGCATTAACCCAGGATTGTCGTTTTTCAGTGATGGCTTCCTTGCGCAAGGCGTAGCTGATATCCAGGCCGCTGTCACGCATATTTAAACCCTGGTTAAGGCCTTGAGCTCCACAGCCCAGAATGACGACTTTCTTACCCTTGAGCTTCTCAACACCGGAACTGAATTCAGATTGGTCCATGAATCGGCATTTGCCTAACTGTTCAAGTTGCAGGCGTAAAGGTAAGGTATTGAAGTAGTTCATTTCATAAATTCCGTCTGGGCTGATAAACAAGGGATAAATTCAGGGAGGCAATCATAAAGAAAAAAGCGCCATGGGTAAAATGCTTATGTTGAAAAATGCTGCTAAAAATGTAGTAGAAGCATAGAATGAGGCTATGAATAGTAATAATGATGAAACAGAAAACCTGAATGCGTCGAATGATCGTAAGAATGAGCTTCGAAATGAATCCGAGTACGAATCGCTGTTATTGATCGATGATCATGAAGAAGAAGTGTCAGAAGGCGGGCGCAAGGTTCGCCGTAAAGGAATTTTCCTCTTACCCAACCTGTTAACAACCGGTGCACTGTTTGCCGGTTTTTTTGCCGTTATCTCGGGCATGAACAATGACTTCCAGAATGCATGTCTGGCTATTCTGGCCGCTATGTTTCTGGATGGGCTTGATGGGCGGGTTGCCAGATTGACGAATACTCAAAGCGCCTTTGGTGCTGAATACGATTCATTATCAGATATGCTGGCATTCGGGGTAGCTCCGGCATTAATCTGTTTCAGTTGGGCTTTATCAGATCTGGGAACGCTGGGTTGGACAGCCGCTTTCTTTTATGTGGCTTGTGCCGCATTGAGATTGGCGCGCTTTAACGTTCAATTGGGTACCGTTAATAAACGGTTCTTTGTGGGGCTCGCCAGCCCTGCGGCGGCTGGTTTGGTTGTTTTTATGGTATGGGTCTGCACTGCCTATGCCATTGAAGTGACGCTTCCTATCGCGATAGCTGCGGCCCTGGTGACGATGGCAGCGGGATTGTGCATGGTGTTGAATGTTCATTATTACAGCTTTAAAGACATGGACTTCAGAAACCGCGTGCCTTTCTTTGTCATCCTGATGGTCATCCTGATATTTGTTATAGTCTCCTGGGATCCGCCTCTGGTGTTGTTTGTAATTGCCATTCTGTACGCAATATCCGGTCCGGCGATGACGGTTTATCAATATCGCAAAAAAAGACTGCAAAAAGCAGAAATAGCAGGCGAGATCGGGAAATAAGGAAAAAAAATGGAAAATGGCCATGCGCAGTAATTTATCATAGGCCAGGTAATCTACCCTTCTACACTATATATGTTATTTTTAAAGGGTAAGTAGCTGCAGTAAAGCAATTGAGTCCTTTTCAATGGGTTAATACAAGCTGGTTAGAAGCAGGTAATGGATATGATCATCAAAACAGGTAAACAGATTCCTTCTTCAGAAATTACATCTGAATCAAGCTATAGAAACCGTAGGAAATTCCTTAAAGAGAGTGCCAACGTGGCTTTGGGAGTTGGCGCGGCGGCAAGTGGATTGTTATCTCCAAGCGCTCATGCACAAATTGCCTCGCCTCGAACTGCAGATCAGTTAAATCTGTCCAACAAGCCCGAATGGTTAAGCCAAAAAGTCTACAACAGTACTCCTGCGCCAAATTCAGGGCCCTATACGACTGAAGAGATGCTGACTCCCTATAAGGATGTCACTACCTATAATAATTTTTATGAATTTGGAACAGCAAAAAATGATCCATCTCTTTATGCCAGGGATTTCAAGGTTGAACCATGGACGCTCAATATCACTGGCGAAGTAAATAAACCTGGTGTCTATACCCTCGAAGATGTTCTGCGGCCTCACAGCTTTGAAGAGAGAATATACCGACATCGCTGTGTTGAAGCATGGTCGATGGTGATGCCATGGATAGGTTTCCCTCTGGCGGATCTGATCAGCCGATTTGAGCCAACCGGGAATGCCCGCTTTGTAGAATTTGTAACACTAGTAGATCCACAGCAGTTTCCAGAACAGAATTCGCGTTTTGCGACAATTGATTGGCCATACCGTGAAGGTTTACGGATGGATGAAGCAATGCATCCTCTGACACTCATGGTTGTTGGTGTATATAACGACATATTACCGGCTCAGAATGGCGCACCCTTGCGTCTGATAGTGCCCTGGAAATACGGAATTAAAGGTATAAAGTCTATTGTAGGTATTAATTTCCGCAGTGATATGCCACGTACAACATGGAATGATATTAATGCCCGGGAATATGGTTTTTATTCAAACGTAAACCCTCAGGTTAGCCATCCGCGCTGGAGTCAGGCTACTGAAAGACGCTTGCCCTCAGGTTTATTCGATCGACGCATAGCCACTGAAATGTTTAATGGCTATGCTGATGAAGTGGCTCATCTATACGCCGGCATGGATTTAAAAGTTAATTACTAGCAAGTTATAAAAGCTCAGGTACTTCAATAAAAGAGAGAATCAAAAGAAACAAAAGCGGATTAAGCAAATAAAGTAAAAGAAAACCGAGAGTCGATATGCTTATTAAAACCAGAAAAGAGATAGCAGCATCAGAAATCACCCCCGAATCGATATATCGAAAACGAAGGGACTTTCTTAAGTCTTCTGCTAATGTGGCCCTGGGTGCAGGAGCTTTGAGTGCTGGTTTGGTGTCTCCAACAGCTTTAGCGCAGTCTGCAACAGGTCTACAGGGTCGCGCTCCTGAGGACCTTAACCTGGCTACTAAGCCGGCATGGCTGCTTAATAAAGTTGCCGAGCGGCTTGATGCGCCTGACTTTGGCCCCTTTACCACCAGTGAATCAATAAGTCCCTTTGAGGATGCCACAAACTACAATAATTTTTTTGAATTTGGCAGTGGTAAAACCGACCCGGCAACTCGGGCCAGAGAATTCGAAATAGATCCCTGGTCCGTCGAAATAGCTGGAGAAGTAAATCGTCCGGGTATTTACAATCTTGAAGATATCCTGCAGCCGCATACTCTGGAAGAAAGAATTTATCGATTACGTTGTGTAGAGGCGTTTTCACTGGTCATACCCTGGATTGGCTTTCCTTTGGCTGATCTTGTTAATCGTTTTGAGCCAACCAGTAATGCACAGTTTATTGAATTTGAAACACTCTATGACCCCGAACAAATGCCAGGCCAGGCTGCGCGATCTTCTGCCCTGGGTTGGCCATACCGCGAAGGCTTACGTATGGATGAAGCTATGCACCCACTAACGCTGCTAGCAGTAGGAATGTATAACGATATCCTGCCGGTACAAAATGGCGCGCCTTTACGACTTGTTGTGCCCTGGAAGTATGGATTTAAAAGCATTAAATCTATTGTGCGCATCAATTTCAGACGTGATATGCCACGTACTGCCTGGAATGATTATGCAGCAAATGAATATGGATTTTATTCAAATGTAAATCCCCAGGTCAGTCACCCAAGATGGAGCCAGGCAACAGAGAGGCGATTACCCTCCGGTTTATTTGATCGTCGGATCGAGACGCAGATGTTTAATGGTTATTCTGAAGAAGTGGCTCACTTGTATTCTGGAATGGATCTCAGAACCTATTTCTGACGCATCCCTAAAAAATAGCGGGCGTAACCGCCTGATCAGAGTTTCTTAATGTAGGCTCTTATTCCGGATCTCCGTATACCTGAAAAGGAAATTAACTAGGTGCTTAAGAATTTCACTGTCGTTATTAAACCAATCGTATTCCTGTTATTTCTTCTGCCTGCTCTCATCCTGTTTTATGCAGTGTACCTGGCTTTAACAGGAGGGGAGAATCTATTGGGGCCAGATCCGGCGCAGACACTTGCTCTGGAGACCGGGGAATGGTCAATTCGAATCTTGATTGCATCACTGGCGATTACTCCATTGCGTTATTTATTAAAGATGCCAAGGCTGTGGTCTTATCGGCGTATGATTGGTTTATTTGCTTTGTTCTACATCAGCCTGCACCTCTTGGTATTTTTGATGTTTCTCTTGCAGTGGCAGTGGGCGGACATTGGTAGAGAAATTGTAGAACGCCCCTATATAACAGTAGGGTTTACAGCCTTCCTCCTAATGCTGCCGCTTGGGATGACTTCTTTTCAGGCCGCGCAACGTAAACTGGGCCGTAACTGGAAGAGATTGCATAGATTGGTCTATATCATCAACATTCTCGCTGTGTTGCATGTGTTGTGGATAGTACGATCAAGCTATTTTGATGCTCTTTTATACGGTTCCCTGGTATTCCTGTGTCTGGTCTACAGAATTTTGCGGCATTATAGTGCCACAGTAAGACAGTTTAGCTTTCTGAAGTGAAGCCGAATGTGCAAAATCCGGCCTAAAACAGGCTTCTTCGAACGCTCCTATTAAGGCGAGCAGGCCAGTCGCATGAAATATGGGTAAAAATGCCTTGAAAAGTGCTTGAAATATGCCTGAAAATCAGCTCTAAGCGAGGTAGTCACTTTAATGCTCTTTATTTTATCTTAATCCCTTGCTAGTTCTAAATGGATATGTATAATGCGCGTTCCCTGTTACAGGGAAGCTCTTTAACAAGTCGATCAAGTAATAGATGTGGGTGTTTGCCGAACGTGTTTGCGTTAAAAAATGTAGACGCAATAGGTAAACAACTGCGTTGATTCAATGAAGCCTATTTTGAAAGAAATAGACTTCTCAACAGTAGTTTTATTTATTGAGTCTGGTCCTTTTCTAAGGACAAAAGAATAGTCATTGTTAGGGCATTTTATAATGCTTTAATGGTGCAAAAACTTTTAACTGAAGAGTTTGATCATGGCTCAGATTGAACGCTGGCGGCAAGCCTAACACATGCAAGTCGAGCGGTAACAGGTCGCTGAGATTCCTTCGGGATGATCTTGATGCTGACGAGCGGCGGACGGGTGAGTAACGCGTAGGAATCTACCCAGTAGCGGGGGATAGCTTGGGGAAACTCAAATTAATACCGCATACGCCCTAAGGGGGAAAGCAGGGGATCTTCGGACCTTGCACTATTGGATGAGCCTGCGTTGGATTAGCTAGTTGGTGAGGTAAAGGCTCACCAAGGCGACGATCCATAGCTGGTCTGAGAGGATGATCAGCCACACTGGGACTGAGACACGGCCCAGACTCCTACGGGAGGCAGCAGTGGGGAATATTGGACAATGGGGGAAACCCTGATCCAGCTATGCCGCGTGTGTGAAGAAGGTTCTAGGATCGTAAAGCACTTTAAGCAGGGAGGAAAGGTTAGTAGTTAATAACTGCTAGCTGTGACGTTACCTGCAGAATAAGCACCGGCTAACTCCGTGCCAGCAGCCGCGGTAATACGGAGGGTGCAAGCGTTAATCGGAATTACTGGGCGTAAAGCGCGCGTAGGCGGCTTGGTCAGTCATGTGTGAAAGCCCCGGGCTTAACCTGGGAACTGCATGTGATACTGCCAGGCTAGAGTACGAGAGAGGGGGGTAGAATTTCTAGTGTAGCGGTGAAATGCGTAGATATTAGAAGGAATACCAGTGGCGAAGGCGGCCCCCTGGTTCGATACTGACGCTGAGGTGCGAAAGCGTGGGGAGCAAACAGGATTA
>TARA_R110002073_G_scaffold336524_1_pt1 | contig 19443 bp, 17 predicted proteins | sample TARA_R110002073 | Tara Oceans TARA_R110002073 (sample SAMEA4397174) | marine metagenome | biome: Polar Biome; feature: [DCM] deep chlorophyll maximum layer (ENVO:01000326); material: water (ENVO:00002006), including particulate matter (ENVO:01000060) such as... | depth 40 m
AAAAACCAGTGAAGTTCAATGCGCAACTTTCGTGCCGAACAGTATTGGGTTTGACCCCTTTGATTCTTCATGGATGCACCAATCGGTCACAGGTGTAAGCGGCGGGTGCCTTGAAGCAGTGCCGGACACCTTTGCACGCACCGCGGTCGGCATCGACAGAAAAATTAATGCGACAGAAAAATAGAGAAGCCCAGCGTCAGCAAAAAAATCTTTCTGTCGTTTTCTGAACGCTGTGTTCCGGGCCGAAGAGCCTGCGATTTGCGAGGTGTGGATCTAAAGTTCCGAACAATGGGCCGCGCCGTTGGTATCAAATTCCAACAATTTGTTAGTTCCAGTCTGCTGAGCAGGATCGAGGAAATTTCCGGAGCTTTGCCCCCTTGTTGCAAGATGCGCCGCTTCAATATGCATCTGCGTGGGTGGCGTTTTTTTAGAGCAGGGTTCGTAGCGCCTCGGGAAGTGCCAGGCACTCTTGCTCGAACACGCGGGCGGCTAAGGTGTCGGCGTCGTCATTGGGTTTCACGGGGCATGACCTTTGCACGATGACTGGCCCGTTGTCGTATTCGTTGTCCACGAAATGGACCGTGCATCCGCTGATCTTCACGCCTCGTTTTAGCACCGCATCGTGCACGAAGTGGCCGTACATCCCCGCGCCTCCGAACGACGGCAGCAGTGACGGATGAATGTTAATCACTCGGTTTTCAAAGTCGTTGGGAATCAGCACGTGATTCAAATAGCCCGCCATCACGACGTATTTGACCTCGGCTTCGCGGCAGGGATCAAACATTTCACGTGAGTGTTCAAACGGATCGCGGTGATCGCGTTTGCGAACCACTCGCGTGGGAATGCCATCGTTTGTTGCGATCTCTAAGCCACGAACATCGTCACGACTGCTGATTACCAAGCGGATGTCGATTGGCAAACCGTGTTCGTCACGATGCCGGATCAGATTGGCAAGCGTACGCCCACTGCCGCTTAAGAAGATCGCGATGGGAAGTTTCGATTTGCTCATGTTGGATTCTGGCATTAGACGTTCTTTTGCACAAAGACTTTGCCGAATTCCGTTTCGCTCGGCGCGGTTCCCGCGATCGCATCGGAGCGAAGTTCGCTGGCGAGCGTTTCACTGCAGATCATATCACCGTGCTCTTTAAGCGCCGTTGCGACTTCGATGTCGTCGCTGAGGATGCCTACGGTGATGCGGTCGGTGTAGCCGCAATCCATTTCCTTTCGCTTGCTTTGGATCGTGCGGATCAGGTCTTTGGCGATCCCCTCGCGGCGGAGCTCGTCGGTGACCTCGGTGTTCAGGACGACAACACTGCTGGCGCCTTGGCTCGCGGCCCAGCCCTCTTTGGCCTTCAAGCGAACTTCGATGTCTTCGTTGTCGAGTTTCAGCGGTTCACCGCCGGGCAAATTGATTTCCACGAATCCGTCACGCCCTAGAGCTGTCAGCAGCGTGTTGCCGTCGGCGGTCGTCAGTGCTTTTTTGACCGCAGGCATATTCTTGCCCACGCGAGGGCCGAGTCGTTTGAAATTCGGCACCACGGTGTACTGGACGTACTGGTCGCCTTCGGTGGTGTAGTCGACCGATTTGACGTTCAATTCTTCGCGAACGAGCGAGTCGTGTGACTTCAGCCAATCGATCTCTGCATCATCCGCCAACACCACTTCGACTTGCGAAAGTGGCAAGCGAACTTTCAGTTTGGCTTCGGCGCGTGCGGCACGCCCCAGCGACGCGATTTCACGTAGCAGTTTCATGCTGGTCGAAAGTTTCGCGTCGATGCGATCGTTGTCGGCGACCGGATAATCGCACAGGTGAACGCTCTTTCGCGTGCGATCCCCAAACGGTTCAGTCAAACTTTGCCAAAGCGTTTCGGATAGGAACGGAACAAACGGAGCGACAATCTTGGTGATCTGCAGCAGCGATTCGTACAGCGTCCAGTAGGCATCATGCTTGTCTTGCGAGTCCTTGTCGCTGGCCCAGAATCGGTCACGGCTTCGGCGAACGTACCAATTGCTTAATCCATCGACGAACGACGTGATCGCTTGGCAGGCGTTGTAGTTGTCCAGCACGTCCATGCGGTCGACCACGATTTCGTTTGTGCGATTCAGTTCCGACATGATCCAGCGATCGATTTCACTTCGCTCGCTGATATCGCGGTACGTCGGTGCCGACGCCAGACTTGCCGAGGTGAGTTGATCGTCCGCGTCGGTTGCGGTGGTAGGATCAAAACCGTCGATGCCGGCATAGATGCTGAAGAAACTAAAGACGTTCCAAAGTCGCAGCAGGAATTCGGGGATCGAATCTTTGATCGATTGTTCGCGGTAGCGGATGGCGGTCCACGGCGGTTGTCCGGCAAAGAAGAACCAACGCAGTGCATCAGCACCATACTTGTCAAAGATCTCGTTGGGCTCGCGATAGTTTCGCAAGCTCTTGCTCATCTTGTTGCCATCTTCGCCGAGCATCAATCCCAGCACGATGCAGTTGCGATAGGGGTGCGGGTAGGCTTGATCGGCTAAATCGTCGGAAAGGGTTTGCGACGCCTTTTGGGCTTCGCCGCCTTCTTCTCGTTCGCTGATCGAGGCTCCTTCGCCGAACAACATCGTGCTGATCGCCAATTGGCTGTAGAACCAACCGCGAGTCTGGTCGAGGGCTTCGGAGATGAAGTCGGCAGGGAATTGATCTTGGAACGATTCGTTGTTTTGGTGTGGCCAGCCCCATTGGGCGAACGGCATCGCACCGCTGTCGTACCAGCAATCGATGACCTCGGTCACCCGTTGCATCCGAGCACCCTCGGCGAACGGTGAATCGTAGGTGACCGCGTCGATGTACGGTTTGTGGACTCGCAAATCGTCCGCCAACTCGGGATTGGCCGCTTTGGCTTGTTCCCAAACCTCGGTTCCTTGCAAGCCCGGTTTGGCCAAGATTTCGTCGTAGCTGGCGACCGCTTCCATTTGTCCGGTTTCTTGACAAACCCAGATCGGCAGCGGCGTGCCCCAGAAACGTTCTCGCGACAATGCCCAGTCGACGTTGGATTCCAGGAAATTGCCGAAGCGACCGTTTTGGATGTGCTCGGGTTGCCAACCGATTTGCGAATTGTTTTTCAGCATCAGGTCGCGGAACTTCGTCGTTCGCACGAACCAGCTGCGGCGCGGATATTGGATCAGCGGGTCTTCGCTCGCTCGCCAACAGAACGGGTAGTCGTGAAGGTATTGCTCGAGCAACAACAACTTGCCGGACTCACGCAACATCCGTGAGATCGGTTTGTCGGCATCCTTGACCCAGGTGCCTTTCATGTCGGCAAAGTCGTCGGTGAACTTGCCGTCCGGTCCGACCGCACACAACAGTTCGGGGCGATCCGTTTCGACGAACCGTGCTTGTTCTTGGGTCAGCACTTCGTAGTCGACTTCGCCGAACGCCGGAGCTTGGTGAACGATACCGCTACCCGATTCGGTGGTCACAAAGTCAGCGGAGACGACTCGCCACATCAACGCTTCGGATTCGCCATTGGTCAGGTTGCCGGTCGCATCGCCGAGCGTTTTGTAATAGTTGTCAAACGGAGGAACGTAACGCTGGCCGACCAACGATTTTCCGGAGACGGTTTCTAGGACAGGAAGTTCGCGTTTCAGTTTCCCTGCGATCGTTTCGACCAAGTCGGCTGCGATCACTAGTTCTTGGCCGGTTTCATCGTCGCGAACGACGGCATAGCCCAATTCGGTGTGGACCGCCGCAAACATGTTGCTAGGCAGCGTCCACGGGGTCGTGGTCCATACGACGAGCGAACGTTTGGGATTGTCGACCAACGGGAACAGCACATACACGCTGGGGTCGGCGACTTCGCGATAGCCTTGGCCGACTTCGCCCGAGGACAACGCCGTGCCGCCTTGGGCCCACCACCACACGATCTTATGACCTTGGTACAACAGCCCGCGTTCGAACAGTGTCTTCAGGCTCCACCAAACACTTTCGATGTAGCTCTGGTGGTAGGTGACGTAGGCCTTTTCCAGATCGACCCAGAATCCGAGCCGGCGGGTCAGGTCTTGCCACTGCTGCATGTAGCGAAACACGCTTTGTTGGCATTTTTGGATGAAGGGTTCGACGCCGAACGCCTCGATTTCTTCTTTGCTGTGGATGCCGAGTTCCTTGCCCACCTCGACTTCGACCGGCAAACCATGCGTGTCCCAGCCCGCTTTGCGTTCGCAGCGATAGCCTCGCATCGTTTTGTAGCGGGGGAAAACGTCTTTGATCGATCGGGTCAGGCAGTGCCCAGGGTGCGGCAACCCGTTAGCCGTCGGGGGGCCTTCATAGAAGACAAACGAAGGGGCATCGGCACGCTGAGCCAACGATTTCTTGTAGATGTCGTGATCGTCCCAAAACTGCAAAACTTCGAGCTCAAGTTTTGGGAAATTGGGGCTGCTCGGTGGAGCACGGAAAGGACTCACGGAAGCGGGCATCATCAATCGCTTTTAGACGCTAGGGCAAAGGTGTTCGGGAGTCGGCAAAGATCAAATTTTTGCCGGACAACAACTAATCGGAAACCATATCCGATTTTAAGACACCTTTGCAGCACCTGTGTTCGTAGAGAGGTCGCGATTTCGTGGTCGAGCCATGCCCAACGCCGCTGACGCTAACGAGTGCGTTGGGAGCCGCTGATTTTGGGTAGTGGATCTTGCTAAAGATCCTCTTGCACGTCGAAAACAGGGAGCTTTAGCAAGCTCCACTACCAAAACGAGGGGCTTTAGTCGTTTAGGTCTTCGTCGACGTCATCAAAATCGTCGAAATCTTCCAATTCGTCGTCGTCGCTGCCATCGCCACTGCTCAGCCCGAATTCGGCACTGATTTCGTCTTCGATCTCGATCTCGTAGTCGTCTTCGAGTTCTTCCTCGAAATCGTCGTCAAAATCGTCATCGAAGTCGTCTTCGTCGATATCGTCGAATTCATCGACCTCGTCGTCTTCATCGAGTCCATCGTTGAAGCCGTCGTCGCCTGTGCCGCCTCCTTCGGAATCGTCATCCGAGCCAAAACCGGAGTCTTCGTCGCCATCATCATCGTCGTCGTCATCGTCGATCAAGTCGTCATCATCGATCGAAGTCGGTGATGGCAAGACTGCACCCCCCGTCCATGCCGTCATGGTCGGTGGCGTCATTTGCCCCGAAAACGTGCCGCCCAAATAATCGCCCCCGCGCGGATTGGACCGCGTATTTGTTTGCGGGACAGCGGTCGATGTCGCGGACGTTGGATCCAATTCGGATTGTTCGGTAGCGGTGGAAGCGATGGACATAAGTGATGAAAGATCTCAGAAAATTCTTGTAGAAAGCCAGTTCGATATCAAATTCTGGCGTGGATCGCCGTCATGCGTAGGGGCATAAAGGACGGGGATGATTCACATGGGGGAGTCTGCGGTGCTTTGGGGGTCCAGGAAGACCTGCGTGAGTTTCTCGATCCAGCATAATTTGTCAACGCAGTTCCACCGGAACATCCGATTCAATCGGATCAGGTGGCAATCACTACCCAAATGGTCGAGTGCTCGCCAAGGGCAGTGCTATAGCCGACGTGAACCACATTTTGATACCTCACATCAAACCGACAAGGCGACTGGCAACATTCGGGCGAGGAATTCTTGCAGAAATTTTAATTTCACAAGTTTTTCACGTGTTCCGGACAGTGTCGCCACCAATCCAAACCTACTGAAACCGACGTTTGATAACCTCGCCGGATGAATATCATCGCCCGATGAAAAACTTTGTCGAGGTTGCGAAATCGCGGATGCCACACCGGAATCATCAATCGTGGCGGATTTAACGGATCGAAATCCTATGAGAAACTTTGCTGTCTTTTCACTCCCATTGCTCGCAATCGGTTGCATTAGTGTCGTGGTGGGATGCGCAGGCCGACAATACGGACACATTTTGGCTGCGAACGACAAGGACCTTGTCGGCAGCCATGCAGCAGGGGCGGCCACTTGGAACCCGTTGGTCGATGAATCGGTCGCCAAGTTGTTGGGACGATGCCCGCCCGCGATCCAGACCGTTTCGTTTGAATCGGCAAACGCAATGAAACTGGACGGGCAAATCGGATCGGCCCTCGCCTCCGGCCCCGCCACGGTTTGTTTCATCGGGATCGAGAATAAGAGCGCCGAAGAGATGGTCGATTTCAAAGACCAACTGTACGAGCGGATCGATTCGCAAATCAATTCAGCCGAAACCTTCCGCTGTATCAGTCGTCGAATGGTCGATGCCGCATTGGTGGAAACTCGGCTTCGTCCCGATTCATTGTTTCTGCCAGAGAACCGAGCCCAGTTTGCTGCGGCCCTCGGACGCCAGGGTGCGCCGGTCGATTATTTGCTGTACGCCACCATCACCAGTGGTACGACGGACCGCAACAAGACCACCCAGCGTGACTACTTGCTGACCCTCGAAATGGTCAATCTGCACAGCGGTGACTTTTTGAAAGAGTCGGCGACGATTCGCAAAGGCTATTCGAAAACACGTGCCGGAAAGTGGTGGAACTTTGGACTCGGCCAAGGCGATGGTTGATTCGCCGCTCTTTGAAGTTGCGATCTTCAGCCACGCAAGTGGCGGCAGCATATAGCCTGGAGCGTAAGCCCCAGGAATACGAATCAACGAATGATACAAAGCCCCGGAGGGGGCGACAGAATTCGAAATGGTCGATTGCTGCCGCCCCTCCGGGGCTATGGGTAACGTGTAGTGACAAAAACCTGGGGCTCACGCCCCAGGCTACATGCTGCCGTGCCTCCGGCACTTCGAAATGGCGCAACTTTGAAATTAATGCGTCGGGTTACGATTGAAATTGCGACGCCGCCGTCCCACTGCTAGATAAAACCTATCCGAAAGCATGAACCGAGCTCTCTCGATCGTCGCGATATTGATGTTGTTGCTGCTGGGCGGTTGTTCCGCTGGTTTGCGCAAAATCGATACCGCACGTGACGCTTTCGCTCGCGGCGACTTGGTCGAATCTCACGACACACTTGCCAAACTCGCTAAGCCACGTCGCCGCTTTGGTGACGCTGCGGCACTGGATTTGGCGATGATCGAATTGGCTAGTGGCGATGCCGCCGCCGCGGAAGCTCGACTTCGCAAATTACGCGACCGTTTTGACGCCATGCCCAAGCTGGCACCACTTCAAGAAACCGCATCGATCATCACCGACGATACCGCTCGCCCGTTCCGCCCCGCCGGCTACGAACAGGTCATGATCCGGGCAATGTTAGCAGTTTGCTCGTTGGCGACCGACGGTCAGGACGCCGAAAGCTACGCGATGCAAGCGGCGATGCGTCAGTCGGAATTGGCTGCCGAGGCGAATGAGCGAGGCCTGGAATCGGCTTCGGAAACCTATCAACCGATCGCGCTGGCACCTTATCTGCGTGGCGTGTTACGCGAAGCGACGCATCACGATTACGACGATGCCGCTCGCGCGTACCAGCTTGTTACCTCGGTCGAACCCAATTTCGCTCCAGCCCACGCCGACGTTGTTCGCGCAACCGGTGGTGCCCACAGCACCGCGGGCAACGGGGTGCTGTACGTGATCGCCTGTGTTGGTCGCGGACCGGTGCTGGAACAAGTCGACGCGCCCACGACCACCGCGGCGATGCAGATTGCGTCGACGGTGATGAATGTGCAAAACAATCGTGGTGGCGATTCGAAACCGTTTGTGCTGCCGAATATTGCATCGGTAAAAGTCCCCAAGGTCAAAATTCCTCCGTCCAATGTTGTCGCGATCGGCGCGCGTGCGAATGGCGTCGCGATTGGTGTGACTCAGACGTTGACGGATGTAGGCGAATTGGCAAGGCGACAAGTCGAAGCCGAGATGCCGTGGACGATAGCCCGAGCGGTGATGCGGCGGGCGACCAAAGAGACCACTGTGGCGGTGACGGGAAACCAGCTTGGGTTGGACGGTGCCGCAGGATCCCTCTTCCAATTCGCCGTCGCTTCGGCGTGGGGCAGTGTCGAGCATGCCGATACACGATGTTGGGGCCTGCTGCCTCGCGAGATCCAGGTGTTGCGGGTGGAACTGCCCGCCGGCGAGCATGAGATTTCGCTTCATTCGCTGGGGATCAACGGTAACCCAATGGGGGTGGGCATAAGAACGCCGGTAACGATGGTGGATGGTCAAAACGAGTATTTGATCGTGATCGCGCCCGATCAAACGATCTATCCCGTCAACGCGAAATGATTTACCGCGGTATCACGGTACGGTAAAGTAGCACCGTTCCTCGTTCGTCTGGAGCACGCCAATCGGCTGCGGTCCAGGCGGGGGGCCTGCGTCTATCGTTTCCTGATGTTGCCGCCGTTGTCAAAGTTGTCCGCATGAAAGCCATCGAGCTTAACCATATCGCCATCCATGTCCTCGATATCCAGAAGAGTGTCGCTTTTTATCGTGACACGATGAATTTGCCCCAATTGGATCGCCCCGCATTCGATTTTCCGGGAGCGTGGTTTCAGCTAGGGGAACGACAGGAATTGCATTTGATTGGCGATCGTACACTGCCGGTCCATTCGCATCACCGCGGCGGCCATTTTGCGTTGGAAGTCGACTCGCTTGACGAGTGGGAAGCCCATTTGGACAAGCATCATGCGACGCGGTTATCCCGCAAAATACGGCCTGATGGCGCCCTGCAAACGTTCGTGCAGGATCCCGACGGCCATTGGATCGAACTCTGCATGCCTCCGAAATAAAACTCGGAGATCGCGATCACCGGGGCTAAAGCCGATTGCGGTTTTGAGGTAATCTACGGGGACCGTCGCGCTTCGCGGCTCGTTATCCTTTCCCCCTATCTCCCCCCTCAGCTTCCCGTGACATCAAAAACGATTGATCATTCGATTGGTCCCAAAAGTCTTGCTGCCTTCGATCGTGCTCGTGCATTGATCCCGGGTGGGGTGAACAGCCCCGCGCGTGCATTTGGTGCCGTTGGCGGATCGCCGTTGTTCATCGATCATGCCGAAGGAGCGTACATCTTTGATATCGATGGACGCCGGTTTCTCGATTACATCGGATCATGGGGGCCCATGATTCTGGGGCACGCGTGCCCCGAAGTTGTCGATGCGGTGGTCCGCGCGGTGGGACGCGGAAGCAGTTATGGAGCACCGACCGAAGCGGAATCCGAATTGGCCGAACAGATCATCGATGCGGTGCCATCGATCGAACGAGTTCGCTTGGTCAACAGTGGAACCGAAGCGACGATGAGTGCGATTCGCGTGGCTCGCGGTGCGACCGGGCGTGACAAAGTGATCAAGTTCGCGGGCAACTATCACGGTCATGTCGACAGCTTGTTGGTGGCGGCCGGCAGTGCCGCAGCGACGCTGGGGGTTCCCGATTCGCCAGGCGTCACCGCAGGGGCCGGCGGTGACACCATCGTGCTGCCCTATAACGATGTCGCCGCCTTGACCCAAGCGTTCAGCGAACACGGATCGAAAATTGCCGCGGTCATTCTCGAGCCGGTGGTGGGCAATATGGGATTAGTGATCCCCACGTCCGGCTTTCTAAACTCACTCCGTTCGATCACCGAGAAAGCGGGCACGATTCTGATCTTTGACGAAGTCATGACCGGATTTCGGCTTGCTTATGGCGGGGCACAAGAGCGATTCGGGATCACTCCGGACATGACCACGTTGGGCAAGATCGTCGGCGGTGGCATGCCGTTGGCCGCCTACGGAGGACGCGCGGATATCATGGATCAAGTGCTGCCAGCGGGCAAAGTTTTCCAAGCAGGCACGTTGAGCGGAAATCCCGTTGCGGTGGCCGCGGGCAGTACAACGCTGCGGATTTTGAAAGAAGAATCGCCGTACGAGTCATTGGACAAAATGGGCGACCGGCTCGCCGAAGGACTTGCCGCTGCGGCGACCGAAGCCGGAGTGCCTCATCAAGTTCAGCATGTTGGCAGCATGGTAACGTTGTTCTTCAACCCCGATCCCGTGATGAACTGGGACGACGCCGACCGCAGTGATCGCGACGCCTATGCACGCTATTTCTGGGGCATGATTGGCGAAGGTATCTATATGCCATGTAGCCAATTCGAGTCGCTGTTCTTCAGTCGTCTGCACACCGAAGCGATGATCGATCAAACAATCGATGCAGCCAAGAAAGTATTGGCTTCATTTTAAGATCGCCTGTCGGCCGGAGCGAAAATCCGGCGTTGGCGGTAGCAACGAATTGGCGATCACACACGGTGCACGCTAACGGCTTGGAAAGCCGTGCGACAATGGTAGTCCGGAACGGTAGCGGAGCGAAGATCCGGCGTTGGCGGTGGCAACGAATTGACGATCACACGCGATGCACGCTAACGGCTTGGAAAGCCGTGCGACAATGGTAAGCCGGAATGGTAGCGGAGCGAAGTTCCGGCATGGCGACACTCACCCAATACATCACGATTGACCCTAAATGGAATGGCTCTGGTACCTGCTGCTGATGGTGGCGGGCTTTTTGGCAGGCATCATTAACACGATCGCCGGTGGCGGTTCGTTTTTGACGCTGCCCGCGCTGATGTTGTTTGGACTGGACCCAAAACTGGCCAATGGAACCAACCGGGTCGCCATTCTGTTGTCCAGTGCGGCGGCCGTCGCGACGTTCCGCCGCCATGGGCAATTCAACCAGCGGCTCGCCTTTCGCTTGGCCGTTCCTACGTTGATGGGAGTGCCGGTCGGCGCGTTGATGGCGATCTATCTGCCTACCGACACCTTCAAGTCGCTGTTTGGCGTGATGTTTTTGGCGATGGCGGTGCTGTTGTGTTTGAACCCCAAGCGATTGACCCAGATCAACGCGCAGCCCGAAAATGTGAGCTGGAAGATGTTGCCGATCTTCTTCGCGATCGGGATCTACGTCGGCTTCATCCAAGCAGGACTGGGGATTTTGCTGATGCTGGCGATGAGTCTGCTGAACACGGGCGACTTGGTGGCATCGAGCGCGATCAAAAACTGGATCGCCTTTATCGTCACGCTGACGGCCACGATCGTGTTCGTCAGCTACGGGTTAGTCCAATGGGCACCAGGATTGGTGATGGCGATTGGCAATGTGGCCGGTGGAGTGACGGGGGCAAAGTTGGCGATCCGCAAAGGAAACCGATTCGTCTTTGTCTTCCTAGTCATCGTGATGGTGGCCACTGGGGTAAAGTTGACCTTCTTTTGATGCGACCTCGGATTGCGATCGCTACGCCGATGCTATGGGGCGCAGCATTAAAGGCAACCAATTGCTCAGCGATCATCACTCCGCCTTTGGGGTGACCTCGCCCGCGTTGGCTTTTGCGTCGCGGTCGCGGGCGTATTGACGGATCACTTGCTTGGCATGGGTCAGCCGTGCGGGCCACTTGAACGTCGGCGCCTGTTCGGGGTCATAGCCCTCGAGATGTCCCTCTAATCGCGTTGCCGGTTTGGAATAGCTGAATTTCGAATCGCCGAAAACTTCACGGCACATCGCTGCCAATCCCGGATCGTACTGGATCAGTTCCACGCGTGTATTAACGTGATTGTGATCGTGGTCGTTGACGCGATTGTCGTCGAACCAAGATTGGGCGCCTTCGGCAAAATACTCGAAACGATTGACGCTGGCGTATTTTCCTTTCCAAAGCCCACGCTTCATCGCATCTTTATAGGTTTGTTCGAGGCGGTCATCGAAAGTCGGGTCGACATTAAGCATTCCTCGCAGATGGATACAATGGGCCAGTTCGTGGATCAAAATACTTTCCGCGGCATACGGGTCGCCTGGGTAGGCCAACAAGTTCTCTTCGCCGACCGAGCAAAAGGGATCGGTTTCGCTTCCACCGGTACCCCGTGCGCGAGCGTCCCAGTAGTCCTTGCCATTAAGTTGCGAAAAATCGGCTGGAGCCTTGCGAGCAAAATGAGCGAACTCAGGTAGATCGGTGGTGAATTCATTATGAGCCATGATGCATAACCGAGCACCGCTGCGGGCCATCGCCTGCAACACCTCCTCACGCTCGCCAAGCATTTTTTCAATCAGATACTTGGCTTCCTGTAACGCAAGCGGATTCACGGTTGCGGAGGCCACGATCGGAAACCCGTTCACCGATACTGATTGTGAGTAAAACGCCGGCATCCCCTGTTGCCCATTCGAATCGAAACGAATCCCTTGCACCCGAGTTTGGCTGGTGACCGTTTGCTCGCTGCGATCCTTGCGACCGACGATCGCGAACTGGTGACCGAGCGTGGTGGTGATCACGGTGTCTTCACCCGGTTCCAAAGATCCATTGGGAACGCGTTTGCCTTCGGGTTCAAGCCAAAAGATATCGACCGTTTGATCGCTGGCATTAATGATTTGAAGCTTCGGTCGCTGGCGTTCCGTAGCGGCTTGATTCTTCGCTTCCGCCGAGAGGGGTGTCAGAGTGGCCAGCATCGAGATGACCAGGAGAGATGGCAAGTGTAGGCAATGACCAATGTTGTGATACATGGATTCCGATCCGAGAGGGGGCCGCAAGCAGCCAAGGGCAATGGTTTTTCGACTGCATGATTATAGTCAGCCGGTCGTGATCCATTGCAGACCATGCGAACGAATCAATGCCTATCGGTCATTCGAAGCGCATTCAATCGGGATAGCGTTATTTACTTTGCCCACTTCATTCTTCCTGCGGCAATTTTTCAAGGAATCCGCGACTGCGATCGGCAGAGGTTGCTGTCAGGTGAATTCAATTTCACGACGGATTACGCCGCCGGATAAATGTCTGCGAAATGCAGGGATACATCGATGGCGGGAATTGGGATCGATGAATTCGATTGCACGTACAGCGATTCGTTGAACTCGCTATCCCCCACCGCAAGTGTAAACGCGTGTCGCTCGCCTACTCGGGTTCTTCTTCGGGCGGGATGCGTTTGGATTCGAGGATCGATTCGATGCGAACTGCTTTTTTGCCTTTGAAGGCACCGGCGCGGGCGTTGAATTTAGGAACGTCCTGGATCGACAGTTCCAGCGGCGAGTTGACTTCCTTCTCGGTCGTGATCACGTCGCCGACTGACAGTTCCAATAGATCACCGGTGCGGATTTTGGACCTTGCCAAGGTGACGACAACGTCGACCGGTGCCGTTTCGATGCTGGTGGAGATCCGTTCGCGTGATTTTTCTGTTGGTTTCCCTTTGCCGTAACCGACCCAGCCGTTTCGCGACAGCTGGGAATTAAAACCTTCGATCGTGTTGAACGGAATACATAGATTCATCATGCCGCGGTTCTTGCCGAGCATGACTTCGAACCCGACCAAGATGATGACTTCATTCGGTGGAACGATTTGCACCAGCTGCGGATTGCTCTCCATCCGATCGACCTCGAATTCGAGCTCGACGATGTTTTCCCAGGTGACTTTCAGTTGCGTCAGAAACAGATCAACAATTCGGCGAATCAGTCGAGTTTCGATTTCGGTCAGTGGTCGACGAATGGCTTCGCCGGGTTTGGGGTCGCCGCCCAGCATGCGGTCGATCACGGCGTACGAAAGCGTCGGCGCGACGTCAAGAATCCAGTGGCCTTCGAGCGGGCTTGGTTTCAATACGCTGAAGCAACTGGGGTTATCCAGACTGAATACGAACTCGCTGTAGGTCAATTGATCGACGCTGAGCAATTTGACTTCGGTCATTGTTCGCAACAAACCGGACATCGACGCACCGTAATTACGTGCTAACGTCTCGTGCAGCGAATGCATCGCCCGCATCTGGTCTTTGCCAACGCGTTCGGGGCGTTTGAAGTCGTACGAAGTGACTCGTGTACCCTCAGGCAATAGCCCCGACACTTTTTGATGGGACGTTTTGCCACGCGGCGGTGCGGCCGAAGCTTCGCTCGGTTTTGCTGCGGCGGCTTCCGAATCGGTCGCGTCCCGCGCCGGTCCATCGACCGTTTCCATCGCCTTAAGCAAGCTTTCGACTTGGTTCTGGCTGAGCGATTCGTCTGACATATCCCTTGTCCTTGTAGTTTGCGAACTTGTTGATGGCGAACTTCGCTTCGATTGCGAGCTCGATTCGTCGCACTAAGTTCGCACGTGGCCGTCGCCACGGACGATGTATTTGTAAGTGGTCAATTCGCGAAGACCGCAGGGGCCACGTGCGTGAAATTTGTCGGTCGAGATGCCAATCTCGGCTCCCAGCCCAAACACGCTGCCGTCGTTGAATCGAGTGCTGGCGTTGACCATCACCGCTGCACTGTCGACCAGTGTCGTAAAGGTTTCAGCGGCACGCAGATCGCCAGTCACGATCGCGTCGGTGTGATGCGACCCATAGCGATTGATATGCGCGGCGGCGTCTTCGATCGATCCGACCACGGCGACACTAATCGTGGGGCCTAAATATTCGGTCGACCAATCTTCGTCGGTTGCCGGCAATGCGTTATCAATCCAAGTGATCGCGCGTTCGTCGGCGCGAATTTCGACGCCTCGCTCGGTCAATCGTTTGGCGATTTCGGGAATCGCGTCGGCCGCGATTTTCTCATGTACCAACAACGATTCGCATGCGTTGCAGACGCCCATTCGCTGGCATTTCGCATTCTCGATGATGTTGACTGCCATCGCGATGTCGGCATGTTGGTCGACATAGACGTGACAATTGCCGTCAAAGTGTTTGATCACCGGCATCGTCGCTTCCGCGGCAACCCGACGGATCAGCCCTTCGCCACCACGAGGAATCGTCACATCAATCAGTTCGCCAAGCGACAGAAATTCGCCGACGGCTTGTCGATCGGTGGTCGAAACCAATTGGACCGCGTCTTTGGGAACACCACACTCTTGAGCTGATTCCCCCAACACCTCGACGATTGCTTTGCTGCTGTGGATCGCTTCTTTGCCGCCACGCAGGATGACTGCATTGCCGCTCTTGACGCAAATGCCTGCCGCGTCGGCGGTCACATTAGGGCGACTTTCGTAGATAAAAAAGACGACGCCGAGGGGGACGCGGCGTTTCAGGATTTGCAGCCCCCCAGGCCGCGTGTGTCCCTCGATCACTTCGCCGACGGGATCGGGAAGCATCGCGATTTCTTCGAGTCCGGTAGCAATCGATTGGATACGAGTCTCGTCCAAACGCAATCGATCGATCGCCGCTTCGCTCAATCCGTAATCGGAGGCCGCGGCGAGATCTTTTTGATTTTCTTCGATAATCCTGCCGCTGGCGGCTACCAACGCGGCAGCGGCATGACGCAGCCAGCGGTTTTTGACTTCCGCGTCCAGCGCGGCGAGTTGGTAGGAGGCCGCACGCGCCGCTTTGGCGGTTTGCAGGCAATATTGAGCGATTTCAGGGTTAGCAGCAGTCGTCGACATGTTGACCGGAAGGGTTTCAAGCGGCATCAAATTAGGCAATTTCGAGGCTTTAGCAGCCTTCGAGAGATTGTCGACGATGCAGTGCGAGGGGTCAACGGCGAATTGATCGCTAAGCCATCGCGGCTCGCGATTTCCAGAGGTAATAAATCGCACGCAAGGTCGCATAGACGGCAATCGCAGTCAGTATGCCAGCGGTGTCCGCCACAAAATCCATTGGATCGGGCGATCGACCGCGGACGAAGCCTTGTGTGTATTCGTCGATCGCGGCGTAGCTCATACCAATGATCGCAATCATGCTAAAACGTCGAACCAGTCGATCCGAAGTGGTTACATAACACATCAGCATCCCGAGCCCCCCGAAGGCGGTGAAGTGCATCAGCTTGTCGCTGATCTTGGGCGGCTTGATCATCGCGCTCGGGATGTGAGTGAGCACGAAGATGAGCAACCAATAGCCCGCCAACGCAAAGATGGCTAGCCGGAAGCCAAGGATCGTTTTTTTCGTGATAGACTGCATCGATGTCCCCATGTTGGGATAAGCTGGAGCAGATGACATTAGAAACTCCGTTTTGTTCATGACAAGGTGTTTCGACAAGGACCGGCGTCGGGCTGAGCGGCTAATGCCGAACTTGCCCCTCTGTCGGGTGCGTTGGCGGTGTCTGATCCTCCATCTGCTTCCCCTCTCCATTTTTTCGATAAGGAATCGACGGTGCTAAACCAGCTGCTTTGCAAGCGTTTTGCGATCACAACCCCTGCCAATTTCCACGTTCTCACGCTGGCGATCGTCGCATCGACGGTTTTTGTGCTTGCTTCATCGAAGCTGGCTCAGGCCCAATCTGCTGAATCCAACCAGACCCCTGCAGCGGTTCCATCGGAATCCGCGAGGAAGGTTGATGAGGAAACTGGCAGCGAAAAGGCAAACGCAGCGAAGAACTGGAAACCGCTGGAAGGTTCCTGGGTTGCTTGTCAATTTGGGGGTGATGGAGAAGTCGAGATCAAAGGCAATTCGGCCAAAATCGCTTACGGCGACCCGCTATCAGGGATCCGCTGGGAAGGTGACGTGCTGCGAGAAAACTATGAAATCGCGTTGGAGGCACGTCGGACCGAAGGCTATGACTTCTTTTGCGGTTTGACGTTTCCGGTCGGTGAGTCGAAGGTCAGTTTGATCATGGGCGGGTGGGGCGGCGGTATCCTCGGGATCAGCAACGTCGACGATAATGACGCCAGCCAGAATGCAACGACTCAATTTCGCAATTTTGACAATGACAAGTGGTACAAGGTGCGTGCTCGTGTGACCGACAAGGCCATCGAGTGCTGGATTGATGGCAAAAAACTGATCGATCAACCGCGTGAGGGACACGTCTTTGATATTCGTGCCGAGATGGAGCAATGCGAGCCGTTGGGGGTTGCCGCGTTTCAATGTGATTCGGAGATTCGCAACATGCGAGTTCGCCAATTGACGGCAGACGATTTGAAGCCGCAGAATCAGGCCAAATCAGACAAGGCAGCTTCCGAAACGGACGCCGCCACCAAAACCGAAACGAAGCATAACGAAACGAAGCAAAAGGAATCGAAGTGAGTGATCGAGAAACGGATTTGAGTGCGTTTGACCCACAGGACGTGGAATTGCAAGCCAAGTTGATGTTCGAGTCCGACTCGTATTGGATGGGCCGTGCGCTCGAATTGGCTTTTCAGGCCGTCGACGCGGACGAAGTTCCGGTCGGCGCGATCATCGTTCGCGATCACTCCATTATCGGGGCGGCATCGAATCAACGTGAAAGCCTGAAAGATCCGACGGCTCACGCCGAAATGATTGCGATCACGCAAGCGGCGGCGGCGGTAGAGGATTGGCGTCTTGAGCAGACCACGCTCTATGTCACCCTGGAACCTTGCATTATGTGTGCGGGAGCCATTCTGCAGTCTCGGATTCCTCGCGTCGTTTTTGGCGCGACCGACCCGAAGGCAGGTGCTGTGGCCAGCATGTACCACTTGCTCGAAGACACCCGCTTGAATCATCGCTGTTTAGTCACGTCCGGTGTGATGGCGGATCGATGTGGCAAAGTATTGACCGATTTCTTTGCCAGTAAACGTGCCATGGGCAAGAAGTGATAAGGTAGCCAGGAGCCGTTCGGCAGCTTAGCCGTTTTGGCGCTAGTCACGGTTCCCAGCGCTCACCGGCGCCAACGCCCAACCGCACGCTGTGAAGCATTTTTTCCTATAGGATTCGCGCATTTTCTAGCGTAGCGGAAGTCGTCAAGACTTTCGATCCACGGCCAGTGCTCCCCGAAACTCACGCACGAGTTCCGCTACAAAATGCTTCACAGCGTTGCCGAAACCGCGAACGTTCGTTCACGCAATGATTCCTTTCTGCCAGATTGTTCCTTTCTGCCAGTTTTGCTGCGGGCCATCCACAAAGACGAAAATCGAGTCGCGGCAGCGTGAATGGGACGATTCTTAGGTCAAGAAAGGGGGCGCGGAGCCGTCGGGAGCCCTTTTTTTGGCGTCATCACATTGGCAAAACGCCCCGAAATAGCGGGAAAGCAATGGCAAAGTGTTCCGGTTTTGCAGATTCTCGGACTTTTGCTGTTTCTAATGCCAAACAAACTAAGCCTTTGCGATCGAGCCAGCCGATACTACCGGTACAACCCGAATTGCTCTCTCGCAAACCGCTGCCACCCTGCTTGTTCATCTTGCTTGGGGAGCTTGGCGAGGAGTGAGAGAAGATTTCGGTGCGAACCCGCCAAAGCTTTGCGTTGACGTTGTCAATCAGAGAGGGCGGTCAATAGGCATAGAGTGACGGATGTGTCACTTGACAAACCAAACTTCATGAAGACGGTGGAACACGCGATGTCGGTACGGAAGCTGACGGCAAGCCTGCTCACAACATTAGCGATGCTAGGCGCCATTGCCACAGGAAATGCACAAGACCATGTGCCACCAGCGGACCCGCTTGCGTTCGATCCTGACTTTCAATGGTTCCGGCCTGTCTATGATATGGACTTGGCCGATATGAAGCCAAAGAAGCGGGCCAACACAGGTTGGTTTGCGACGTATGATCGACTGGCTCTGTACGCATCGCGGCCTGAGTTAGAGATTGCTCAAGACGCTGAAACGAAACTCGACCAGGGTTGGGGACATCGCTACGAGATCGGGTACATGTTGCCGGATGTCGAACACGGTTGGATGTTCACCTTCACTCAACTGAACGGTCCTGGCAAACGAGATGTCGTGGCGACCGAACGTTTGATTCGCTTTGGGGTTGTCCCCGACGATGATGGCGAAAATGGACCGATCATTCAGGGCGATGGCAACACGCTGGGCTACGACCAACGGTTGTATTTCGTCGGCGATTCGGTCAACGTCATGGACTTTAACAGCTACGAGCTGAACAAGACTTGGCGGATGGAACCTTATCACTACGGCGGCATCCTTGAACCGTTCCTCGGTTTCCGTTGGGCACGGTTGAACGATTACAACAGCCAGCAGAACTACATCACGACGGCGAATGGTTCGGCACTTCCGGATCCCAATTTCGGCGACGACTACGAACAATTGACCACCAACTCGGTAATCACCGAAAACGAGATCCTGGCAGGGCAGTTTGGTTTCCGCTATGTCAAGTTCCGTGAACGCTTCACCTACTCCGCTGACTTCCGCGGTATGGTCGGTGGCAGTCTGCAAACGGCAAGGTCGCAACGCAACGTTGATACGACCACAGGCATCGGCGATACCCCCGACAACAACTTTTCATCGCAAACACGTGCTCTGTATGACCGCAACGAAGAGTTTGTGATCGGGTTTGATATTCGCGGCGAGTTGGCTTACCAATTGACCAAAGCAATCAAGATTCGTACCGGTGTCCAAGTGATTGACTTGGCAACCGGAATTTGGCGAGGCGGTCCCGTGGACCCAACCGGCACCAACCAAGAGCAAGGCGGTTCGCAAGACCAAGATGTTGTGATGGTCGGAGCGACGTTCGGTATCGAGCTGAATCGCTAAATCTAAAAAGCACACCACGCTATTTATTTAACCGGGACATGTTTATTACATGTCTCGGTTTTTTTATGCGCCGAATGCAACACTTCGTACAAGAGCGTCCGGCTCATAAAAATCACAACCCGACGCGTCAGTTTTGAAGTTGCGCTTTTGGGATTTAGGGGCAAAGCCCCGGACGTTTACCTAGCCCAGCCCAACGGGC
>TARA_R110002073_G_scaffold695_1_pt1 | contig 19435 bp, 22 predicted proteins | sample TARA_R110002073 | Tara Oceans TARA_R110002073 (sample SAMEA4397174) | marine metagenome | biome: Polar Biome; feature: [DCM] deep chlorophyll maximum layer (ENVO:01000326); material: water (ENVO:00002006), including particulate matter (ENVO:01000060) such as... | depth 40 m
GTCAATTGATATGTATCTTGAAGACGAAGGGTTCAAGGAACAGATAGAGATACGTCAGAATTTAATTGAGAGTGGAAGCAACTTTTAGAATGAGGAAATAGGTTATATGACAAAAATAAAAATACCGAGATTAAAAAAAGTAAACCCAAACAAAGTAAAGAAAAAAAAGATATTACTTTTATCAGATGATTTAAGAATGCACTCTGGAATAGCAACTCAATCTAAAGAGTTTGTCTTAGGAACAATTCATAAGTATGATTGGGTTCAGATAGGAGCTGCTATTAACCATCCAGAAGCTGGTAAGATAGTAGATATGTCTGACTCTTTGTTTCATGAACTTGGAATTGAAGATGGCTACTTAAAAATATATCCAACTGCAGGTTATGGAAATCCTCATATGTTGAGGGACATAATTAAATTGGAAAACCCAGATGCTATCGTACATTTCACAGACCCAAGACAATGGATTTGGTTGTATCAAATGGAGCACGAGTTGAGACAACATATCCCTATCTTATATTATAACATATGGGATGATATTCCAGATCCAAAATATAATACAAATTATTATAGAAGTTCAACAACATTATTATCTATTTCAAAACAGACTTATGGTATAAATAAAAGATTATTAAAAGATTATGATTATGATGATTGGCAGTTACAATATGTTCCACACGGAATATCAGATAAAAGAATATTTAAAGTTGACAAAAATAATTCAGACTTTAAAGAATTTGAAAAAACATACGGGTTGGACAAATACAAATTTAAAATACTGTATCTAAATAGAAATATTCGTAGAAAGAATCCAGGTGATGTAGCCATGGCTTACAAACATATGATGGACAAACTTACACCTGAACAAAGAAAAGATTGTGTATTTGTATTTCATTCAGAACCATCAGATGAAAACGGAACTGATATGAGAGCTGTGTGTGAAACACTTCTTACAGATTATCCTGTTATATTCACATATGATAAAGGTAATGGTCCGATGACTGACATAGCTATCAATCAACTTTATAATTCAGTTGATGTTTATATCAACCTAGCATCAAACGAGGGATTTGGATTGGGTTCACTTGAAGCACTTACAGTAGGAACACCAATTATAGTTAATGTAACTGGTGGATTACAAGACCAATGTGGATTCAAAAATGAAAAAGGTGAATATCTAATTGCTGAAGATTATGTTGAGTTAAAATCTAATCACAGGGGAACTTATAAAGAACATGGAGAATGGGTTAAACCTGTATTTCCAAGTAATATATCTTTATGTGGGTCACCACTAACACCATATATCTTTGATGATAGATGTCGATATGAAGATGCCGGTGATGCACTTTTAGAATGGTATAATGAAGGTCTTGAAAAAAGAGAAGAGTATGGTGAATTAGGAAGACAATTTGTTTTGGGTGATGACGCTAAAATGACAACTAAACATATGTCAGACGCTTTTATTGAGGGTATAGAGAATACATTTAAAAATTGGAAACCAAGAGAAACGTATACATTGGAGGTGGTATGATGAAAAAATTAATGTTAATATGTGCACCAGTAACATCAAGAAGTGGTTATGGAGCTCATGCTAGAGATTTAGTTTTATCTTTTTTAAAACACGACAAGTATGATATTCATATCATTGATGTATCTTGGGGAGATTGTCCAAGAAACGCGTTGGATATAAATAAAAAAAATGATAAAAATATTTCAGATTGTATTCTGAGTGAACCAACTTTACCAAAACAACCAGATGTGTATGTGGATATTCGTATACCAAATGAGTTTGAAACTCTTGGAAAATTTAATATTGGTATAACTGCTGGAATAGAGACAACCGCCGTATCTGGTAAGTGGATTGAATGTTGTAATAAAATGGATTTGATTATAGTACCATCAGAACATTCAAAAGCCGGATTCGTTGAATCTGTATATGATGCAGTTCAACAAGCACCAGATGGTTCACAACAAAAAGTTGGTGAGTTAAGATTAGAAAAACCAATTGAAGTTTTGTTTGAAGGCGCTGACGAAGATATTTACAAACCATTAGAAAATGATGAAATAGATGATGAATTTTTTGATTCATTAAATGAAAAAGTACCTGAACAGTTTGCATTTTTGTTTGTAGGACAGTGGGTCAAGGGTGGTTTTGGTAAAGATAGAAAAAATATATTTAAATTAATTAAAATATTTTATGAATCATTTGCCAATAAAAAGAAACAACCAGCTTTAATTCTAAAAACAAATGGAGCTACATATTCTATATTAGATAGAGAAGATTGTTTGAATAAAATTAAACAAGTAAAGTCTATGTTTCCAAAAAATTGGAAACTACCAAATATTTATTTATTACATGGTTCTTTTAGTGATAAACAGATGAATTATTTATACAATCATCCAAAAATCAAATCAATGGTATCATTAACTCATGGTGAGGGATTTGGAAGACCATTACTTGAAGCTACTATGACCGGTTTACCTGTAATTACTAGTGGATGGAGTGGTCAGATGGATTTTTTAGATAAGGATAGATCAATATTAATAGGTGGAGAGTTAAAAAAAGTACCAAAATCTGCTAGGTGGAAAGACATAATTATCAAAGAAAGTCAATGGTTCGAAGTCGATGACAACATTGTTCACAAGGCCTTGGCATTTACTTTTGAAAATCCCTATGATATTAAGAACAAAGGAAAAAGTTTAATGAATATCAACAAAGAAGTATTTACATTGAACAAAATGTCTGAAAAATTAAATGAAATAATGGATAAATATATGGATTCCACACCCAAACAGGTTAATTTAATTTTACCAAAGTTATCGAAGTCTGTAGATAAAAAAGAACCACCTAAAATAAAACTACCAAAATTAGATAAAATTAATTCCGATGGAGTTTCATTATGAGCTCATTAATTAGTAATTGTCCATTGTGTGAGGAACACGGGTTACATACTTTTGGTGAAGAGGAATCACAGATTGCACAATGTATAAGTTGTGGTTACGTAACCTCCACTAAATTTGTAGGTGATAAAGAAATTAATTCAGACTATCAAAAATTAACAGATGATATGAAAAGTTGGGCACAAGAAGCTAATAACAGCATTTGGATTCCAACTATAATTACATTACCTAATGGTATGTTATATCCTGAAAATAACGAAGAAGGTATGATGGTGTGGAAGTTGGCTTTTATGGTAGATATACCAGAGGATGAAAGAGAGAACTATCCAGATCCATCAGGTGGGTTTTACGAAAGGCGGATAGACACAGATAACGCGAAAATTTATAGAAAATTTATGGATGGTATGATTTTCCTCAAATCAAAGAGTGATTTAGGTGTCGGAGACGACATAGAAGAAAAAACTGATAAAACAATTAGTTTACCTAAAATAAAAAGGATATAATGCCTACTAAATATAATCACAAAAAATATTACTTAAATCCAAAAAATAGAAAACATATAAATAAGTTTGATATAAAATCTGGTATGGTTATTAATTTTCCATATAAAGGTAATTCAGATAAAAGACCTCTTGTATTTGTGATGGATACAGATGAGTATGCAAAACCAGATAAAAAATCATTTAGTGGTATAAATTTAAATTATCTAGCGACAAACGAGATAAATAAATTTTTTATAAAATTGTCTAAACTGATAGATTGGGAACTCGATGTTAAGACACAATTACCAAAACTTGATTTGTGGGAAGAAGAAGATCCAGGTGTAAGACCAATCAGAATATATAATTCAATTGTTAAAAAAGATTTATTAAAGAGAAAAGATTGTTGGAGAACTTACAAATATGATAAAGTGAAGATTGTAGAAGTAATTGGGTTTGAGTTCGATGTAGAACCATTAAAAAGTTTAATTAAGGAACTTGTTGATGGTAAAAATTAGTTATTCAATTCTTACACATAATGAAGATAAATCTTTAAAAAAACTTTTAGATTTTCTAATTGAATATAAAGACGAAGAAGATGAAATAGTTATACTTGATGATTATTCAGATAATATAAAAACAATAGAGATATTAGATTTTTATGTTTCAGCTCATAACATTGTATATGAACAAAGAAATCTATTAAAAGATTATGCAAATCAAAAAAACTATTTGACTCGTATGTGTAAAGGTTCATATATTATGAATATAGATGCTGATGAACTACCACATAAATCATTAATAAAAAACATCAAATCAATATTAGAATCCAATTCAACAATAGATTTATATTGGGTGCCACGAGTAAATACTGTAGATGGTATTACTCAAGAACATATAAACAAATGGGGTTGGAATGTAAGCGATAAAGGTTGGGTTAATTTTCCAGATTATCAAGGTAGAATATGGAGAAATAGACCAAATATACTTTGGAAAAATAAAGTACATGAAGTTTTAATTGGTTATAGAGAACATACTTATCTTCCAGCAGAGGAAGAATTTTGTTTCTATCACCCAAAAGATATAGATAGACAAGAAAAACAAAACGATTTTTATAATAAAATTTAGGAGATAAGATTATGGGTGTAGTTACAAAAAAATTAGCTAGAGTTGATTTTCAAGATAACGGAAATAAATATTTTGAATTTGAAATGAACAAGAGTGATAAAGTTCATATACAAAATGATGCTTTTAGAATGGAAATGAAACCTGAAGAGTTTACTCAATTTGCCACCAATATAATAAATGGTGCGAACAAATTGATAGGATACAAGGGGATTAAAATAGATGGATAAAATTACATTGATTAAAGAGACATTTAATGAAATAAACAACATTACAAATGGTGATTTCGTAACAATGAGAAATTTTGATGATATACCATATGATTCTTCTCTCAAAAAGGACATTGATGTTTTCATTCCAAGACAACATGTTTACACACTAGCAGAAAAATTAAACTCTTTCGGTTATAAAATAATTCAAGACCAATTACAATATATGTATGGCGCTGAACCTCATGTCCATTTTGAACACCACGAGTTAGATGTACATTTTGATGTGGTCACGGGTTTATATTATAGAAGTGCTAATGATTTAAATCTTTTTGTGAACATAAGTGATGAATTAAGTAACTCGATGTTCAACAACAGAAAACAAGTTAATGAGATATGGGTGTATGAACCGAGTCCGGAAGATGAATTAGTTCATTTATGTTGCCATAGTGTATTTGATAAAAGAAAAACAAAACCTGAATATTCTAAACGGATAAATAAATTGTTTGAAGTTAGTGATGAGGATAGGGTTAAGTATTTACTTGATATAGCTTTCCATAAGGTATCAGAACCAATTTTAGAAGCACTAAAAAATAAAGAAACAGCTGATTTATTTCAGAATTATATTTCTTTTTCAAATTATTAAGGAGTTTCAAATGAAGAAAAACGCAATTTACACAATAATAGTAGGACAAGCTGATAGATACGCACATTATTGTATGCCATCCATCAGAGCGTATGCAGAAGCTACGGATAGTGAACTATATGTATTTACTGAAGAACATATGACACCAGAATATCCAACACCACATTTCTTGATGTTTGAATTAATGAAACATTTTGGGGAATCGGAACATGAACGAATGTTATATATTGATGCTGACATTATAGTTCATAAAGGTACACCAGATATTTTTAAAACATTTGAATCTGGATTCTATATGAGAGAAGGTCATACTTGGGATAAATTATCAAAGTGGACAAAAGAATCACTTAATATAGATACGGATGGAGCTCGTGATAAGTACTTCAGTTCAGGAGCTCTATTAGCTGATAAAGATGATGTTGTTAAATTTAATTCATTTGTAAAACCACCATTTGTCGTAGGACCTTGGCACGGTGAGATGGCTCACTTTAACTATTTTCTATTACAATCTGGTATTGATGTGAAGGTAATGCATCCAAGATGGCATTTTACAAGAGCGTGGGCATCAGGTGTTAGAGGTGGCAAGTCTTTACAGACAGCTGATGTTGATAAATTTGAAGACATATATTTTATGCATTACGCTGTACCCGGTGATAAGGTTGATTGGATTGAGGGTGATTTTAAAACATATGGATACTTGGGTTATGATGAAGAACCACCAGAAAGTAATGTAAATGCTGGTGTTATAGTTTTATCGACAGACCAATTACAAAATACTATTCAAGATAAAAGACTTGATGTTGAAGATAATGTGGGTGAGAATATTCACATTCATTATAGAAATTTAAGATTTGATTTTACTATACGAGATTTTATAGAATTGGCCAAGGCGTGTGAACAGGGGCTAACCAGATTATATGAATAATCCAATTAAATCGAGAGAACAAATCGATGAAATTTTAGATAAACATGACGGTAGACCTGATAAACCATCACGTGATTGGTTGATATATCAAGCTTTACCTAAAATGCAGGGTAGTATTTTATTTGTTGGTGTTAATGATTACACAAAATATTATCAGTATATAGTTCCTAACCCAGCTATATTTGAAACAATTGATATATGTCCAGAAAGAGGTAAAGCTGGTGGTAGTGATTCTAAACATCATGTAGGTGACCTTAAATCACTTGATCCAAGACATCACTGCTATGACCATATTATTTTATTTGGGTTACACGGTTTTAAAGGACATAACATCAGTAATGAAAGCGTTTTTGATGATTTACAACACGCTCATAACTTATTAAATTATTATGGAACTTTGACATGGGCACCATCACCACAAATAACCGTGAATTTGAACGAACACAAGAACTTACCTTACACTGAATTTGCTACTATAGTCATAGATGATATGAAAACACAGCTAAATTATGAAACAATTGGTAGGATGGATAATTATGACAACATCATTTGGATGGGCACCAAAAATCCAACTGAAAAAATAGCCACTCCATTACTGGTAGGACACTCCAATGAAAATCATATTTTTGAACCTTCAAGATACGTAAATCCATTTAAAAGTATGTTAGACCAAGAACTTTTAAAGAAAAAAAATAAGGAACAATAATGCCGGATACAGGATTATATACACCATTATTAGTTGAAACCAATGATGATTCTTTTGATGATTACATTGGAAGTCTATCAAAAACAGGTAAGAAGAATTATAAGTACGCCGAAAAACACAATCAGGATTTAGCGTATTCAATGATAGAGTATAATGCCGAAATAATTAATCATTTTATGAAAATGTGGGAACAGCAGGACATAAGGGGAGCTAAACCACAATGGGGTTTCGGTTTTAGTTTTGTAGAATTTCTACAGAAAACCAATGTTCTGAAGTTATTCGCCGCTTTTGACAAAGAAACTGATGACCCAGTATGTATTCATTTTGTTGAAAAGTATGGAGACTACGTTTTTTGTCATCCTCCACTATTTGACAAAAAAAAATATAACGATAGATACATTGCTAAATACATGTGGTTTAATTTAATAAAACATTGTATAGAAACAGATACCTCTTGGGTAGATTTGGGTGGAGGTCCTTACGGATTTAGAGGTACATGGAAAGACTTTTGTATGAACAGGAAAAACCATCCAAAAGTAGCTTATAAGTGGTTATATGTACCAAAACATGTTAAAGATAATCCAGAATTACAGAAAGATTATATAGTAAACATAAGACCAGCGGATGAATTTAAATTTGACTGTTTGAATACATTTTCAGCGACCACATGTATTGATGATGCTGAATACGATTTTGAAAAATTTATATCCGAAAAGATTACTACGGGTAAATAGGAGTTAGAACATGAGTAAAAAAAATCAATGGTTTATATCAATAAAAAAGAATGATCGTGACCTATTTAATTTAGATGGATTAAAACACAATTATCCACCAGAAGGAAAATATTGGGCTGACCCATTTTTATATCAGAGAGATGGTAAGGATTATGTGTTCTATGAACTATATGACTATGAAAAGGGTGTGATAGCTTATTCAGAGATAAATGAAGATATGTCTTTTTCAGAACCGACAATTGTTTTAGAACTCCCTCATCATATTTCATATCCAAGTCTATTTGAAGATGGTGGAGAGTTATATATGGTTCCAGAATGTGGAGCTTCAAAAACTATAGATTTATTTAAATGTACATCATTTCCAAATAAATGGGAACATGAAAAGACAATAGCTACTAATATAATAGCTGGAGATACAAATATATTTAAGTTGGCTGATAGATATTGGTTATTTACAACAGCCCAACCTCAATTGAAACATAATCTGGTTGTTTACACATCAGAAAGTTTACTTGGAGATTGGCAATTATTGATAAGTCAAGAAGTAGAAAATTCAAGGTCTGGTGGTAAGATATTTGATTATGGTGGAAAATTGATTAGAACAGTTCAAGATGGTATAGGTGGATATGGTAGTGGAATAATATTTAAATCTATGACAATTGATTTAGAAAATTTAATCTTCGAGGAGAATATACTTAGTAGGATAAATCCTGATTGGCATGATGGAATATTCGGTACTCATCATTTTGACTTTAATGATAAGTATGTGGTCATTGATGGTAAAAGAAAAGTCGAAAACTTTCTAGCTGAAGAACAAGATTCAAACCTTACACCATCACCATTTGGTAGGTTGAGTAGAACTGATACTGGTATATTTACATCAGAAAGTCCGGACGTGGATGTCGCATTTGATGGTAAAGGTGAGATTTGGAATACAAAACATGGTCTTAAAATAAAATGATTAATTTAATTATTGACAACAAAAATGTTACTTATGAACCACAAGATGTACAGACCATACATTCAACCCACTATGATCAGAAAAAGAGAGCTTATAAAATATGGGATGGGAAATATTTTGTAATTCCAAAACATTCCCCTTGGATAGATGAAAAAATACTTCAAGATTCAGGTATCATAAATAAAATCATAAATTATACACAACAAGATAATCGGATAGTTGAGGTATATCATATATCCGATGACATGATTGTAACAAAATTTTATGAAGATTATTATCCATGTTTAATAAAATCTTCGGTGATGTTTTATGATTATGAAACTTATCTACATAGGTCTGATTTACATTATAATTATTTTAAAGATTTTAATAGAGCTAAAAAGTTTTATCAATCAGTTTTGGGTGAGTATAGAAATTTTCATAGAAACACCGATTGTTATTTTAAAGATGACGGAGCTAATAATTTTATTGTAAATGAAGATTATTCTGATTATAAAATATTAGATTTCGGTTGTTTAAGATATGATGAAACAAAGGAAGTTCGTATCAGACAATTATTAGATGGTATAGGTGGTGTAAATGGTAATGATGATATGCACATATTCGGGAAACAAAATTTTACACAGAAAGAAAAGATTATGGAATCTTGGGGAAAATCTGTAAGTACATTATTCCAAATGCATGTGATGTGGTATGAATCTGAAATGGTTAGTGAAACATTAGATTCGATTCAAAACGCTTTAAGTCATGTCATTGGTAAAGTTGAGATAGAGATATGTTTAAATAGTCAAACATATATTGAAAAACCAAAAACTGGAAGACCTGAAGAAATGTTCGATGTATTTATGAGTCATCCATTGATGAAAAGAGCTAAGATAACATATAAAACTGATGATGACGATTTTTATAATATCGCAGATTGGCGTCGTGAAAAATATAGTAATGATGGATACACGGTTTGGGGTGAAAGTGATTGTCTGTTACCATATGATTTCTTTTTTATTCTTGAACAACTACAATTATCTGGTAGTATAATTGACCCACACACATTATCCTTCTCATCAAGAAAAATGTGGGATGAAACTTGGAATGAAGTAGAGTTTAATGGTTTAGATAAATTTACCTATGATGAGCTGTGGGATAACCCATTACACAGAAAGACAAGAATCACACAATCAGAACTTGATAGTATAAATGACAAACAAATCGAACCAGAGATAGTCAAGTTGAATAATAACAAAATAGATGGAGCCATATTCGTTCTATCAGATGGACTACCAGATTTTATACCTGATGAGATGCACTTCGCGAGAGAAGATACATGTGCACAAATAGTTTTTGAAAAAAATGAAGTACCACAATATCACATCCGTAATAGGTTGAAGGGCCATAATTATTTTCATCCAAATAAAAGAACAAATACAGAAGCTACGAGAGAAGACAACATATTTAAAAAATATGAAAAAGAAAGTATAAACGCCATGAATAGTTTTATATCAAATGGGTTGACTTAGAAAAAATAATAAAAACACTTGTTTTATAACACAAAAAGGTTGTAAATTAAAGGAGGAGAAAAAATAATGAAACATAAGATAACTACAGCTATATCTACCAACAATAACTTTGAATATCTAAAATTGGCTATAAAGTCTGTAAGACAGAATTGTTATTATAAAGATATGCCATTGATTGTTCACGCTGAGAATTGTAATGATGGTACAGATGAGTGGTTAGAAGAAAATGGTAAGAAATATGATATCACATATTACATAGACCATAACGATAGTCCAAAAGGTATTGGTGGGGGTATGGACTTTTGTGTGAGTAAAACCAAAACAGAATTTATTAACATAATCCATTCGGACATGTGGGCAGCACCAAATCAAGACCTTGAATTATTAAAACTATACGATGACATAGATAAAGAAGTCAGATTGATAGCTTCATCATATAGAATACAACCAAGAATTTTTCCGAGTGACCCACCGATGAGACCTGGTTGTGTGTTTCATGACCCAGAAACATTTGGTGTATATCATCACGATTTCGATAGTGATTCTTTTGATGGGTGGGCGACTGAGTTTTCAGAAACCAACGACATCCATACAAGAAAAGCTGGTGGTGCTGGATTCTTTTGTAGAGTTGAAGATTATAAATGGATTGGTGGTAATGACCCATTATTCGCTCCAGCTTCATGGGAAGATATGGACTTGTTCAGTAGAATGCAGAGAGAAAATTATCAATTCAAAATGACAACAAAATCTGTAGTATGGCATTTCTCGGCGAGGGGTAGTCATTTTAGAGATGAAGCTAAGGACGACTTTACTAAAAAATCCACAAGACAGCAGGACGCTGAAAGAAAAAATGTTGAAAAGTGGGTTAGAAAATGGGGTAGAATGCCAGACTATGATGAAGAAACATTTGTAATACCAATTGACAATCCGAATGTACCTAATAGAATAAATTGGGAGTGGGAAGATGAAGGTAAATAGTAAAGTTTTATTTATAGTCGTTGGTTGGTACTATAATCAGAAAGATTGGAATGATGGTTTATATGACTTAAAAGAAAGTCATGATGATGTAGAAGTTTTTTGGGTATGTCATAAAGAACCACCACAACATATAAAGGATAGATTTAATTGGAAATTATTTCCTAATGGTGAAGAGTTTGTGGCTTATGAACAAGCGATAGAGTATTTAGACATAAGTGATGAAACTATTTGTTTTTTTGTACACGATGATATGATTCCAAAGAAATGGGATTTTATTGGTGTATGTATAAACGCTATAGAAAATCACGGAATAAAAGCTATCGGTAATGGTGTTTCATATCCAATGGAATTTGATCCAGATGAGAAAGATACTTCAATACATCTATCAGAAGAGATTAAGAAATATACAAAAAATCCAGCTATTTTTGATAGAAAAATGTGGATTAAAACACTTCGTGGAAGTTTTATGTGTATGAAATATAAAGACTTAAAGCTTATCGATGGTTTTGAACCTAGTGTTTCTGTTAGAGAAGAAATTTCAGTAAATCGGATGTATGTGATTGAAGAGGAGTGTTGTATAGATTGGGATGAAAATCATTATAGTGATTGGAATGGTGATATTGATGATTGCCCTAAACCATATCATCATGCTAAAGAAGGTTCTGGTTACTATAAGAGAGAAGATGGTAAGATAGAAAAAATAACTGGTTATGGAAATTGTGTATTAATTATGTTTAGTTATAAAATTAATAGGATGTTTGGTTCAGATTCTATTACTTATTTAAGTGATAGGTATCTTGATTCAGATTACATATATGAAATGGGTCGTGGTAGTATAGACCCAAACAACCCAATAACTTAGGAGAAATATGTCATACGAAAAAAGTAATTTTAAGGATATGGTTGAAGAATTGGATGTAGATTTAAAATCTTCAGTAAAAGAACAGGGTGAATATGTAACTCAGATATATCATTTTGTTGGTGGAATCAAGAGAACATATAGTGGTATAGAAGCTAAGTCTATAAGACAAGGACAATTTACAAAATTTAGATGTAAGAATGGAGCTCTTGTGATGGTTAATGATGCGAATGTTTTGATGATAGAAATTTTTCCAGAGGAAATAGATGGATGATAAATTCAAATGTAACCCAACAGGAAATTGTTGGTGTAAAAAAATACCATATAAACTTGAGGTTAGTGGTGACGAGTGTCTTGAACCAGAAGTCTTAATAAATGAAATTAAAAACAAATATAATTTAACTAGAAAAGAAATGGAAAGGTTGATGTCAATAATCAATGAAGAAAATAAAAATATATAGCTCACAATTTAATTATCAGTATGGAACATCTATACATTTCCCATATAGTATAGCTTCTCTGTTTGCATATGTAAACTCATTTCCTGATTTAAAAGAGAAACTACAATATGAAAAGACATTCATATTCAGAAATAAATTAGAAGAATATATAGAGAGAATAGAAGATCCAGATATATTAATATGTTCTTGTTATGTCTGGAATTGGGAGATAACAAATGAATTAGCTAGAAGGGTTAAAGAAAAATATCCTGATTGTATGATTATATTTGGAGGACCTAATGTTCCACTTCGATATGAGGGTAAAGTTCCAACTGATTGGATAGATAATTCAACAGATAATTTCTTGGATGACTATCCTTATGTGGATATGTTAGTTCACCAAGAGGGAGAATATACTGTCAAACAGATATTTCAAGCGTTTACAGAAGATAAAGATTACTCTAAAATAAACGGATTAGAAACAAGAGATTTTAGAACACCACCTCAAATGAGAATTATGGATTTAGGTGAAGTTCCCTCAGCATACTTAACCAATATGGTTTTAGATTTGATTGAACCCGTTGAAGGTGTAGATTATATCGCGGCTTGGGAAACTAATAGAGGTTGTCCATTCCAATGTACATTCTGTGATTGGGGTAGTGCTACAAAGACTAAAGTTAGAAAATGGGAGATGGATAGATTATTCAAAGAAATAGAATGGTTTGCAGACCATAAGATTCCTTATGTTGATGTATGTGATGCTAACTTTGGTATATTTGTTGAGAGGGATTTGGAGTTAGCTAAAAAACTTAAATCTGAAAAACTTGAAAAGGGATTTCCTGGTAGGGTAAGACCAGCTTGGGCTAAGATATCTTCTGATAAGATTTTACCTGTTGCTAAAGAATTATTAGACGCTGATTTATTAAGAGCTGTAACACTTGCTGTTCAATCATTAGACCCAAACACATTAAATATAATCAAAAGAAAGAACATTACATTTGATAAGTTTGGAGAGCTGGTACAAAAATTCAGAAACGAAAAGATAGAAAACTATACAGAAATAATAATGGGTTTACCAGGAGAAACATTAGAAACCTATAAACATGGTCTTGAACAATTGATGGAATTATTTCCAAGACCTGTCGTTTATGTTTATAATTGTGGTGTATTTACAAACGCTCCTATGAATGACCCACACTACATAGAAAAGTATGACATTAAAAGTATTCGTTCACCAATTTATCTATGGCATTCATCCGTACACAATCGTGGAGAATATCAAGAATATGAAGATATAGTTGTTGGTACTAATACATTTGACTTAGATGAGTTAAAACAAATGTATCTATATGGTTGGGTAACACAAGCTTTTCATAGTATGGGTATATTAGAATACATAGCTAAATTTTATAATCAAGTTTATGATTTAAAATATATGACTTTTTATGATTCTCTGGTGGAGTTCATGAAGACACACGAAGATTCAATGTTCAGTACAGAATATAATACATTAGTTGAATATATGAACAGAGGATATTCCGGTGGTGGTTGGGATCATCATGATGCTGACCTCGCGAGTATATTGTGGCCAATAGAAGAAGCTACTTGGTTGAGATGTCTAACCGATTCAAAAAGATTAATTTCAGCGATACATCCGTTCATAAGTTATCTTGAAAAACAACTTGGATTAACTACGGAGTTAGAACAATTAAATGACTTGATTGATTTTCAAGTTTTCATCTTAATGAGTATGGACAGAAAAGAAAAAATAAAATCACATAAGTCAAAGTATGATTGGCAAGATTTCTTAGTTTCTGATAAAACGGACATAAAAAAACTAAATATATTTGATGGTAATTATTTTTATGAAAACAAAATTCAAGAAGAAGGTATAGAGAAATGGTGTTTCCAAGCCGCTTGGATTGGTAGGTCACAAGGAAACTATAAATGTCATCCTGAATTTTTATATAAAAAATTAAGTACGTTAGAAGAAGATAAAGACTATTTATTAGAAGAAATGAAACAATTAGAGAATAAAAAAGTTCCATCATCTGGAGTTTAAAGAGAGGTTATAATGATTAATATATTTCAGCCATCATTGGGTGAGGAAGAGTTGAAAGCAGTTGGTAAAGTTTTTGAATCGAACTGGATTGGACTTGGGTCAAAAAATGATGAATTTGAAAGTGAACTATCAAATAAATTAGGTTGTAGTCGAGATAACATAACTACCACAACAAGTTGTACTGAAGGATTTTTTCAAATCATAGATTATATTGGTATAGGGGAAGGTGATGAAGTCATACTTCCATCTATAAGTTTTATTGGTATCGGAAACGCTATATTGTCTAAAGGTGCCAAACCAGTTTTTTGTGATGTGAACAGACATAGTATGAATGTAGAATCAGGTGATATAGTAGAAAAAATAACATCAAAGACCAAAGCTGTTGTTTTGTTACACTATGGTGGTTTACCATGTGAAATGGACTCCGTAGTTCGTTTGTGTAAACAGAGGGGTATAGTTTTAATTGAAGATAACGCTTGTAGTCCATTCTCTAAATATAAAGGTGTGAATACAGGAACTATTGGTGATTTCGGTGTGTGGTCATTTGACCCGATGAAGATACTTGTAGCCGGTGATTGTGGTTTAATATATGCAAAAGATAAAGAAGATTTGAAAACCATAAAAGAAAGATGTTATTTAGGATTGACAAGTGGTAGTGGACTATCAAATTCAGTTGATAATAAATGGTGGGAATTTGATATATCATATCCTGGTAGAAGGTCTATAATAAATGACATAACAGCTTCAATTGGTTTAGAACAACTCAAAAAGGTTGATAGATTTATTCACAGAAGAAAACAAATTCATGATAAATACACAAGAGGATTAAAAAAATTAGGTTGGATTACTACTCCACCTAAATTTCCAAGTTATATAGAATCATCATATTATATGTATTGGATTCAATTAGAATCAGAAGAAGATAGAAATGGGTTAGCTAAGTATCTAAAAGAAAATGGTATTTACACTACTTTTAGATATTATCCTTTACATTGGGTAAAATATTATGATGACAATTCAGACTTACCTAACACCGAAACAGCTGCAAATACAACATTGTGTTTACCATTACATCAAAGTTTAAGTTTTGATGATGTGAATCAAGTTATAGAGGCAATAAGGAATTATAAAAAATGATTGAAGAAAAATTTTTAGAAGAATTAGAAAAAGAGTCTAAAGAAATAGGATATGTTTGTACTTCTACAAAAGAGGAATCTTTAAGTGAAGTTATGATAAAATTTAATGATGTAAACATTGTGATGATGAAAAATCATAAAGACACCAACAAAGAGAGTACATATCCTTATTATTTATGGTCAGACACACCAGTACTTCAACCTCAAATAGAAACAGCTTTGAAACATGGAGTTTCTGATTTAGAAGTAACTAATCCAAATTCTAGACCAGCTATTATTTCTAAAAAAATAGATGTGTTAATCGAAAAAGGCAAAATTCCTACAGATTTTTCATTGATAGATTTTTGTTGTGGTGATGGTGTTGTTCTTACTATGTTAAGTCGAAAATATCCAAACGCTAAATTATTTGGTTTTGACATATTAAAAGATAGCCCAATTCACACAGGTGACCATCAACATATATCAAAAAATACTGATGTCAAATTATATTTTATTCTTTTACAAGAATTTATTAAAAGTAAACCTAATTTTAAATTTGATGTATCAACACTATTAAACACTTATCGTGGTTGGGTTAAACCGTCATTATTTCCTGTTGGTATACAACAAGATACCGAGCGGTGGTTGAGAAGTTATTCCAAATATACAATAGTCACTGCTCAAAAAGAACAACAAGAACAACTTACAGAAAAAAAAGAATTTGATTTTGAGAGGATAGGTCAGGGTGAAGGTGGTTCGGATATGCTCATGTTGACAAAAAAAATAAGGAATTATAAAAAATGAAAACTTTTGACAAAAAAATACCAAAAATAACTTTCGTAATACCGAGTAGAAACAATTTGGATTTATTGAAATTAGCTTATAAATCTATTAGAAATCTTGATAAAGAATACATGGAAGTTTTTCAAGGTTCAGCTTCAAGAGAACATGAATTAAAACATGAGATATTGGTGTTGAATGATGCTAGTGAAGATGGAACTCAAGAATGGTTAGACTCACTTGATGACGAAAATTTAATTGTTTACACCAATGAAGGACCTGACAGGGTTGGAATCGTTGGTATGTTTGATAAAGGTATAGAGTTGGCCAACACCGATATCATATTTGCGTTTCATGCTGATATGGTAGCTGGTAAAAATCTTGATATTAACATATTGAAACATTTAGAAAAAGGTAAAGTCATAAGTGCTACACGAATAGAACCACCACTACACCCAGAAGGGCCTGAAAAGATAATTTATAACTTTGGTATAGAACCTGAAGAATTTGATTGGCCAATTTGGAGTAAAAGGAATGAAAGTTTTGAGGAAGATAAAACAACAGAAGGTATCTTTGCTCCTTGGTGTATGTATAAAGAAGATTTTTTAGCTGTGGGTGGCCACGATGAATTATTTGCTCCACAATCAAGAGAAGATTCTGATTTGTTTAATAGATTTCTATTGAATGGTTATGACTTGATTCAATCTTGGGATGCTATTGTCTATCACTTTACAAGTCGTGGTAGTAGATATAATAAATTTGCGGGTGGTGATACTGGTAAGGATTCACCAGAATGGCAACAGACTAACTCTAAAAATATGAGAAACTTTGTTCGTAAGTGGGGTACTAATGTACAACATGATGAACACATGTTACCAATAGTTTCACCAAAGTATGATATTGGTTTCGTTGTTGAGAATTGTAACGAGCAATTACTACAAGTTTTAGAACCTTGGTGTTCTGTGATATACACAGATTGTGAATGGGAACATTATTTAAAGACGGAACAAGAGGACACCACATATAATTTGAATGAAAGAATATATTCAGTACAGTCAGAAAAACAAAATGACATCCTTGTGAGATTTGATGGAAGACAATTGACAAACGAAGGGTTTCAGTTCTTGACACAATTATCAGAGATACTAAAAGATAGTGGTGAAATTGGAGAGATGGAGTTTGATATATTTAAAATAACAATTAACAGATTAAAAACATATGAAAAGGATTTAATTAAATGAGAACTTTAGTAACTGGTGGTGGGGGTTTCATAGGAACAAACCTAATGAAAAGATTATTGAAGGATGGTCACGAGGTAATATCACTTGATAATTATTGTACAGGGTTTAAAGAAAATGAACAAAAAGGTTGTACTTACATACATGGTGATGTTAGGGATTTAGACTTTTGGGGTAGACGATTAGAAAAAGATGATATGATGCCAGATATCATATTTCATATGGCAGCTCTACCAAGAATAAAACCATCATTTGAAAACCCAAGTGAAGTTATGGAAACAAATATGAACGGAACTTTGAATGTTCTTGAATATGCTCGAAGAAATGATATACCAGTTATATATGCTGGTTCAAGTTCATTTCATGGTGGAGTGTATAAAAATCCATATACATTTAGTAAATGGCAAGGTGAAGAATTATGTAAAATGTATGGTAATATATTTGGAGTTACAACATCAATTTGTAGATTTTACAATGTTTATGGTGATTATATGATAGATGAAGGAGCTTATCGAACTGTATTATCTATTTTTAAAGAACAACATAGGAGAGGTGAACCATTAACAATTACTGGAGATGGTAAGCAGAGAAGAGATTTTACACATGTTGATGATATAGTTGATGGTCTTGTGAAAGTGATGAGAGCTATGAATGGTGAAGTAGATAGGGTTTATCATGGAGTAGAATTTGAATTGGGTAGAGGTACAAATTATTCCATAAATGAAGTAGCGGACATGTTTGGTAAGTATTACAGTCATGATAGAATTTATGTAGATAAAATAAAAGGGGAGATGAGGGAAACTTTATGTAAATCTGAATTTGCTAAGGACACATTGGAGTGGAATCCAAAAATCGACTTGAGAGATTGGGTAAAGGAACAATTATGAAAATAGGAATAGTCGGACAAGGTTATGTAGGAACAGCGGTTAAGACTATATTTGAAAAACACTATGAAACAAATACATTTGATTTAAATGGAAAATGTAGTTGTAAAACATTACATGAGTTAGTAAATAATTCAGATATAGTATTTGTATGTGTTCCAACACCAATGAATACAGATGGTAGTTGTAACATAGATATAGTTAAAAATGTAGTTAGAGATATAAATGAAACTGTGAACGCTGGACAAGATGGTAAGATAGTTGCAATTAAATCTACAATACCACCAGGAACTACAAATAGATTAAATAGGGAGTGTGAACACATTTCAGTTATATTTAATCCAGAGTTTCTTACAGAAGCTAATTTCATCGAAGACTTCAAGAATCAGAATAGAATTATAATCGGTGGTGAAAGACCATCAACTACTAAATTAAGACAAGTATATTCATTGGTATTTCCAGAAGCTACGATAGTTAAGACTGGTTCTAAAACAGCTGAGATGGTTAAGTATATGACTAACACATTCTTGGCTACTAAAGTATCATTCGCCAATGAAATGAAGATTATATGTGATAAGATGAATATTGATTATGATAAGGTGGTGGAGTATTCTACCTATGATGATAGACTTGGTAAATCACATTGGGCTGTACCTGGCCCCGATGGTAAGTTAGGTTTTGGTGGTAGTTGTTTCCCCAAAGATATAAACGCATTAGTTCATATATGTGGGAAGATGGGTATACCAGCGAATGTAATAACATCTGCTATTGATACTAATCTAATGGTTAGACCAGAACAAGATTGGAAAGAGTTAAAAGGTAGAGCTGTTGTTGAAGAAAAAGCTTGACTTATATAGTAAAATAGTTGTATATTATAGT
>TARA_R110002073_G_scaffold313880_1_pt1 | contig 19425 bp, 9 predicted proteins | sample TARA_R110002073 | Tara Oceans TARA_R110002073 (sample SAMEA4397174) | marine metagenome | biome: Polar Biome; feature: [DCM] deep chlorophyll maximum layer (ENVO:01000326); material: water (ENVO:00002006), including particulate matter (ENVO:01000060) such as... | depth 40 m
GCACAGAGCGGTACTTTGGAGTGCATACGCCTTTTTGCTTTTGTGTGTTGGCATAGCTCTTTACTACCACAGGAACGAGGATAGTAATGTGCTATTAAAAGCGTTGGCTTGCAAAAAGTGTGACAGAAAATAACAACTGTAGCGTGGGAAAGCGGAAGCCTATAAAAAGACAGAGGAGTTATGAGGCACGAATAACGCTGGATTTTTATAGGCTGTGGAAAAAACCTACGGAACCAACCGTTATTAAAGTCGTGCCTGTGGCACACCTTATAGTTTTATGTTCTTAATTAGACCAAAATTCTATTTCATTTGGGTTTATTTTCAAATCTGAAATACGTTCTATATTAAATGTTCTTTCTTCTTCTCGCATATAACAATAACCAAAAACGCAAATCGAATTATGTTGACCTATTACCTTAAATCCTTTTGGCTTGATAGTTCTAAGACTTTGGACACCACCTTCAAATTGTTGTGATTTGTGGTAATTGAATTTTACATTCACATCAAAATCTACAGCTAATTGTATGTAACCTTTAATGGTATCTAAATCACTTGAATTGATATTAGTTTCTTTGGTGGTATATCTTTTTTGTAAAGCTATTGTGTATTGCTTTTTTAATGTTTGAGCATCTGAATTAGTAGGGTTCTCTTTTAACTCATTATTTATATTATGTAATGCTTTATAAAAGTGTCTTGATTTAAAATAAGCTTGTGCTAACCAATAATTAACAGAATTACTATTTGGTTTCAACTTGTTAAATGCTAACCAGTTTTCTACTGCTTTGTTGTAATTAGCTAAATCAAATTGTACACTACCACACCAATAATAAGCGTATACATTTGAACTGTCTTGGGCAATCGCCTTTTCATAATTTATTAATGCTTTTTTTAAATCTGATTTTTGCTCATAAGAACGCCCTAAACAATAATAAGTATTTGATTTACCTTCTTGTAATGATAAATACTTTTCAAAATACTCAATAGCTAATGTGAACTCTTCCTTTTTATAATATTCATCTGCTAAAACGTCAAAATCATTGGCTGTTATTTTTCTTGTGTAATTACAATAATGACTGTTGTTACAGGCATAGAAATAACCGAACTTACCATTTCTTTCAATTAATTTACCATTATCACACCAATCGCATTGAAGAGCTGTTATTTTTTCATTAGCTTCAATTTCATCAATAAATTTTGATGTATAATCATTATTAACTAAAAAAGAAACGTGCTTTTTGGCTCTTGTCATTGCTACATAAAACAATCTTCTTTCTTCACCATTGGGAAACTGGTCAGCTTTAGATAGTAAAAAATTTAATAAAGGATCATCAGATATTTCTGAAGGAAAGCCATAAGTACCAGAGCTACAATTTGTAATAATTACGTAATCATCTTCAAGACCTTTAGATCTATGAGCTGTTAAAAACCTTATTTTAAGATTAGGGAACTCATTACATATATATTCATATTGATTACTTACTTTATTATATTTCTCGATTAGAAAATTACCATTAAAGAAATTTTTTCTTTCAAAATCATAGCGACCTAAAAGTAATACTGAAGCATCATTATTCTCGCTTTTTTCGGCAATATTAACTAATGCACTTCTTAAAGCTAAATGTAAATTTTTACTCTTTCTGTCTGGGTCTGAATGTTTATAAATAGAATATGGTACTTCTTCTGACTTATGGTGGCTTTTTAGCTTTTTAGATATTTGATTTGGATTTTTTAGAATAAAATTACTTGATAGGTCGATAAGTTGATTATCAAACCTGTAAGTGTATTCTATAAATGAGGTTTGAGTTACTCTACTGTAATTTGTGACTGTAGAGGATTTGAAATGTTTTTCAAAGTTTGTGAATAAGCCAATATCACTACCTGCGAAGCGGTATATTGATTGCCAATCATCACCAACACAAAAAAGTTTTGTGCTTGGGTTTTGGTCTAATAATGATTTAATTAATTGAAACCTTGCTTTAGATATATCTTGATATTCATCAATAATAATGTAATCGTATGGTGATTGATATAAATTGTCTTGTATTACATCTGTAGCGTAATTTATCATATCGCTAAAATCAATTTCTTCTTCCTCTGAAAGATATTCTTGATACGAATGATATATTGGGTCAAATAATTCTAAAAACTTAATAGCACGGTCATTATTTTCTTTTAATGCTCTCTTTTGTAGGTTTGATATAGCTTCATTGTTTGATTTTAATAAGACTAAAAATGTATCTAATAATTGAGTAAAATCGCTAATATCTTTAGAAGCATTTTCTTTTAAATATAGCCATAGTTTATCGTTTGATATAGGATTAAAAACTACACCAACATCTTCTAAGTTCTTTTGTAGCTCTGATAGTAAAATCCCTTTTTTCTGTTGCCAAGAATATGATTCTACTAAGGTTGTTGAATTATTGTTATGTTCTTGACGTTTCCATTCAATCCCCTCATTATAAACCTCTTTTGCAGACTTACCATCTTTACCATTAAACCAATCAGGAACATTCCAATTTTCATCAACTCCAAAATGCTCTATATATACATTGTAATCAGGTAAATAAAAATCTGGTTTGTATTGACCAAATTGTTTACTTGCTGTTTTGTATTGGTATTTTTCTTCATACTCGTAATTAATACCATTCCTAAATAAAAAGTTAGCTATAAAAACTTCTTCTTGGCTCTTTAAACGTTCTCTGTATCGAATAACCTGACCATTGCTACGTCTTTTTTCAACCATTTTATAGCCTTCTAATTTTTGCTCATTTAAATAGTTGTTATGTTCAGCATCTGTCTCAAATTCTGCTATATCCTTGTAAGGTTTTAGATAGTAAGAAATAAAATCAATTAGTAAATTATAATACTCTTCACTCTCTTTAGCGTGGTCAATAAAAGAAGATATGCGTTCTAAGTGTGATTTACCATTTGCATCATATATTGATGGTTTTAAGTTATTTACCTGTGCTATTATATCTAAACCTAACTTATTAAAGGTTTTAACAGGTATGTCAATATTCATTTTATTATAAATCCTATCTCGCATTTCGTCTGCTGCTTTACGAGTGAATGAGATTAATAAAATAGATTGAGGATTTATATTTTGAATAGTAGTTAGATACTTTACTTTACCTGCAATTGTTGTAGTTTTTCCTGAACCTGCACCAGCAATAACTAATTGGTTATCTTCATCTATGATTACTGCTTTACGTTGCTGAGTATCGAGTGATTTACCTTCTACATTACTTAATAGACTATCTGTGTTTTTTATCTCAGATTCAATAAAATTCTCATTGCGAGAAGTTAAGATAGTGTCAATCCTTTCATAAGTGTATTTGAAGGAGTTTATCTTTTTTATAGAGGTTTCAAAGTTAGGTAAGTGTTTGTATTTCTTAGAATTTATTGAATCGTAATAATGTGCGGTCTCTTTCTTAAAATTAAATATTTCGAAGTTCGATATGTATTTTGGTTGAGATTTAAACTTTTCAAACAGCTCATTAAATTCAGTAATTTTGGCTAAAAATGGATTTAATTCCTTTCGTTGTCTATCGTGTAATAATGCAAGTTCTTCAATGCGTTTTTTTTCTTCTGCAATACGCAGTCTTTCTTCCTCTTCTCTTTTTAACCTAAGTTTCTTTTTATTGTTTGCGAATATGAGAGCTGAAACTATTAGTATTGGAATGATTATGTAAGCCATTTTTATGCGTTAGATTTTATAAAAACCAAAGATTATTTTTACCAAAATCAGGTAGCTTATCGCTTTCAAAGAAAGGGAATATTTCTGCTGCCATTTCTGGGTATTTTATGGTTACTGGTAAGTTTTGTTGTTTTACAGATTTCCAATACATTCTGCTGAATTGATATACCTGGTCTATTAATTCTTCTACTACTTTTCTATCGTCAAAATAATTATCTACTGTGGAAGAAAAAGACAATTTTACAGGAAATGGATTATCGCTTACTGTGTCTGATGCTTTGTAGCGTATGTTGTTAAATAATAAGTATTGATCCCAACCAATTTTTAAATATGTACCACTTACAGGCATTAAATTATGACTACTGGTATCGAATGCTACATTATCTTCTGATGTTGTTTTATTAATGGTTACAATAACTACAGGAATGGTAAGGTTTAATTTGTTGAGCATCTTTTTGATTGGCTCTAATTCCTTATTGCTTATTTTCTTGTAAAAATGAATGATTAGCCTTTTGGCACTTTCTCCATTATCTACCACATATTTTAAAATCTGTTTGCCTATTGTTCCTGCTAATAGTTCGGTTTCATTGGCTTTAAAACAATCAAATCCTTTAAACTCTCCATTGTTATTGAAACAGAAAGCACTTGCAACATATTTTATGTTGTGATTGAGCGAAGTGAAAGCACCAACACCCACTATCAACTCTTCTTTTGTATCTCTATCTAAACGCCAAGGAATACCGTCTATTTTAGCTAATAGAGCGATAGCGATATTAGGTAAGTAGAAACTAAAATCTTTATGCCCAATATTGTCTTTATAAATTACTTGTGAGCTTATATCGTGTTTTAGTAATTCTTCTTTTACTTGGTAATACAGCATTTTACGCTGTTCATCTGTTTCTGTTTTATGAATTGGCGTTACATAAATAGCTACATATTTTGTATTGGGTTGTTTTTCGAGATTTAGTAAACCTTGTTTTACTTCTCTTAATGCTGATTCTGGACTCTCAAAAGCAATACTTGTATCTTTATCTATAAGGAATGGTTGCTTTATATAAGTTTTTAAAGGCTTGAAGTACAAATAGCCTTCAGGTGATTTGTAACCTTCAGTAAAATACTCGTAGAGTGTTTTTACTGCAAAGTTTCTATCTGGTTTGTGGTAGATAAAAAAGAACCTCACATTTGGATGCGGACTTGCTTTGTATGGTCCTATATTTTTCATTCCATTGTGCGGAACTATATCTGTATTATTAAAGAAGCGTAGCTTATTTGAATTGAAAGAAGTTTTGTGAACTTTATGGTTTGGCATTTTATAAAAACCATCTTCTGATATAGGAAGTATCGCTTTAAATTCTTTAGAATTTAAGTGATTATGGTAGAAGTCTGTAATGTTCTTGTAATACGGTTTGTATTTATTACCTCTTTTAAAATCTGGTCGAGCTATCTTTAGATAGTCTCGAATAGGATTTGAAAGTATGGGATATAGTTCTTCTATATGCTGTTTTATAGCATCTTCTGCAAACTCATATTTAACTACTTGGGTCTTGTATTTGACGTAATTTATTAGCTCTGGTGGGAAATCATCTAATTCTGCTAAAGACTTGTTATATACGGTTGTATTGCCATCAAAAGAGACTAATAATTCAGGTGATTCTGTTACTTTGTGAAATTGCACTTTTATAGTAAAGCGTTTATACGAAGTATAAACTGCTGTACTTTTAGTTTCATCTTTAAACCATATTTGAATATCTTTTACAAAATTGATTTTTACTGCATCTGCAACTGTTTCAAAATAATTATAGATTAATCTACTGTAATAATGTACTGCTAATCTTCTGTTCTTTGAAAAATCTACACTTGCTTTATAATCACAATTCTCGGTATCTATAAAATTGGTGTATAGCTTATCACAGGTTTGCATTTCCTCATTAAAATCATCCCAAAAAGATTGAGGATATTCTCCTTTCCAAAGTGAATAATAGCCTTGTTTCTCTTGCTTATAAAAGCCTATTTCCAGTTCTTGAACTGGATGGCTGAATGGGATTATATTTAATGTAAGGTTTTCCAAAAGCGATTTATTTTAGTAGTTCTATCTTATTTTTTTATCACACTATTTTTCTTAAAGTTTTCTGCTTGTTCAAATATTTCTTTATAGACTTCATCTCTTTCTACTGGTGGATAACCGTGTTCATCTAATAAAAGAATAAGCCCCACTTTTAAAGCTGATTTTATATCGTCTCTTTTACTCCAATCTGGAAATTTAGCTTGACCATCAACTAAGTCTTTTACAGATTTAGCTAATTGAATTAGCTTGTCTTCAGGATATGAAAAATCATATTTTACGCATAAATCTTTTAGTATATCATAGAATGCTTTTTCTTCAAAGTCGATTCCTAAATCATCACCTGCTGTAAACTCTTGATGTACTTCCCAAATTAAATTGGTTAGTTGTTCAGCCATTTCTTCATATACCTCACTTCTTAATACATCATTTTCATCTCTTTCATTATAGCGAGTAACAAGCGTTTCCATTTTTTTTGAAAAGTCAACACCTTTTACTTTGTTTACTTTTTTCATTTCACCAATAACACGAGCCAAAAGCTGTTGTAATAGCTTTATCTTGGTATTTGGTAATTTTATCTTATCTATTTTGGCTAAATAATCTTCATCAAAAATATCTTGCTCTGTAACATTTTCTTCACCCATTTTAAAGATTTCCTCTACGCCATCACTTTGAAGTGCATTTTTAATCATTTCTCTAACTTTGGCATTCATCTGTGCTGTATCTGGTGCATCACCTTTTGTGAGTTTAAATACAATAGATCGTACTGCTAAATAAAAATGAGTGTAATCTCTTTCTGTTTGAGTTAATTGTTCGCTACCTGCACATATATCATAGGCTGCTTTTAGTCTTTTGACTAAGCCCATAAAACGAGTTTCTAAATCCTTTGTAAGCTGCACATATTCTGCTGCCATATTCAAAGTATTTAACTGTTCTAAAGAAGAGCCATTGAAGTATTTTGTATTATCAAATTTGTGAAACAATTTTGATAGCAATTCTAAATGATTGCGAACTACTACTAATGATTGTTGTATATCTTCAAAGTTATCTCCTTCACCTTTGGTGTATTTGGCTAAAGCCAAGTTCATAGCTTTTTTAATACCTACATAATCTACTACTAAGCCTTTATTTTTGCCTTTAAACTTTCTATTTACTCTTGAAATTGTTTGAATAAGATTGTGTTGCTGTATAGGCTTATCAATGTAGATACTATCTAAGAAAGGAACATCAAAACCAGTTAGCCACATATCTACTACGATAGCTATTTTAAAATTGGATTTTTCGTTTTTAAATTGTCTGTCTAATTCTTTTCTATAATCTTTTGTACCCAATAAATTATACATCTCTTTAGGGTCATCTTTTCCTCTGGTCATTATCATTTTGATACGTTCCATTGGTTTGATTTCTCTTTTATCCTTATCAGAAAGTTCAGCACCATCTTCTGCTATTTTTACTTCATTCCATTCTGGTCTAAGTGCTATTACATTTTTATAAAACTCATAAGCTATTTCTCTACTACTGCTTACAAACATTGCTTTTCCTTTTACAGTAGCACCTTCATTTATTCTGTTTTCATAATGGTTTACAAAGTCTAATGCTAATTCTTTTAAGCGGTCTGGGTCACCCAAAATAGCATTCATATTGGCTGACTGCTTTTTACTTTCTTCTACTTGATATTCATTTGCACCTGCTTCTGATGCTTCTTCATAGTATTTTTCTATTTTTTCTAATTCACTATTGTGTAGTGCTATTTTTGCAGCTCTACCCTCATAAACAATTCTTACTGTAATTTCATCTTTAACAGATTCTGTCATTGTATAAGCATCTACCACTTTACCAAAAACATCTAAAGTTGCATCTATTGGTGTACCTGTAAAACCTACAAAAGTAGCATTAGGTAACGAGTCGTGTAAATACTTAGCAAAACCGAAGGTTTTCTTAACCCCTTTTTCTGTAACCCTAACTTTCTGGTCTAAATTGGTTTGACTTCTATGAGCTTCATCTGATATACAAATTACATTTGTTCTATCTGTTAGTAGTTCAGTATCTTCTGTGAACTTATGAATGGTTGTTAGAAAAACACCTCCGCTGGCTCTTCCTTGAACCAGTTCTCTTAATTCTGCTCTACTTTCAACACTAAGGACTGTATTATCTCCTATATAATTTTTAGCATTTGTAAATTGCCCTGAAAGTTGGTCGTCTAAATCTGTTCTATCAGTAATTAAAACTATTGTAGGATTTTCAAAAAACTCACTCTTCATTAATATTCTTGCAAGAAAAAGCATAGTGAAACTTTTCCCGCATCCAGTTGCACCAAAATATGTTCCTCCTTTACCATCACCATTAGGTTTTTGAGCTAATTTGATATTTTCATATAGTGCATTGGCTGCATAATATTGAGGATAACGACATACTATTTTCTCATCCTTTTTAGAAGTATCAGGTATGTAAATAAAATTTTGAATAATATCTCTTACTCGATTTTGATGTAGCATACCTTGTATAAGCGTAAACATACTGTCTATACCATCTACATCTTTGGCTAATCCTGCAACTCTACGCCAAGCATAGAAAAACTCATAGGCTGCAAAGAATGAACCTGCTTTATTATTGACACCATCACTAATAACGCAAAAAGCATTGTATTTAAACAATTCTGGAATATCTCTTTTGTATCGTGTTGTGAGTTGTGTATAAGCGTTATGAATGGTACAGTTTTCTTGAATAGCGGTTTTAAATTCAAATACGATTACAGGTAATCCATTTATGTAAATAATGCCATCAGGTATTCTTCTTTCTGTGCCAACAATTTCAAGCTGATTTACAAATTTGTAGGTATTGTTATTTTCTTTAGAGTAATCTATTAAGTATATCCAAATATCTTTTTGGTTGTGGTCTTCTCTTTTAAAAGTGAAACCATCTGCCAACCAATGCATAATTTTTTTGTTGCTTTCATAAAGGTCTGTAGCCGATAATGTTTTCAATTGTAAAACAATTGATTTAGCTTCATTAACTGTTAGTCCTTCTTTTTTGTATTGGTTTAAAAGAAACTCTATTAAATCTTCTTCAATTAATACTTCATCTTCATTACGATTAATGGTATTGCCCAAGTAGTGAGGGTAGTTTTCTAAACCCAACAATTCTATAAATGCTTCCTCTAATTTGGCTTCTGTGAACTTTATACTCATACGCTTTCAATTATCGAGTTAATACATTCAACTAATTTTACAATTCTATCTTCTGTATCTAATCCTTCTTCATTGTGCTTTACTTTAAAAATACCATTCTCATCTATTACATTATTGCTTATTAGTTCTTCATAAATTATGTTTTCTAAACCTTCAGCATTATTGTTTTCAAAAAGAAAATGGCTATCATCAATATCTATACTAATTGTATTTTTTTTCACTTTTAGAAAAAGTAAATCGTTATAATCCCCAAGTTTTAGCTTTTTACTTTTAATCTGTTTCTTTACCTCATAAAAGAAAGGGTCCCAATTAAATCCATTGAACTGCTTCTGACGCATTTTGTTAAGAAGATAATCTCCTTTTTTATAATAATAGCCTCTTAAACATTCGTGACGGAAGGATGGATATTTGATGAAATAATATTCCCAGTCCTTACCTGTTTCTTGATATGCTTTAATTTCAGTTTCAATATGCTCTTTTATATCAGTATCTGGGTTGTTTATTAAGAAGTCTAAACATTGCATAAGGACTGGTCGAGTATGTGAAAAAATATCTTTCTTTTTACCATAACCAGGTGTTGTAAAGAATTTCCTTATGACTTTTTTATTTGGTGACAATATGTTGTACCAACCTTCTTTTCTTTCTTGATTACCACTATCGTGTTGTGTGTAATCACCAAAACAAAGTAGCAAATTAGCTCTATTGTATAAATCGCTGATAATAACATCTTCATCAAAGTAGTTTAAAAACTGAACTGCTCTGTTTACTGTGTTTTCATCAAATTGAAATATGGAAATATTACCTCTAAAAATATCACTATCCTCTAATTGATAAAACACATCATTTGATACCTGTGTGTTGTAAAACTGTTCCTTCTCTTTTTCTTCTTGAACTTGGTCTGTTTTAAATCTCTTTAAAGCATCAAAATCAAAAGTTATTAGGAATGTCTCTAATTCTGTTATACTCTCAACCAAGGTTTCTCTACGTAGTTCAAATTCTGAATTAGCTACTAAGTTTCTTACAATTCTTAATTTTCTTGTGAAGTTCTCAGTTTGCTTAATATTTTGGAATAAATAGCTGTGCAACAACAGTTGTTCTGGTAAAGTAAAACCTCTATCCTTATCAAAATAAAGTAAGCATCTTACTAATAAGTTATGCTCTTTATGAGGGAAAAATAATCTTGTCTTGTCTTTATGGAAACTGTCTTTATTATAGTAAAAATTATTTTGCCAAAAGTCTGGATTAGAAGCTACACTTAATACCAGATTATCTAAGATTGAAAAAAGTTCTTTTACATTTTCTACGTCTCCATAAATTTGTCTTAATTCCTTGTTAGATTCTACAGTATCTATATACTTAACATCATTTTTTAGACCTAAAATATAGGTTATGAAATTAAAGAGGTTTAAGAAACTATTATCAACCAAAAGGGCAACATCCTTAATGTCTTTTGCTTCTTCTGTTTCTAAAAGCAAGTTCCAAATACAGTCAAACCAATCTTGGTCAATTTGTTTTTCAAACTTTTGTTTTAGCGTTTTATCGCTTATGATTTCAGAAAATTTAGCTTTAAAATATTCAAACTCTGTAAGTGGCTTACCTCTTGAGTTCATTTTAATATACAAATCGTCTGATAATTTAAACTCACTTAATACTAATTGGTACATTACAAATGGGCAATTATCCTCTTTTAAAATATGCCAAATAGACTCTAAATTGAATTTTATATAACGATCTTCTATAGCATCTAATACTACAAGCATAGCTTGAATACTTGGGTCATAATCCCAAGTTTCAAAGTACCAAGACTGATTTTTAATTTCTTTTGAAATAGTATTACCATCAAATTTTGGCTGAAATGTTATCAGTTTTTTACAAAATATAGTAGTACTATGTCTTGTTTCATAAACAAAGTTTTGAAGTGTTGCTTTTTCCTCTGCCGGTATGTTTTCTTTTGAAGTTACAAACCAATACAAAAGCCACAATACGGTTAGACGTTGTTGCCCATCAATAGGTGAGAAAACAGGATTTTCTTCTTGTGTTTTATTACCATAAATAAAATCTAACTCTAAGTTCTTAGAAGTGCCATCTTCTTTGCTTTTAACAATGGTGTCAAAAATAGCATCTAAGAAATCTTTTCTTATTTTACTGGTGTTTTTGTCCTTTCTGCCTTGGGCAAAATCTCGTTGAATGATAGGTATTTCAACTTTATTGGCAAGTATGTCTGTAAATTTAAGCTTCATTATGCACTTCGATTTTGTTTAAATAATGGTTTAAGCAATCAGCAATTTGTTCTAAGTAGTTTTCTCTTTCCTCTTTAGACCAGATAGCTGAATGTGCATAGGACTCTTTTTGATAGTAGTTTAAAAACACTCTTTTTGTTGCAATAGGAATAAATGCACCTTGTTTATCCATCTCTATTATTTTTCTTCTCTTTATTTCGAAAATGGAATTGCTTAATGAGATGTTTTCTGTTAATCCTAATAGTGCCAAGTTTTTAATATTATGCAGGTACAAATTTTCGTTCTCATCATCTTTTGGAAGAATATCTATAATAGCATCACTTAATACCTGAAATTGAGCATAGGTGTATTTTTCTCTGTCTATTGTTTTTACGGATTCTATGATTTTTTCTGCTTTCTTAGGATTTGTAGCTATTGAGGGCAGTACTTGAATATGCATATCTAACCAAGAAAACCATTGTTCTTTTTTGTTCTCGTTAATACCGATAATATTTTGAGCGTGAATATGCTCTAAACTTTTGTTTATGTTTTTGTAAATTTCAAATGGGAAGAAATCGTTATTGTTATTATTTTTTCGAGTAAGCTCTGTATTAACCAATAAAAGAATCTCAATTAGTTTTTTATGGTCGTTGCGATTGTCATAACTTAAATCGTCCCAATCGTTTGGAATACTTACTCCTATTAAATAATTTATTTCCTGTTCAAAAAGGTCCTTATCATTCTCCTTTTTTAGCTTAATTATGTCTTTTATATTAGTGCCAATAGCTATTAAGTAACCTACTTTATGGTAATGATTTTTATTTGTGTACCAATAACTTAGTGAGCGATACACTTCTTCAATACTTAGCCATTTCTCCCACAAGGACGTTGCATTTTCTTTTTCATCAAAAAAATGAATAAAGCTATATAGTGGGTCATTAGTGTTGTCTTTTTTCTGTGTATTAATATCAAACAAGTATTCTATTTTAGAAGCATAGGTATCTATTTTTTTGTTAGATATAAATGCCCAGAATTTTGGGTTGTTTAAATGGTTTTCCATTTCATCCCAAAGTTGTATGAGTTGGGTTCGCCTTTTTACTTTTTCTTGCTCACCAAACTCCTTAAAACTCTCTTGATTAACAAATTTAGCCTTAATTAATTCTGCACTATTTAAAGGTATTTTACCTCTGTTAAGACGTGTAAAAAGTTCTTCGCTCTTTTGCGTACTGTCATTGATTTCGTACCAGATAATTTGAGTACTCCACTCAGGCATTATTGTTTTGCCATCTTCATCTTTTTTAATACTGGGCAATAAGGTATCTAAAAAGTTATTTTTATCTGAACGTCCTTCTATTTTACCGCTATTTTTAAACCAATCCTTTATGGTATTGTATGCTTTACTTAGGTAGTATAAATCGGGCTTGTTAAGAATCTCTTCTGTTTGATTTAGAAATTGGCGAGTTTCTGGACGTGTTTGGTATTCTATAGTATATATGTCTTGTTTATACTCATCACTTAACTTATCGATACGCAAATGTTCTAAGCGTAAATAAGTAAGTATTCTATGCATAGTGGTTAATCTTTGTTGACCATCTATTAACTCATAACCGTCAATAGTTTCTCCATTTTGTCCTTGCCAAGTTTTTTTTCTAACTACTATAGGCTGTAAGCAATAGAAGGAATTTACTTTTGTAGCATCTTGCCGGTATTCCCATACATCATTAAGTAGCTGACTTACATTATGACTGGTCCATCTATAACCTCTTTGATAATCTGGGATATAAAAATTTAACCCTAACAATTCTGTTATGGTTTTTAGTATGATTTGATTTTCTTGTTTGCTCATTCAGTTTATTTAATTGGGCTACTTTTTACCTTTTTTTAATCCCTTAACCATCTTATCAAAATCAGATTCTATTTTTTGAGTTTTGTTGAATTTATCATATTCTGAAAAGGCTTTATTTTCTGCTTGCTTCTTTGATTTTTTACCCAAGCCCTCTAACACTTTGTATTCGTTAAATGCCAAAAACTTATTTACGCTTAATGCTAATTGCTCCATAGTAAAGGTGTTTTCACGCTCAATTAAACCTTCTATATAATCGAAATAGCCTGTAACTGTTCTTTCCAATTGCTTAATTTCTTTCTCTTGCAGGTAGTTTTTAGCGATACTGGTATCTGATTTTATAACTCTACCATCTGGTGCATTTTTCCAAGTGGTTAAACCCATATTTTCTTTTTTGCTATCTGCTTTTAAGTAGATAATTTCTGCGGCTGTTTTTCCTGTAATGGCGTAATGAAATTTGTTTTGAACAGTAGCATAGAATTTTTTGGTAATGGTAGCTTGTGGGTCGTAATCGATACTACATTCGGCAAAAATATCGGTTACTTGTTGGTAAATTCTACGTTCGCTGGCACGTATGGAACGTACACGTTCTAATAGTTCTTTGAAGTAATCTTTACCAAATAGGGTTTTGCCTTGTTTTAAGCGTTCATCATCTATGGTAAAGCCTTTAATGATGTATTCTTTTAATGTTTTGGTAGCCCAAATACGAAACTGTGTAGCCTTGGTAGAGTTTACTCTATAACCTACTGAGATAATAGCATCTAAGTTGTAAAATTCTATATTTCGTTTTACCTCTCTTTCTCCCTCTTTTTGAACTTGTGCATATTTTGCACTTGTTGCTGTTTTTTCTAATTCGCCTTCTGTGTATATGTTTTTAAGATGCTTGGTAACTACGGTTCTATCTACTCCAAATAAATCGGCTATTTTTTGTTGTGTTAGCCAAACGGTTTCATTTTGCACATAAATCTCTATTCGTACTTCACCACTTGGTGCGGTGTATAAAATAAAGTCGCTTAGCTCATCACTTGCTTTTATGTTTTTGTCTTTTTCTTTCATTCACATAAGTTTTATAGTTTGTTGAGTAGTGCTTTGTGTTCTATGCGGTTGGTTTCTGTCATTATAATCTTAATTCGTTTACAATAATTTTAATGTTCATACGTATTGTGAGAAAAATTATAGAGATACGTCATCATTTCACTAGCAAAACTCCTTATATCTTCCTCATTACTACTTGTGAAAATATGATTATCGCCATTTAGTGTGGTTCTAAACTCGTGAAATTTGGCTCTTACTACATCATCATCTGAAAAGATTTGGTCTATCTTATCACTGAGATTAGGGCAGGAAACACCATTTTGTTCAAATTCTCTTAATTTTCCAAAATAAAAGTGAGGGAAGTATTGACTTTCTAAAAACGTTCTTAGATACGACCTTATATCATCTTCACTTTCTCTATTAATAAACTTATATATTTTTGTAGCAACTCTTTCATAGGTAGTTTCTGTAAACGTTCTACCTTCTATACGCCTTAAATAACTTGTGTTATTATTTTGAGCAATCTCTATGAATGCTATTGCAAAATCATCATTCATCCCTCTCTCAAGAAAGTTTTTAATAAAATGAGAATAGTGAGTCAAGACAATTATTTGACGAACATCTCTCAAGGTTGCCTTAATACGATTTATTGATTTTATTATTCGGTTGTCATCAAAACTTGTAACAGGGTCATCTAAAACGATAATAACATTTTGCTTTTGTTCAGGTGTTAAAAAATCTAACTTAGCCCAAAATAAAGAGAGAGCCAATGCCCGTTTATCAGATTCACTAAATACTTTGGTAATGTTGGAGTCGTTTATTTCAACATCTTTGAACTTTACTTTTAAAGAATAAACAGGTTGGTGTCCACGATTGTCCGTTCCTCTTTCAAGTGTGAAGTTTTCGCTACCGAACTGCTTAAAGTGAAAATCAATTCGATCATAGAACCTATCGAGGTATTGGTTTTGATTTTCAGATAATGCTTGTTCGCTTGCAGTTATTCTACCATCAATAACTGTTATTTCTCGTTGTTCTCTTTGATATAAAACGCAAGCATCATTTTGTTCAACTCTTGCAATTGCTCTTTTTTTAGTTTCAATTTCAGTTTGTAATTCAGAAATCCTAGTTCTTATTTGCGTTAAGTTACGATAGGGTTCTTTAAACAAGCGTATTGCTTCCCGAATACTGTCATTGGTTTCAGAAATTAAAGATAAGTTTCTTTGATAATTAATGTAATTTCCTAAAAGGTCAGAAAAATCAATTGATTGAAGAATTTCGTGCGGCTTTCTTTCTTTTATATTGAATGCTTGTTCTACCTGTTGGGCAAATTGTTTTGATAAAACATTAAGGTCTGTCTCATTCGCTGAAACTATTAACTCATTCAACCGAGAAACTAAAGCTGTAAAAGCATCTGTATTTATTAACTGAGCATATTGTGCAAGTAGAGTTTGTTTTGTTGCAACCGTATTCAATGAACTGTAGTTCAATTCTTGCCATTGACTATTTAAATTATTAATCGTATTCGATATATCAGAAATATAGTTGCGGTATGCCTCATTAAAATACGAGTGATATGCATTGATTAAATCGGCTGCGGATTCTAAAGATTGACCACAGAATAAGCAGTTACTAGAGTCTGATTTTCGAGTGTCTAACCCCTTTTTTATCCATTGTTCTGCATTTTCGGTTATTTCAAAATTATTTTGAATATGCTCCTGAAGCTTTGCAATTGCAACAGAACTAATCTCATTAAATTCTCTTTGTAATAAATCATTTGTTTGATTTACTAGCTCTTGAACATTTGTTAGTGTAATATTGAACTGGGAAATATCTTCAATTGATAGTATTTCTCTAGGTTTTTCAAGTCTTTGCTGTTCTTGTTTGAGCTTTTGTTCTAAATCAATTAATTGCTGTTTTGTCTCTTCAAGGTTAATTGAAGCTGGGTCGATAGATAAAAAAGGTAGAAACTCTTCATTTGCCTTATCTTTTAAATATGCTGGCAAAACATTAGAAAGGCCTCTTCTTTTACCTCTTAAAACTCTTTTATCCTCTGCGATTTGTGTTGCTAATTGAACCCCTTGCTGACCAAGAACAAATCTTGTGAAATTCTCCTTATTCTGCCGTTCAATAGAGAGTCCTGTAAACAAATTTTTATGTATGAAATCAGAGCCGAAAATATGAAGGTCATTATTTGAGTTCAATTGTGTCCAAGAATCGTTAGAAAAAGTACACGGTAGCTGGTTATTAGCATTATGAGGTTTAACTGAAATTCTTACATTCTGATTTGAACTAACAATAGGAATCGACTTACGAGATGTAATTAAGGATGACTCATTTTCTTTGAGTGAAGAGAGTATATCTGTTAATGTGGTTTTTCCTTTTGTGTTACGCCCATAAATAAATGTCAGTTTTTCAAATTGAATTGAACCACCTCTAGAAAAGTCTCGAAATGTACCAACATTAGTGATGTTATTTATTTGTTTAATCATAATCTTAACCTTCTACTGTTTCACATTCCATACTCTCAACAACACCTCTCATTAATACTGGACAAATAGGCTTTATACTGGCTTTTAATTGCTCATTGATACGTTTACGAGTTTCTAACGTATAATAAATAGTAACAATAGCTTCCTGTATTTTTATATCTGGTATTGGTACTTTTACTAAACACATTTCATCCCAATTAAAAGTGTCACGAGTACTGCTCCAAGCATTAAATGCAGCATACCTATCAAAATTTGAGCGTTTAAAGAACAAGAATAAAAACTCTGGTAATAATTTTTCTGTATCAGTAATTCTGAAAGCCTCATAAGATGCTGAAATTAATACTGGATAATCATAATGAGACAAGGCAATTGCTAAAGGCTTAAATGGATTCATTCTTGGTATGTAAGCAAAATCATTCTTTCTCACTATCAAGTGATTTGTTAAATTTTTTCTGTTCACTTTTCCTGCTGGTGGTCTAAATTGCTTTTTCTCACTAATACCAATTACGGAATTATACTTATCATCTAAATTCTTTTCATTAAGTCTTTGTATTAATCCTTCTAAAGGTATAAGTTCTTCCTTCTTTATTAAATCTTCAATGTAGGTGTCGCATATTAATTGCAAATCGGCTAAACTATTTTCATAAGTTTTTTGGTTGGCTAATATGCCATTGTAGAGAGCTACATATTTACGTTGTTCGTCTATGTGTGGTATTGGGATTTCCATTTCACAGAGTCTATCCCATTCTAAACCACCTCTTACACTACTATCGCAATACGTCCAAGCCTTTCTATCAAACTCTGGTCTTTGTAACTCTATCATTAAAAACTCAGGTAATAGTTCTTCTTCATCTATTACTTCAAAAGTTTTGTATGCAGGAGAAACTAATGCAGGTTCATCTTCAGTATAAAGTGCAACAGGTAATACTTCATCTCTATTAACGTGCATTAAGTTGGTAGCAAATTGACCTTTCTTGATGATTTTGTATTTGGATAAATCTAAGCCTGTTTGATTTGCTACTGATGGCATAAAGTTTTTAAAAATATTGACACCCAATAAATTGGTTACTGTTAAGTCTTTATTTTTATTACTTACAACTCGTATATATTTACCTAATCTTTTATAACTCATATCCCAATGTTTTAAAGGCGTTTATGAGTTGGTCTTGACTTTGTTTTTCTTCTTTTAGTAATTCTTTAAAGTCTGTTTGAATACGCTTCATTTCGGTATCAAAATCTATACTGCTATCTGCATCTACAAACTCTATGTATTTACTTGGTACTAAAGAAAAGTCGTTCTCTTTTAAAGTATCAAAATCTACCGATTGGCAGAACTCTGGAATATTTTTATAGGTGGTTTCCCAATCTTTTTGTTGCCAGTTGTGATAATGACCTGCAACTTTGCTAATATCCTCTTCCGTAAGCTGTACGAACTTCTTTTCGTATTCGCTTCCCCAACGTCTTAAATCCATAAATAGGACTTCTTTTTCTCTGTTACGGTAGTTTTTAGCTTGGTCGTTTATAGTGGCTGTACGTTCTTTTTTATTTCTATTAATAATCCAAAGCGTTACACTAATATCTGTGGTATAAAACGTATCACGAGGAATAATGATAACTGCTTCAATGAGGTTATTTTCTATTAGTTTTTTACGGATTTTGTATTCTTCACTACCACCAGACAATGCACCATTAGCTAATATAAAACCTGCCACACCATTTTCTGAGAGTTTAGATACCATATTTAATATCCAACCATAATTAGCATTACTTTTTGGCGGTACATCATAACCTTTCCATCTTGGGTCGTCTATAAGTTCGTTTTCTCCTCTCCAATCTTTTTGATTGAATGGTGGATTTGCCATTATAAAATCGGCTTTTAAATCTTTGTGTTGGTCATTAGAAAATGTATCTGCGTGTTTCTCTCCTAAATTTGCTGATATACCTCTAATGGCTAAATTCATTTTAGCCAATTTGTAAGTAGTAGGTGAAGATTCTTGACCGTAAATAGATACTTCTTTCTTGCTCCCTTGATGGCTTTCTATAAACTTAATAGACTGCACAAACATACCGCCAGAACCACAAGCAGGGTCATAGATAATACCTTTGTATGGCTCTATTAATTCTGCCATAAGGTTTACAATAGTTTTGGGTGTGTAAAATTCTCCTTTTCCTTTCCCTTCTTTTATGGCAAACTTTCTTAAAAAGTATTCATAAACACGTCCTATAATATCTTGCTCTTCATCTTCTAAGGTGTTTATCTCATTAATCTTATCGACTAAGGATGCTAATTTGGTTCTGTCTAAACCTAAACGAGAGAAGTAATTATCAGGTAATGCACCTTTTAATGCAGGATTATTTTTTTCTATAGTATGTAATGCGGTATCAATCTTTAATGCTAAATCGTTCTGTTTTGCATTTTTACTGATGTACGTCCAACGTGATATTTCTTCTAAAAAAAAGACATTTTTCATATTGTAGAAATCTTTCATCTCCACATATTTTTCTTTGCCTTCTGCTATCAATTCAGCTTTACGCTCTTCAAACTTATCGCTTGCAAACTTTAAGAAAATAAGCCCTAATACTACGTGTTTGTATTCTGACGGGTCAACCGAACCCCTTAACTTATCACACGATTGCCAAAGTGTTTCTTCTATTGATTTAGTAGTTTCTACTTTCTTCTTAGCCATATATAGGGTCTTATTATTTTTTGATTGATTTTAATTCTTCTTCTGCAATCTGTAGAGCTTGCAATGCTTGTTCTTCATTTTCTACTAACTGAAATACTTGGTCTGCTAACCAAAGTGAAAACAGTTCGTTATAGTCGAGTTTAAAAAGTTTTGCTAATGGTTCTATATGTTCACGTTTAGCGGTTTTTTCTCCTCTTTCTATTTT
>TARA_R110002073_G_scaffold175576_1_pt1 | contig 19406 bp, 24 predicted proteins | sample TARA_R110002073 | Tara Oceans TARA_R110002073 (sample SAMEA4397174) | marine metagenome | biome: Polar Biome; feature: [DCM] deep chlorophyll maximum layer (ENVO:01000326); material: water (ENVO:00002006), including particulate matter (ENVO:01000060) such as... | depth 40 m
CCGCTCCCGGTGCAAAAGCGCTTTATCGCCGCCGCCCCGCCTGATATGATGCTTTCATGACGAAAAAACCAAGCGATATTCCCGACGATTGGCGCGCCCCTTTGCTGGTGGCGGCCTTGCCGCATGTGCCGTTTGACGGCTGGTCAGATCAAACCCTGACACGCGCAGCAGAAGAAGTCGGGCTAAATCCCGGCATCGCGAAACTGGCTTTCCCCGGCGGCGCCATTGACATGATTGACCTGATGGCGCAACAACGCGACCAGATGATGGTTGAGGCCTGCCCGCCGGAAAAACTCGCCCAAATGAAAATCCGCGAGAAAATCACCTTTCTGGTCAGAACCCGAATCGAGGCGGAAGACCCCTTACGCGACGCCGCCCGGGCCGCAGTCGCCTATCTCGCCCTGCCAACCCACAGCGCCCAGGGTCTGAAAATGATGTATCGCACGGTGGATCTGATGTGGAAAACAACCGGCGACCCCTCCACGGACTTTAATTATTACACCAAACGCCTGACCCTGTCCGGCGTCTATAGCACCACGCTGCTCTATTGGCTGAATGACGACAGCGCGGACAGACAAGATACCTGGGCCTTCCTCGACCGCCGCATCGAAAATGTCATGCAGTTCGAAAAAGGCAAGGCCCGGGCGCGAAAACTGTCCGAACGCCTGCCGGACATCACCAGTTCTTTCTGGAAAAATGTCAGTCGTCTCCGCTATCCGGCGCGCTAACGCCCCTCCCTTCAACTGCCACTGTCCCAGAATGAAACATTTTCTGACAAAAGAGTCGGGAATTTTTACAGTTTCCCCTAACCTTAAGACTCTATAAATCCATATCGTGTTATTATATAGGGATAAAATTATTATGGCATGGCATTTGCATAATAAAGCCTGTAATGATATTTTTTGGTAAAAAGCACCAGAAACATAGAATCTTAAAAAGAATAAGAGTTGAGTTATTATGCTTAATATGATCAAAAACGCGATACCGCGTAAAGCCTTGTCTTTTTGTGCCGCAGGCCTTCTTTTTGGCGCCAGCAGCCTTTCTGCAACCGCAGGGGATTTTGTCTTCGATATGGTCAATACCGGTTCTACACCGATTGATGTGCAGGTGACCGTGTCCCAGTGGGACAACGAGACCATCCGCTTCACTCTGGATCAGAACAACCCCAACGCCTTTGGCGATTTGCGTGGCCTGTTGTTCCACGTCAACGAGAATGTCATTAATCTTAATGATCTTGATATTTCATTTGTCTCCGCCGTTCAGAACATGACCGGCGACGCCAAAACATTCGACATCACTCCAACCTTCAACCTGAACGGGTCAAGCATGAACGGCCTCAGCAATTATGACATTGCGGTCGAATTCGGGCATAATGGCATTGGTGGCGGCGATGACATCAAAAGCATCACCTTCGATCTCGCAACAACTGCAATTGGCGGCAGCCTTGATCTTGACACCTTCTTCCCCGCCAATATGGAACAGTTTATGGCTGTCCGCGCCACCAGCGCGTTTGACGGTAATGACAGAGAAGGCTCCAGTAAACTGACCACAAACTGCTGCGGTACAACCGTGCCTGAGCCTTCTTCCATGGCGGGCCTGATGGTCCTGGCTTTTGGTGGACTGCTGTGGCGGCGGAAGTTTTCTGCTTAAAGCCATACCTTATATTCTGAGAGAAAAAGGCGCCTTCCCAAATCTGGGGGGCGCTTTTTTTGTGGCCGTAACTGATTTAAACGCCGCCCGCGTCAATCATCCCACGACGCCGCATCAGGATAAACCCAGGTCACATGCCCCATTTTGCGGCCAGGATGCGCCTGTTTCTTCCCATAATGGTGAAAATTCGCCGCCGGATCCTTAAGATAACTTTCCATATCCAGGATATCATCCCCGATCAGATTCTTCATTTCTGTTCGCCCGTACAGGGTGGTGTCGCCGAGCGGCAGACCACAGATCGCCCTGATATGCTGCTCAAACTGGCTGGTGGGGCAGGCCTCGATTGACCAATGGCCACTGTTATGCACCCGGGGGGCGATTTCATTGACACGAAAGACCGGCGCCGCACCGGAAACAAAGAACTCTACCGCCAGCACCCCGACATAATCCAGCTCCGCCACTATGCGCCGGGCAATCAGGGTCGCCTCCGCACGCAATTCCGGCGCAATACGGGCCGGGGCAATGGACAGGTCAAGGATATGGTTCTTGTGAATATTTTCCGCCGGATCGAAACAACGGATTTCCCCATCCTGTCCCCGGGCCGCCAGAACGGATATTTCCATATCAAAGGGAATAAACCCTTCGATGATAATTTCACTGGATTTCAGGCTGGCCCAGGCGTCCGGCAAATCGGTCGCCTGCCGGACGATCGCCTGCCCCTTGCCATCATAGCCAAAACGCCGGGTTTTCAATACCGCCGGGTAGCCAATATCCCGCAGGGCCGTCGCAGCTTCATCCACGGTGGCGACCGGTGCGTAAGGGGCGGTTTCAATGCCGATACCATTGAGAAAATCCTTCTCCCGCAGCCGGTCCTGGGATACTTTCAAGACCTTGGCGCTGGGGAAAACCGGCACATGTTTCTGGAGAAGCTCCACCGTTTCAACGGGAATATTCTCAAATTCATAGGTCACAACATCGACGGATTTTGCGAATTCAACCAGCGCCGCCTCATCCGTATAGCTGTTGCGGCTCAATCGGTCCGTCACCTGTTCGGCAGGATTTTTCTCATCCGGGCAATATACATGGGTATGATAGCCCAGTTGCGCCGCCGCAAGGGCGAGCATCCGGCCCAGCTGCCCCCCGCCAAGCATTCCAATAACAGATCCGGGAGCACATGTTTTCATAAGACTTTTTCCGTTACTGATCCACAGGCGCCGCAGCCACGGCATCGCTTTGCGCTGTCCGCCAGGCGGTAAGTTTTTCCGCGACCTGATCATCCATCAACGCGATAATCGATGCCGCCAGCAGGCCGGCGTTTTTCGCCCCCGCCTTGCCGATTGCCAGCGTCCCAACCGGCACGCCTCCTGGCATCTGGGCGATCGACAGCAAACTGTCCATGCCGCTCAAAGCCTTGCTTTCTACCGGAACACCTAGCACCGGCACCGCCGTCATGGACGCCACCATCCCCGGCAGATGCGCCGCGCCGCCGGCCCCGGCGACAATCACCTTCAGGCCACGGTCAGCGGCCGTCTCTGCGTATTCCACCAGACGTTTCGGGGTACGATGAGCCGAAACAATCCTTGCCTCAAACCCGACCCCAAGCGCCGTCAGAACCTCCGTCGCTTCCTTCATGGTATCCCAGTCAGACTGACTGCCCATAATCACCCCAACCACCGGCTTTTGCGTGTTCATTGTTCCATTTCCTCATCCTGAGCCCCTGATCCCGGCCCTAAAATTTCTGCCTCGAAAGCGCTCAGTCTTCACGTTGGCAAATGCTAGAAAGTCGCGGATTATAACGATCCCGCCACACAGTGCAACTGTTCAATGCGGCAACTCCGCTTCCCTGCAAAGCTTTCTGGTAAAAACATCAAAATATGTTATATTGTCGACAATCAAAACACGATCTAGTAGCAGAATGCAACATATCAGGTAGAAGACTAAAATGAGAGTGCCCAAAACCGGCCCCACCCGTCAAACCGCTCCCCTACGTCGAAAAACGGTGCAAAATGTTGGGAACGCCCCATCCGTTTCCGGAACATCAGCCCCCCGAAACATTCAGGACACCAGCGTCATCCTCGGCATTCCCCCTGAGGAAATGACCGACAAAGTACGCACCGCCATTATGGCCCTGATGTCAGAAGTCGACAGTATGCGCAAGGAACTTGAACTGGCCCAGCGCAAGATATCGGAACTGGAGAAACTGGCGGACCAGGATGGCATGCTGGCCATTTCCAACCGGCGGGCTTTTGTACGGGAAATGACCCGGATGATTTCCTATTCACAGCGTTATGGCATCAACAGTTCACTGATCTATCTTGACCTTAATGATCTGAAGGTGATCAATGATACGCTCGGACATGCAGCCGGCGACGCCGCCCTGACCCATATGGCCAATATCATCGTCAAGAATTTACGTGATTCAGATATCGTCGGACGCCTCGGTGGTGATGAATTTGGCGTCATTTTGCCCAAGGCGGACGAAAAAGTCGCCCAGGTTAAAGCCCAGTCCCTGGTGGCCACCATACAAAAAACGCCCTTCACCTGGAAAGATAAGGCCATCACATTGCATGTGGCTTACGGCATTCATCCCCTGCTGGGGACGGAAAGCGCCGATCAGGCTCTGGATCAGGCCGACCAGAATATGTATGTCCATAAAAAAGAACTGAAGAAAGAATAGCCCCACAAGGCTGGACGCTCAGTCGGTAATATCAGGCGATAATATCAGGCAGGAGATAATTCTCCAGATGGCTGATCCGGTCGCGCAGATGCAGTTTCTGCTTCTTCAACCGCTGTATCTGCAGCACGTTAGCCTTGCCGCTTTCAATCAGAGCCTCAATTGCCATATCCAGATCCCTATGCTGAATGGTGAGTTCCTGAATTTTTTCTACAATTTCATTATCGTCCATCATCATACTTCTAACTGATCCCCTGGGGAGTGATTTCGCCATCAACGAAAGGCGAGACAAAATATAGCATATTTTCCGTCAACTATCTGCGACTATCTGCAGATTTTTGCCTGAACAACACACCATACGTCTAAGATTTATCCGCCTTCCAGCGACGGACTTCCGGCACATCAATATCGTAAAGATCCAGCAAACGCCCCACCGTATGATCGACCAGGTCGCTGATGGTTTCAGGTTTGGCATACATGGCGGGCACCGGCGGCGCGATAATCGCCCCCATTTCGGAAAGCCGGGTCATGGTGCGAAGATGGCCTGTATGCAACGGGGTTTCCCGCACCATCAGCACCAGTTTGCGCCGTTCTTTCAGCACCACATCCGCCGCGCGGGTCAACAGGGTCGAGGTCACGCCACTGGCGATTTCCGACATGCTGCGAACGGAACAGGGTACAATTAACATGCCCAGGCTATGCACCGACCCACTGGCAATACTCGCGCCGATATCTTCGGCCTTGTGACACCGATCCGCCAGCGCCTCTACCTCGGATACCTTAAGGTCCATTTCATGACCGAGCGTGACCTTGGCAGACCGGGACATCACCAAATGGGTTTCGACATCAACCCGTTGCAACAATTCCAGCAACCGCACGCCGTAGCAAATACCGGACGCGCCCGATATGCCGACAATAATCTTCTTTTTTCTCTCGCCCACGATTCGCCGGCTCCCTAACTTTATATTAGATTCATGAAATATTAGTTCAAAATGCGTTCCAATGCGAACTATTATGTCGAATATCGGACCGGAATGATAGATTTCCGTGACAGTATTTTATTTTTATGATTAAATTATACCGCTAAACTTTCCAATCAGGAGAACCAAATATGCACGTAGAAGCTCATCTTACAGCACTTTCAGAAAAACACTCCAAACTAGATGAAATTATCCTCAAAGAGGAACATCGCCCTTCCCCAGACAGCGTCGTCCTTCATGACCTCAAGAGAGAAAAACTGAAGCTAAAAGATGAGATCGAGCGATATAAGCGAACGGGCTGATATCCGTCTCCAAAAGAACAGGCCCCCGATCCCGGGGGCCTTTTTTATGTGACGGCCTTAAAGCGCATCTATTTTCCTTCACAGAAAACAATCAGTTCCTTTATCCTGACAGGCCTTCGGGCCGCAGCATATCAATCGGATCAGACCTGGTCTTCAGTAACCGCATCCGCAGGAGCGGCATCTTCAGAGACGTCTTCAGCAACAACAGCCTCGGGCTCTTCCACAGCAGGCTCTTCAACAACAGGAGGCGCCGCTTTCTTCACGGCTTCGTCGAGTTCCGTCTGCTTGCACAGCCCCAGCAGAACAGGGTCTACCGGCTTGATCTCGGACATGTTCCAGTGAGAGCGTTCCCGGATCGCCATAATCGTTGGCTTGGTGGTTCCCACCAGGCGACAGATCTGGGCATTCGACAGTTCCGGATGAAATTTCAGCAACCAGGCAATGGCGTCCGGCTTATCCTGGCGTTTGGATACCGGGGTATAGCGGGCGCCGCCGGAACGGGTCTTGGCGGGAATTTCTTCTTCCAGCAATTCCAGTCGGGCACTGGGATCATCCTGACAACGTTTAATGTCATCCCAGCTCAACTGACCATTGACGATCGGGTCCAGGCCGACAATGTTCTGCGCGACCTGTTCATCAGCTATGCCCTGCACTTCCAGTTCATGCAGGCTGCAGAATTCCGCAATCTGACGAAAAGAAAGACTTGTGTTGTCAACCAACCATACGGCCGTCGCCATTGGCATCAAAGGCTGTTTCATGTAACCTCCTACGGGGTTTTAAACCGCTTTATTAATACGAATAATGATCAGGGTAATATAGAGGGATTTACGTATTTGGCAAATCTTAATCCCTTTCCCAAACCCTAATCCATCCCCGATGTCATATGGTTTTCTCACTCAAAGCGCAAGTAAAAAAACGGCCTTCCCATAGGGAGGCCGTCTTAAAAGATCAAATGATCACTAAAAAATAATATAAAAGTTTTATGCGTCGCCTTAACTTAGCGAATGACCCAAGACAGAGGCAGAACAAAACTCAACTGATCATCGCCAAGCTCGGAAGGTGGCGTTGGCAGTGGATTGATGCGCTCAATCAGCTTTGGAATTTCTTTATCAAACACCTCTTCACCGGTCGGTGTGATAATTTCGTGGCTGACAATAGCGCCGCTGCGGTCAATATTGACCCGGACTTTTGCCCGGCCTTCAAGTTCTTTACGCATGGCGGCGCGAGGATAGACCTGCTTCTTCGCCACAAGCTTAACAATTTTGACTTGCCAGTCTTTTATATCGCCCGCCTGCGCGCCTGATGAAAAGCCGACGCCAACAAATGACATCATCGCCACGGCCATTATACTCAACCAAATTTTTCCCAGTACTCGCTTCACAATAAATCTCCTTACTAAAAATGACGTCTTTAGACGCTTATTTGCTTCTTCATCTGAACCATCACAGTGAAGAATGCTTTTGTTATTATTCCGTCCGATACGAATCACTATACAGACAATTCGTAAACCGAAACTTAAAGATAAAATTTTACCTAAATATCAACCCGGGTTTCCGGCCGAAACACTCGCTTTTTGCCTTATTTTCACCAACACCATCCGCAATAATACTTTTAAATAAATTGACCTGACGGGGGGGAATTGACTAGTCTACTCCCCTGTCGTTTGGTGTGAAAAAAACATCCCTAACTCCCTTAAGAGGTATTGAGAAATGAACAAAATAGCCATTACAGGCCTGAGCTTGTTTGCGGCCCTTTGCATGAGTTTTTCGGTGCAGGCCGCCACCCCGCTGAGCCGAGACAACATTGAAAGCTTTATTGCTGTGATGAAACCCATGCAGAAGCTTGAAGAAAAATACGACATCCTCGAAGAGGACGGGTCGGATATGCAGAGCGTGCTTCCTGGTTCCGAAACGTTTGGTCCCATGACACATTCCCTCAAAACCATCCGCACCCACAAATCCTTTCCGGAATTCGCCAAGATCATTGATGACGCCGGCTTCACGTCGCCAGATCAGTGGGCCAACGTCGGCGATCGGATCCTTAACGCCTACATGGGCCTTAAAATGGCCGCCAATATGTCCCCCGCCGATGTAGAGAAAATGCAAGAGAGTATTGCAGAATTGGAAAAAAACGAATATCTATCCCCTGAGACCAAAGCCCAGATGCTGGTGGGCCTGAAACAAGGTCTGGCGATGATGACAAATCCGTCCGACCAGGTGAAAGCCGATCAAAAGGCCCTGAAGCCTTATATGCGGAAACTGGAAATACTATTTGAGGACACAGAATGAACAGAACCGAAACCATGCGTCTGAAAAAATATCTTAACGATAGATTCGACACAGACCAATTTACCCTGAATGCCGGCATGCAAAAAGACGGCAGCATGGAAGTTCATCATAAAGGTGAATTTCTGGGCGTTATCTACAGAGATGAAGATGAAGGCGAAGTTTCCTACGCCCTTAACATCGCAATTCTGGAAGAAGACCTGCCCAACGCCGCTGACGCCTCCCTGATTTAATATTCAGGACCTGAACCCGTCCCGCATCTCCCAAGAGATGTCGGGCCTTGTTCAGGGGTTCTCGTGAGCCTCCGCCCGCATTTCCCGCAATGACAACCGAATAATACGCAGGCTTGCGGTCACCGCCAAAGTCGCCATTACGGTCGCCACGGTGAAATCAGGCCAGGCCGACCCGGTGGCGAACACCCCCGACGCAGCAACAATAATGGCCAGATTGCCGATCGCATCATTGCGTGAACAGAGCCAGACAGATTGCATGTTGCTGTCCCCCACCCGGTACCGATACAGCAACAGCGCACTCCCCAGATTGGCGAAAAAGGCAATCACCCCCATCAATCCCATAATTTCATAAGAGGGAATTTGATCCGTCAGGATATAATAAAGCGTCTGACCATAAACCCACAGACCCAAAGCCCCCAGACTCAGCCCCTTGAACAGCGCAACCCGCGCACGGGTTTGCAGTGAGTATCCCATGGCAAGCAGGGTTATCGCATAGGTTACGGTATCCCCGAGAAAGTCCAGGGCATCCGCCTGCAGGGCAACGGAACCGGCAAAAAAGGCGCTGCTGAATTCCATCACGAACATCACGCCATTAATCAGCAACACCGCCCATAAAGCGCGACGAAAGGATTTTATCTGCAAATCCGCTTTATCAATATCATCATGGTCGCAACAACCGGACATCTCATTCCCCTTTATTCGACTTTATGGTCTTCCTTGATATGCACGGCCATATCCCGCACCATATCCCGGATATGATCGTCTTCGGCTGCATAGAAAATATGCCGCCCCCGACGGTCACTTGTTAATATACGCGCCGCTCTCAACAGCCGCAGATGATGACTGACCAGGGACGGACTGAGCTTCAGGTCCGCCGCGAGAGCGCCGGCATTAACCGGCTCCCCCAGACAGGCATACACAATCCGCAATCGGCTGGGATCGCCAAGCAGGTGAAAAATTTCCGCCAGTTCCACGGCGTCGTCTTCTGATAATGTTTTCATGCCCTCAATATGCAATATTTAAACAATTATTCAAATATTAATTTGACTTTCTGCACCGGAATGATTTTTTAAGGAGGACATAACAGATCGCTTTCTGTAAAATCCGATTCATGAATAAATTATATCATTATTGGTTTTCGCCCTTTTCCCGGGCCATCCGTGTCGCCCTCGCAGAACAGGCGATTGAATTTGAGCTGGTGCTGGAAATGCCCTGGACCCGGCGGCGCGATTTTCTGGCGTTGAACCCGGCGGGCACGGTGCCGGTTTTGCTGTGTGAAGATGAGGTGAAACTTTGCGGCAGTTATGCCATTCAGGAATATCTTCAGGATACCCAGACCACGGAAAGCCTGCTGGGCGATACCCCGGCGGAACGGGCGGAAACCCGCCGCCTGATTGAATGGTTTGACGTTAAGTTCTATACCGAAGTCACCGACATCCTGATCATAGAAAAGGTTATGAAACGCTTTCTCAAACTTGGGGTACCGGAAGCCGCGAACATCCGCTGCGCCGGCATCAACATCAAGCAGCATCTGAAATATATCGAATATCTCGCCGAACGCCGTAACTGGCTGGCCGGCGACCGGTTTTCCTATGCCGATATTGCCGCCGCGTCCCATCTTTCCTGCATCGATTACCTCGGCGATGTGCCATGGGAGGACTTTCAGGGCGCCAAGGACTGGTACGCCCGCATAAAATCGCGGCCCAGCTTCCAGCCGCTTCTGAAAGACCTGATTGCCGGTCTGCCCCCGGTGTCCCACTATAAGAACCTTGATTTTTAACCGCAATGACCGATCCAACGGCCGTCAAAACCCATATTATTGACACCGCAAAGGCGGCCGGCTTCGACGTGGTGCGCATCACGGGACCGGACGGGCTTGATCCCAATGCGGCGCATTTTTACGAGTTTCTCGATCTGGAACGTCATGGCGAGATGGCCTGGATGCGTGACAAGGCCGACCGACGCTCTGATCCCCGCACCCTGTGGCCGGACGTGAAAAGCATTATCCTGCTGGCGATGAATTACAGCCCGGCCCAGAATCCTCTGGACACTCTCGCCCACAAGGACCGCGGCAATATATCGGTCTATGCCCGGGGTAAGGATTATCATGATGTGGTCAAAAAGAAGCTAAAACAGGTCGCCCGTGATCTGCATCGGCAGTTCGACGCCGAGGTCAAGGTCTTCGTTGACACCGCACCGGTGATGGAAAAGCCGCTGGCCGCCAAATCGGGCCTCGGCTGGCAGGGCAAGCATACCAATCTGGTCAGTCGCGAGTTTGGCTCCTGGCTGTTTCTCGGCAGTATATTTACCACCCTCGATCTGCCCGCTGACCCGCCGGGGCGAGACAGTTGCGGCAGTTGTCGCGCCTGTCTCGACATCTGCCCGACCAAGGCCTTCCCGGCCCCGAACCAGCTCGACGCCCGCCGCTGCATATCTTATCTGACCATCGAATACAAAGGCCATATCGCGGAAGAATTCCGCAAACCCATGGGCAACCGCATCTACGGCTGCGATGATTGTCTTGCTGTCTGTCCGTGGAACAAATACGCCAAAAAACTTGTCGAGCCCGCCTATCTGCCGCGTCTGGAACTGGCCTTCCCGGCCTTAAGTGATCTGGTGGAGCTGGATGATGCCGGTTTCCGCCAGGTTTTTTCCGGCTCGCCGATCAAACGCATCGGCCGGACCTGGTTTATCCGCAATGTATTGATTGCCATCGGTAATAGTGCGGATCGCACCCTGATCCCAAAGGTCGAGCAGCAGCTCACCGATCCGAGCCCCCATATCCGCGCCATGGCCGTCTGGGCCCTGCGTCAGCTCTGTGATCAGGATCAATGGCGCGCTCACCGGGAAAGATCCGTTAATCAGGAAACTGATCCTGATGTCAGGCTGGAATGGCATTAAAAAAGGCGGCACAAAGGCCGCCTTGGTTCATCATGCAGAACACATCAGGACTCATCGTCGTCCGTAAGTTTCTTCTTCATTTTTTTAGCTTTCTTTTCGGCTTTTTTGGCGTCTTTTTCAGCTTTTTTATGCCCCTTCATGTCTTCTTTATAGGCTTTTTTATCCATTTTATGGGCCTTCATTTCAGCCTTCTTGGCTTCCATTTCAGCTTTATGGGCGTCTTTTTTCATCATCATTTCAGATTTTTTCTCTTTCCCCTTCTCTTTGTCACCGGCATGGCCGATCACAGGAGAAACAGCAAAAGACACAGCGACCAGAAGCGCCCCCAAGGTTTTAGGCGTAAAAATTTTCATCATCATTCTTCCCTTCGTATTTTAAATTGTAAATGACTGTGTAACTTTACCATATTAGGTAACACTAAACAGATTGTCCAATGATTAAGGCAGAAGTGTGACCCCTTACTATTCTAGCGGCAGAAGCGCAATATTTGTCCGCGCCATTTCGGCGACATCCTGTGTCGGATAAGCGTCAATAATCGCCTGCCAGGCCTGACGCGCCTCCAACTTGCGGCCCTGTTCACGAAACAGAATGCCACTTTCCAGCAGAATTTCGCCACGGGCTTCCGGGATTTCACCCCCGAGCTTGTCCGCCACCTTGAGATCCAGGCGGGCTTTCAGGAAATTGCGTGTTTTGCGATACGCCTTGGCGCGTTGCAGATAGGCTTCATATTGCTGATCATCCTGGAAAATCGCCTGGGTAAAATCCCCGATCGCCGCCCGGCTCTCTCCCCGCAGGATCTGCAGGGTTCCGCGTTCGACATATAATTCCCACAACAAAACTTTATTGTTGAGCAAGGGGTTATCTGTTTTAATACCCGACAGAGCATCACTATAGGCGACATAGGCCTTGTCATAATAGGTCGGAGCCGTGGCCCCGGCCGCCTTCCAGGCCAGCGCCGCCTGAATCGATAATTGCACCCGCAGATTATCATTATTCCGCCGCACCGTCGGATCGCCATTGACCATCAGGTCATCGATCAGTTTTTCCAGCAATTCCGCCGCCGCGACGGGCTTGCCACTTTCCAGCAACGCCAGCGCCTTGCAATGGCCCGCCGGCACATCCCCGACCCCGCCAAATATCCAGTCATTGGCATAGGCAAGCGCCGCCACCGGATCACGGCCCACCAGCGTCAGGCAGTGTTGATATTTCGCCGGATCACTCAGGGGCGCTTCAGGCTCCGCCGCCGCTGCCGGGAAAGAAGCAAAAATCATCATCAAAAAAGTTATCTGTTTCATGAGAGGCACTATCACGTTAAAAAGGGTCAAGATCAAGCCATTATCACAGCCCGTAAGGCGAAATCATGGCCAACTGGAAAAGAGAGCTCCGATGACCCAAAAATTATTCTGTTTCGGCTATGGCTACAGCGCCCAGATTCTGGCCCGACAATTGCGTCAGTCCGGTGAAAACTGGCCCGTTGCCGGCACCAGTCGAACGGCTGACCCGGCACAGGGACTTTATGCTTTTTCCAACGATCATCCGCTCGAAAACCCGGAAGAAATTTTGCGGGATGTCACCCATCTGCTGATTTCCATTGCGCCGCAGGAGGATATCGGCGATCCGGTGTTGCATCACCACCGTGATATCCTGACCCGCCTGCCCCATGTGCAATGGGTTGGTTATCTGTCAACCACCGGGGTTTACGGGGACCGACAAGGCGCGTGGGTGGATGACAATACGCCGCCTGCCCCGACCGCCACGCGTGGACATCTGCGCTTGAAAGCGGAACAGGACTGGCGGGCTCTCTGTCAGGAGTATGATCTTCCGGTGCATATTTTCCGCCTTGGCAGCATTTACGGCCCGCCGGTGGGCCGTTCACCCGGCCGCGGTCAACTGACCAGCCTGATGAGCGACAAGGCCCGCAAGATCGTCAAGCCGGGGCAGTTTTTCTCCCGCATTCATGTGGAAGATATCGCCCGGGTGCTGCGCGCGTCAATGGCGCGGCCTCACCCCGGTCAAACCTACAATGTGGTCGATGACCTGCCCGCCCCGAGCCCGGAAGTTCTGGATTATGTTTGCGACTTGCTTGGCAAGCCGCCCCTGCCCGCCGTAGACATCACTGACGCCACCCTTTCGCCGATGATGCGGATGTTCTACAGCGAAAACAAACGGGTGCGTAACGACCGCATCAAGCAGGAGCTGGGCGTCACCCTTCAATATCCGACTTATCGGGAAGGCTTTAAGGCATTAGTCGGCGACTAGCCCAAAGGCCCGGACCGGAAAAGTGCCCATGCCCTTGACCTTCACCGGCACGGCGAAGAATTTAAAACCTGTTTCCGGCAGGGCCTTGAGCCCGGTCATATGTTCAACGATCAGAATATCGGCCCCGAGCAGAATCGTATGGGCCGGACGGGTGTTCTGACGGGTATCATCAATATTATGACTGTCGATGCCCACCAGCGCCACGCCCTGGTCCCGGAGATATTCCGCCGCCGCTTCCGTGACAAAGGGGAAATCCTCGAAATACTGATCGGTGGCCCAATGACGCGACCAGTCGGTGCGGATCAACACCGCCTTGCCGCGAAGATCAAGACCGTTAAAATGATCCGGCGTGATTTCCCGGGTTTCCGGCCCAACAGCAACCACCAGACCATCAAGGTTGGCAACAGAACTCAGGTCCAGTTCCGACAGATCCTTGCCATCGCCGAAACGGTGCGCCGGCGCATCCATATAGGTGCCGGTATTGGCCACCATATCAATGCGGCCGATCTGAAAGCTGGTGCCGTCGGCGTAAATCTCTTTCGAGGCCTCCCGGCTGAGAAAATCGCAGATGATCGGCGCGGGCAGACCTTTATAGGTGATCATGCCATGCTCGACCACATGGCTGACATCGATCAGAGTTTCGGTTTTCATGTTAATTCTCCGGAAATTTCCTTGACCTGTTGACACAGGCGTTTGAGATCGGCGTCGGTCGACAGGCGATGGTCGCCGCTTTTGACATAGGTGATCACCACATCGGTTGAAGTGAGACGATCGCTGATGCGCTGGGCGGTCCGCCACGGCACATCCGGGTCCTGTTGCCCCTGAATCAGGCGCACCGGGCAGGTGAGCGGAATTGTCGCCCCGAGCAGCAGATGATCATTGCCCTCCTCCAGCAACCGCAAGGTCATGGGATAGGGATCATCACCGTAATCGCAGGCCTCATAATAAACCCCGTCGCGGCGCAGGGTGGCCTTGATCTCGTCGCTATAACGGTCCCAGCACAGTTCCTTGGTGAAATCCGGCGCGGCGGCGAGGCCGATATAACCCTTGACCCGATCCGGCCGGGCGAGCGCCGCGAGCAGCCCGATCCAGCCGCCCATGCTGGAGCCCACCAAAATCAGATCACCGTCCGTCACCTGATCGATGATCGCCAGCGCGTCCGCCGCCCAGGCGCCAATGGTGCCGTCGGTAAAGGCGCCCGAGGATTGGCCATGGCCGGAATAATCAAAGCGCACATAGGCTTGCCCCCGGCTCTGGCAAAAATCATCAAGCGCCAACGCCTTGCTGCCCTCCATATCGGACATGAATCCGGGAAAGAAAACCACCGTCGGCCCGCGTCCCGCATGCGTGACATAAGCCAGTTTCCGGTCTTCGTAGGTGATAAATTCCATGGCGTGGCTTTCTTCCTTCATAAATGATTAAAAAATTTATGGCAAAGCTCCTCCTAAAAGGCAACTGTTTCTTGACTCTGGATATTTTCCTTATAATGTCACGCGGAACAGTTTATAGAATGACATAGACTTTTATAAGGTCCCCTAACCAAACAAAAGATGAGTGAACCGATGAATACAGATGCAAAAGTTGCCCTAACCCTGCCCGATGGCAGTGTCCGAACCTATCCGGGTCCGGTGACCGGCAGCACGCTGGCCTCTGATATCGGACCGGGGCTGGCCAAAGCCGCCATCGCCATCATCGTCGACGGTGAGCAATGGGACCTCAGCCGGGAAATCACCCAGGATGCTGATGTGTCTATCATCACAAACCGCGATGACGCGGCGCTGGAAATACTGCGCCATGATGCGGCCCATATCATGGCCGAGGCGGTGAAGGAACTCTATCCCGACACCCAGGTCACCATCGGCCCCGCCATCGAAAACGGCTTCTATTACGATTTCGCCCGCAAAGATCCCTTCAGCACCGATGACCTCGAAGGCATTGAAGAGCGCATGCGGGAAATCATCGAACGCGATGAAGAGATCATCCGTCGCGAGATGGACCGCAATGACGCGGTCAAATTCTTCACCGATATGGGGGAAACCTATAAAGCCGAGCTGATCGCCGCCATTCCCGAAGGCCAGACCATCACCCTCTACCGCCAGGGCGATTTCATCGACCTGTGCCGCGGGCCGCATTTGCCGAGCACCGGCAAGCTTGACAAGGACAGCTTCAAATTGATGAAGGTAGCCGGAGCTTACTGGCGCGGGGACAGCAACAACGAGATGCTGCAACGGATTTACGGCACCGCCTGGCGCAACAAAAAAGAACTGAAAGCTTATCTGCTGCGCCTCGAAGAAGCCGAGAAACGCGACCACCGCAAGCTGGGCCGGGAAATGAACCTGTTTCATTTTCAGGAAGAGGCCGCCGGCATGCCTTTCTGGCACCCCAATGGCTGGACCATCTATCAGGAGGTCGAGGCCTATATGCGGCGCAAGCAGAAGGCCTACGGCTATCAGGAGATCAAGACCCCGCAGCTCGTTGATCGTAAATTGTGGGAAGCGTCCGGTCACTGGGAAAAATTCCGCGAACATATGTACACCACAGAAGCCGACGAACGGGCGCTGGCCTTTAAACCGATGAACTGCCCCTGCCATGTGCAGGTGTTCAATCAGGGCATCGTCAGTTACCGCGACCTGCCGCTGCGGCTCGCTGAATTTGGCTCCTGCCATCGCTATGAGCCGTCCGGCGCCCTGCACGGCCTGATGCGGGTGCGCGCTTTTGTTCAGGATGATGCACATATCTTCTGCGCCAAAGACCAGATCACTTCCGAGACCGTTACTTTTTGTCAAATGCTGAAAGAGGTATACGAAGATTTCGGCTTTACCGACCTGAAGGTCAAATTCTCTGACCGCCCGGACGTACGGGCCGGATCGGACGAGACCTGGGATGAAGCGGAAAAAGCATTAAAAGACGCCGTCAATACCGCTGGTCTTGACTATACCATGAACCCCGGCGAAGGCGCCTTTTACGGGCCGAAACTGGAATTTGTCCTGGTGGACGCCATTGGTCGTGACTGGCAATGTGGCACCATGCAGGTGGATTTTGTCCTGCCGGAACGCCTGAACGCCAACTTTATCGGCTCCGACAATGAAAAACATCGCCCCGTGATGTTGCACCGGGCGATCCTGGGATCTTTTGAGCGTTTTATCGGTATTCTGATCGAAGAACATGCCGGACGTTTCCCGGTCTGGCTCGCCCCGACCCAGGTTGTCGTCACCGGCATTACATCGGATCAGGACGCCGCCGTGGAAAAAGTATATACTCAGCTGAAAGCCGCCGGGCTTCGGGCTGAAATGGACATCCGCAACGAAAAAATCAATTACAAGATTCGCGAACATTCCCACGCCAAGGTGCCGGCCATTTTTGTCATCGGCGCCCGGGAAGCAGAAGAGAGCACCGTCACCGTCCGTCGATTGGGATCAAAAAACCAGGAAACGGTTGATTTGGCGGATGCAATCCATAAATTGAAGCAGGAATCCTATGCACCGGACCTGAGATCCTAGAGAGGGTCATTATTGACCGTTGCAATTTTTTCACTTTTCAGTAATAACGTACACTTATTATAACTACACCAACTGAAACAGCAAAGCGGAGATATGCCGAAATATGGTTTACCGCAGGAGGAAACTTAGATAGCTAAACGTCCAATGCAAGGCCCCCCATCAAAAAAAGGGCCACGGGTCAATGAAGACATCACCACCGATGAGATCAGACTGATCGACGCAGAAGGTGAGAATCACGGCACCGTCAATGTTGAAAAAGCGTTAGCCATGGCGAAAGCCGCAGGTCTCGACCTTGTGGAAATATCGCCCAACGCCGAACCGCCGGTTTGTAAAATTCTTGATTACGGTCGTTTTCGTTACGCGGCCCAGAAGAAAGCCAGCCTCGCCAAAAAGAAACAGCGCACCGTCGATGTCAAGGAAATCAAACTCCGTCCGGGGATTGAAAAACATGACTATGATGTGAAAATGCGTGCGGTCACAAAATTCCTTACCGCCGGTGACAAGGTCAAAGTGACCCTGCGTTTCCGCGGCCGGGAAATGGCCCATCAGGAACTCGGGCTTGATGTGTTGAAACGGGTTCAGGAAGACTTCAAGGAAGTCGCCAAGATCGAACAGGCGCCTAAAATGGAAGGCCGCCAGGTGATCATGGTCATGTCGCCTAAATAAAACATGTGCGTCCGGGACATCCGGACGGCAGCTTTAAGACAGGAGGCAGGGGTTTTCCCTGCCTTTTTTTGTTGGCATAAGATAATCCATTCCCGTGAGAGGATGACGCAGGAGAAGGGTTCAACACCTCAATCTGCGAGTCGGCGGCAAAATATCTTCGAATAATTTTAAACAAGCCCCTAACCTCAGTCCAGGGGCCTGTGGTTGAAAAATTCGCGTTTTCCGGTATACTGACATTTAATTGTGCGCCCAAAGGCAAGCACATCTTGAGCCGCTGAAGGATCGCAGCTGAATCGTCCAACGGCCCAGAGAAAGAACCCGCCGGAAGCAAAAGGCTCGGCGGGTTTTTTATATTCAAAACACGGGTGACGACCCCGATTATTGCAGTTTGACCACGTTATAGCCTTTATCCCGCAACATTTTAACGATGCCATCCTTGCCCACCAGATGCGCGGCGCCGACCACGATGAAACTGGTTTTACCATTACCGAGATAGCCTTCGATTCCCGGCATCCAGTTCTTGTTGCGTTGAACCAGCAACGCCTGATACATGGCCTCGTATTTTTCCATGTCCTCAACCATCGCTTCCGCGATTTTATCGTTATCTCCCGATGCCCAGGCGCTTAGATACAGGTCGATATAGCTCTTGAAATCGTCCAGCTTGTCCAGGGTGTCCGTCAACATGGCAGTTTGCACCGGCAAGGGATGATGGATCAGGGCTGACATCTGTTCGGTCGGGGTTTCCAGTCCGGTAACCGCGATCTGACGCGACCGGGCCCGGGCTTCCAGAATTTTGTCCACCCCTGAATTGGGGTCCATGCCGCTCGACATGATCGACAAGACCGACAGATTGATCGCCATAAACCACGGTTTCATCTTCTGGGCCGTGGCCTCATCCAGTCCCATCATCGCTTTGCTGAATCCCAGCATCTTCTGATAATGGGCATCGTCCAGATGGTTTTTCAGGGTATCCGCATCGGTGAAGGAACTGTTCCGCATCACGATGGCCTGTACCGCCGCCATGCCGGCCTGATCCAGCACGGTTTCCATTACCATCTCGTCGGCCGCCTCGAAAGAGGTGCGCACCGGGCCATGATACCAGTCATAATTCTTCGGCAGTAAATGAAAAGACCCCATCAAATAGGTTTTTGCGTCTCCCTTTTCCACGACCCACAAGGCAGGCGTGGCTTTGACGGATGTTGTTTCGTTCGCGCCGACCGGCGCGGACAGCAGCAAAAGTCCTGTCAGAATAGCGCCACTGGTTTTCAAAAAAAGGCGGCGGCTTAAGGCGCCTATCACATGCAAGATCATAAATAATCCTTGTCAGGTTAAGAGTGAATGGACATCTGGAACGTCGCAGACTACAGGTCAGGACGCGGGTCTATTGCCCTTCGGCCCCCGGTCTCCTAGACTTTTATTCATCTGATTATCAAGGTTAAGTTTTAAATCTGTTAAGAACAAGGCAAAGTTTTAGGCAAGGTTATGGAAACGGCAACGACACCCCCCTCGCCCCCAGACCGCATTATCACCCTCGACATTCTGCGGGGCGCGGTGTTGCTGGGCATATTAATCGTCAATATGGCGGGCTTTGCCCTTCCTTTTGATGCCCTGAACAACCCTTTGATCGGCGGGGTATATTCGCCCGTTGATCATCACGCCTGGTATCTGACCGACCTTTTGGTCAGCAACAGCATGCGGGGGATTTTCTCCATGCTGTTCGGGGCCAGCCTCATCCTTCTGACCGAAAAACTGGAACAGAATGCCGGCATCAAAGCAGCGAAAACCTACTTTTTCCGGCGCAATTTGTGGCTCTTGATCTTTGGTTTGTTTCATGGTTATATCATGCTCATGCCGGGAGACGTTTTGTATTTCTACGCGGTCACCGGCTTCCTGCTTTATTACATGCGGAATCTGAAGCCCCGCACCCTGATCATTCTGGCGCTGTGCATCTTCGCG
>TARA_R110002073_G_scaffold336560_1_pt1 | contig 19398 bp, 13 predicted proteins | sample TARA_R110002073 | Tara Oceans TARA_R110002073 (sample SAMEA4397174) | marine metagenome | biome: Polar Biome; feature: [DCM] deep chlorophyll maximum layer (ENVO:01000326); material: water (ENVO:00002006), including particulate matter (ENVO:01000060) such as... | depth 40 m
TCCGCACTTATTCCATCCGGATCGCTGCTACCAGCCCGACTGCACCCCTTGAGTTCTATGTCTTGATCGCCAGCAGCAACTCCCTTCACCCATTCAGAGCGTGCCAGCGTCGGCGCGAACTCTCTGGTTCCGGTAGAAATCCGTTCGTACTGCGTTAGAAAACCATACCGTCGTCCACCGACAAAGATCTCAACGGATCGCTGGGGAATATTCAGCTTGGCAACACCGTTCTCGTCGGTCGCCTGCATGCCTGGACTGATTGGAATCCGGTCAACGTTGGACACCCAACCGACCCCTACGCCTGAAACACCAGCACCTCCATCCGCATTGAGTACACGAACCGTGACAGTGCGAGTTGAAGGAGTGTTGGACGACCTTTCAGTCGTCGGAGCGTTCGCTTCTGCAAGATCGTTGGGCGGTCTTGCGATGGAGGTTTCAAACGTCGGTTCGAAGTACGGATAGACAATCCCCGCTCTCGGCGAGTCTCGCTCAATCATCCTGTCTTCCTCAAGGTTGGGCGTAGTGGCAACACGAATCACCGATCCCGGCACGCCGATTGGAACCAGGCTAATTATCCTCTGCGGTGGCAAACCACCGACCGAGAACCTGCCTCGCTCGTCAGTTCGAAGAACGCACCGAATCTCACTACTCAAAAGGGATAGTTCAAATCTTGCCTGCTCGTAAGGATTGACGATTTCCACGTGTGCAAACTCCATCTGCTCGATCGGTTTCCCTTCTGAATCTCGAATCGTTCCCTGGATCTGGTATTCGCGAGTCATTGGCATCGTCACGTGTTGAATCTGCGCACTCACCCCCGTGAACTTTCTCGACTCAACGGCTTGACCAGGTGCAAAAACGCAAATCTCCCAGGTGAGCGGATTCCCGGACTCGAACCATGGAGTTGGCTGATCATCAAACGCAAATTGTCCAAGTTCATCAGTCCAACCCACCGCGAAAACGTCCTGTACTCGACCATCAACTCCGCGGCGCATGTGAGAAAGGTTGCTAGGCAAACGAAGGACGACAAAAGCACCCGCTATCGGTTCACTCTGTTCGTCGATCACATTTCCCCGGACGGTCATGTGAGTCCCACGCAGCTCTGCCTGTCTCGCTTCGATGCTTTCAATGAAGTCTGTATCAACAAAACGCCAATTGGGCGTTTCATGAATTCGGCGAATCTTGTCTTCAAGCATTCGCGAGGTAGCGTCCTTCTTCGGCGGTGCATTCGCTGGGGTCTCGTCGTCATCCTGGTCCGCCTCGGATGTGGCTTGTGTTTGGTCGTTGGAGTTCAACTCTTGGGTGGGTGCAGAGTCGGTGAGTCCGCAGATCATCAGAACCATTGCGGCAAGCATCGCTAGTGCGGAGCGAACACGACTCGCCTTGGCGGGAATTGCAATCTCGTCAATGCGCGAACGCAGGTTGGACCGCTTCGCAGCCATGTGAGCGATCCCATGAAGGCGTGATGGGCGTTGGGCAAGCTGAATCAGCAATTCTCCATACGAGCGACGCATGTTCTCGCCAACGGCAGCAATGGTGGATGCATCCACCGCGAGTTCGATTTGGTGACGAAGATTGCGACGAATGACATACGCCAACGGATTGAACCAATGAATGACGGTCAGCAGCCGACCAAGCAACGAACAAAGTCCATCCCAACGTCGAATGTGTTCGATCTCATGGACCATGACGGAGCGCAATTCATCAACATTGAGTTCACGGATCAAACTCGACGGCAGCAAAATTCGCGGGCGAAACAGACCGCAGACAGCGGGGCCGATGTCGTCGTTCACGACAACGCACTGAATCTTCCGGCGTAGTCGCAAGGCCCGCCGCCGTGATTCACAGATCTCAACGAGTTTTGGATCGGTCGCTGCACAACCATTGGCCATGATCCGCGATATCAAAACGTGAGAACGCATCCAGAGAACCATTGCGACGACGCATCCGACGATCCAGACACCGATGAGTACAGTCGTGAGAGACCACTCCAATTCGGGGATTTCGCTGTCCATTGCTGAAGTGGTCGACGGAACCGAAGACGTATCCGCGGTGAGTGCATTCGATGCATCGATCGTCATCGCGGTGGAGACATCTGGCAAAGGTTGTTCCAGTGCAAAGCTTGACTCAGGTTGCTCGTTTGCGGCGACATCCATTCTCGAAGTCGCGTTTGCGTGATCGACTGCAACGGGTGGAACGTTCGACACTTCAAACAAATTGAACAAACTGAATGTGCTGACTGGAACAAGCAGCATCAGCAACCGGTACGCGGGCACGAGCCACAGAACGGACCGCCAATTGGGCGTGATCCATCGACGCAAGCCTGTCGTGACCGCGAGCACGATCACGGTGAGCACACACGCTTGCCAGGTCGCTCGCCACAACAGCTCAGCCAAAACTTCGGACTCAGCGGTAAGTGACACCATGGTCGTCTCCTGAAATGAGTTCACTTGGACTTTTTGACTGGACGAGACCGCTTGGAAACCTTCTTAGCTTCCCGTGCTGCCAATCGCTCACGCAGATCCTTTGCATCTTCTTCTGACAGCGATTCATGTTCGACGAAATGCATCAGCAAAGACTGCAAGTTGCCATCGAAGAAGCGAGCGGCGAACGATTGAGCGGCCGACCTGACGCATGACTCTCGAGAGACGGCCGCGCTGTAAAGATGCCGCGAACCTTCGACTCGCACGGAGACCGCGCCTTTCTCGACGAGTCTCGCAAGAAGCGTCCGCAACGTTCGGTGGCTGCGATGCCCGGCAACAACACGCGAAAGAACGTCACCGGCGGTTTGGTCGTCCGCTTGCCAGATACTCTCCATCAGCTCCCACTCCGCATCCGTGATATGAATCTCGCTCGGTTCAGACACGTCCGTCTCCTGTGTGACTAATCGTGTAGTAACGACGGGCCCATTATTACCACGCAAGTAGTAACGACGCAAGCAAAATCTTTCGTCGAATTTTGAGGCAACAGGAGGTGGCACTCGTTTCGATGGCGGAATCGACTTGTCGGACTCTGCTAGCCGGATGGCAGCGGTTGGCTTTAGACTGACCCCGCTTTTGATGCCGCGGCACCTCTCAATTAGAGGCAGACTGTGTTGCCGCCCGTTCCGTTTTTGCTTGTGATGATTCGATGGACATTGACCAACTGAAGTACTTTCAAAGCGTTGCGGAAACAAAAAGCTTCACCGAATCAGCCACGCGAATGAATCTCTCGCAACCAGCCTTAAGTCGCTCAATCCAGCGACTCGAAGAAGAATTCGGGCAACCATTCTTTGAACGCAAACCTCGCTCAGTCGAACTGACCGACGCGGGGTTGCTGTTTCAACGCAGTGCCACGCAGATCCTTCGAATCCTGGAAGACACGCGAGCGGAAATCACGGACGACGGGGAAACCGGCAAGATCCGCATCGGGGCGATCCCAACAATCGCACCCTACTTTTTGCCCAACCTGCTAAAGCAATTCTCGAACGCCTTTCCTCGATCGCAACTGATCGTTCACGAAAACACCACCGACGAACTTCTCAAGCGAATCAAACAGGGAGAGATTGACCTCGCGATCCTTGCCGAGCCGATCTCAGAGAAGTACGTCGAAGTCAAACCGCTGATGGAAGAAGAACTGTGCTTGCTTCTTCCGCCCGATCATCCGCTCTGCGACAAAGAACGGATTAGCATGAAAGACGTGGAAGAAGAACCGTTCGTGATGCTGGACGAAGCCCATTGCTTGTCCGAGAACATTCATTCGTTTTGCCGGCAGCGTTCGTTTTTGCCCGTCGCGGTCGAACGAGCCAACCAATTGGCCACGGTTCAAGAGTTGGTTTCGCTATCGCACGGAATCTCGATGATCCCCGACATGGCCCGACGCTTGGATCGCAGCAAACGACGAGTCTACAAGTCGTTCGTCAGCCCTCGCCCCACCCGACGCATCGTGTGCGTGACCAACCCATATCGTTTCCAAAGTCGTCTGTTCGCGGAATTTCGCGATCGACTTTGCGAATACTCCAAGAACTTCTGACGCGTAATCCTACGCGTCTTCCGCGGTTTGCTTGTGTTCGACCAAGCGGCGGTTGTAAGCCGCGATCGTTTCCTTGCGACGCAGCATCCCAAGCAACTTGCCCGGCTCGTTGATATCAATCACCGGCAACTCTTCCAGGTTCAATGAAGTGAACCGCTTCAGCGCCGTGTTCAGGTCGTCGTCCGGAGTGACGCTGACCAAGTCGGTTGTCATGACGTCGTTGGCAACGGCCAGTCGCCAAATGGAGTCGTTGTACAAGTAGGTCCGCACGTCATCATCGCTGAAGATGCCGACGATTCGCTTCTGCTTGTCCACCACGGGAAAATAATGCTGCTGGTTGTCCGCCAAACAATGAACGATCTCGTCCAAGGTTGTGGCTTCCGGGATCAGCAAGACCTTTCGATCCGGGTCAAACACATCGCCCACCTTCAATCCTTCGAGAACGTCGACGATGAAATCACCACGATGAGCCTTCGAATCCATTCGCGTGGGAACTTGCCAGTGATACAAACGCCATCGGCTGCACATGACAAAGCTCAACGTCGTCACCAACATTGTCGGCACCAGCAACCCAAAGTCACCCGTCAAAGCACGGACCATGATGATCGTTGAAATCGGGGCTCGCGCAACACCGGCAAAAAAGCCCGCCGTACCCACCACCGCGTACGCTTCTGGCTGAGTCACAACGCTCGGGAACATCGTTTGAAAACCAAGACCGATCGCGGCGCCCAAGCATCCTCCGATCACCATCGACGGACCAAACACACCACCGGAACCACCCGAACCAATCGTCAACGCGGTGGTCACGATTTTTGCAAACACAATGATCAGCAACATCGGAATACCGAGCTCCGCCGCATTCGTCAGTGCCATCTGCAGCGTTCCGTATCCGGTTCCCAAGACACCCAGCGCGTGCATGTTGTTACCGACCATGCGGAACAATCCGATGCCAACTAAACCGGCCAGCCCAGCTCCGATGGCCGGCTTGATGTGCGGCCACAGTGGCAAATCCAAGAACCGCCGTCGCGTGCCAGAAAACAATTTGACGTAGATCACGCCAACGATCGTCACCGCGATTGCCAAGACCGCGTAAGGCAACAACTCCAATGGCGAAGTCAGCGTGTGATGCAGATCGTCACCAAACAACGGCAGATACCGATACTCGATCGGCAACGCTTGAGTGAACAAGCTGTAGGCAACAATCGACGCGGTCGCCGACGGCACGATCACATCGGCTTCCATGTCCGAATCGCTGTACAGAATCTCCGCGGCGAAAACAGCACCCGCCAACGGGGCACGAAAAATTGCACCGACGCCGGCTCCCATTCCCGCGGCCATCAGAATCCGCCGGTCACGCGGTGACAGCTTCAACCGGTCGGCCAACACCGATCCCAAGCCAGCACCGATTTGCGAAATCGGTCCCTCTCGACCGCCCGAACCACCGGTGCCTAGCGTGATTGCCGACGCGATGGTTTTGACCAACGGGATCCGAGCCCGCATTTTCCCGCGACGATTGTGGAACGCATCGATGACCGCATCCGCCCCCGAACCTTCCGCTTCCGGAGCGAACCAGTACACGATCGTTCCGGATACCAGTCCCCCCAGGGTCATCACCAGCACCAACATCCACGGTGAGAACACCGAGTCGGGCGGCATCATCACAGCTTCTTCGCCGGCAGCTTCCATCGGGGCGTACCCGGTGAACTGAGCCATGGCGAAACGCACAACGACTCGGCCCAAGCGATCAAAGACGATCGCACCGATACCGACCAACACACCCACCATGGACGCCAGCACGATCCACTTTCCAGACGATTGCCCGAAGACTTCTAGAAACTCGCGGATCTTTTTCACAAGGCAGTCGGGGTGGTTGTCTCACGGGGGAAAGGACACAAAGTGCGAGCTAGGTGCGTTCCCGTCAAAGACAATTCAAGGCTCACCCCAAGCGGCGTTCATTAAACGGCCCCAAGCCAAAATTTTCCAGTGACGCTTTGTGAAACTTATGAAATGAGTCCTCGCCGACATCGCTCGCGGTCACCGTGCAACGTCCCCAGCAGCAAACACATTCGCCAAAGATCAGATCTCCGCCACCCGCCCGAAATCCAACAACGGCCAATGCCCGATATCCAACAACGGCGAACGCCTGCGACTATCGATACTGCTCGTGGCAAGCCGCACAGCTTTGCGACACATCACCGACCGACGCACGCACCCCGTCCCAATCTTGGCGTTCAATTGCACTGACCACCCCGCTGCTGCTTTTCGTCATCGCTCGGCTCAGTTCGGCGTAGTCCGGGTCGTCGTAGTCATCCATTCCTTCTTGCACCAACACTTCGCCCAACATGGCCAGCAACTCCGCTTCGCGTTTGACCGCGTCCAGGTTGTCTTGCGTGGTGGTGGCGTCCCGAGTGTGGTCGCCCAAGGTATCGAGCAACTGTTCCGCGTATTCCATCAACGGCGAACGGTCCGCGATCATATGCCACTCGTTCAGTTTCTCTGATTTCTGCGTTGCCGTGATGCCGGCTCCGCTGACCAGATCTTGCAAATCCGCTTTGCGAAGTTTCGCTTCGTTGTAGACCTGAGTCGATCCCGCCGCGCTGTTGCGAGCGGTTCGGGCCATCACGTCGCGGGCCGTGTGAGCATCCGACTTCCAACGCACATCCTCTTTGTGATCCGAAACGACAGCAAACAACGTCGCCAGCACGGTCAAATTCAATCGAGCGTCTTGATAGCCGCCGCCGTTGAACGCCCCCGGAGTCGTGATGACCGAATCGTATCGCAGCTTGATTCGCTTGATCTCGTCTTCCAACGAAAGAGGCGAAACGATGCTGCCCCACTTCGCCCCGCCACCCGAACTCTCTTCGGCGGCGGCTTCCGCTTGTGCCATCACCTTTTCAGCACCCGCGTCTCGAAGATTGGCTAGCGACGGTCGTTCGCCTCGAAACGCGGCAGCCGGATCAGCAAAGAAAACTCGCGAAACTTCGTCGGCGTCAAACTTTGGCGGACGAGCCCGCTGTTCCTGAGCGACGGCATCGGATCCCAAACATGCCAAAATTCCAAAAGCGACCAGGATGGTTGGCAAACGATGAAAGCAGCGCGATCGCATGGGGGCTCGATGAAAAGAGAATTTCGAAAAGAGAATTTCGATGAACGGAATTTTTGCCGCTGGTTTCAGCCAGACTGTTTCGCGGCCAAGTGATCGGCAACCGCGGCAAGCAACGGATCGATCGTTTGCGACTGAATCTGATGCGGAGGCGACCAGGGCCACCATCGCGACATCTCGTGCTCGGTCAGTTCAATTTTAACGACTTGCGGTAAGAACGCCAAAAAATACCGGACGTGCTTTTGAAACGTTTTGTCTGGTTGCTTGCGATAGGTGACCGGGTAGTGCAGATCAAACTGAAAATCCGGATCAAATTCGCACTCTTCGGCGTCGATCCCGGTCTCTTCAACCAATTCACGTTTGGCCGCCGTCAGAAAATCCTCGCCTTCATCGCAATGTCCCTTCGGCAGGTCCCATCGGTCGGGATGCCGCATCAACAGAAAACGCGGCGACGATTCGCGAGTCAACAACAACACACCGGCCGCACACACCGTTGGCGGTGCCGGTTCTTTCTTCCCACTTGCCATCTTGCTCCAATGCAAAACCGGTTCGGGTCGCGGAAGCAGCTCCACGGCATCCAAACCTCGCCTTATCCATTCGTTCAATCAGTCCGATCGCCAAACCAGTCCGAAAAGCGTTCAACCCCGAACAACGTTCAACGGCTCCGGTCAACGATCAACGATCATCCTGACGTTCATCCCATCACTGCCACGCAACCATCACGCAACGAATCATGAAAATCTACACTCGCACGGGCGACTCCGGGACCACAGGTTTGTTTGGTGGACCACGGGTGGCGAAGGACGACACTCGCATCGAAGCGTACGGAACGGTGGATGAGCTGAACGCGACGCTTGGCCAAGTTCGCTCGGCTCTGAAAGAACCCGCGGGCCAAACTTCAAAAGCAAACGAGGGATTGCACGAACTGGACGCCCGAATCGCCCAAGTTCAACACGAACTCTTTTCGATCGGCGCCGAACTCGCATCGCCGCATCCGGACCAATTCGATCTACGCGTCATCGGCCAACCTCACATTCAACGGATCGAAGATTGGATCGACGACGCTGAGCAGCAGTTGCCGCCACTAAAGCAATTCATTCTTCCGGGAGGCTCGGTTTTGGCGTCCCATGTGCACCTTTCGCGAGCGGTTTGCCGACGTGCGGAACGGCGGGTCATTTCGCTGGCCGACGCCGTTCAAACGGAAACTCCGATCAGCGACTCCGTGATTATCTACCTGAATCGATTGAGTGACTGGTTGTTCGTTGTGTCCCGATTGGTGAACCAAATTCTGAATGTTCCGGATCAAATCTGGGAAAAACCCTGAGATTGCTCGTCTTCTCCTTGCCCGTCTGGTTCAATGACGTGGCGAGTGTACAATGATCTGAAATTCTCTGTTCGCATGTTTGTCGGAGCCGCTCCTGTGAAAAAAGTCGAAGCCATTGTTCGTCACTTCAAACTCGAAGACGTCAAGAATGCGTTGACCGAGCAGGGGATTCACGGAATGACCGTCAGCGAAGTTCGCGGGTTCGGTCGCCAAAAAGGCCACACCGAAATCTACCGCGGTACCGAATACGCCATCGATTTCGTCCCCAAGGTCAAAATCGAAGTCGTTTGCACCAGTGACAACCTGCAAACGGTGATCGACACGATTCTGCAAACTGCCCAAACCGGACAAATTGGCGACGGTAAGATCTTCGTCACCAACCTCGAAGATTCGGTTCGCATCCGCACCGGTGAGCGTGGCGAAGAAGCGCTATAAGCTTCCCTGATGGCGTCCTCTGGTTCACTTCCTTCGTTGGCACGGCAATGTCGTGACCGACTGAATGATGGACGCGGTCGTATCGAGTCTCGATTTCGAGCCGGTTTGCCCAGTGTTCAGACGGCAACCGCGCTGACAGATCTCTATGACGATGTCATCGAGAAAATTTGGCAGGATTCGCTCGAGCGTGCCTCCTCGAGTGTCAAAGCTTCGCAACTTTCTCAACTGAGCTTGGTTGCCCACGGCGGCTATGGCCGTCGTGATCTTTCGCCATACAGCGACGCCGATTTGATGTTGCTGACCACTCGGCGAAGTGCAGCCGCTGCGGCTCAAGTCGCCAGCACATTTGTTCGCGACATCACCGATGCCGGCATTGATTGCGGCTTCTCCGTTCGGACACCCCGCGAATGTTGCACGCTGGCGTGGGCTGACGCCAAAATTTACACGTCGCTGACTGAGTCGCGTTTGTGCTTCGGCAACGAACAAACCTATGACCGCTACTTCGATCGCTTTCGCGCCGGTGCCCGTCGCCGTCGAAATTATCTGAATCATCAATCGCTGATGGCTCGCCGAGAAGAACGGCAAAAGTGGGGCGAGACCAACTACCTGTTGCGTCCCAACGTCAAACGCTCTCGCGGTGGCCTGCGAGACATCCAACTGGTTCGTTGGCTCGGGTTTGCAACCCACGGTTCAACTAGTTTGGAACAACTGAACAAATTAAACGCCTTGTCGGACGAAGACTACGGAACGTTGCGACGAGCCCACGCGTTCATGCTGCGACTTCGTCATGAACTGCACTTCCGCACCAAACGAGCCCAAGACGTTTTGGATCGGCCAACCCAATTAGACATCGCCGAAGACTGGGGATACCAAGGTCGCTCGGGTGTGCTGCCGGTCGAAGATTTCATGCAGGACTACTTCGAACACACTCGCGGTGTTCGCTACGTCGCCGCCTACTTCCACGACGACACCCGCATCCGTTCGCGTGCCGCCGGCGCAGTGGAATCGGTCATGTCGCGACGGATCGACGAAGACATTCGCATGGGACCGACTCACATCTGGGTCAAATCCCATACACTCGAACGGTTCGCACAAAGCCTGCCGGACGTTCTTCGATTGATTCAATTGGCGAACCATCATTCGCGCCGGATCGCTCACCCGACTTGGCAAGCGATTCGCAAATCGATGCAGGACCGTGAAGCGACTCCGCCGGATCAACCCGCCGTCGATGCGTTCATGGAATTGTTGAAAGATCCCGGACGACTCGCTTCGCTGCTTCGTCGATTGCACGAACTTCGCATCCTCGACCAACTGATCCCCGCGATGGGGCGTTGTCGCGGTTTGCTGCAATTCAACGCGTATCACAAATACACCGTCGACGCTCACTGCATCCGAGCGGTCGAAGCGGCAACGGATTTCATCGACGCTGAAAATTCCATGGGCCGTCGTTACCGGCGTCTCAAAGACAAAGCCCTGCTGCACCTCGCGTTGCTGATTCACGATCTTGGCAAAGGCTACGAGGAAGATCACAGCGAAGTGGGCCGCCGAATCGCGGGCGACGTCGCCGATCTCTTCCACCTCAGTGCGGATGACAAAGACACGCTGCAGTGGCTAATTCACAAGCACTTGCTTGTAAACGAAGTCGCATTTCGTCATGACTTGAACGACCCCGAGGTGGTCCACAAATTTGCCGCAGAAGTCGGCTCGATTTCCCGGTTGGAATTGCTGCTCATCCACACGGTCGCTGACCTGCAAGCCGTCGGCCCTGATGTGCTGAACGATTGGAAGATGGGGCTCATCGAAGACTTGTATCTTCGCGCCCGTCGCTACTTCGAAACTGGAAACCTGCCCGGCGAAAACGAAGCCGACTTGGATTCCAAGATCGAACAAGTCAAAGAATCGCTCGCCGAGAAAACGCTCGATCCGTCTTTGATCGAATTTGCCAAAGACATGCCTTTGTCATTGCTGCGTCAACACTCGACTGACGACTTGATTCACGAGATGCATCAAGTCGGCGAATGGTTGACCGACAACCCAGGATGCTACTGCGCCGGTGCGGTCGACCCGGCCGCCTCCGCCGTCCGATACACGATCGTGCTTCGTCAGGGCGAACGTCGGGTCGGCGTGTTCGCTCGCATCACCGCGGCGTTCAGCGCATGTGGCCTTTCGATTATGCGAGCCAACGTCGAAACGGTCGGCGAAGACCTGCTGTGGGATCAATTCTGGGTCAACGATCCGGAACTGAAACAACGCCAACCCGAATCGCGGATCGAAGAGGTTTGTCGCGTTGTGACCAAAGCTCTCGACGATCCCGATTCAGTCATGCCGACCCCACGACGAGTCTGGCAGACACAGGGTTCAAAGGAACCTTCCAGCGTGCTGTTGTTGCCGACAAAGGTGCTCTTTGACAACGACACCTTTGACCATCAAACCATTCTCTCGATGTTCACCTACGACCGCCCAAGTCTGTTGTCAGACATCTCCGGGACGTTGTCGCAGCTTGACGTTGTGATTCAATTCGCAAAGATCGACACGCACCTCGATCAGATTGCCGACGTGTTCTACGTCACCAACTTGGACGGCAGTCCCATCACGGATTCAGACCGACAAGAAACCATCCGAAGCGCCCTGGTCGACGCCGTCCGCAAACCAGTCCCCTAAACCTGTTAATCCGTAGCACGGTGGTCCCCCACCGTGAATGTGCGCTCGGCTTGCTGGGGGCCCAGCAAGCTACAGATTCCTCCTCGCCTAGGAGGTCGAGCGACGCCGTTCAGGCGTACGTGAGGGAGGGGGCCGAGCATGGGAAGCGGCGCGGATTGCCCTCCTCCGGAAATCTCACTGAACGCTCGTTTTCAGACCCCTCCCGCTGCTCGGGCGGGGTTCTCAAGTCGTTACTGGCAGGGCACTTAAAAACTGCACAACCTCATAGCTCGGAGGGATCACAGTCATCCAACCTGTAGCTCGTCGTCCAACTGTAGCTCGGTGGTCCCCCACCGAGACCCAACTTGCAACGCAATGCTCCCCCACCGAGATCCAACCAACCTCCCCTCAAACCTCAAGCACCCCGCGCAGCTCATCCAAGTGCCCCGGAAGAGCCTCCAACACATCAGCGTCTTCGTATTCCAACACCACGTAGCCCTGATAACCCGAGTCACGAAGAATTTTCGCGATGCGTCCGTAGTCCGCCGGAGTCTTCTCGCCCGAAGGCGACTTCGTCACCGGTTTGACTTGCACGTTGACCGCATAAGGAGCACAGGCTTCCAAGTCGCCATATGGATCGTCTGACTCAAAATTGCCCGTGTCGAGATTGATGCCAACCCATTGCGAATCGACCCGATCCATGATTTCCAGCATCTGTTTCGCCGTCAGACGCCCGTGGTTCTCCACGCCCAGAAAGACACCCTTCTTCGCCGCGTGTTCCGCACATCGATTCACCGCCGCAACGGCTTCATCCATCCGTGTGGGTGACTTGGCAAGCTGAGCTGCTGTACCGGCGAAGAAACGAATGTGCGGTGCTCCCAAAGTCGCCGCCAAATCGATCCAACGGATCGCATCGCGAACCTCTTGCTCATAGCGTTCACCTAAACCGACCGTGAAGTTGTTTCCGATCGCGGTTCCGCTGATAACAACGCCGCGAGTGAAGGCTTGCCTACGAAGTTCGAGCAATGACGCTTCCGTGGGAAAACCATCCGGCCCCGGCGTCATAAAGTAACCGGTCAACTCGGCCGCTTCGACGCCCATCGAAACGCAGTAGTCCAAGAAATCAGTTTGAGTCAAACCGCCGGACACGTCTCGGTCGGTGAACGAAACGTCGTCCGGAATCGGCCGAAACTTTTGTTCCTTGCCCTTCATATAGCGAAAGTAAGGGCGGAGAGAATAACCCGCGATTCCGATTCGAAATCGCGGCGGACCTGAACGCTCAATCGGCCCGCGAGCCTGCGCGATGGACGATGCAGAATGTCCGGCGATGGTCGCCAGCGTCGCCGCGGCGGTGGTTTTCAAAAACGCACGCCGCTGTGTGACGGCCCCTAAGCTTTGCGTTCGGCGATCAAGACTCGGAACAGAGACAGCGGGTTGGACTTTTGGCATCGCATGACCTGGATTGGCAATTCGTTGAGCAATTCATCGACATTCAAATCCGTCCGCCATCCCAAGTGACGGGTCAAGCTGCCCGCCGAATCAACAACGCGAGCGATCAGTGGGTTGGGGCTTCGGAAATGATTGATGACCAAGATTTTACCACCCGGGCGACACACACGCACAAGTTCTCGCATCATTCGTTCGGGATGCGAAACAACGCTGATCGTGTGAAACGATGTCACCAAATCAAAGCTCGCGTCCTCAAACGTCAACTCCTCGGCGTTCATCGGCTGGACGGAAACATGCTCCCATCCGCGTTGCTCGATCAACTCCTCCGCTTCCGCCAACATGGACTCAGACAAATCCACCCCGGTGACATCCGCGTGCTTCGGGTAAGCGTCCAACGACAGCCCGGTGCCGACCCCAACCTCCAAGACCTTCGTGCCCGCCGCGATGTTCAGCGAATTTAGATTGTGCTGAATCCGGCGACGAGCCACCGCCGGCCAAAGAGCCTGATAGGCCGGAACGAGATTGTCGTAAAGCTTACTTTCGTGCGGCTTGGGTTTCGCCCCACGCGATTTCTTGGTGGTTCCGCTGCTCATCTTCCCATTTCGATCGCGAACACCCTCCCGAGCGGTCGTGCCCGCCTGGGGTCCCGTCTCCGACGCTTGATTCGAATGTGACTCGGAATCCAACTCTAACATTTCAACCTCGTCCTCAGCGAATCGACCGCGATCCTCAGACTTCCTGCTGAAATCACGAGTTGCAATCGAAAATGAACTTGAATCACCACAGCAGTTTCGCAGATTTCAAACCGCTGTCATGCCCGAACCTTCCCTTGGAGCCCAAAACCTGACGAATTTTGCGCCACAATTACATGAGTTCTTCTTCTAGCAAATGACAGTACGCGTCGTAACGCCGCGCGTCGATTCGTGCGTCGGCCACTGCGTTCTTCACCGCACAATCATCTTCGGCGAGGTGCAAGCAGTCCGGATAGCGACAGCCGCTCACGTAGGGCCTCAGATCGGGCATCAGGCCAGCCACCTCGCTCGCACTGATGTCCCACAACTGAAATTGCCGAATTCCCGGTGTGTCAAAGACCGCCCCACCATCGGCCAACGGAATCAATTGAGACGCCGTGGTGGTGTGTTTCCCCTTGTCGTTGTCACTGCTGACCGCACCGATCGCCAATCCCAAACCCGGCTGAACGGCGTTCAACAGACTGCTTTTGCCAACGCCGCTCTGACCAGCCAAAGCGGTTTGCCGGTTTTTCAACAAAGCCCGCAGGTAGTCGACGTTCTGGCCTGTCTCCGCCGACGTTGGCAAAACGCGATAGCCGAGCGACGAATAGACACCGATCAAAGGCTGCAGATCAACCAAATCGATCAAGTCGACTTTGTTAATGATCACGATCGGTTCGATCTGGCACTGGTGAGCCGTCAGGATCATTCGGTCAATCAACGCCGGCTTGATGCCCGGTTGCTCCGCACTGGCGATGATCAACATCGCGTCAATGTTCGAAACCAACACATGCTGACGACCACGGCTTGTCCGGCTGATCATTCCCGTCCGCGGTTCAACCCGCTCGATCATCCCGTCGGCTTCCGACTTAAGCGAAACGCCATCGCGAGACTCCGACCGAAACCAAACCCGATCCCCCGCAACGATCACATTGCGTTGACTGGTGCTCAGCGATTTCAAAACCTGACGAACCGCACACGCATACAAAACGCCGTTGTCGCCCAGCACCTTGCTTTGCAACCCGTGAACACTCAGCACGCGGCCTTGCAACAAGTTGTCTTCATCGACCGACAACTGCACATGCATTCCCGCGGCTGACTCCGGCGTCGAATCCGCACCTTGAATCGTGCGTTTTCGGGTCAGCTCGCCTTTGCCGCTCAGCCGTTCGGATTGAACGGCGTCGTCTTGAGAATCACCTTCGCGAAAATCACGAGTCAAATCACCACGCCGCACTCGGCCCTGGTGCTTCTTACGAAAATTTGCTCGGAGGTTTCCGCTTCGCTTCTTTGCCAAGGGTCAGTCTTCGCGTCGTGCGGAAGCGTTCGAAGACCGCTCGGCGGCTCCTTCGGGGGCCATGATCTGCTCGACCTTGCCCTCTTCGTCGCCCAAGCGTTTGTGAATCGAAGGACCAATCAGTTCCGTCAATTCAGCCTCGTTCAGCTCTTCACGATCCAGCAACTCACGCGTGATCGTCTCCAACTGACCGCGATGTTCTCGCAACAGTTGCTCAGCCTTCTGATCCGCTTCCATCAAGATTCGTGCCACCTCTTCATCAATCAATTCTTGCGTGTGTTCGCTGAACTGACGTTGTTGATGAATCTCGCGACCCAAGAACGGATCTTCGTCGCTCGTCTTGTAACTGACCGGACCAATCTTTGGACTCATGCCCCAGTGCGTGACCATTCGCCGCGCGATACTGGTCGCTCGTTCCAAATCGTTTTCCGCACCCACACAAGTCTCCGTGTAGATGATCTTCTCCGCCGCGCGGCCACCGAGCAACACGATCAACTGATGCTCAAGCTCTCGCTTGCTCATGCTCAATCGGTCCTCATTCGGCACGTACTGAGTCACACCCAGCGCTCGACCGCGTGGAATGATCGTGACCTTGTGGACTATGTGCGAACCTTCCAAGTGCCAAGCCGTCAACGTGTGCCCGGCTTCGTGATAAGCGGTCTTTTCCTTCTCGCTTTCCAGCAAAACCTCTTCACGCTTCGCACCCATCAAAATCTTGTCGCGAGCGTAATCGAAGTCACTCATCTCGACGATTTTCTTGTCGCCACGTGCCGCCCAAAGAGCCGCCTCGTTGACCATGTTGCGAATGTCAGCACCCGTCAGTCCAACAGTGCCAGCTGCCAAGCGATGCAAATCAACATCATCACCCAGCGGCACGTCGCGAACGTGAACCTTGAAGATCTCTTCGCGGCCCTTCATCGTCGGACGACCAACCGTCACGTGACGGTCAAAACGTCCCGGACGAAGCAGTGCAGGATCCAGCACGTCGGGCCGGTTCGTCGCCGCGATCACGATGACCGCTTGAGCCCCACCGAAACCGTCCATCTCGCCGAGAATCTGATTCAACGTTTGTTCACGTTCATCGTGTCCGCCGCCCAAACCAGCCCCACGCTGACGACCGACCGCATCGATTTCGTCAATGAAGATGATCGATGGTGACTGCTCTTTTGCCGTCTTGAATAAATCACGCACACGGCTGGCACCAACGCCAACAAACATCTGGATGAATTCACTACCGTTGACGCTGAAGAAAGGCACGTCCGCCTCACCCGCAACGGCGCGAGCCAGCAACGTTTTCCCCGTTCCCGGAGGACCATTCAGCAACACGCCTTTGGGAACTTGGCCGCCAAGCTTCTGAAACTTCTCCGGCGTCTTCAAGAAATCAACAATCTCCTGCAGGTCAGCTTTGACGCCTTCCAAACCAGCAACATCGTTGAACGTGATGACTTTGTCGGTCGCTTCAAATCGTTTCGCCGGACTCTTGCTGAACCCCGACAAAAAGCCGCCGCCCATCATGTCGTTTCGCGTGCGGCGAATCATCATGAAGATGAAGAAGAAAATCGCCAGCGGCAAACCAACCAGGATCAACAAATTCAAGATCGCAGCGGTGTTGTCCGGCGGCGAGAATTTCCAATCCTTGATGTTCCGCTTCTCGAGGTCTTCGGACAATTGCACGGCGTAATCCGCTCCCGCGGGACGCGTGAACCGAAAACGCTTCAGCAATTCCTTCGGTTTCTCGTCGCCGTCCGCCGATTCACTGGCCGGCATCTGCGGACGAGTCTTGAACGTTCCCGAAACCTCGATGTCGCCGATTTCCACCGACTCGATGTTGTTCTTTTCAAGCTGACTTCGGAAAAAGCTCGCCGAAATCAAAGAGGATGGCTCGGGCTGATTGAAAAACAGCATCGCGGCCAGCACGGTGATCACCAAAGCGATGATCATCGGATTGCCACCACGGCGTCCCGTCGAGAGCTCTTCCTTGTTGGATTTGTCCGAAGAGTTCGATTCGGAATCCTTTTTCATACCGTTTTATCCTCAATAGTCACTGTTCGTTGGCACTGGCGATGGCGAGTTGCGTCTCGCCAGTGCAAGGAGTGTACCGCGATGGCGGATCGTTGCCTAACCGGATGACTCGAGTCGGCCGCTCTGCCAGTCGCATTCCGTCCAACACCGGCCAATTCTCGCAAAAACCAGCGAATGCCGCTGTTCCAAACCAATTCGCGAAACTGAAGTCTAGCCCTCAAACCGCCTGGGTCGCCTAACCAACCGATTTTTGCCGGGCGATTCCGACCGCCTGCGACAGTTATTCCAAAAGTTGTCATTGAACCGGCCTGGGACGCCGCGCCACATTGGCAGCCACGACCGGCTGCTATGTCACATTCGCCGACCGTCAACCACCCCAAACGGTGCAAACAGAACGTTCTGATACACAACCTGTTTCCAGACACTTCAGTCGCAATCGTTCAAGCTCGCTGAGCGTTCGGTTACCTACGCCCACTCAAATCAGTTCGTTCGACGATCCGACCGACAACGGCCGAATGCCGCTGCCCCAATGACGCTCGCCAGATCGATCAACGAGTCAACTTGTAGAGATGGCTTTTCGTCCGCAGCAACAACCCACCGGAAAACGGTACCGGGCTGGCAACGGTGAATTGCTCGTCATCGTCGACTTGGTTGGTGTGGATCAATTTCGGCTCCGAGTCACCACCGATGTTCTCCAACACCGAAGTCGTTCCCGACTCATCAGTAACGTAGAGACGATCACCGATGACCAACGGCGAACTGCTGTAACTCGATCGCGTCCGTTCCAAAGAAGTGTCCCAAAGCGTTTCACCGGTCTCTGCCGACAGAGCCGACAACTTCCCTTTGGACTGCTTGCCATCCGAGATCAAATACACGATGCCATCGCGAGCGGCAGGCGTCGGCACATCCGACCCAACATCGTCACGCATCCACAAAATGGCATCATCGGCTGCGTTCTTGTCACTTCCCGCCTCAATCAGCTTGGCCATGTCCACCCCAGTCAATGTCGCGCCCCGAGAGTAAGGACAAACGATGACGTTGCCCGTGATCACCGGCGACGCAATCGAACGAAAGAACTTCTCTTGCCCCGGATTAAAACCACCGAGCGTTCCCAACCGCTTGCCGGTTTTGGCATCGGTCAACGTCAAGTGATCAGCCCCCAACACGGCGACGACTTTCTTGCCATCGACTTCTGTCGCGAGAGGCGTCGAATAACTTTGTGCCGCTTCTTCGGGCGCCGGAACCATCCGGTCGTCTTTCCAAACCACTTCGCCCGATTCAATGTCAATGGCGACGATGTAACTGGGACCGGTTTGCATCACCGCAACGACCACCAAATTATCAACGATCATCGGGGAAGATCCCAAATCCCACCAAAGCGTGTCCTCACCAAACTGTTCTTGCAAATTGGTGTGCCAGAGTGGTTTTCCATCAAGATCACAACACGCCAAATCACCGCTTCGGAAATAAGCCACCACGTTCTTGCCATTCGTCACAGCGGACGGGTTGCTTCCGCTGCCTTTGCGGTGCTTGTTGCCACGATCATCGCCCAGCGGCGTCTGAAAGGCGATCTCCATCGAATCGATGTCCACGCCCAACAAGTGATTCTGACCATCAATCCCGCTGGTCAAGAACGCGCGGTTGCCCACGATCACGGGAGTACTCGCACCGCTGCCTGGAATCTTGCACCGAGTCGCTTTTTCCTCTGACCACTCCACCGGATAGTCGCCTTCGGGTGCAACGCCCTGTTGCGATCCACCTCGCCACTGCGGCCAAATCACGTCAGCGTTCTTTGAATCGACGGAAACCGATTCCGCCGCTCCAACCGTTGCGGTCGAGCCAACCGGAATTCCCAAACAAACAACCACGGCGCTCAAACGGGCCAACGAAAGCGATGCCAGAAAATGGGGCAGGGACATCAAACGGTCTCCACAAAAATGGACGGAAGGGGCGGGGCGGGAAACGTCATTGTGAAGCACCCAGCGTGCAAATGAAACCACGCAAGCCCGCTGTTCAAAGCAAATCATTCGCGCGGCCGAGGATTTTTCACCGAAGTACGTTCGCACCGGTTCCAACGACGCAAACGGACCAAACAGCGACCGGCTCATCACGGCACCCTCAAAAGCAGTTCGCTCACCTCCGATGCTTCCCCAGCCACCACACCACGAGCTCCCCTGTGGCTTAGGCTTCCAGCCTGAGAAAAAAAACGCCCCCGCAACCTGTGGCTTAGCGAGCTGTTGATTTGATGAGCCTTGCCGCGTTAGCGACGGTTAATCAGACGCCAACCGGGGCTGGCGCCGAATGGCACTTACTTTAGATCCGAGTCTTTCAGCTTTGACGGTGGCTTCTTTCGCTTTTCGAATTGCGCGTCTTTGGGCCGTTTGCGGTACGC
>TARA_R110002073_G_scaffold29145_4_pt1 | contig 19388 bp, 8 predicted proteins | sample TARA_R110002073 | Tara Oceans TARA_R110002073 (sample SAMEA4397174) | marine metagenome | biome: Polar Biome; feature: [DCM] deep chlorophyll maximum layer (ENVO:01000326); material: water (ENVO:00002006), including particulate matter (ENVO:01000060) such as... | depth 40 m
GATTGGGGGCTATCAGTTCTGGCACCAACCGAGCGTCGCGACCTGTTTGAAATCCTTGATGACCGCCAAGGGCGTGGCTCGACCATCGTGACCAGCCAGGTGCCTGTCGATCAATGGTTTGAGGTGATCGGAGATCCCACCCTCGCAAATGCCACCGTTGACCGACTGGTCCACAATGCACACTGGCTCACCCTCACCGGCGACAGCATGCGCAGAAAAATGAGCACGATAAAAACGCTTGACCAGGGCGTCGCTCCCTAATTCAATGACACCTGTTGGCCAGCCTGACCGAGGGCGTGAAATGGCTGCCCGCGATGCCGTGAAATGAGTGCCCAACTTCCACGAGATGCGCAGTTAAACGTCTCTGGAATCATTTGACGATAATCAGAGCTTAACTGAGCGTACGCCTTTCCAAGATGAGGGATACAGCTCATAGTTACTTCCCACCCGCCGATGAAATTCTGCCTTAGAGAAAGCGAAAACGCCCTACGGTTGGGAGGGTAGCAGAGTAGCAGAGTACTTGACTCGACCTTGCCGGAAAACGGCAATGGCAGACTGTTCCACTATTAAGTTTCGCTATATTTTTCTTGCTGCGGGAATATGCCGGCGCTGTCATTCCTCTTTTTCATTTTTATCACGAAGGACAGAAAGCAATCTTTGTCTTCGCAACGCGGCCTTCTTGCGAACCCTCTTTTCAGATTCGGTTGCTCGGGAAGCACTAAACAACTTCGCATAGGATTGACTAATGTGGTTCTGCAAATTTTCCGCAGAGATTTTCTCGAAAGAGCCCATTCTATAGACATCGCTTGCTTTGGCGAGCATAACCTCTTTGTAATACGAGCTACTCGCGGCGCGATCAGAAAAAAGCTGAGGAACCTTTGACCATCCTTTTAGCTTCAAGTCCATGTACAAGACACTCCTAAAAAAATCGACAATCCTTGGTTCTTTAGCCTCATCGAAATCTCTGTGTTTAAGCTGCATCTCTAATTTTTCTGAACCCAAGAAAATAAACATCAATTTTGCAAGCTCTTTAGGCATATTAACTGCAATTTGACGAGCGACCTGATTGTCCGAAAACTCTTTGGGATAAAGGACCACATAGCGGAGACCATTTACCACAAGCTTACGGTGCTTCACAAGGCTCGGTATCTGTATGAAAGATGCAAAGAAAACGTGTGCCCAGCTACGCAAAACTAAAGCTAAATGCCGTCGCTTTTCGGCGTCTGGAATTAACTCACTATTTTTTACCAAATTGCTATACATGAATAGAGATAGGATGAATTTTTCAGAATTATCCTTAGGGCTTGGCCGAAATACTTCCTGCCTCCCCTCAGAATCTCTCGGTATCTCTGCCTCTAACAACTCATCACGCTCAGCTTCAGTCATAGGAGGCTCATTTAGCTGAGACGCGATATCATCAGCATATTTGATGCTTTCCTCCAAGTTCATCGGGATAATCAACTTATCTTCGTTCTCAGTGAACTCTGCAAACTTTTCGCCGAACAAGTCATCCGAATGGCGAAGATGCCGTTCGGATACGGTATTCAATAGCTCTATATCGGCTCTCTCGAGACCGGAGTAGTACTCAAGTTCATTCAGGTAGCTAAGGTACCTACTCTCATCGATGACCCATTCCGCAAACTCTGGGTGAGTGGAAATATGCTTTGCTGTAAAGTACTCGAGAAACGCTCTAAACCTAAAAGAGATCTTCGCGTCAGAAGTTCGTACGGCCAGAATGCGAGCGTTTATCAAGTTCGTTATTATATCTTGGCTATTGAACGCAAAACCAAATCTTTTGAGATACACACGAGTAAATTCAGCCAATTCATCCTCGGTTAAGACGTAAGCGTTCTCCTTACACATATGTTCGCATAAGTAGCCGAGGTAGTGGATCTGGTTTTTGAAGTCGAACTTCCGTCGCTGGGCTTCAGCAAGCGAACGTTTCTGAAGCAACTGCTCCAGAAACCGCTCAATAAGTGTTGGTCGATTGATTGGCGAGAACGTGGGGTCACTCGACATAATATCGAGTAGAAGCGTGCTATTGATAGGGGTTTGAGGGACGTTTATCGCCTTCAGTTCGGATATGACGCGATCAAGGAGCTGTTCTTCAGCTATATTTGGCTCATCCCATTTCTTAACTAAAGCTCTAAGATTCTTTCGGCTAAGCTGACCCAAGAATAAGTGTGTAAAATGAACGGGCATACTTATGTCTGCTCTTACATAAGTAGCCTCGCGCTGTCTCGGCGCAGAAAAAACAAACCTATTTGAGTTATAGTCTGATACGAAATCTCGCAGCACCCTCATCTTTGTAGCGTTTGCAATATCAAGGTCATCTACGCATATCGTCATGAGCCCCTCATTCAGAACTGTCGTGAGGGATACGCCCGCCGGAAGGTCTGGTAGCGCGTTTCGTATCGCCCTCTCAACTCTTTTTGTACCTGGTGAGAAATCTTGAAAGTTCAGAAATACTGGAATGAATGCTTTTGCTACGCCGACATGCCCCTCGTGATCTTGACAGATACTCTTGCATATTTGCTGGAGTAGTGTCGATTTACCATATTCCGGAAGTGCTGAGATGATTAGGTTTTCCCCAGAGGTGACCACGTCGCTATAGGAAGTCGGTATCTCAACAAATTCCGTAGAACCTACATCAGACTTATCTTCAGTGATTTCGACTTTTGTAAGTGGTGGGGGAACAAAAAGCTCTGAGATCGGCTTTTCCACCATACCGTGATCAAAAGATTCTTCGATATGCTTATAATTGACATCTCTGCACCAATCTTTCAGCTCTTCTTTTTTTCCTTCACCGATTTCAGAGTGAAAGTATTCTTGAGCATCTTGCGACGAGAATAGGTGTCCGCCGGTATCACTTATATCCTCCGCAGCTCCGAAGGCCTTTCGTCGCTGAAAATAAGTGCGCCAAACTGCATGCAAATGCCGCTCTGGCGACTTCACTTTCAGCAAAGAATACCCCATGTAGCGATCATCAATCCACGAGTATAGCGCTCCAGATTGATTACGGAATGTCGATCCGTTGTAAGTTGTGGTTATTTCCGGCCTCGGGTCATGGACGTGGCCGAAGAGGTGCATATCCACACGGTCATCGAGTGTATCTAATAAGCATTTTTCTGCGGTCTCTGTAAGCCATGAGGTAGGGTGATGCTGAGCACATATCACAAATCGATCAGCGGGAATATGGCTTTCAGCTTCAACGAGAGGAGCCTCAGGAAGTAGTAATTTTCTTAAATCACTTTTTCTGTCGATTCCGCCAAAGCCAGACCAAGCTGTGTTGATTGAAATGACTGACAGGTTTAGCGATTCCAGATCATACAGCTGTACGATTTCATTACCAAAAACGAACCCTTCTGGCTCGAAAAAGCTAACAAAATCAAAATACCGACGTTGCCGCGTCCGGGCCATTTTCTGGACACTACCTGCAAAGTATTCTTCGTTGAGGGTATCTCGTTCGTTTTTTAGATTCACAAATTTTTTGGAGGCTTCTTCGGTCTCTGAAATACCTGAACGTTGAAGGTCATGGTTACCAGGACAGAAGTATATTCTATTGTACCCGCAATTTGTTGCCTCGAGTAACTTTTCGATAAAATCATCGAAAAGGCGGTCGTAGATTTGCTCATCGTCTGCGTTATGGACTAAATCACCTGTGAAGAGGATTATTTCTGGATATCCATGCTCTTTACATTGCACTTTTAGATCTTCAAGAAACGCATCCAATACAAGCTTTTGATTGAAGAAGCGATCTATTTTCATATGCAGATCGGTTAAATGAAGGACCGTAATGTGCTTTTCTCGCATACTTCTCTCAATAAAGTAAAATTGATATAATTGACGGAGCAAAAATTTTGCGCGGGGTCGGCCAGCATAGAACATTCAACCTCAGGTCGGCACCAACTGCAAGCTCAGTAAGGAGCTGACGCCGGCACCCGAACTTCGACTCCCATTGGTTCTGAGAATTTGAGGGGCCTTTGAACGAGGTCCTTTCGCCCTACTACAGTTTAGCTCCGCGAAAAGTTCCTGCTAAGGCGAATCCATCCTTTCAAAAATGAGCAAGCGCTTGCCGAATAACCAATAGCGTGCGCATCCCGTAAAAGGCGATGATTCGCGCTCGTCGTAACTACTTGTTTTTATTCAGCTAAATGGCTTCCGATTTTCCGGACAGAGAAAAGCGCGCGCACTGATATCAAAAGCATGCGCACCGGCACCGGAGGCCGGCAAAGAAAAAGGCCCGCCGAAGCGGGCCTGATGTTATGTCGCTGACGCTGAGGGGTCAGGTGCGACCGAGGAGTTCCATCATTCGGGCATGATCGAACCCGTCGCGATATTCCCGCATGGCGAATGGGGAATATCCAGTTGGGGCTGAATAGATCTGCGCGTAGGCATGTTCGAAATGTTCTATTGTGCAAACCTGATCGCCATTCAGCTGACCATGGGACAGGGCATCAATCAGCATTTCGATAACCAGGCCCCATCGGTTGCAGCAGGCAAAGGCAAGCCGCTCTAAGAAGTCCTTAGTCCCGAGCGGATCGAAATCCAGCCCAGCCTTTTCGGCGTAGGTGAACGTCAGCTGTAGCATTTCGTCCAAATCGCGCTGCTGTCCCATGTCGATGCTCTCGAAGCGCACGGTCTTGAGGAGGAATGAAAGTTGCTCTTCCCGGGCGATGTGCTGAGCCAAGCTTGGGACGCCGGAGAGAATGAGCATCAGCGGCCAGCGAGATTCTTTCAGGAGGATCTTGAAACTGTCGAGTATCTGCTGGTTGGTTTGGTCGCCTTTCTCGACGAAAACGTGCTGGCACTCATCGAAGTGAATACCGACCACACCTTGCAGTTCGGCGTATTTGATTACCTTTTCCCATATCTCGGCTTGGGTTCTGCGTCCCCTAAGAGGGTAGCCGAGGAGGCCGAGGATCTTCACGCCCAGATCCTTCCAAGTAACTTTGCCCGACAGGATGCAGTGAAGGATCTTGGCCGGACGCCCGTCGGGCATGATAACGCTACCGTCGTTGAACTTCTCGCGAAGCCGCTGAATTTCTCGGGATTTGCCTTGGCGAGATTCCCCGATGACCAGGAGGCCGCGGGCCTCAAAGGGCTGGCCGGATTTCGCCTTCGCATAGTAGTCGGTGGTGCACCATGTCATTGCGTCGAACAGTTCCTTACCCCTCGGAAACGGAAAGTGAGCCGATTTAAGCGGGGCGGTGGCCTCGACCATGGATTGGTTGATGAAGTTCATCAATCGAGCCCTTTTAGGTTCTTTGGACGCCCCAATTTCGAATTGCTTGCAGAGTTCGTATTGCGCTCACGGGGGGGCGGCTTAGCCGTCCTTGGATCATCAGGGCCAAGACCACTGTTGGTTCGCTCCGAGCCAATGGCATTGGAAGCCGGCTCTTCGAAAGTATGAGCCTGATTGGAGGCACGCTCTGGTGCGCTTTCGCCGCCCAGTGCGAAGAGCCCCTCGGTGATGTCGAGTTGGGTGACATTTTCAGGCCGCGTTGTGCCGGGAAGACCCGGCGCAGACACGACACGCGCCCCAGCGAAGACCGCTCTTGCTTTCGCCCGGCACTCTTCGATCGTTGCGTAGCTCCGCGGCAGATTGTGCTCGACTTCAAGAGCGTTAGTCAGCTCGTAACGATCCTTGCGACATCGCATGACCTGATCTTGATGGAATTCTATGGCGGCCGGATCTTCCCGGCGCATTTCTGCCATCAGATTAAGCACCCCTGGAAGCGTCATATCAGCGAATGCCGTAGTCTGGAGTTGCAACTCGATGCTCGACTGGACGCCAGGAACAACGGCCGTGGCGAAGTTCAAATCGTCCGGGTCTACAAAAACCTGTATTTTTCCCTTGTATCCATCGCGCGCAGCCTGGAACTCATCGGCATTGAACCAGATACCTCCGAAGACGCGGACGCCTTCATCTGTAGGTGTGACCTTTTCCTTCCAGCCAAGGCTTAGGCGCCGCTGGTTCGGATCGCCAGGGGCAATTTGGCCCCGCGTGCGGTTGATGAACTCGTAGACTTCCCGTGGGCGCCGACCAAACATGTCCGCTCCGTAGTGCCGGGTAGACGGATATTCGTCGATGAAATACCGCGTGACGATGCCGTAAAGCTGCTCTTTGGTAATCACGCCATTCGCCAGGGCGTCGTATCCGGGCAGATCTCCTGGTCCGCTTCCTGTGTAACCGGGAAGCATTTGAAGCACTTGACCTTGCAACGTGCCGAAGAGGCGCTCGACATAGGATTTGTCCGTCGCTTCGAAGGTCCGCCCAATGGTGTTTGTGGTGCCAAGTTGCATCATGGCACCGATTGCCGTGGTATTCCTGAGACCGGGTCCATTGTCGTTTTTTACGTGCATGAGGCCGACGGCCGAGGCGGGTTCGCCGCTGCATCTGTAAAGCCTCTTTTCTAACGTCTTGTCGCGGGTCGCCATACGTAGCAGGGCCAGTGTAGATTCTGCACTGGGCGTCTCGGAGATTACCCATGCCAAGGGCATGCGACTTGCAACGTCAATCATGACCAGAATCCAAAACCTATCCTTGATGTATTGGTCCAACCCTTCAAGGGATGCCTTTTCATTCTCGGCCAAGGTTGCCCATACACCTGCCTCTTTGGCCGAGATCACCAGAGACAGTTTGCACTCATCAATCTCTACGAGCTCGCCGATCAGAAGCGCTCGATGGTCTGTGCTTCCACGGCCGCGCTTGTTGCGAGTGTGCTGGCGGCCTGTTTGCCCGATCAGCAGCTCGGTAGGTGTAAGAAACATCTGGATGTGGTTCTTTAGAGTCCCCAGAGACGGAATTCTAAGAGGCTCCAAATCGTTTCGAGCCCGATTTGCATTTTCATCTCTAAGGCGAGTTTCGAAATAGCTAAAGACGTTTGCAACTGAGGGTTTCCGGAGATCGATGCCCTTTCTTTCCCAAGCCTCCGTCATCAATACCCGCACTCTATGAGCGATTTTCTCCCGACGATCGCCCTTGAGGTGATGCCTTGGCATCAGAGCTGCGACGGGTGACTCGTTGGGCTCCAAGGCTTCAAATTGCCGAAAAAGTTCGTTTAAAGTCCGCCCCTTGTATAGAATGAACGCGTCGCTTCTGCCTCCTGCACGCGTGGAGGTGCGAATTTTTATGCGCAGTGCGATGCTGGCATGCTCAGCGATAAATTCTTGTGCCTCAGGTTTGTCCAATCCTCGTCCGGAAAGTTGTAACCGCGGGTCCCCTGCGTCATTTCGCAATTTCGACCGCCACTCAACCATGGCTCGGCATAGCGCCAACCTGATCTCGCCGATCTCGCGTTGGCGACTTGGAAGTGCTTGCCACGCCTTGTAACCACCTAAACGGGTTTCCAGACGGCTATCGGTGGTGGAGGGGGTAGTGTTGATCGCGCACCCTGGAAGGCGCAACATTTCGACGAAGGTGGAATATGGCACGATCGAGACTGCGCCGTTTTCGCTATCCATCACCTCGTAGCCGTGCTCGGTTTGGCCGACAAAAATCACTGGACGTCTCGCCAGTACAATTTCTGTTCTTGGTGGGAAATTGTAGCGAGGTATGCTGATCATGCGGGAACCTCGATCCGAGAATTTTCCCAAAGAACGTGATCGAGGTTTGCTCGCAGCACATCCTGTGCAATGAGGCGGTAGCATGCCGCAAATGCTCTTGGAGCCGCGACAGATGCATGTGGAAACAGGTCTTTCATATAGTAGAATGGCTGACCTGACTCCGCGACGCGGCGAAGCTCTTCGTCAGCTTCCACATCTGGATGCGTTACGAAATAATGCATCCGCATCATGTTATCTCGGCGCTGGCGCCCATAATCATTTGCGTTAACAACGATCATGTCGTCAGCAACGTGAGGGGGTGTTGAGGCGGCTATGGCCCTGATATCGCGCTGTGTTCGAGGCTTAATAAGACTCGCTTCATTCCTCACGAACACGAGCCTGCAATGGCCGTTTCTAAAGGTAATAAGGATATCGTGAGTGTAAGAGCGAGATTTCCCTTTTTCGTCACGGAACTGAACGGTGAGCGGTTGGAAGGTGACGTCGTAGACCGTCGGGCAAATGATTGCTTCAAACCCTACAATGGCTTCGGCAGCGCTTTCGGCGATCCCGATCCTATGCTTGTAGCCAGTAGCTGGAGTGCCATAGGGGAAGAACACCTTTTGCGAAGTATTACTTCTCGAGCTGGGGTTGCGAACGCCGTTGAAGGGCAGAATTCCGTGCAGATCGCCCAATTTCACTTCACTGGCCCGAGGGAGCTTTTTGGGGGAATGGTTCCAGGTGTCGTGATCAATATGCGCGTGCGGTCGATCGACGTAACGGCGGCGGCCACGGTGGTTCGCTTGTGTCTTGGCCAAAAGGCCTTGTTCGATATTCATAGTGTTTCCATTGGCAATGCGGCTCCGCCCGCCGAGCGATTGCTCGACGCTACCCGGCGGGTCGCGATAGTGGTTTTAGGATGATGGAGGCGCGCTGCGACCTACCCGCGGGGTGGGTCGCAATTGGAGTTCCGGAGAAATCTCCTTCGAAGGATGATGGAACTGTCGTCCCTTGACCGTTCCCCCTCCTTCCCGCCCAAGGCGGAAGGTGCCTCGACACATGACGTGCATGCACTCATCTTCTGGGCCTCCTTCCGGCTGTTTGGTGGGTCTGGGCAGGAACACCCTGCCGTCGGCGGGCAGGTATTTAGCCGTATTTGCAACAGAAGGCTTCTCAGGGATTCCCGCAAAACTGCATTTTTCTCCGCAACGCAGATTCAGGATGTTGCAAGATACTGATAAAAATTGATCTTTTAGATACTCACCAAGGCTAACTGCGGGTATCGGAACGGAAACACATCGTGCCGAATGAGATTATGTTACTTCTCTCTTTAAATGTTCTTCTTTCGTTCCGATCTGATTTCTGCGTCTTTCTCTGCCGATCTTTCGATTCGAAGTAGAACGAATCATTTCGCGACGCTTCAAACAGCGCCGTCCGTCCGATTATCCAAAAGAATTCCCTTGGGTGATTATAGCATATTTGCTATGCTTCGGCGCAAGGTTGAGGGAACTTCCAGTGGCGAAATCGAACACGACGTTTCGAGACAATCTTCACCGCGCGCAGCCAGCGCTCGCTGATCGTAAGAGGAAAAACTCCCGCAAGCGCGCGATTGCCATAAAGCTACGGGCTCTGCGCGATGCTCGAGGCATGACACAGGGCGAAGTGGCTGCGGCGGCCGGAATGACCCAATCAATGATCGCCCGCCTTGAGGCTCTCTCGGGGTCCGTCCCGAGTTTGGAGTCGATTGAACGCTATGTTGAAGCCTGCCGAAGTCACTTGGCGTTGCTGATCGTCGACGACGAGCCCATCAATCAAGATGGCTTCGCGAATGCGTTTGCGCAGGCGCGGGGTTGTGCCCCTTCCGATCTGGCCCTTTCCGTCGGCACTGATGCCAGCATTTCCAGCGTGAAGCGACGCGTGGAGATCGAGGTCGATGCGGATCTGCTCGCCGAAGCCGAAGGTCTGGAAGTGGATCTCTCCTATGCCCTCGAGGCCGCGCTTCGTGGTGAGGTGAAACATCAGAATACCGCGCGAGCCCTCGCGGAAGCGGCTGACCAGACTGACCAGGACCTTGCGACTGATGACCTGCTGCACCATCAGCAAAGCCGCAAACCGGCCTCAGGTATCAAGGGCAAGGAAAGTTGATCCGGAACTGGACTGGCCAGTATCTCGGTCATCATGCGGACCCTCGCCCCTGGCCGTCCATTGAAGGCGCGTTCGAAAAACACGGCTTTCATGAAGAATATCGCCCGCCGACTTAGGCATAGCAAATTCGACTGGCCATAAATTCCCGATCGCCGTCCTACTTTGGTGGTCAGATCATTGTCGAACGTATGTGACGTAGAAGCTTTTCAACATGCGGTGCTCTTGGAGGCGGTCACCAAGATTAAACCCATCGCGGCGCACCGGCGGCTGAAATATGTCGAGGCCCCGGTCGAGGACAATCTTCCAACCTGTGTCGGTCACGATGTCACGAGCGTGACCGTGGCCCGAGGTGTCAAACGCCCAAGTGAAGTCGACACCAGATCCAACACAGGCCTCGGTGATGCTCTCAAGAAGCTCCCGCTGCTGATGGATGTTCCCCTCGTCCGGACAAGTAACCAGATGAACTGCAACCTGATCCTCCGGAGCTTTCCGCCGGATAATCATTTCCACGAATTCCATCATGTTTCTGACCTGATAGCGGATTCGGATATATGGATCGGTCACGACAATTCGCGATGCGCCGTCCACGTAGGGTCCGAAGAGTTTATCGTAACTGACACCTTTACGGTTCTCGGTGAACTCGTGGTGGCCCCCTTCGGCCCGCGGAGCCTCCGAGCCACTCGGTGCGACAGGGACCTTCGGTTCGGTCTCCACTACCTGCGCGCCTCCGTCGGCCCCGGCGTCGGAATGTTGCTTCGGGTCTTGTGCGGGCTTCCGATGGTAGAACTGAGGGAACTCCTCCTCTTCCACGGTGCGTATGTGTCGCTTCTGCCCATCCCGTCCAGCATAGGAGAAATCGACCTCCGGATAGGTAGCATCGATCCGGAACAGTTGATCCTTGACGCGCTTGCGGCTTTCGAGGGCGAGCTTGAGCAGTTCCTCAACATCGTCCGCATTCTCACCACCTGCCGGGAATATCACCTTCAGTAGGCCTGACATTGTCTTGTAGACAGCATCGCGGTCGCGGGTGGAGATCTGCTCGCTGACGCTGAAATGCTGGTCGAGCCGGTTTGAGAAGTCCTCTTGCCGCAAGTGTCGCAGGATCTCTGCAAGATAATCAACGATGAAACCGTAGCCCTTGGTGAACATCTCCCCCCGGATAACGTCGACCTCCCAGCCTGGTAGGTAAGCGTGCAGGCGGTCGATGAAGGCGGAGTCGTGAAACTGTGGGGGCAATGCCTCGAACAGGTCGCTGTTCTTGAGCATGAATGGAACGTTGTGGTCCGTGTTCCCGACGAAGGCAAAGCTGGCCTCGGCGCCCATCGGGTTCACGCCGCGCGAAAAGGTCTTGTTCGCCATGTAGTTCTTCATGATATCGACGAGCGCTTTGTTGGCCGTCTTCTCGCGTCCAGCGAATTCATCGAAGGCCACAACGTCCCAATATCCGACCAAGCCAATTCGCCCGTTTGCGTTGTTTACGAAGAGCTTGGGTATCGTGACCTCGCCACCGGAAATCAGCTGCCCGTGTGGCGAAAACTCGGAGTAGATGTGCGACTTTCCGGTGCCCTTGGGGCCCAATTCGATGAGGTTGTAGTTGCGTTCCACGAAGGGGATCAGGCGCATCAGTTGCAGCAGTTTGCTTCTCCGGCCGAAGGCTTCCGGGTTGAAGCCAATGGACTGCATCAGCAGGTCGATCCATTCATCTTTGGTGAACTGGTCGCGAGCTTCCTTGTAGCCCTCATAGTCGACTTTCGCGATCTGGATCGGCTTGATGGTTTCCAGCATCCAGGGCGACGTGCGGGCATCTTCGGAAAACTCATACTGGACGTCGGCGATGCACCAGACTCCCGTGACAAGGAGTTTCGGATGGGCCTTTACCGTGCCGCTGTCGACGGCCACTTTCTTGATGCCCAGGTTGTCGAATGTGGCCTCGTAGCTATCTGTCTTGTCGTTCAGCGTCACGCTGATCTGATCGATAACCTTGTAGCGACCCTTCTCCTTGATCGTGGACTGGATCAAACCAGCCTCATTGCGATGAACGTAGTGTTTGCGAAGGATCTCCTTGACCGTCTCGATGCCGCTCTGGATCGAGGCTTCGTCGTCGGTCGCGCAATATTGGCCGAGCAGGTATTCGAGCACGTATGTCGGAACGATCGCATTGCCTTTAACGGCTTTTACCAGGTCCTTGCGGACGACATATCCGGCGAAGTGTTCGTTGATCTTGTCATCGAGAGAGCTCATGGCCGCTCCTTAAAAGTCGAAATCGGTTGATATCCCACGGCGCAGCTGGAAGCGATGGCTCGTGTAATCCTCGAAATGGCTGGTCTTGCCGACACGTTCGCGCAGCTTCAGGAAGACATCCTGATTGTTGAAGCGATCTGCTTCGCGCGAGAGCAGGAAGTTTATGGGAAGTTCGCGTTCCCGCGGGTTTTGCGACGTGAAATCGAACGTGAGCTGATGTTCGCCGGAAATCAGGGTGCCGTCCTGCGAGTAGATCCCAGCCAGCAGATCACGCTGTTGCTGCTTCTCGGATACTGGTTGGGCCTGGTAGAGCGCGACAGCAGTCTGGCCGGAAGAAATCAGGTTGCGGCTCGGAGCGATGATCTGGACCTCGACCTTACCCACATCAGCCTCACGCCGTTTGCCCACTCGCAAGACAGGGAGGATGACTTCCTGCAACGTGGCCCCGCCGTGGACGAAGCGACTGCCAGCCCCTTTGATACGCAGCCGGTTGATCGAGTTCGGGATAAGGACATCCAGATCCCCCGCCAGACCGAGCTGCCTTGCATTAAATTTCTTCATACCGATCGTTTCATTGAGACCGTGCCCGATCACGAACCGGCGGTTCTTGACAAGGATTTCTGCCCCGCTCGGGTCGGCGACCGAATACTCGGTCTCGTCCAATGCGCGATGTTGGTAGAGGAATCCATGATCCGCGGTGATCAGGATGTTCGAGAAGTTCGCAGTGGTCAGCTTGCGGACAAGCTTGGTCAGGTCCGCGATTGCCTCCTCAGCGGCTTCAGTCACGCGTTCTTCGGTTGCCAGCTTGTCCCCGACGACGTCGATCCGGTTGTGGTAGAGATACAGGACATCATGGTCGCGGAAGAGCGCCTTACCCTCATCCGCCTTCATTCCCATGAAGTCATCGGCCTTCATGGCTTTAACCCGGTCGCCTTCGCGCCCGTGCCCGAGAATATTCTCGCGGTTTGCCGTCCCTTGGGTCGGATTGGCAAACGACGACACCGCGCCATCGTGGGACAGCGTCAGGTCCTTGTTCGGCAAGAGCGCGGCCATCCCGAGTTGGGTGTAGCTGGGCAATGCCGACATCATCGGTTTGAGCTCGGCGTCGAACCGGTTCAACTTTCGGATCTCGCGAAGGCACTCTTCGGCAACCTCATAGCGCAAGGCGTCCGAGATGATCACCACGACCTTCTGATCGCGACGCCGGAACTCCGCAGCCTGGTCCCTGTAGAAATCCGACTGCTTCGCATAGCCCGGAACTGTCCAATCCGCCATCTTGGCGACCTGGTCCTGCCACGCATCATTCACCGCCAGAAGGAAGCTGGTCGTATAGCGGTTCTCGACGCTCTCGAAGAGTGTCCCCAGCAGCGAAGCCTGACCGCTCTTCTGCATATGGTAGATGAACTTGCGGTAGAGCTGGTCGATCCTGAACCAGCTCGTCACATACCTTTTCACGCCCTCCGCGGGCGAGGTCATGCCGAGCGTTGCCTCGGAGAGCGCCTGCTGGAACTCGGTGGCATATCCGATCGCCTCGTAGACATCGGCGTAGATCGGATACCAGTGGCTCTGGCGGCGTTCACGGACTGTCTTGAGGACCTCGGCGGCCGTGACGGTCTGGCTGGACATCTCTGTTACCAGGGTCCGGATGATCTGGCGGTCGATCTCTTCGAAATGGTCGATCGGGCGGAGAACCTTTATCTCACGGCTGGGCAGATCCTCGGGGATGCGCAGGATGTCCTGGTATTTCCGGCTCAGGGCTTCGAAGGCGTCGGCGCCCAGGCGGTTGTTCTTCCAGCGGCGGAAAACAAGCAGGGCTTCAGCGTTCAGCTTGCTATCCTCGCCCAGGGCACGGCAGTAGCAGGACTGGAACAGGGTGATGGCGAAATCCTCGAAATCCGGCTCATCCGAGACGTAGCCGTAAGCGTTCGCCACCTGCTTCCAGAAAAACCCGATCAGTCCGGCGCGGTCCAACAAGCGCACGGCGTCGTCGCGACTCTGCGCAAGCTCGCCCAGCAGAGCTTCGATTACGGTGTCCAGGGCGCCGTCCGCGCCGGCGCAGATAGCCAGCATCTTGCGCCGGACGGCCGAGACGGTGTCTGACGGCTGCTCCGCCTCCATTGCCTTCAGCTGCTCGAGCCGCTTGGCAGAGCGGTAGAACTCCACGTGGTCCCGCACGACGGCTTCATACCTTCCTGGCAGGCCCAGCTCGGCCAGCCAGATCGCCGCCTGATCCGCCTTGAACACGGCGGTTGCCAGTTGCAGGTCCAGAAGCCAGTTGTCCTTCATCTCCGGCTCAGGGCCATCCTTGAAGATCAGAAACTTCTGCTTGGGCTCCTGCCGCAGCACACGGTATTTCAGGCCGAACTCGTTGTTGGAAATTTCGACCTTTTCGACCCCCGGCAGATCCACAGTCTTATATTCGTCGCGCATGTCTTGCGCGGCGTCATACCAGAAGACGATCCGGTGTTCTTCAAACAACCGCAGCAGACTTATTTTAATCCTATCAGTCATTCGGGACCACTCTGTCGATTTATGTGAGCGCATGAGCCTGAGCCACTATGGCCAGGGCCCGGTCGATCTGCTCAGTGCTTCGCAGGTGGACAAGCACACCGCCTTGATGGCTTGCGTGCATTACAAAGCTGCGATCAGATGCGTCTTCGGCCAAATCGTCTTCTGCATCGACCTCATTGAAGTCGAGGTCCACGACAAGCAGGAGACCCCGTTTACGCGGAATAACTTCCAAGAAAAATTCCGGATCATGATAGCTTATCGACTTACGTTCTACGGCCTCAATTACGTCAGGAAATGCTGCATGCAACTGGGCACGGAGGGTTTCGAAGAGGTTTGCGGCATCTGAGCTCATTTGGACTTGGGAAATGTTGCGCCGGCGGGCCTTCGCCTTGAGCTCTTCGATCTCCATCGCTCTGATTACGGCCTCGTCGGCCTCAAGTGGCGGCCAGATTTTGAGGGCACGGCTTGCCAGTCGCTTACCACGAACTTTCATTTCCTCCTGAGTCCATCGAGACTCGTCCCGAATATCCTGATTAAGGCGAACTGAACTCTGTTCAAAGCCGCCTTTGATTGTCTTTTTCTCTTCAAAAGGCCGATCGCTATAGGTGGAGTTGTATCCGGTTAGTGTCAGGTTTCCCAAGCGATGCAGCCAGGTCTTCTGGATTTGCTGCCAGTTTGAACCCAGCATTTCACGCCAAGCCTCCGCCAGCTTCTCATTCTGCGGCATGACGTGTTCAATGGTGTATTTGCTCGTGTCGCTGACTTCTTTACTGCCTCGGTTCTCCAAGGCTTCGAGCAGATGGAAGCACACCCGCTTTTGATAGATGTCAGCTTCTTCGAGCGCAGACCTGAAATGATCGTCAGAAGGGAAGACATAAGACCCGGGCATCCGCGCCAGAGAAGCCTTGAGTGAGGCAAGGGGTCGGTTTTCGTCAATCCTTTGGGCCAATTTCGCAAACTCGAGACCGTAGCCTCGAGTTTGGGCACCGATAACGGCACGGCGCAATAGATAACTCTCGAGCAGATTTACAGCCTCGATGAGTTCCGCCTCGGTCAGAGAGCCCGATGTTTCGTGCGCCTCCAACAGCCTCATGATGAGAATGGCAGGAACATCCCCGAGACGCCGCAAACTCGCAAACGCGCGTGCGCGCTCATCGTTTCCGCCGCCGACTGCAAAGGCTGCATACTGCCTCCCGCGACGCAACAGTTCGATCAGAAGTTGCTCCAAGGCTTCCACGTCTTCGCCAATGCCGGCGAAGGTTCTTCGGAATGCGTCGTAAACTCGATCGGATCGCTCAAGCTTTGTGGAATGGGATCGGAGGGCAAGATAATCGCGGATGAAGTTGTCGAACACCCGCTCGCTGCCGCGAAACAGCTCTTCTATCCGGCTCCAGTAGGTTTCATAGAGGCGGGTCTGCTCCTTTTCGGGAAGCCGCATCAGTATGAAGTTTCGGATCAGGTCTGAGGGGCTTAGATCAACTCCCGTCGAGTTTAGGCTCTCGAAGATCAGTTGCGGATCGTCGATGCCGCGGTCGAGTGTCACGTCCACGAGCAAGAGACGGTTGAGCCCACGGTATACCCGTTCCGGGTCGGCATCCTCGAGCAATTCCCGGAAGAGGTCATAGTTGTCACGTATGCGAGCAGATGGATTGGCGGGTTCGACCTGCCTACTGATCAGAGCCTGCAAAGTCGCATCATCATGGCGGCGAAGCTTCAGCTTTATTTCGCGCTCGCCTTCTTCCTGAAGATTGCGGAGAAAATACGCGTCGATGCGTTTAACTGTCGGGCCGTCGTCGCTGCCCTGCCATCCTGTTTCCCGGATGTGGTCGCGCAATGCGGTCAGCAAGAGCGTAAGCGTCGTAACACGCTGCTGCCCATCGATTAGCAACCAACGCGTGAACCCGGCAGAACTGTCGCCAGTCTGAATGTAGACTACTGAGCCGATGAAATGACCGCGGTCCGGTCCTGCATCGGCGATGGCGAGCAAATCCGCCCACAGCTGACGGCAATTTTCCTCTGACCAGCTATAGTCTCGCTGGAAGACTGGGATAATAAACTGGGAAGCTCCGTTGATGATCTTCGGAAAAAATCTCTGAACAGCATTCATGAACAAGTCTCTTTTGAAAATTTCACTTTGAATAGAATTTTGCCACTTTGCGCCTCAAGGCAGCATCCATCGTCCGACATCAGCTCAGCCCCGTGATCTTCTTCAGGGCCGCGCCGAATTTCGGATAGTTCGCTTTCACCCCGTCATCGAGGTCGATCTCGATCTTTTGCTGCGCCAGCGGGAAGATCACCTCGCGCTCCCATTCGTTCAGCTCGTCGATCTGTTTGGCCACGACGCCCGCCTGTTTCAGCGCGTTGGTGCGCTGGCCCTGAGTTGCGGTCGGATCGTCGGACAGCTTCTCCAGCCGGGTGCGTTCGCCTTCCAGCTTGGTGATGAACTCGCGCAGGTAGTCGTTGAGCAAAACCGACACCGTGTCGCCGCGATACCGGTGCATGTAGACCAGCGCGTTGAATGTGCCCTTGGGGCTGGAAAACATCCAGTAGATCGGGCGTTTCTTGTAGCGCTTCACGTGGTCGGCGTAGAAATCCTTGGTGAAGTATTTGCGGATGTCCTTGCCGAGGCTGTCCTCGATGAACTTCAGGTTCTCGCGGAAATGCGTCTCGCCGAAGGTCACGCGCAGGAACCGGCGGAAGCGCTCGGTGATGTCGTCAGGGAACCAGTCGGCGTCGAGCACGGGGATGACGTTGTCTTCGTCCGGCATGAAGGACGGCTCTGGGATGCGGGCGAGGTAGTCGGCCAGTGTCTCGCGCTGATTGGCGAGGATCAGGCCCGGCGCGTCGAGGCTGTAGCGGCCGAACATGCAGCCCACGGCGTAGCTGAGGAACTCGGCCATGGTGTCGGCGCGCAGGCGGGTTTCGCGGTCGTTCTCGGAGCCCTTCACGCCATAGCGATAGGCGGGGTTGCAGGTGAGGGTGATCTCGTTGAGCGGCACCTCGGGGGTCAGCTCGTCTTGCAGACCATAGGCGTCGATGAAGATGCGGTTGTTCTCTTCCTCCAGCCGCTGCATCTCGTCCGTCATGGACTTCCAATGGGCGCGGAGGGTGGCGTAGCTATCCTCCAGTGTTTCGCCACGATGATCGGGCGAGAGCAGCGGAAGCGTGGTGAAATCCCAGGAAGTTTCGTATGCGTCCCAGTCGGATTTGGTGACTTGGACTGCTTTCTCTACGGTCTTGGCGACGGACGCACGTGCGTTTGCAACGAACGGGAGATTGGCGATATCGCCACTCGTCACGCTCATGGAAGGGTTGAGAATCTTCAAAGCAGTGTTGACCGCACTGGAACACATATGAGCGAGGAGCAATGGTATTTCCGCAGTTTCCTGCGGAAAGGCGGAGCGCCCAGTGTCGTCAAAGATGAAGCCCGGTTCTCGTATACGTGCGGCGAAGTTGCTGGAACTCAGCTTTGTCCAAGTAACACCCGGCCTAAAGAAGTAGTCCGTGTTTTGTGGGCGAGATCGCAGTTTCCCGTTCACGTCCTTGAAGTTGCGAATTTCGGCTCCGTCACTATGCCAGTTTACGACGACTTCATTGTTTCCGAACCATTTCCGGAAGTTTCCACCGCTGTTACATGGATACCACTTTTCGCTTCGGCTCAGGCTTTCTTCGTTAGATTCGCAATCGAAAGCGATAACGGAAAGAGGAACCTCATACCACTCTCGCTGGAACCTCGGATTATCGCCAGTTGCAAGACCAGCACGTGGAGCTGCCACTTCACGAAATGATGGCAGTGTCTCAAAAGCTCGGCGAAATTGATCTGACACCCAATAGGCAATTGGTTGGCCTGGAATGCGTCGGAAGTCCGCCGACGTTGCTGAATGCCGCCACGATGCGTTTGGGTTCTTGATTGCTTCAAGTGCCTTAATGGGCTGAAACGCCGCGCCGTAAAAATCCTGGAGGTCAACGAATGTTCCTGGAAGCCCCGCATCGGCCTTAGCTTCGATCGTGAAGGCGCAAATCGGCACATAAGCGGAGTCAAAAAAGGCGTGATACTCGGGTCGGACCAGAGAGCTTAATACAAAATCAGAGGTAAGCTTGTCGCGGAGAGCAGTGAAAGAACTAAGGAACATCCACGTAAATGGCGTCATTAGCCCTGCGAACCCACCGCGCGGAAGGCTGTCAAGAATGCGATCCATGAAGGCCGAAAAGAGATCAGAGTTCGAGTTGGGAAAGTGGCTCTTGAGCCATCCGCCCAAACCACCATTCATTCCTTTCCCGCCCATATACGGCGGGTTGGCCACTACCACGTGATACTTCGGCGTCAGCGCCTCGGCCATGCGCAGCACGGCGATGACGCGCTCCTGCACCTCCTTCAACAACAGATCGCCGCCAAAATCCCGCGCCTTGACCACCCGCAGCGTCTCGGCCGGGTCGCGCAGTTTTGGCTCGATCAGCGAGCCGAAGTTCTTGGCCTGTTCAAACTGGCCCAGCGTCTCGCGCAACTCATCGGTGAACAGATCCTTGCCCACCACGGCGGCCACATCCTGCATCTCGGCATCGGTGAAGCTCACGTCCTGCAACACGCAGATGTCGGGCTTTGCCTCCATCCGCAGGAATCGCCGCCGTCCCAGCTTGGCCGCCGCCTTCATCGCCAGAGCAAAGGCCGCCAGCGCGCCCGCGCGGTCGTCGATCTCCACCCCGGTCAGGTTGTGCGTCAGGATCAGCGCGGGGATTTCTGTCGCGTCATATCCCTCTTCCTCGTAGATGGCGTAGAGCAGGTCAAAGGCATAGGTCAGCATGTGCCCCGACCCGGCGGCAGGATCGCAGATGCGGATCTCTTCCGGCTTGGTGATCTTCAGGAAATCCGTCTCGGGCTCTTCGGGCGCGATGTAGTAGTCCATCTTGGCCGCCAGCCCGCTCTGCGGATTGTTCAGCAGCCAGAG
>TARA_R110002073_G_scaffold15425_6_pt1 | contig 19366 bp, 11 predicted proteins | sample TARA_R110002073 | Tara Oceans TARA_R110002073 (sample SAMEA4397174) | marine metagenome | biome: Polar Biome; feature: [DCM] deep chlorophyll maximum layer (ENVO:01000326); material: water (ENVO:00002006), including particulate matter (ENVO:01000060) such as... | depth 40 m
TGCTCCAACTGAGGCTGATCGCATTCAAACCCCATCTTCTTAGCCTGCGTGAGCGTCTGTTCTCCCGTCATCCCTTGCTCGGCGGCCATGTGCATCATGACCATCGCGCCTGCCCGCTTTCCGGATTGACAGTGGGCGAAGACCGGCTTGGGCAGTTCGCTGAATTTTTCGCGAAACCGATCGACTACCTCGGGTGACATATCCTGCATCGATACCGGAATGTGCAGATACTTTAATCCATTCGCTTCGACCTTCTGTTGCTCGGCGTCGGGCGACAATGGTTGATCATCCTCCCCCGCTGTTCGGAAATTGATCAATGAAGCAAATCCCTCTGCTGCGATTTTCTCAATTTCGTCTGCCGATGGCTGGGGACCTACGGTGATTTCGTCGCTTATTTTCATCCGCTGGGACATTGGGTTTCCTTTTACGTTTTAAGTGAAATTAGCTAGAGGAGAGTAACCCGTAGCAAATGCGATACCGGTAACAGCTTGGGTGCCCCTCAAGTCGATGGGATTCGGAACAGAAGTTGCAGGTTCATTTTCTCATTTGACAGGACTTATCAACGTCCCTCTGCGTGCGGCATGCAGGACAGGACGCTTCAATATTGACATCCACAATTCAGGGTAGCTGCGATGAAAAATCCGTTAGCAAAGCACGCCTGGTCACCCTATCTCGTTGGGGCCGGGATTGGCGTGCTCTGTTGGTTCGCTTTCTGGAGTGCCGACCATCCGCTGGGAATCACGACCGCGTTTGAACACACGGTGGCTCTCGGGATGGAGGCGGTGGCTCCGCAATTCGCTGAGTCGAATTCCTACTATCAAGACCACTCGCCAAAAATCGGCTGGGAATGGATGTTGGTGGTTGGCGTGCTGCTCGGAAGCCTGCTCAGTTCGTTCTCATCAGGAGATCGCGAACCGGTCGTGATCCCTGCGATGTGGCAGCGCCGGTTCGGCAACAGCGCCGCACTTCGGTTGAGTGTCGCATTCTTTGCCGCCGGCTTGATGATGTTCGGTGCTCGGTTAGCACAAGGTTGCACCAGTGGTCACGGAATCAGTGGAAGTCTGCAGCTTGCCGCCTCGAGCTGGATCTTCAGCATCACGTTTTTCACGGTTGCCATCCTTACTGCATTTCTACTTTACGGCCGGAGGACTAGCGAAGATGTTTGATCCAATCTGGAAACTTGCTCTTGGGCTGATCACCGGAGTCGTGTTCGGCATATTGCTTCAAAAGGGACGCGTCGCAAAATATCACGTCATCCTTGGTCAATTCCTGTTCCGTGACTGGACCGTGGTCAAGATCATGGGAACGGCGGTGGTGGTTGGGTCGATCGGGATCTACGCGTTGCTACCGACCGAAGCGGTGTCGCTGCACATCAAACCGCTTGCCTGGGCCGGCATCCTCGTTGGCGGTGCTTGTTTCGGCGCAGGCATGTCGCTGTTCGGATACTGCCCCGGAACCAGCGTCGCCGCCTGCGGTGAAGGACGCCGAGACGCGATGGTTGGCGTCGTGGGAATGTTGTTCGGAGCCGCACTGTTTGTCGGATTCTATCCCCAGCTCTCTGCGTTTGCCAAAGCCTGGGGCGAGGCGGGCAAGATCACGATCCCGCAGTGGACCGGCACCTCGCCGTGGCTCTGGATCGCAGGGCTGGTGGCAGTGGCGTTGGCCGCATTCTTCTTCGCTCGGATGAGACACAATCCGACGCCGAGGCCACGCCCCCAACCGACCGGCCGCGGTAAGCAAGTGCGTGCGTGATATTAAGCGGTAGCGATCGTCATCAGAACGTAGAGGACGTTCTGGTGAACGAAACGACTGCACGGGCGCATCGGCCTGTGCCGGGCAACTTTGTTTCAGAACCCCGTATGTTGGATCTTTCACCGAATCCACGCTTCGGGTCGTTCACGCCGTATTCCCTGCGGGGGAAACAATTGAGACAATGGCGTCGTCTGGCACACCTGCCTAATCCGCATGCCATCCACCCGTTGCATTCCCCCCTATCACCGCTCCGAGTCACTATGAGTCCGAAAGTTTACGGCATTGTTTTCGCTCTGCTGACCGGTCTGTTTTGGGGCATGTACGGCCCCGCACTACAAACGTCGCGTGTGTCAGGGCAGAGTCCCTTCAAACCCTTTATTTTGATCGGTGTCGCCTACCTATTGATTGGAATTCTCGGCGGAATAGTGGGCATCCTTGCGACCAAAGACAATTTTCATTTCGCCCCGGTGACCGTTCGTTGGGGATTTATCGCCGGATCACTCGGCGCTTTTGGAGCATTGACACTCACGTTGGCGTTGTTTAAAAGCCGGGCTCCAGATCTGGTCATGCCAATCGTGTTCGGCGGAGCGACGCTTGTATCGGTCGCGATCGGACTGTGGATGAAGCAAGAACTGCTTTCGGCCCATCCAATGCAGTACATTGGCACGTTGGCGGTCGTGATCGGAGTGGTGTTGGTGCAAGCCTACGCATCGCACGGCCCAGCAAAACCAGTCGACGCCTCGACCGTCAGTGTCGTCTCGCAACCGGCCAGTCCGCCCAGCGAACTCCCTTCCGAAGCGCCAACGGATCGGTGACGGTTGCGTTGTGGTCTCTGGTACCCCGGCGCTGACTGGGTCCCCACTGCCGTGCCGCTACTTTCCGTCGCGACCGTGGCGTTCTCGAGCGACCTCTTCGAGCGATTGCTGAATCGCAGGGCATGCACTCCGCACGGCGTCCAAGTCCACACGGCGAAGTTCATACAGGGCACAGGGCGTCACTGCGCGACAGGTGGCGGAGCGGGGTTCACGCAACAACAACGCTAATTCACCGAAAAACTGTCCCGCCACCAACGTGTTCAGCTGTTTCGACTCGCCGTTAACGTCTTTGACAACCCGTACCACGCCCCGGGCGATTAAGAACAGTGAATCACCGGCCTGGCCTTCGCAGATGATGTCTTGTCCCGAAGGCACCGTGTGCTCGCGCAGCTTGCTGGCCACGCGATCGAACTCCTCGGGCGGCGTCTGTTCAAAGAACGGAACTTTGCGCAGCAACTCATTAGGATCGACGTGCAATTGTGCATTGAGCGTTTTGGCGTCGAGTTGGCCGACATGTTGCCGCAGGTTCTCGATAATTTCGCCGGCGATCCCATCGGGGATGGTGCCAGCGATGTTTTCGCACTGGATGACCTCGCGTTGTGCTTGCGACACCAGTCGTTCCCCAAGTTGTTCCTGCATCAGTTGGACGAATTCGGGGAACTGTTCGGCCACCGCATCGATTCGCGATTTCGCCGACGCTTGCCATGCTTGGTAACGGCGGCGAACCTCTTCGACCACCGACCGATCCTCTTGTTTTGCAATCTTGTCCAAGTGAGCGAGCACTTGGTCGCATCCCTGATAACGTCCCCACGCGCGGGCATATTCGCCGCTGGTGCGAGCGACGCCAATCTGGCTAGCCCACCGGCGTGTCAGCGGGATACGCTGCATCATTTGGGTCACTTTCTGACGTATCGCCTGACGCTTGGGATCATAAATCGTCGCTTTGGGCAACTCGCCCTGATACCGCATCGATTCGCTGCACAACTCGAGTGAGAAGGCCAAGTCGCGATAAACTCGCTCGGCCAAATGGCGTTTGGTGAACATGTCAAAGTACAGTTTTCGTTCCAATCCGAAGCAGCGAAGATAGACCACCGCTCGCTCTTCGTCGCTGCTGAGTTCCTGTGCCCGTAAATTTTCGAGTTCGGTTGTCAGTTCATCGAGTTCGCGGAGGAGGCGATCCTGAAGCCGACTCGCGATGACGGAGGAGAAGAAGCCACCGGCCTGCAATTCGGGAACTCGCCTGAGCGCATTGTGCTTGGCAGTAATCTGTCCCTCGATTCTGGCTAGCTTGTCAGCGGCACTGGGTTGATCCAGCCCCAGCGTTCGCACCAGTCGGCCGATCGTCGTCGCCTGGACAATCAAGGTGAACAGCACCGCGCCCATCACGATCGCAGTGAATTGCGATTTGTAGGGAAAACTGTCGGGCAGGTACAGCACGATCGCCAACGCGATCGCACCTCGCAATCCACCCCAATCCATCACGATTTGGTACGCCTTGCTGACCGTCTGCGAGAACTTGCCAGTCAGCGGCACAAGTCCAAAGATCACGACTGCTCGCGAAATTTGCATCGCGACCAGCACGACCACTAGCACGCCGATCGCGTTGTAAAGGTCACTCAAATCCACGCTCAATCCGACTAACAGGAAGATCAAGGCATTGCAAACGAACGCCATGTACTCCCAGAAATGGTGCATAAAGCCGCCGACTTCGGGCGAGATTTTGGTGCGTCCCCAGCTGCCCATCATCAGCCCCGCGACCAATGTCGCCATCACTCCGCTGACGTGCAGGTAATGTTCGGCGATCAGGAACGAACCGTACGCTAAAACCATCGTCAACGATATTTCGATGTCCGAGTTGGCGCGGACGCGTTGCAACAACTGCCCAAACACCCAGCCAAGTAGCATGCCAACGAAGATCCCCCCGAAGAACACCCCAAAGAATTGTGCCAACCCGTACAGTGCAGCTTCGCCGCTGAACCCCTCCGTCGCGACGCTCAACAGGATCCCAGCGACGACAATCGACGTTGCATCATTAAAGAGACTTTCTCCCTCGACCAGCACGGTTAGCCGTTTAGGGGCACCGAGCTGTTTAAATAATGCGATCACGGCGACGGGGTCCGTCGCGCTGAGGATCGAACCGAGCAGCAGTGCCGCGGCCAAGGGAATCTCCGTCAACAATGCGACGATGCCGCCGATAATCAACGTCGATAGCAGCAGCCCCGGGATGGCCAACATCAGCACGGGTAGCAGATTCTTTTGAAGTTGCCGAACTTCCAAGTTGTAGGCCGACTCGAAAACCAGCGTGGGCAGAAAGACGAACAAGATCACGTCGGGCGAGATTGTGTACTCGGCCAACAAGCGAAGCGTGGGCACATGCTTGCTGATCAATGCCAACGTCAATCCGATCATGACGAGCATCACGGTGAATGGCAACTTCCACCGATTGCAGATCGCGAGTACAGCAGCCGCGAGCAGCAAAAGAGCGAAAATTACCGCGACCTGTTCGGTGACTCCATGCCCGCCGCCCGAAGAGGTCTGGGAGGAAGCAAGCACGAGATAAGACGACAAAGTCGAAGGCATCATGTTTTTCACCGCAGCGAAATGCGACACTCGGCGACGGTGTTCACACCGAAAAAACCGATGCGTCGACCGCATTGTAGCAAAGGTGCAGGCAACCGATGCGTGCCAAAGCAGACGGCATTGGGCTCACGCGGGCGGGCTTGTTTCGCTAAAACAACGCTCGAACCACACCCCGATTTCAAACGTGAATCAAAAAGCGAGAGCCAACATGAGGGCAGCGATCTATAGCGAATTCGCCTCTCCATTGACCATTGAAACTGTGGCGGACCCGACGCCTTCAGATCACGGAGTGGTGATCCGGGTCGCAGCAACGGGGCTGTGCCGCAGCGATTGGCACGGATGGATGGGGCACGATCCCGATATTCGTTTGCCGCATGTCCCTGGGCATGAGTTGGCTGGGGTGATCGAAGCGGTTGGCCGCCACGTCGGCCGTTGGCAAGTCGGCGACCGAGTGACCGTGCCGTTTGTGTGTGGTTGTGGCACGTGTGCTGAGTGTGCTGCGGGCGAACACCAAGTGTGTGAACGGCAATTTCAACCCGGTTTCACTCACTGGGGATCATTTGCTCAGTACGTCGCAATCGACTACGCCGACGCCAATTTAGTCAGACTACCCGAAGCGATCGATTTTGTGACTGCCGCCAGTCTGGGGTGCCGGTTTGCAACCGCATTTCGGGCCATCGTCGACCAAGGCCAACTCAGCGGCGGGCAATGGGTAGCGGTTCATGGCTGCGGCGGTGTGGGGTTGTCTGCGATCATGATTGCCAACGCATTGGGGGCGAACGTGATTGCAATCGACATCCACGAAGAGAAACTCGACTTTGCACGAGCGATTGGAGCGGCCGAAACGGTGAACGCGGCGGTCGTGGATGACGTCGTTGCCCAAGTGCAGAGCATCACTCGCGGAGGGGTGCATGTTTCGCTCGACGCGTTGGGCAGTCCGACCACCTGTTTCAATTCCATCGCCAATCTAAGAAAGCGTGGTAAACACATCCAAGTCGGGCTGATGTTGGGCGAACACCGACAGCCCCCGGTGCCGATGGACCAAGTGATTGCAAACGAGCTCGAGATCCTGGGCAGCCACGGCATGCAGTCGCATCGCTATCCGGCAATGTTGGCGATGATTGCCGCTGGCAAACTGCAGCCCGAGAAGTTGGTGGGCAAAACAATCCGGCTCGAAGAATCACTCGAAGTGCTGACCACGATGGATCGCTATCCCAACACCGGCGTCACGGTGATCAATCAATTTGATTGAGGAATGCATCAGCTGCGGACGCGTGTTTTGAAGTTGCGTTTGTATCACAACCCGACGCGCCAGTTTTGATGTTGCGCATTTGTATTTAGGGGCAACGCCTCGGACGTTTACCTAGCCCAGCCCAACGGGCTGGGACCAAGAAAACCAATGAATTGTAGGGCCAACGGTCCGGCCGTTTGCTGGGACTTAATGAGGGCGGCTAGCAAATGGCCGGGCCTTTGGCCCGAAGAACGTCTAAACGCGTAACTTCAAAACACGCGTGCCAGCCGTGGGCTTCCCTCGGTTGCTCGTTTCGATACGGATACTCGTTAGGACCAGTACAACCGCTTCGCCGCCACGTCGTTCACCGCAGACGTGGGCGATTTCGGCAGTCACCGTCACGCACCGGTACAACTGCACGACCTACGTTTCCAGCGGAACAAGGAATATCGGGTCGCAGACTCGGGGCAGCAAGTGACTTCGCAATAACCGCCGGCATGACAAACTCTGAATCCAATCCCCCTGACTCGACAAGCCGGCTTTGCAATCCATCGAGTGACTTCCAATCCGACGCGACTTGCTCTGACGGATTTAGCAGTGATGGATTGAACCCAAGCGACGCGTCGGCAAAACGAAGCCGCTCACGCTCTCGACGAAATCGTCAGCGTCCCTCGGCCTCATCCGATTCGATCCCGGATGTCACGATCGGATCGAATCCCGCCCCTGATTCATGCGGCCATGCGAATTCAACCCGGCTAGCCAACGAGGGTCGTCACACGCCATCACGCTACGAGAGTCTCGGCGAGGTGGGGCGAGGCGGATGGGGCATCGTCGAAAAAGCGGTCGATCGCCAATTGGATCGCGAAGTTGCGGTCAAACGCTTTACTGACGCTGACGACGTGACCGAGCAGGAACGTCAACGATTTCTGCATGAAGCCAAGGTGACCAGCCAATTGCAACATCCCGGGATCGTTCCGGTCCACGAGATGCGAGATCAGCGGGATGCGTTCTATGTGATGAAGCTGCTTGATGGCGTGACGTTTCGCGAATTCATCCAACAGCATCATCAGCAATACACCACCAAACGTCAGACGCGTTTCCAGTTCGGCGAATCACTCGAACCACTGCTGCAACGCTTCGTCGATGTCTGCAACGCCGTCGCCTACGCGCACAAACGTGGCGTGATCCATCGTGACCTAAAACCATCCAATGTGATGATCAGCGATTTCGGTGAAACGATCGTGTTGGATTGGGGATTGGCGCAGTCGGTGAACCGAAACTCTGTTCAGCAGCACAGCAGCGAAGGTCCCAATGTCTGCGAGACACATGCCGAAGTCTCATCGATGATCGAGCCGGACGGAACCATCGTGGGTACGCCCGCGTACATGTCTCCGGAACAGGCAGCCGGCGATATTTCAAAGATCGACCAAGCCTCGGACATCTATTCGCTCGGGGTGGTGCTCTACACTGTCATCGCAGGCCGTCATCCCTATCACGGCCAGCCGGTTGAAACGATTTTAGAACAAGTCCGAAACGCCTCGTTTACCGACCTGCGAACGATCCAGCCGCGGACGCCATCGCCGCTGGTATCGATTGTCAACAAAGCGATGTCGGCCTCTGCTGAGGATCGCTATCGCAGCGCAGACCAATTGGCCAGCGACGTGCGGCGGTTCATTGCCGGCGATCCCGTCTCGGTGCATCGTGAAAGCTCGATCCAGCGAAGCATTCGCTGGAGCCGTCATCACCAAGGAATGGCAGCCTCGATCGCGATCAGCGTCGCGGTACTGCTAATCGCTTCGATCGCATTCGCCATTGTGATCAAACAATCGCATCGCGCCGAGCAACTCGCCCGCATCGAGGCACAGCGTGCGCATCGCGAAGCGATCCTCAGTCTGGCCGAGGCCCGTGATGCGACCGACACATGGTTGGTCGAACTGAGCGGATCGCTTCAATTCTACCCCGGCATGGCGACGCTGCGATCGGAGTTATTAGAGCGCGCGATTGACCAGTATGACCGCATCACCAAACAAAATCTCGCGTTCGCACCTTCGGCTGATTCCGCGATCGATACGTCCCCCGCTCGATCGCTGCCCGTTTCGACCGGCAACACCGACCGGATTGCATTGCTGGAACGAGCCAAGGCGTCGCTTCGATTGGGCGATCTCTATCGCTTGACCGGGAAACCCGAACAAGCGCAACAGCATTACCGTGCTGCCGAATCGCTGCTGCAATCAGCACCGTCCGGCAACCTTGATTCCATCGTGACACCTGTCTCACTTGCGGCGGACACGACATCGTCCGCGATCGAAACTGGATCCATTGACCAATTGTTTCATCTCGAACGCATCCAATCGTTGATAGGGCAGTTGCTGATCAGCGATCAACCTACGGCCAATTTTCCTTCGCAGGACCGCATCGCCTCGGCCCGATTATGGTTGTGGCAAATCATCCAACCACACTATCACGCCAAATCAAACGACTCACCCCCACCGCTTGATCCATTCTCTGCTCGCGCGGCATCGGCGTTTGTTCGATTGGAGTTGGCAATGCGTTTCGCGATCCAGAACAATCCACCATCGGATTGGCGGTGGAATGAAGCGTCGTACCAGCAATCGCTACAGGTCGCGCGATGGTTGACTCAACGGCGAGGCACCGTAGGAGATCGCCGGCTGTCCGAAAATATTCAAACCGATCACTGCCGAAGATTGACTCAGGCGGGACAACATCGACTTGCCGCAGAGTCTTGGTCGGTCTTGATCGACGACTTGAAGCAATGGCTAGCGGTCGATCCGGATCGGATCGACTATATGCAATCGCTCGCTCATGCACTGCTAGAACGCGGAAACAGCTTGGTTGCGATCGGGTGTCATGCCGACGCGACCGCCGATTTCGAAGCTTCGATTCGGATGCTTGAAACCGCTTGGCAGCTTACCGACGACGATGGTTTTTACCGTGTCAACTTGGCTACCGCCGAGAACAACTTGGGACAACTGTTGGCGAACGGAAACCCTCGAAATCCCGAACTGGCGACGCGGCTGCTGCGACAATCGTTGCAGACGTACGAGGCGCTGCTGAGAGAAGAGGTGACGGCAGACCGATTACGCCGCTACGCCCAAACGCACCACGCCCTTGCAATGGTCACGCTCGAATCCGAACAGAACGCAAACGTCATTGCAAACGAGTCGATCGAACACGCCCAGAAGGCGACGTCCGCGTTCGAGATCCTGAAGGACTACGAAAACTTGACGATCGACGACACCCTCAACTGGATGCGATCCGAAGTGCTGCTTGCCACGCACCATACAAACCAAGGCAACATGGATGCAGCGGAGAAACACTTGGATTCGGTACAACGCCAAGATTGCTGGGTCGCTGATCAAACGCTAACCGCCCCGCAAGATCAACGCCTCGGCCAACTGCGGGATGCGATTGCCAACATCCAACAAGCGACGGTCGAAACCGGCGTGATCCCGCACGGAGCGATCAGCACGATCGATAACATCGTCCCAACCGACACCGAATCACGTTCGAGCGAGTGATTGAAATCGATCGAACTACGTGTTTTGCCATCGCGTGACCCATGTTTGGAAAAGCAAACAAAACCTTGGCAAGTCGCGCCCTTTCATCCGCTTGCCCAGTAATCTTGATTAAGAACGAACCATCATGACCCATTCCGCCTCGATTCATCACGATTCGATCGATGCCGCTGCATTTCCGGTAACCCCCAGCGACGGAAATGGCAACGAGGCGACGCTGCGACGACAACGGATTATCGATCCAAGCCCGTGCGAAACCGAATGTTGTTTGGTGCAGATCTACCCGCCCGATGTCATCGAGGGCATGCAACTACTCGAAGACGATCAGTTTTCGATTGGCCGATCGCCTGATACTGATCTTCCGCTGTTTGACAGCAGCGTTTCACGTCAACACGCGATGTTGATTCGCAGTCAAGACGGATACTTGGTTCGCGATCTTGGCAGTACCAACGGCACGTTTGTCAATGAAAAATTGATCGACTCGGGCTGTCCCTTGCGGAGCGGCGATACGATCCGAATCGGCAGTTTCCTGTTTCGATTCTTGTCCGCGGGATGCGTCGAGACGCAATATCACGAGACCGTCTACAGTGCGATGACGCGTGATGCGTTGACCGGAACGATGAACAAACGCTATTTGATGGAAGCATTGAACCGCGAAATCGCTCGTTCGACTCGCGCGCAAATGGAGATGTCGGTGGTGATGGTCGATATCGATCATTTCAAATCGATCAATGACACCTACGGCCATCTTGTCGGCGACGAGGTGCTGCGAACGTTTGGAAAACGCATCGGTGACATCTGTCGCAGCGACGATCTGCTGGCACGTTATGGCGGCGAAGAATTTTGTCTGCTGTTGGCGGCCACCGGGCACGAGGATGCTCGCGAGATGTCCGAACGCTGCCGCCACGCGGTGGCCGATACTCCTTTTGAAACCGCTGCGGGACCGTTGCCGATCACCGCCAGTTTCGGATTCACGGTCTTGAACCCAGGTCAACCTAAAACCTCGAGTGCTCTGCTCGGTGCGGCAGACCAACAACTTTATGAAGCCAAACGCTCGGGCCGTAACCGCGTATGCGGTTAGCACGGTGATGGCCCAGATTTCCCCTCCGTCATCATTGGAAGTCTTTTTCGTCGCGGATCGTTTGCGTGTGGTTTGTAGAGGTCGACGCCTGAGACGCGAATGCCTTGCACCCGACGACAGGCTGGAAGCCTATCCCACACTTCAATACGTGAGCTCGCCGCCGACGTAGAACGTGAATCCGGGGCGAAACACGCCAAGCCCCGAGCGATAATCGATATGGACGCGAATGCCTTGCACCCGACGACAGGCTGGAAGCCTATCCCACATCAATACGTGAGCTCGCCGCCGACGTAGAACGCGAATCCGGGGCGAAACACGCAAAGTCCCGAGCGATAATCGATATGGACGCGAATGCCTTGCACCTGACGACAGGCTGGAAGCGTATCCCACACATCAATACGTGAGCTCGCCGCCGACGTAGAACGCGAATCCGGGGCGAAACACGCAAAGTCCCGAGCGATAATCGATATGGACGCGAATGCCTTGCACCTGACGACAGGCTGGAAGCGTATCCCACACATCAATACGTGAGCTCGCCGCCGACGTAGAACGCGAATCCGGGGCGAAACACGCCTCTGCCAGACCGATAATCGATGTGCTCGCGGTAGAACTTGTTCGTTAGATTCTCAAAACCGCTGGTGACCAACAAGTCGCCGAATCGTCGGTAGCTGCGAATGTCGTAAACCGTGAACCCGGGCGTCTCGATCTCTTGTAGCGTGCTCGCCACCCGGTCTTGGTTGTCGACGATGCGTGCAGCGAATTCCACGCCCCAGCGATCTTGGGCACTCGGATCATGAATCAGAAATCCGACACGGGCTTCCATCGGCGCGATGCCGGGAAGCGGTTCCGCATCCACGGTGCTGTTGCCACTGCGAACCGAATCACCGGTGTGACGTGACGGATCGAGACGAGTGTGATCACGGCCTTCGACATAGGTTAAGATTCCAAACGTTGACACCATCGAAGTCATCGCAACTTGCCAGTAGGTCTCAAAACCACTCAGCGTCGCCAGATCGGTATTGACGAACGACGCTCCTTGTTGGAACCCATCGACCGTTCCTGCAGGATCGAACAAATCGTAAGTAATGTAATTCTGAATCCACGCATGGTGACCGTGCAGGCCGAACTGGACATCGTCAGAGACGTATTGGATTCCGAGGTCACATTGATACAAACGCTCGGATTCGAGTTCGGGATCGCCATCCAAGAACGTCAATCCTCGCTGCAGCGAACCGATGAAGGTGTATTCGGCATACATTTCGGTCAGCGTGGGCTGCCGCATGGCAAATCCCATCCCGGCGCTGCTATTCCATCCTGCCCCTAAATTTCGGTTGGCCGTCAGATAGGCCGACCCCAACAAGAATTCCTTGTCCAGCGTCGTTTCCTCGAGCACGCTGAGCGGTTCGGGTACCCCGGCCACGATATCTCGTGAATCGGTAAACACGCCATCGATTCGCGTCCCCGCCGTCACGACGACGTCCTCGTCCCACTGGACAATGCGTTCGATGTAGGCCCCCACGTCGATCGAATCACTGCGTGGGATTGGAAAGTTGTTGTCGTTGGGGTCGGGGTCGTAATAGTCGTATTCGTTCAGCTCCTGGTTCAAGTAGATCATGTCGGTCCCGACGGAGGTCTGGGAGCCACACGAGAAAAATGTCGACTCGAAACGGTAACCGGCTGACAGTGCATCGCCATCGGTTGTCGTGGAACCATCGGCGGCGCCGAGGAACGAGGGCTGGAATGCATCCACGAGCGACGGGATCTGGCGTGCCTTGCCGGGCCGCCGCGTGTCACCTTCGAATCGTGTGCGGTTGTACCAGACTTCGCTGGTGAATCGATCCGCAAACGACGGGGCGTCGTTTGTATAGGTGATCTCGTAACCATCGGTGATCAAAAAATTCAAATCGGTCACCAATCCTGGAAACTCGAGATCGGTTTGATCCAATCGCAAGGCGTTAATTTCGACTTTCTCGTGATCGTTCAAATCGAAACCGTAAGCGACAAACAGGTCTCGCGATTTATAGCTCGCGGGAATAAAGAATCCGTCTTGTCCCGTTTCGTAATCGTTGCCGGTTCGATGGCCATAACTGATATGGAAACCGTAGTCATCACTGCCGCCCCAGAAGGATTGACGGCCATAGAATTGTTCGCCGTTGGAGGTGTACGTACCGCTGGTCGAACCGTGTCCTTCATAACCATTGTCGTATCGTGGTGATTGCAGAAACTCGAGATCAACGAAGCGGAACCCCGGTCCATAACGACTGGCGTAGGGGCCTTTGATCAAAATTGAATCCTCGATCAATCGCGAATCGATCTTGCTCATCATCGTATCCAAGTCCATCCGAGCGGGTGCCCAGTACGAACCGGATGCAAGCACTTGCCCCACTCGCTGACCACGCACCCGCGTATCGCTGACGATGGGCGTACGATTTTGGATCGAAACCCCGTGGGCTCCTTTGGAACGTCGCAGCAAATCGCCAACATCCGCAGTGCGTCGTCCTAGTGCCTCTTCACGAAACACCGCGTCGGCTGCGGGGGATCGTGCAAGCGGTTCACGGTTGGCCGGCAATTCGTCGACTTGGCTGACATCGCCAAATAGATTAGCAACGCGTGAGTCCGCTGCGATCGCCTTGTCTTTGGTGTGCGATGCTTGGTCGTGCGGAGCATCGTCTTGTGCCGCGCTATCGTCACCGAGAAGTCCCGGAACCCGCAATCCGGGTGCTGGAATCACCGGTGCCTGCATTACGGGGGCCCGCATTACCGGCGTCTGTATTACGGGATCAGCCTGCTGCGAATACAGCGACGATGAATTCAGGACGAACAGGATCGCAACGCCAAATACAGCGATCGATCGCAGTGGGTTCTGAGTGTTGATTGTGCTTGGCTGCGGCATCGGTGCTCGCGACTCCCGTCCATGTTGCTGCCGTTCGGTCAAAGAACGTGTTGTTTTCGCTGCTGCGTTTCGCGACAGTTCGTCGTCGCGAAATTGGCATCCTTGGTTCGACACCCCGCTGCTGCGGACCGAAACACTTGGCACGTTTCGCGACTCAAACCACGACGTTGAAATGACATCTAAGGAAAGGTGTCATTGCCGTCCTCGTTGTCCGAACCGGTGTTGTTCGACGCCGTTCCATTGTTGGTTCCGTCGTACCCGAATTCACCATTACCGACGGCGTCATTGTTGGAGAACGTTCCTGAAGCGGCGTTTTCATCAAAGTCGAAGCCGCTGCCGCTATTGTCGATCGCTTCGTTCGCGAGAAATTGTCCCGAGTTGACGATAAAGTCAAATCCGGCTCCGTCGTTTCCCGTCGCGATGTTCTCTTGGAACAAACCAAGGTTGTCGGCAAAATCAAATCCAACATCGCCGTTATCAAACGCCAAGTTTCCTTGGACGGTGCCGTCGTTGTCGGCAAAGTCGAAACCGAATCCGCCATTGTCGAAGGCCAGGTTGTCTTCGATGACGCCGTTGTTGCGAGCGAACGTATAGCCTTGCAACCCGTTATCCGCCGACAAGTTGCCTGCGATTGAACCGCTGTTGTCCAGAAAATCGAAACCACTCAGCCCGTTTTCGTAGGACTCGTTTTCGTCAAAGTTTCCAGAGTTGTCGTCTGCAAAGAATCCGAAACCTTCGTTCCGTAGCGATCGGTTCAGCGATACCTCGCCATCGTTGTCGAACAAGTCGAATCCGTTTTCGGCATTCCCCAAAGCATTGTTCTGAACAAACAATCCTTCGTTCTGTTCGATGTCGAAACCGTGACCGCCATTCTCGGTGGCTCGGTTGTGAGCAATGATGCTGTTGGCATCGAGAGCACCGAATCGGAATCCGCTGTCGGAGGCGCCAGTCACGTTGTTGCCAAAGATCAACACATCGACAAGGTCATCCAATCCGCCCGGCAGATCGCTGGAAATCCCATGCAGACCGCCAAAGATATTGAACCCCGAAATGACGCTGTTGTCCGCCGTCAAGATGACCGCTTGCGTGTCGTCGGTACCATACAAATTCACTGAGGAACCGAACGTGGCATGGATCCCGCTATCGGCACCCTTCACTTGCAACCCACCGCCAAGCAATTGTTGACCGTCTTGGACTTCGATCGGTTGAGACAAGTAAATATTGCCACGACCGCCATCAATGATCACCGAGTCGGTGGTGGCATTGGCGACCGCGTCAGGCAGATCCGGCGTGCTTGCGTCAAGCACCGTGACCGACCCGATTTCAAAATCATAGATCGCGTGTACAGCCACCTCTTGCCCACCGGGCGTCGGCGTGGATTGCGTAACGACATCGACATCGCGAACGACCACATCTGTCATCCGTCGCTCGATCCGTGACATGCGGCGATGACGCCGGCGATCGGGCCCAAACGGCATTCGCACCCCCACCGTGGCCGAGGTCTGAGAATCACGCACGCCATCGTGCTGATATTGGACTCCCAGCGTCACGCGAGAATCCAGTGACAAAAAGGGCAAATCAAAGGATCGCAATTCCGCACGTACCCTCGGCCCCTGGATCGACTCGGCCGTGGGTGAATTCGTGTCGAAGTGATAAGCACCGACGAAGCCACGAAGCTCGCTGTCAAAATATTGCGGGAATCGCCACAGCAATAATCCGACCTCGGCGTCCGTCCCCGCGTAAGCACGTTCTTCGTTGTTTTGCACGACCAGGTTGCCGTTGGAAATGACCGCAGTCGCCCCGACCGCTTGCGTCGAACCACCCTCGGGCAAATATCCGTTCCAACGAAAATCCCAGATCTCCGTTAAGAACTCGGCACCCAACGTTGCTTGGTGGAACGTATTCTCATTCGCAGATCGTTTGACATCGTAGAAGCCGTAGACGCCGACGATGTAGTCGCTAGCGACCATGTGCCGGTACACCACCCCAACATTGCCCTCGGCACCACCACCGCTGAGAAATTGACCTCGAATGTCAGAAAAAAGCAGATTTTGACGGTCGGAAATCAGCGGAACAAACAGATCCGTGTGCAGCCGGCTCCGGTCATCGCCGCGCCCCGTGAAGGCGGCATAGGCACGATACGGATCGCTTTGGATCTCCGGATCAAACGGACGCGTTTCCCGCAGCAGTGGTGTAGGCACTGCAAGATCAAGCGACTCGGCCGTAGACGACTGCGGATGAGGTGATTGGGCGTGCAGTGACGCAAGCACGCCGAGTATCGCGACCGCCTGCAACGAGACTTGCAGTTTCCAGTTCTGCACCAGCTTTCCTCGAGTAGCTTCTAAACTTCAATTCGAGGCATCCCTAACCCCTACTATCGTTCTAACCTGTCCCCTTTTATCGGGCGATCACACGATGCAATCAAATAAATACGAGTAAAAACTCAATTCCAAACCCGTTACTCAACAAAACTAAACAAAAAACCACACGCATCTCGCAATGCGTGTGGTCTAAGCGGGGCACTCGCGCTGGCCTCAGAAACCGCCCGCTAGCCGATTTCATCTGACGCTGCGCTGCGGCACGTTCAGCGATCCACGGCAGAACCGAGGTCGAAGCGATCCAGCTTCATCACCTTATTCCAGGCCGCGACAAAGTCGTTGACAAATTTCGCTCGCGAATCGTCCGAGGCATAAACCTCTGCGATCGCCCGCAACTGCGAGTTTGATCCAAACACCAAATCAACGGAACTCGCCCTCCATTTGATGTCGCCGGTCTGGCGGTCATGCCCTTCGTAGAAGTGATCGCACACCGCCGACTTCTTCCAGACCGTGTTCATGTCCAGCAAGTTGACGAAAAAGTCATTCGATAACGTCTCGGACTGCCTCGTGAACACGCCAAGTTTCATGTTGTCAGCATTCGCATTCAACACCCGCAAACCACCGACCAACACAGCCATCTCTGGCGCGGTCAGCGTCAACAAGTTGGCTCGGTCAACCAGCAACTCTTCGGCCGGTCGATCCAATTTGTCGTGACCGAAATAGTTGCGAAATCCATCCGCGGTCGGCTGCAGGACTGCGAAGGCCGCGACGTCGGTTTGCTCTTGCGACGCGTCGGTGCGGCCTGGTGCAAAGGGAACTTCGACATCGTGTCCGCCATTTTTCGCCGCTTGCTCGACCCCCGCAGCTCCGGCTAACACGATCAAATCGGCCATCGAAACCTGCTTGTCACCCGTTTGTGAACCGTTGAAACCCTGTTGAATTTTCTCGAGTTTCTGCAACACCTTCGCTAATTCCGCGGGCTGGTTGACGGGCCAATCCTTTTGCGGTGCTAAGCGAATACGTGCCCCGTTGGCTCCGCCTCGTTTATCGCTTCCGCGAAACGTCGACGCCGATGCCCATGCGGTCTCGACCAACTGCGAAATGGATAATCCAGAGGCAAGAATCTTGGACTTCAAATCGGCAACGTCTTGATCATCAATCAATTCATGATCGACCGCGGGAACCGGATCTTGCCACAATTGCGGCTCGGCAACCTCAGGCCCCAGCAAACGAGCGTGGGGCCCCATATCGCGATGCGTCAACTTGTACCATGCCTTGGCAAAGGCCTGTTCGAACTGATCCCGGTTTTCGTGGAATCGCTTCGAAATGGGACCATAGATCGGGTCCATCTTCAACGCCAAGTCGGTCGTGAACATGATCGGAGCATGCGACTTTGACGGATCATGAGCATCCGGCACCGTCCCCTGAGCCGATTCTTCCTTCGGCTTCCACTGATGCGCCCCCGCTGGACTTTTCGTCAGCTCCCATTCGTAAGTAAACATATTCTCAAAGTACTCGTGCGACCACGCTGCCGGTGTCGATGTCCAAGCGCCTTCCAACCCGCTGGTGATCGTATCGCCCGCGTTGCCGGTGCCGTAGGAATTCTTCCAGCCGAGACCTTGCTCTTCGATACTGGCACCTTCGGGCGCCGCAGCGACGAACTTACTGGGGTCGGCCGCCCCGTGAGCTTTGCCAAGTGTGTGACCGCCCGCGATCAAGGCAACCGTCTCTTCATCATTCATTGCCATGCGGCCGAACGTTTCGCGAATGTCCTTGGCTGCGGCAAGCGGATCGGGTTTGCCGTTGGGCCCTTCGGGATTGACGTAGATCAACCCCATTTGAACGGCGGCGAGTGGATTTTCGAGTTCGCGATCACCACTGTATCGTTTGTCACCCAACCACTCGGTCTCGGGGCCCCAGTAAATATCTTGCTGCGGTTCCCAGACGTCTTCGCGTCCTCCCGCGAATCCGAATGTCTCAAACCCCATCGACTCGAGCGCACAGTTGCCTGCGAGCACCATCAGATCGGCCCACGAGATATTTTTGCCATACTTCTGTTTGATCGGCCACAGCAACCGGCGTGCTTTGTCGAGGTTACCGTTGTCCGGCCAACTGTTCAGCGGTGCAAAACGCTGCGTACCGTAGCCCGCACCCCCACGGCCGTCCGCAACACGATACGTCCCGGCACTGTGCCACGCCATGCGAATGAAGAATGGACCGTAATGCCCATAATCGGCGGGCCACCAATCTTGCGATGTCGTCATCAAGTCGTTGATGTCCTTCTTGACCGCGTCGAGATCGAGTTCCCCGAACGCCTCGGCATAATTGAATTCCGAGCCCATCGGATTGCTCTTGGTCGAGTTCTGATGCAGGATCTGCAGGTTCAACTGATTCGGCCACCAATCACCGTTTTGGTAGACTCCTGCCGCGGTGTGTCGCTGGCTGGCGTCCGGAACCGAGCCCATCACCGGGCATTTTGATGCGGCCGCATTCTTTGAAGCGGTATCTTTCGACCCCGCATCCTTTGACGCCGCCTCTTTCTCCGTATTCATTTCTCCTAGAGGGATTGCCGATTCCTTGACCTGAGCGAACCCAGGGGTGGCGATGCAGAGCACCGCGATACTCGTCAAAGTACGAGCGAAGCGAGTTTTGTGAGTCATGATCTGTCCTGACGTTGGGAATGGAGTTCGACCTACGCAATGGCAGACCGGCGAGCCGACGACATAGAATTATGACGGGCTGGCAAGTCACCACGTCCCCACTATCGGTGCAACAGCCACATTCGTCCAATGCATCGACCGGATATCTGCCATGCATGAAACGCATGGCAGAGCAGAAAAGCCTTTATTCGCCGGCGTTGTATAACAGAATCAGGTCGGGCTGATCTTTGGGCCCATTGCGAAGAAAATTGCCGACCACGACATCCAACTTCCCGTCTCCGTCGAAGTCGGCCGTTTCGAGTGCTAGGTGCTGATGTGATTTCGCCTCGAGCTTGGTTGGCTCGAATTCACCCTTCTCGGTTTGCACCAACAACACGATCGAAGACGAGTCCACTGCATCGACTTGTTTCTGACTTGCTCCAACCAATAGCGACGTGGCGATTACATCCATATCTCCATCGCCGTCAAAGTCACCCGCTTGGGCTGCCATTGCGCCAGGC
>TARA_R110002073_G_scaffold17992_1_pt1 | contig 19358 bp, 12 predicted proteins | sample TARA_R110002073 | Tara Oceans TARA_R110002073 (sample SAMEA4397174) | marine metagenome | biome: Polar Biome; feature: [DCM] deep chlorophyll maximum layer (ENVO:01000326); material: water (ENVO:00002006), including particulate matter (ENVO:01000060) such as... | depth 40 m
CCGGCTTCGACGACAGTCGCTTGAGCGTGCACCTCGGTGCCGACTGCAGCGCGACCTGCGTCGCGTCCAACGACGACATCGACATCGGTGCCGGCAACTACCTCTCTCAAGTCGACCTGGTCGGCCTCGTGGAAGGTGACACGTACCTCATCCAGGTCGGTCTCTGGAACGACACGGAAGAAAGTGGCGACGGTGTGCTGAACATCACCAACCTGTCGGGCGCCTGCCCGACGAACGGTATCGTTGAGTTCGCCTGCTCGCCCGCGTCGATGCACCTTGGTGGCGGAGCCGCCACCATGGCGCTTTCGACCTTCAGCCCGGGTTCGACCCCGAGCGGTCTCAACCTTCAGGTGACGGACGGATCGGCCGGCGAGTTCGGCTTCCTGCTGGTCTCCACGGACCACACCGCTTCGCTTGCGATCTTCAACGGTGTCCTCTGCCTCGACAGCCCCTTCGGCCGTTACAACCCGCAGATCGCCACGAACCAGGGCTTCCCGCAGCTGAACTCGATCGGTCAGTTCGACGGCGCTGGTGTCCTCCAGAGCCTGTTCGGCAACGCCACCTCGACGGGCGGTGCCGGCTACGACGTCCCGCTCGAGCTGCCCTTCAGCCCGGTCGGTCAGGTCATCGCCCCTGGCGACACCTACGCGTTCCAGTGCTGGTTCCGTGACGGCGCGTCGGCCAACTTCTCGGACTCGGTCAAGGTCCTGTTCTAAGAAGTCAGCTGACTCGGTTTGCTCGAGCTCGCTCGGGTAGACCTTGCTCCTACGCGGGGGCGCCGTCCAGGTGGACGGCGCCCCCGCTCTCGTTCCTGCGAGCGCTCACACGCGCGGAGCATCCATGGGGTGCGGGTCCCGGTGCGAGACATGGACCAGGGAGACGCCCGACGAAGCGAGTCGCCCCGAATCGGACGGCTGCGCTTAGTCTGGGGACGTGGGCTGGAGGTGATCCCTCCCGATTCTCACGCTGCCCACCGTCGACCGCCCTCTCCCCTGGTCCCTGTTCGCATGACGTCCCGCTGCCTCTCCTTCGTGCTCTGCGTGCTTGCCTGGCTGGGGCTGGTCACGATCGCCACCGGTCAAGACGACTGCTCCACGGCGACCTCCATCAGCGGCGTAGGAACGTTCCCGTTCGACACCACGGGGCACACGACGAGTGGGTTCAACGGCAGCGGTGCATGCCCGTTCCTCATCGGGCAGGACACGTTCCTGCAATGGACAGCCACGGCGGACGGCACCTATTCGTTCGACACCTGTGGGACGGCCTTCGACACGCGCATCTCCCTGCACAACGGAACGGGTTGCGCTGCCCAGTGCTACCTGACCAATGACGATGCGTGCGATCTGCAGAGTTCGATCACCGTGGCGGGCCTCCCCCTGGGGAGCACGATCCTGATCCAGATCGGAGGATTCGACCAGGCCGAGGGGCCGGGCGTGCTCAACGTCTCCTTCTCCGCCCCCCTTCCGTCGAACAACACGTGCGCAGGCCCCACGCTCCTCTCGGGACTCGGTAGCTTCCCGTGGGACAACTCGACGGCGTCGACGACGAACTTCGGCAACGCCACGTGTGGTGCGGGCTTCCAGTCCTCGGCCGAGAACGACGTCTTCTTCGTCTGGAACGCACCCAGCAGTGGTGACTTCTTCATCGAGACCTGCGGTTCGGGCACCGACTCGGTCATCGTCGTCTACGAGGGATCGGACTGCACGGCCACCTGCGTCGGGAACTCGGCTAACAACGACGTCTGTGTCGATGACGACCTCTTCAGCCTGGTCGGCGCTGGTGCGGGCACGGACTACCTGATCCAGGTCGGCGGGTGGTTCCCGACCACGCCCGTCGTGACGTCCGGGGTTCTGACCATCGGCGCGGGGCTCGGACTTCCGACCCACAACACCTGCGCAGCACCGGAACCGACCAGCGGCTTCGGGACGACGTTGTTCCAGACCGACCAGGCGACGACCAGCGGGTTCGACGGCAACGGCCTGGCACCATGCGCCGGCTTCACGCTTCATCGCGACCTGTTCTGGACCTGGACGGCCACCACCACGGGTCCCACACGGTTCAGCACCACCGGTTCGTCGTTCAACACCCGCCTCGCCATCCATGCGGGTGCGGACTGCACTTCGACTTGCATCGATTGGGACGACAACAGCGGCGGAGGCACGGACTCCAGCGTCGACGTCCCCGGCGTCGTTTCCGGCGACGTCTACTTGGTCCAGGTCGGCGGGTGGGGACCGGGGGACTTCGGCGCTGGACAATGGACGGTGGGGCTCACACCCGCGGCCCCGGGGAACGACGACTGCTCCAACGGGATCTTGATCGCCGGAACGGGAGCCTTCCCCTACGACACCAGCCTGGCCACGACGAGCGGATTCGACGGTGGGGACGCGGCCGTCTGCTCCTCCGTGATCGAACACGACGTCTTCTACGATTGGACGGCGACCACATCCGGGGACTACCGGTTCAGCACGTGTGGAACGCCCCACGACACGATCCTGAACCTCCACTCCGGCGTGGGATGCGGGGCGACCTGCGTCGGTAGCGATGACGATGCCTGCGCGTTCCAGAGCACGGTCACGGTGTTCGGTGTGCTTGCGGGCGAGCGGTTGCTGATCCAGGTCGGGGGGTTCCAAGCCTCCACGGGACCGGGCGTCCTCGAGATCGGGCGCGTCCTGCTGCCCACGAACGACTCCTGTGCGACCCCCGAGTTCATCGTCGATGAGGGATCGTTCGCCTGGGACAACACGTACGCCTCGACGACCGGGTTCGACGGGGGCGACCCGTCGATCTGCATGAGTCCACTCAACCCGGACGCCAACGGCCTGGGTCGCAGTCATCGGGACCTGTTCTGGGCTCTGACGGTGCCTTGCCCCGGGGACTGGCAAGTGGACACGGAGGGCTCGACCGGCAACCTCGATACGAGGTTGAGCATCCACGCCGGCTCCGACTGTTCGGCGACATGCCTGCAAGCCGACGACGACAGCGGGGTCAGCCCGCGGAACTCGTCCGCGAGCGTGATCGCGGGTGCGTTGCCCGGGGACGCGTACCTGATCCAGGTGGGTTCCTGGTCGTCGACGTCGTCCTTCGGACCCGGCCTGCTGAACATCACGCGGACCGGTGGTCCTTGCACGACGACGGCCTCGATCACGATCACCTGTGACCCGGCCCAACCCCACTATGCCGGCGGATCGGCCAAGCTCGACACGAGCGCGTTCGGCAGCGGCACCGGATCGGGGCTCCGTCTGGAATGCACCGACGGCCCGGCCGGCGAGTTCGGTTTCTTCCTGGTCTCCGCAACCGCGACCAGCGCACTGAGTGTGTTCAACGGGATCCTGTGCCTGGACAATCCGATGGGGCGCTACAGCAACGTGATCGCAACGAACCAGCTCAACCCGACCCTGAACTCCATCGGGGTCTTCGATGGAACGGGCGTGCTGCAGAACCTGTCCGGAACCTCCGCTTCAGGCCATGGATTCGACGTGCCTTTGGAGCTCCCCTATTCCCCCGTCGGCCAGGTGATCCAGCCGGGCGACACGTGGGCGTTCCAGCTGTGGTTCCGCGACCAGACGGCCCCGCTGCCGAACCCGGGCTCGTCCGCGAACTTCAGCAATGCGGTCGAGGTCACGTTCCCATGAAGTGGGCCGATGATGCGCACGGCACGGAGTCTGAGCGATCCGGGGCGTAGGGTCGCACAAGCCTGATGAGCGCCTTGGCCTGAAGACTCGTCGGTCCAAGGGTAGCGCGTCCCAGAACGAGAACGGGGCGACTCGATAGGACGAAGGCGACCCAGATCGGGGCCCCGCAACGGGTGCCGGGGTCCAGTCGGGCGCGCACCCCGAGAGGAGGCTACGATCCAAGTGGAGTCCCGTACGCCCTCCCCCGTGGGACACGCCCACGACTCCACCGAACGTTCCTCTCTCCGTCACCGCGCCTCGATGATCTCCGCCCGTCTCCTGCTGCTGGGAGTCGCTGGGTTGGCCCTGCCCACGGCCAGCTTCGCCCAGACCGACGACTGCACCTCACCCGCTCCCTTGACGGGCCTCGGCGCGTTCGCGTTCGACACCACCGGATTCGTGGCCGGGAGCGGCATCCTCTCCCCCTGTGCTTCGATCGCGGACGACGGCTACTTCGTGTGGACCGCCCCCAGCACCGGGTCGTTCACGATCGACACCTGTGGAACCACGTTCGACACCCAGCTGGCCGTCTACGCCGGCTCGGACTGCAACGCCACGTGCATCGCATCCAACGACGATGAGTGCGGAAGTCAGAGCGCGGTCACGGTTCCTTCCGTCACGTCCGGCGATCTCTTCCTGATTCGCGTCGGAAGCGCCTTCGTCGGCTTCGGGTCGACGGGGGTCATGAACATCCAGACGACCCTCGCCCCACCGGCCAACGACACGTGCGCCACGCCGACTTCGATCGTCGGCCCGGGCCCGTTCGTTTGGGACAACTCCCTGGCGACGACGTCGAACTTCACGGAAGGAGGTTGTGGCGCTGGAGTCGCGGTCCCGGCGGTCGCCGACGTATTCTTCGCTTGGACGGCCGGAGCAGCCGGGGACTACACGTTCAGCACGTGCGGTACGGGTGGAAGTACCGTCATCAACCTGTACGAGGGCGACGACTGTTCCGCCACGTGCGTCGGTGACAGCGGCAACAACGACGCTTGCGGCGAGGACGACACCTTCAACTTGCTCGGCGCGGACATGGGAGACGTCTACCTGGTCCAGTTGGGGATGTGGTTCTCCAGCGACCCCCTCACGACGTCGGGGCTCCTGTCCGTCAGCGGCATCTCACCGCCGCCGGCGAACGACACGTGCGCGACGGGCACGCCCATCAGCGGCGCCGGCACGTTCCCCTACGACACGACGGATGCTACGGAGAGCAACTTCGACGGCAACGGCACCGCGCCGTGCTCAGGAATCCCCATGCATCGGGACGCGTTCTTCGTGTGGACGGCGCCGACCTCCGAGGCCTACGAGTTCGACACGATCGGTGCTGGATTCGACACGCGCCTCTCGGCGCACTTGGGTGACGACTGCAGCGCCACCTGCGTGGCGACGGACTCCAACTCGGGCGGCGGCACCACCAGCCGACTGACCGTGTTCGGCATCACCGCCGGCCAGGAATACCTGATCCAGGTCGGGGGATTCGATTCGGCCAACGCGGGTCCAGCCAACCTGAACGTGGCCGTAGCGCCTCCGACACCGACCAACGACTCGTGTGCGACGGCCATGCCCGTCTCCGGCATCGGCACTTGGGCGTTCGACAACACGGATGCCTCGACGACCGGTTTCGATGGTGGCACGTGCTCGAGCTCCGTCTTCCGGGACGTGTTCTTCGCGTGGACGGCTTCGGCGCCGGGCAACTACACAATCGACACGTGCACGACGTCGTACGACACGCGGCTCTCCCTGCACAGCGGACCGGCGGGCTGCGCGTCCACCTGTCTCGGGCAGAACGACGACAAGTGCAACCTGCAGAGCTCGGTCTCCCTGACCGGCATCCAGGTCGGTGATGAGGTCCTGGTCCAGCTTGGCAGTTTCGGGGCGACGAGCGGGCCGGGATTCCTGAACATCGACTTCACGCCCGCGCCCGTGCCCAACGACACGTGCGCGACGCCCATGCTCATTCCGACCTTGGGCACGGTGAACTGGAACAACACGATGGTGTCGACGTCCGGATTCGACGGCGGCGATCCGGTCCTCTGCCAGAGCCCGTTGAACAGCGACACGTCCCCCATCGGGAAGATCCACAACGATCTGTTCTTCACCTACACCGCCGAGTGCAACGGCAACTTCCGGTTCACGACCGAAGGCAGCACCGGCGTGACGGACACGCGACTCAACCTGCACTCCGGAGCGAACTGCACCGCGTTCTGCGTCGGCTCCAACGACAACGTTCCCGGCGGTGGTGGCAATCTGCTGTCGGCCGTCACGATGACGGGAGTCACGACCGGGGATGCATTCCTGATCCAGGTCGGGACGTGGACGGAGGGAACGGCGACCGGGGACGGGGTCCTGACGGTCGAACGGATCGGAGGTCCCTGCATGGGCCCCGGCCTGACGATCTCCTGCGACCCGGCGAGCGATCACTTCCTGGGCCAGTACGTCAAGCTGGACTCCAGCTCGATGGGCAGCGGCTTCGGGAGCGACCTGCACCTGGAGGCCACCGACGGGCCGCCCGGTGAGTTCGGCTTCTTCCTGATCTCCATGGACGCCTCGTTGAGCCTGCCCGTCTTCAACGGCGTGCTGTGCATCGGTTCTCCGTCCGCGCGCTACAACTCGCTCGTGGCGACGAACCAGAGCAAGCCCGAGCTCAACTCGATCGGCCAGTTCGATGCGTCCGGAGTGCTGCAGAGCCTCGTGGGCAACGCGCCCTCGACGGGAGGCAGCGGCTTCGACGTTCCCCTCGACCTGCCCTTCGCCCCGGCGGGAACCCAGATCGCCTCGGGCGACCAGTGGTTCTTCCAGCTGTGGTACCGCGACCAGATCGCCCCGTTGCCGAATCCGGGCAGCTCCGCGAACTTCTCGAACGTCGTCGGCGTGGTCTTCCCCTAACGGACGGGCCGACCACGAGCCGTTCCGCAGTCCACCTCGTTCGACGCGGCTCGGCGTTGGCGGAAGCCACGAATCGCGCCTGGCTCTGCGTGGAGCCCGCCGCCTGGATCCGCACGGATCGCGGCGCACTGCGGAATGGCTCGTGGCCGGCCGGACGCCTGGGTGGCTGTGTCACGGCGGGCGAATCCGCTCGCAGCCCGATCGGATCCGCCGTCCGTGGCGCAGGTTCCTCGTCGGGCTCGGCCCGAGGCCGATTTACGGGTGCCTTGCTCCGGCTCCGTCCCGTTGGGGGATGTCCTCTCGTGACCGCGCCGAGTTCGTGGGTAGCTCCAGGGCGAGAATCGAAGCCGTCGCTATGCTGAAGGTACAGCCGCGTCGGTCCGCCTTCTCTCGCGCAAGCCCCCTCGGGGCACGACCTGGCTGTCCCTCTCCTCGACCCCGACACTCGAGACCATGAAACGACCCCAAGTTCAATCCATGCTCCTCGGCTCCTTGGCCATGTGCGTTCTCACGACCTCTGCGACGGCGCAAGGTGGAGACACGTGCGCCTCACCGGACCTGATCTCCGGAACGGGTCTGTTCCCGTGGAACAACACCGGAGCGAACACCTCCAACTTCGACGGTGGCGGAGCACCTTGCTTCACGTTCCCCGGAACGAACCCGCCGGCGAACGGACCGGTCACCTTCGATCGATTCTTCGAGTGGACCGCCACCGCATCGGGGGACTTCATCTTCGACACCGAAGGTAGCGCGGTCCTCGACACGAAGATGAGCATCCACGCGGGAACGGGATGTTCGGCGACCTGCTTGATCTCCCACGACGACGCCGTACCGGACGACAACTCCCCGTTCCGCTACTCGCGCGTCCTCATCCAGGGCCTCGTGGCAGGCAACCAACTGGTGGTCCAGGTCGGATCGTGGAACGCGACCATCGCCCCGGATGCGGGCGTGCTGAACGTCATCGCTGCTCCGCCGCCGCCCACCAACGATTCGTGCGCCTCGCCGATCGTCATCTCGGGCTTGGGCGTCACCCTCTACGACAACACGTCGGCCACGGCGTCCGGTTTCGACGGAGGCGGAGCGCCCTGCTTCGGAGCGAGCACGAATCCGCCCATCGACGATCAGATGACGCGCGACCTCTTCTACCAGTGGACCGCCGCAGCGGCCGGAGACTACGTCTTCGACACCCGTGGATCGGCCAACCTGCTGGACTCGAAGTTGAACGTTCACGTGGGTACGGGGTGCGCCGCCACCTGCGTCGCCGCGAACGACAACGTGTTCCCCTTCCAGAACCCGCCCACCTTCCCCACCGAGCTCACGTCCAAAGTGCGAATCCCTGGTGTGAACGCGGGTGACACGTACTTGGTCCAGCTCGGATCGTGGGCGGACAACCAGTCCTTCGGACCTGGCGTCCTCAACGTCTCCATCGACCCGTGCGCGACCTTGGGCGACGACATGTTCGAACCGAACAACACGTGCGCCACCGCCGCCGTCATCGCGAGCGACATCGTGATGCCCTACGGCAGCCTTCAGCTGCACCGCGGTGACCCCGATTACTACACGGTCAGTGTCCCGGACGGGAACACGATGAACGTGACGATCAACCACTTCGTCAGCGAGATCGATCTCCAGGCGGCCGCGTGGCTCAGCGTGTTCTGCTCGGACATCCCCGACGATCTGACCAGCAACGTGTCCGCTGAGACCAGCATCTTCGGCGACGACGCGTTCCTCGTCTACACGAACAACACGGGCGCACCTCGCCAACTCATCCTTCGAGTCGATCACTGGAACCCGTCGATCGCATCGGACTGTGCCAACTACGGCATGACGATCACCGGTCTCTCGGGTCCTCCGCCCCCGCCGATCATCACGTCGTGCGACCCGGCCGCGGATCACTACCTGGGTGACTTCGTGAAGCTCGAGACCAGTTCGTTCGGCAGCGGCGTCGGTAGCGGCCTGCACATCGAAGCGATCGATGGCCCGGCGGACGAGTTCGGCTTCCTGCTCGCGTCACCGGACGGCTCGGCCAGCCTCGCCATCTTCCAGGGCGTCTTCTGCCTCGGCGCACCACAAGGTCGGTACAACCCGAATGCGGCGACGAACCAGGGCAACCCCAGCTTGAACTCGCTCGGCCAGTTCGACGGGGCGGGCATCCTGCAGAACATCGTGGGCACGTCGACGACCGGCAGTGGCTTCGACGTTCCGGTGGCCCTGCCCTTCTCGCCGGCCGGCATGATGATCGGCCCGGGCGACACCTACTTCTTCCAGTGCTGGTATCGGGACAAGGATGCGGGCGGCGCCGCGTCGGCCAACTTCTCGAACGTGATCGGTGTGACGTTCCCCTAGGAAATCACACGGACGGATCGAAACACCGCACTCCGGAGCTCCGGATGCGATGACCTGCACGGGGGCGTCCTTCACGGGGCGCCCCCGTTCTCGGTCGGACGAGAATTCCGCGCTCTTGGAGTGCCCGGGAAACAGGATCGGAGGGGTGCGGTAGGCTCAGGAGGTACGCCCCCCGTGGGGCTCCGACCTGGCACCACCGACGGGAGAACGATTCCATGTTCACACGACTTCCCATCCTGCTGGCGCTGGTCGCCCTGGTTCCTGGAACGGCCCACGCGCAGGGCGACGATTGTTCCAGCGCCACGGCGATCAGCGGAAGCATCGCACTCGTCTGGAACAACTCCGCCGCCACGACCTCGAACTTCGATGGCGGCGCCGGCCTGTGCTTCAGCCCCACAGGCGTCTCGCCGCCGACGAACACCCAGATCGAGTCGGACCTGTTCTACGCATGGACGGCGACGGCCGCTGGTGCCTGGACGATCGACACGCTGGGGTCCAACCCCGTGATCAACACGAAGCTGTCGGTGCATCAGGGCGGTGATTGTTCCGCCACTTGCCTCGATGCCAACGACTCGGTCCTGTCACCGCTCTTCACCACCTCGAGAGTCGTGCTGCAAGGTGTCACAACCGGCGATACGTTCCTCATTCAACTCGGCAGTTGGGATTCGACGACGCCCGTGGGCGCGGGCAACCTGACGATCGCCCAGGTCGGACCCGTTGCGCTCAACGACGACTGTTCCACGGCCACGGCCATCTCGGGACTGGGCGGCTTCCTGTTCGACAACACGCTGGCGACGACGACGGCCTTCAATGGAGGCGGGCCTCCGTGCTTCGGTCCGGCTGCGGCCGCATTGGACTCGATCGATCGGGACGTGTTCTTCCAGTGGACCGCGCTCAACGCGGGCGACTACGTGGTGGACACGGTGGCGACCGGGACGATCTGGGACACGAAACTCAACGTCCACAGCGGCAGTGGTTGCTCTGCGACGTGCCTGGTCTCGAACGACGACTTGGCTCCACTCATCCCCATCCTGGGCGGGCAGTTCGTGATCGGACAAGGGCTGTCCAAGGTGCGGCTCTTCAACGTGTCCATCGGCGATTCGTTCCTGATCCAGACCGGAAGTTGGGGGACCCAAGCGCAGGCAGGGAACGGACAGTTGAATGTCGCCTTGGACCCCTGTGCGTTGTTCCCCGACGATGGCTTCGAACCCAACGACACGTGCGCGACAGCCGCGGTCCTGCCCACCAACATTGGATTCTCGACGCTGTTGAAGAAGGAGAGTCCCGACGTCTACACGATCCCGGTTCCTGCCGGCGCGACGCTCACGGTGAACTTGAGCTACGCCGCATCCGTGGGGTTCCTCGAGGTCTTCCTGGGACCGGAACTGGCTTGCTCGGACGAACCCACCGACTTCACGGGAGCGATCGACAGCCAGACGACGCTGGACCCCGAGTTCCTCGCGGACAACGCCGTGCTCGGGCCCTGGACCAACACGACGGGCGCGCCGCAGAACATCTCGCTGCGGATCGTCGACTGGATCGGGGACCCGATCGACTGCGTCAGCGTCTCGATCTTCGCGTCGTTGACCGGAGTGGTCCCCCCGCCGTTGGTCCTCTGCGATCCCGCCAACCCGCACGTCGGGGGGACGTACACGAAGCTCAACTCGACCGTGATCGGCACAGGCGTGGAGAGCGGACTGCGCCTGGAGTCGACGGACGGTCCGCCGGGTCAGTTCGGGTTCTTCCTGGTCAGCGCATCGGCCGGAGCGACCACGCCGGTGTTCCAGGGCATCCTCTGTCTCAGCCTGCCCATCGGTCGCTACAACGGCGTGGCCGCGGCCAGCATCGACCCGACCCTGCAGTCCTTGGGTCAGTTCGATGCCGCGGGCGTGATGCAGAACATCTCGGGCACGTCATCGACCGGGACGGGCTTCGACGTTCCCGTCCTGCTCCCGAACCTGCCCGCCGGCAGCATTCAGCCCGGGGACACGTGGTTCTTCCAGGCCTGGCACCGCGATCTGGATGGGGCGGGAGCTTCGTCCTCGAACTTCTCGAACGTCGTGCAGGTGTCGTTCCCGTAGCTCGAGTCCAGCGCGAGCATCGAGCGAAGTCGCTTCCGTCCAACGTTCGGTTCTGGCCGCTCTTGCGTCAACCCAGTTGCGCGAGCAGAGCTTGGGCGAGCTCGGCGCGGGGCACATCCGTCGTGGTCTTGGCTTCCAGGTTCTTCACCTGGACGACGCCACGCTCCCACTCGTCGCCGCCGGCGATCAACGCCAGACGGTGACCTCGCCGGTCGGCGTACTTGAGTTGGGCCTTCAGCTTGCGGGCCTCGGGATAGAGCTCGACGCCGATCCCCGCACGCCGCAACTCGGCGGCGAGGGCCAGGTACTCGTCCCGTCGCTCTTCGTCGAAGAAGGTCAGGAACACCGGAGCCGCCGCGGGCTTCGCGTCGATCTTGCCGAGCTCCTCGAGGGCGGCCAGCAGTCGGTCCACGCCGAGGGACGCGCCCACGCCGGGCAGGCGCTCCTTGGTGTAGAGGCTGGCGAGGTCGTCGTAGCGTCCGCCGGAGCAGCAACTGCCGATGCCGGGCAGCGACTCCAGGAACGTCTCGAACACCACGCCCGTGTAGTAGTCGAGTCCACGCGCGATGGCGAGGTCCAGCTGGACGCGGTCGCTGGACACGCCGGCCGCGGTGGTTCCGCTGAGGATCTCGGTGAGTCGCGCGACGCCGGCCTCGCCGGAATCGGAGCCTGCGACCAAGGGCGGGAGCGCGGCGAGGATGTCCTGGGGCGTTCCGGTCAGTTCGGTGAGGCGCAGGACCTCGCGCCCCTGGGCCTCCGTAGCGCCGCCTTCAGCCATCATCTCGGCGACGACCTTGTCCGGCCCGATCTTGTCGAGCTTGTCGAGCGCGCGCAGGACCTGGGTCGACGTGTCCGTCAGCTCCAGGCGTTCGAGCATGCCGCTGAGCACGCAGCGGTGGTTCAAGCGAATCTTGAACCCGCCCACGTCCAACGCTTCGAACAACTCGTGGATCACCAGCACCGACTCGATGTCGGCCACGACCGACTCGGTGCCGATCGTGTCGAAGTCGCACTGGATGAACTCGCGGTAACGTCCGCGTTGCGTGTTCTCGCCGCGCCAGACCGGCCCGACGTGATAGCGCTTGAACGGAGTTCCGAGCTCGCCGATGTGCTGGGCCGCGAAGCGAGCGAAGGGGATCGTCAGGTCGAAGCGCAGCGCCACGTCACGGTCACCGTGATCCTGGAAGCGATACATCTGCTTGTCAGTCTCGGTCCCACCCTTGCCGAGGAGCACCTCGGTGTATTCGAGCGCCGGTGTGTCGATCGGGCTGAACCCGAACGAGCGGTAGACCTTGCGTGCCGTGTCGATGAGCCACTCGCGCGGGATCATCGAGGCCGGGGGGTGATCGCGGAACCCCTTGAGGGTGCGCGGCTGAATCAGGTCCTTCTTGCTCATGGTCGTGCCCTCGGGCGCGAACAGGGTATCCGCGACGTGCGTGCGACCTGGCACCAAAGTCGAGGTCGTTGTCGGATCGAGGCCCCGCGCCTCAACGGACGGGCATGGAGGCGTCGAGGACGACCTGGCCGTCCTTCACCACGGCTCGCACGGGCGAACGGCCCAACTCGTAGACGAGATGGCGGTGATTGGGCAGGTCGGTGACGACCAGGTCGGCCACCTTGCCCGGCTCGAGCGTCCCGACGGTGTCCGCGCGATCGAGGGACGCGGCGGCGTTCAAGGTCGCGGCGGTCAACGCTTCGCCGGGTCCGAAGCCGTAGCGCAGCGCTCCCCAGGACAGGACCTCGAACAGGCTCTGCAGGTAGCAACTGCCGGGATTGAAGTCGGTGGCCAACGCCGGGGCCAACCCGCCTTGCACCATCGCGCGTCCGGGAGCCTCCTGGGACTCGCGCAAGAAGAGCGGGACGACGGGGCACAGCACGGGCACGACGTTGGCGCCGGCCAGGGCTTCGATGCCCGCGGGCGAGACGTGTTCGAGGTGATCGGCGCTCGCTGCGCCCAACTCGGCCGCGAGCTCCGCACCGCCGAACGAGGTCAGCTGATCGACGTGCAGACGCAGGCCGAACCCCAGGTCGCGCGCCGCGTGCAGGACGCGCCGCGTGTCATCCAGATCGAACGTGTGCGCCTCGGTGAACACGTCGCAGTAGCGAGCCAGTCCGCGCTCGGCCACCGCCGGGAGCATCTCGTCCACCACGAGCTGCACGTACTCGTCCTTGCGTCCGCGGAACTCGGGCGGGACGTCGTGGGCGCCGAGGAACGTCGGCACCAGGTCGACGGGATGCAGGCGGTTCGCTTCCGCGATCACCTCGAGGCACTTCAGTTCGTCCTCGAGCGACAGGCCATAGCCGGACTTGGCCTCGACGGTCGTCGTGCCCAGGGCGAGGAAGCGATCCAGTCGCACCATCAGGTTGGCGACCAGGACCTCGTGGCTCGCTTCGCGTACGCCGCGCAAGCTCGAAGCGATACCGCCACCGGCCGCGGCGATCTCGACGTACGTCGCGCCCGCCAGCCGTTGCTCGAACTCCCCCTCGCGCGTGCCGTCGAAGACCGGATGCGTATGGGCATCGATCAGACCCGGAACGACCGTCCCGCCCTGGGCATCCAGCTTCGTGGTCGCATCGAAGCGCCGCAGCAGGTCGTCCCCATCTCCGACCTCGACGATACGTCCTTGGTGAATGGCGATCGCGCCGTTCTTCACGATGCGCAAGGGTCCGAAGCGGGCCCCTCCTCGCGCGGCGCGTCCCTCGGGCGTCGCGACCTCGGAGGCGCCGTGCACGAGGAGGTCGATGGCGGTCTTGGGTTCGGTCATGGCTCCGCCCGCTCGAATCCGAACGGGCGTCGCCTTCAGGATGACCGCCGGAGTCCGTGGATGGAAGCCGGATCAGCCCGCCGCGCGGGACTTCGACGCAGGCCCGTCCAGATCGGCTCCCATCGCCTTCGCCATCCGGGCGCGGACGCGGGCGCGCGCGCGGAACACCACCATCTTGATGGCGGACTTGCCGATGCCCATGCGCTCGGCCGCTTCGCTCTGCTTCAGACCCTCGACCTCGATCAACTCCAGGGCGTGCCGGTCGCGCAGGGCGAGCGCCTCCCAGGCCCCGTGGTAGTGAGCCAGCAGCAACACGTAGGCCCGACCCAAGCGCTGCTGCTCCTCGTCCTGGACCGCCCGATCGCACGGGCCAGGATCGAGGCTCTCCACCGCCGGAAGCGTGGCGGGGTCGAGGTAGACGACGCCCCGGGCAGCCTTGCGCAAGGCCCTGCGCAACACGTTCGCCGCGATCGTGCGGGCCCAGGACCGGAACGTGTGACCGTTGCCGTCACGGAACGAATGCCCGTAGCGGTGAATGTTGAGGTAGGTGTCCTGGACGAGCTCCAGCGGATCGGCCGGGCATGGGCGGCGCCCGATGAGGTGCAGGACCCAGGTCCCCATGGCCCTCGAGGTGACGCGGTAGAGGGCCTCGAAGGCCTCCTCCGAACCGGTCTCGCGGAAGAGCACCATCAGGTTCGTCTCGATCCGGCGGGCATAGCGCTCGGGATCCTCCCCACGGAGCCGGCGCAGGGACAGCTTCTTGCGCCGGAGGGCCTGGACCAGATCCTGGGGAAGCTCCAGGACTTGGGTCGCGGACGGGAGCGGGGATCCGACGGGCAGGGTCATAGGGGGTGTTTGCACGCCGCACCCCTAGCGAGCCCCATGCCGAGGTCCGTCAGGTGGCCTCCAGGGTGCTTCCGGGGCCCTGGGATGGCCCCAGCGGCCCTGGGGGCGCTACGAATACGTAACGCAGCGCCCCCACCGTACCCTGGCGGAACATGTCGGCTCCTGGGCGCCCTCTGGCTAGGATAGGGGCTCCGATACCCCGCCCGGCGCGTCGGGCGCCCTGGAGCCATCCGAAGTCCCTTGTCCCCCGTACCCGTGCCTCCACCTACCGGCCTATCGGTGCTCCCCTTGGGATCGCCCGAGGAAGCTCTCGCCACCGCCATCGACATCACCGAGGCGCTCCGCGAGGACGCACCGATCTGGATCGCGCTCTCCCTGGTCGCGTTGATCGGTCTGGCGACGCTGCGTGCGGCACTCCTGCAGTGCCTGACGTCACGCGTGCTTCCGTATGCGCGCGACGAACGTCATCAAGCTCGTCTGGAGCCTCTGCTCGAGCGCGTGGACCAACTCGCCACCAGCGCGACGCTGCTGCAATCGACGGCGCTCGTCGTGTTCGTGGGCCTGCTGCTCGACATCGTTGCGGGAGGGCAAGCTCTGCAAGCCCGCGACCTCGGCATCGCCTTGGCGATCGCAGCCCCCACGCTGTTCCTGATGGCCAACGCGCTGCCGCTCGCTCTGGCGCGCGCCAAGGGCGACGTCCTGCTCGCGCGCTTGCTGCCGACGTTCCACCTGGTGCAACTCCCCATCGCTCCTCTCTCGAAGGGCCTCGATGGATTGCGCGGCGCCATGCTGCGCATCCTGCGCGTGCCCAATCCACGCGGGGCGCAGCGTCGTATCGTCGAGGGTCTGCGCGGCGTTCTGGAGGAAGCGGACCACGACCGTGAACTCGATGAAGCCGAGCGCGAGTTGATCGAGAACGTGATGGACTTCCGCGACGTCGACGCGGCCGAGGTCATGACGCCGCGCACCGAGATCACTGCGGTCGACGTCGCGAACGGCGTCGAGGCCGCGGAGGCCCTGGCCATCGAGAACGGCAAGTCCCGACTTCCGGTGTTCGAAGGCAACATCGACACGATCATCGGAACGGTCTCGGCCTTGGACATCGCCGGAGCCCGGGCCAACTCCCAGGTCGGGGAAGCGGGCCTGCGCGCGCTCCTGCGTCCGCCGGTCCTGGTTCCGGAGACCAAGCTCGTCTACGACCTGCTCCAGGACTTCCGCGACCGCCGCGAGAAGATGGCGATCGTGGTCGACGAGTACGGGGGAACCGCGGGGCTCGCGACCGTGACGGACGCGATGCGCGAGATCTTCGGCGACCTGGCGGAACCAGCGGACGACGAGGACTTGATCCTTACGCTCGCCCCTGGCTGCTTCGCCGTGCCCGCCGCACTGCACGTGTCGGACGTGAACGAGAGCCTCGGCCTCGACCTGCCCGAGGAAGAGGACTACGAGACGCTCGCCGGATTCGTCCTGGCCAAGCTGGGGCATCTGCCGAAGCAAGGCGAAGGATTCGAACACGACGGCGTGCGCTACGACGTCGCCGAGGCCAGCGATCGGCGGGTGCTGTTGGTGCAGGTCTCCAAGGTGGCGTGATGGGTCGCACGGTGGACCGCGCGCTGATCCTGGGGCGCACCCCCTGGAGCGAGTCGTCCTTGATCCTGCACGTCATGACCGAGCGACACGGCTCGGTGCGCATGCTGGCGCGCGGCGCGTACCGCAAGACGTCACGCCTGTACTGCAAGCTGGACCTGTTCGACACCTTGGAGTTGACGTGGCGCGAGCCATCGAGCGGCGTGGGTCTCGGCGACCTGAGCGACGCGGACGTCCTGCACCGCCGCAAGCGACCGCGCCAGGACCTGGATGCTTACGAGGCCGCCCTGACCTGCCTCGAGCTGGTCGCCCTCGCCGCACGACCGGCCAACGTCGAGACGGGCCTCTTTCGATTGCTTCTGGGCACCATGGCGGCGCTCGAGAACCCCGAGGTGCGTCCGGCCCTGGCCCTCGTGCGCTTCGAACTGGGCTTCGGGGTCGAGTTGGGCATCGCACCGAGCCTCGCCCAGTGCGCAGCTTGCGGCGGTCCGGCTCCGGCGGCCCAACCCGCCTCGGGCGGTGCAGGGCCCCGTGTGGCCTTCTCGGCGGGTGCCGGGGGGCGACTCTGCAATCCCTGCGCCCATGAAGCGCGACGTTCCGGGCGACGAGTCGGTAGTCTGCCGGTCCGCGTCCTCGAAGCGGCGGCCTCCCTGCTGGACGGCACGCCGCCGGATCCCGCATCCGCCGACGACCTGGTCCCGCGCCTGAGGGACTTCATCGGCCGCTTCCTCGACTACCACCTCGAACACCGCCCGCGCTCGCATCGCCGCTTCCTCGCGCGCGCCAACCGCAACGCTCCCGCCTCGACCTGATGTTCGCCCTTCGCTGGATCGCCTTCGCGCTCCTCACCCTTCCGCTCCTGACCGCATGTGGCTCGAACGCCGTGCGCCCGGGGAGCTTGCCCAATTCCTACGACCTGGACGAAGTCCCGCTCGAGGTCGCCGCGGCACGCGACGAGTTGGCGCGCGCCGAAGGTGAGGACGTCCGCTTCGCCCTGGGTCGCCTGGACATCGCCATCGACACCAACGGCCTGTCGAACGACCAACAGCGCGAGATCCAGCAACTGCGCACGCGCGCGGCCCAAGCGCGCCTGCAGGAGCTCTCCGGTGGCGAACCGAGCCGAACGAACGCCCGCACGCTCGAGGCCATCGCGCAACTGGAACTGCCGGGCGAACTCGCCGTGCGGCTGACCGTCGAAGCTGCGAGTCAGTGGCTGGCGATCGGGGAACGCCGCAAGTCGTACAAGGTGCTGAAGAAGCTCGACGAGCAGTATCCGTTGCACGCGGAACGCCTCGCCGCCGGATCGATCTTGGCGGAAGCCGGGTTGTCGCTCGCCTACGACACCGGCTGGTACGGCCTGTTCTTCGACTACGCCGCGCTCGCCCCCGATGTGCTGGTCTACTTCACGACGAACTACCCCGACCACCCGCGTGGCCCCGAGGCGTACCTGGCCCTCAGCCACAGGCACGAAGAGAATCGTCGGTGGGACTCGGCGATCTTGAACCACGAGGACCTGATCCTCTTCTATCCCAACTCCCCGGAAGCGATCGAGAGCCGCGCGCACGTTCCGCGCCTGCGACTGGCGATGCTGGCCAGCCCGGAGTACGACCGCGGCGTGCTCGTGCTCGCGCGCACCGAACTGGATGCTTGGTTGGCCGACAACGGGGGACTGGGGCATCCGATGGAAGCCAGCGTCAAACTCGACCGCCTCGATTGCATCCAGCGCCTGGCGGACAACGACCTCTCGGTGGCGCGGTTCTACGACAGGGTCGACAACGCGACCGGCGCCCAGTTCCATGCGCGCCGCGCCGTCGAACTCAGCCGCGACGGTGGAGACATCAAGCAGATCCAGGAAGCCGAAGCGCTGCAGGCCAAGGTCGCGGCCGAAGGAACCACACCGTGAAACGCTGGATCGTCATCGCGGGACTCCTGGGACTGATTGGCTGTGGACTGCAACCGCGGGTGGCCATGGGTCCGGAACCGCGCTCCATCGGGGTCGAGATCTTCGCGAACGACTCCCGCGAGCCGGATCTGGAGCGCACGCTCCACAAGGAGATCAGCCGCGCCGTGCAGCAGTACATCGAGGGCGACCTGCGACGTCCGTCCCAGGCGGACCTCGTCATTCGTGGACGAATCCTCGAATGGCGAACGCGCGGTGGTGTACGGGACCGCGAGAACATTCTGAGGGAACAGGGCGTCACGATCCTGCTGCAAGGCGAACTCGTGGATCGGTTGAGCGGCGAGGTCATGGCCGGCCCGCTCAAGGAGTCGATCGACGTCGGGTTCCTGCTCGAGGGGGTCGAAGCCCGTCGCACCGGATCCGCGCGTGCGCTGGCCAACCTGGCCGATGCCCTCGTCCTCGACCTCGCCGCACATGCGAACCGCAACGCCTCGAAACCCGCTCCGGACGCGCTGGACCCCCATGCGGGCCATGCGCACGATCATGGGGTGCCGCCCGAGGCCAGCCCTGGGGCGAACTGACGCCAGCTTCACGAAAGTGGTGCGCCCTCCGGGCCCCGGGCATCTAGACTCTGCGCCGCGCCCCCGGCAGCGACGGACGGACCCGATTCCGCCCCAAGATCACGGATCCAGGATCCGTTCCAAGGACTCCGCACGGAAGTCCGCCACCGCGCCCCCCATTCAGGCCTCCGCAAGCGCTTCCCCGGCTCCCTCCGAGCCCGGGAACACGCCGTGGACCCATCGTTCCTTTTCCGGGCCCATCCAGCGGCCTCCTCATGGCCGCCAAGGCCGATTACACTGATCCCTACAGTCCCCCGCAGTTCCATCCTGGAGTGATGGAGCGGGAAGGACGATACAGAGCCCATGGCGGATAGTCCGACACCTCAGGGGGATAAGGCCAGACGGCCCCGTCCTTTCGGCACGTTCCTGATCTTCCTCATGATCCTCGTGGTCTTGTTGGTCGCTTTCGGGTCGTCGCAGCTTTCGAAGCCGAAGACCGTCTCCCAGGACGAGTTCGGGTGGAACCTCTACACCGGTGCTTACGCATCGATCGAGCTCAAGGGTGGCAACGACGTCACCGCGGTGCTGCGTGACGGCGGTGACGGGCCGACCCGGCACAAGACCAGCTTCACCGATGCGTCGCTGATCGAGAGGCAGATCCAGGACGCCAAGGCCATGGGGCAGATCCGCACGGTCGAGGTGTCCGACCTCATCAGCGC
>TARA_R110002073_G_scaffold96661_4_pt1 | contig 19315 bp, 11 predicted proteins | sample TARA_R110002073 | Tara Oceans TARA_R110002073 (sample SAMEA4397174) | marine metagenome | biome: Polar Biome; feature: [DCM] deep chlorophyll maximum layer (ENVO:01000326); material: water (ENVO:00002006), including particulate matter (ENVO:01000060) such as... | depth 40 m
AATGCGAAAATCTCGGTTGGCTCACCTTTCCACATCGTGGTCGGTTTGTCAAAACAGGGATCGGAACGGGATCTCGATCGATCCCGGCTTCTCCGATCGGTCCTCGAATGCGGACACCGTTGCCGCTGTCGCAACAGTGGTGTGGGCGATTTGCCGCCTGTTTTCGAACCCGTCGTCTTTGAATTGATTCCAGTCACGCGTGAGCCTTGATGAGCCATTTCTCTTACGAACTTTTGCATCGCGATTCTGAAACCGGCGCCCGTCGCGGTGTTTTTTCGACGCCCCATGGCACCGTCCAGACGCCTGGGTTTATGCCGGTCGGAACACAGGGCACGGTCAAAGGGGTGACCATCGATCAAGTCGCGGCCACCGGGGCGGAAATGATCTTGGGTAACACCTACCATCTCGCTCTCCGGCCCGGCCATGAAACGGTGCGTCGGTTGGGGGGATTGCATGGGATGACGTTGTGGGAAGGCCCAATTCTGACTGACAGCGGCGGGTTCCAAATTTTTAGCCTCCAATCGATTCGCGAAATCAACGAACAACAGGCGACGTTCCGTAGCCATATTGATGGATCGATCGTGCAGCTGACTCCCGAGCACAGTATCGAGATCCAAGAGTCTCTCGGCAGCGATGTCGCAATGGTGCTGGACCACGTGGTGGCGCTGCCGGCAAAGCGATCCGAAGTCGTCGACGCGATGGAGCGTTCGATCCGCTGGGCCGGTCGCTGTTTAAACGCGGCAACACGTGATGACCAGGCACGTTTTGCGATCGTGCAAGGCGGCTTGGACACCGAATTGCGAATTCAATGTGCGACGGAATTGTCGTCGATGAATTTCGAAGGTTTCGCCGTGGGCGGCTTAAGTGTCGGCGAAGCTCCGAGTGAGATGTACCGCATCACCCAGGCCACCTGTCCTCATCTGCCCGAGCACAAGCCGCGTTATTTGATGGGCGTGGGGCGGCCGATCGATTTGCTCGAAAGCGTCGCTCGCGGGATCGATCTATTCGATTGCGTGATGCCGACTCGAAATGGACGCAACGCGATGGCGTTTACCGATCGCGGCAATGTCAAAATTCGCAATGCAAAGTATCGCGAGGAAACGCGGCCGCTCGAAGAACACTGTCCGTGTCTGGCGTGTCGTCATAGCCTCGGCTACCTGCGGCACTTGTTTGTTGCCAAAGAAATGCTGGGGCCGATTTTGTTAACGATCCACAATTTGACGTATTACCAACGTGTGATGGCCGAAGCACGCCAAGCGATCGAGTACAACACGTTCGCTCAATACGTGATCGACAAAAAAGCAGGCTGGGGCATCGTCGACGAACCGGATGCCGATGGGGGATAGGCTTCCCCGGGCGTGTGTCATGTTCCAGGGTTTGTCTGGTTGCCAGTGCGTCGGCGATCGTTTTACCGCGGTGCGCGTCGCTCGACCGCGATCGCAGTCGGTGCCACCGCCGCGACATCCACGGTTCCCATTTGGTCGCTGTGACGTCGTCCTCCGCGTTGCAAGTAGTCGCTCCAGCGACGTCCTTTGCGTGATTCGGAAGGGCCTGGTGCAATCAAGAACACCGCACCGAGTCCGAATAACAACCCTGCCGAAGCCGAGCCCAAGGTCACCAGCGTGCCGCCGGGACCGATCGGTTTATCTGAAACTTGCGGTGGCCCGAGTTCCGCGACAAGGTTTGTCGAAAGTGCAGCGGTGCGGCTTGCCTGAGCTTCGGTCAATGCCTTCTCGGCGGTTTCCAATAACGTCGTGCGATGTTTGACTTCGGCATCCACGTTCGCGTAATCGGTTCGTGCTGCTGCCAGTGCCTCGAGCCGCGAGGTTAATTGTTCTTTGCGAGTTTTGAGTCGCGATACCCGTTCGGCTTCTTGCTTGAGCGTCGGTTCCATCGCCTTGACTGCGACGCGGGCTTCCTCTTGCATTCGGCTGCGAATCTCCTGTTCGGTCGCTTGAGCGTTTTGCAGGATCGGGTGATTCGGTGTGCGGTTTGCCGCCAGTTCACTACTGCGAATTTGAGCATCGATCAAACCGTCTTTCAGACGAAGCAGCGAAGGTTGTAGCGACAATAGGTCACTGCCACTGGCTAACAAATGGTCGGGGTTTTCCGAACCGACAACAAGCAGGTCGCGAAGTGCGTACAGCTTTTCGAGATCTAATTCGGCGATTTGCAATTCACGTACGGTTTCTTCGAGGGTGCGACGGTTGGTACCATCGCCGGCGATCGCGTCATTCAAATTGCGAAGTTCACCGAGGTCCGCGGCAAATTTGACTTCATAGACATGCATCCGAGCCGCTGCGGCATCAAGGTTTTGTTGAGCGAGATCGCGTGCTTGCGTCAATTCTGTAATCACGCTGTCGGCACGCACTCGGCGGATGTTCCGCAGATGTAACGTCAAGTTATCGAACATTGCTTTACAGAAGTCGACGGCACGTTGTTGTTGTGTTGATTTGACTTGCAAGTAGACCACTTCGGTGCTGCCGAACTCCGAGCCTTGCGGAGCGAGCAAATTGACGGCGTCTTTTGCGATGCGGTCGACCACTTCGGACGATGGCCACGTGGGATCGTCTTTACCCGAGGCAGGTCCGATTTGACGCAGTGCTGCCGCGACCACTTCGGGATTTTGAGTCATTTCAAGAATCGTTTCCTGAGCCGACTTTAATTCCGTTTGGCTGCTAAATCGGCCGAGCCGTTCCAGCGAGCTGGTGGCTTCGTTGCGAACAACCAACGGAAGTCGGGCCGAGTAAATGTCGCTGCTAAACAGCGCGACACAAACACCGACAAAAGCGAACAAGACGGTCGCGCCCATCCACAGCGGAGCAAAGACAACAAGGACGTTACGAACGTGTTTCCACGGAATCGGAGCAGATGACATAACGAGTCTCAACGTGAAGTTTTTCAGACAATACGTTGAAACTTAGGTTTCAAATTCGGTCAGAGCCGAAAAAAGATCGCCAATCCGTTGCCTTTTTATGCCAGCGTTCTGTCATCTCGCCCGCTACGCAGTTTGTAGCTACGCTCGCCACAGCGTGGATGGTTGTTAGGAACCGTTCGGAAATAACATCGTCATTTCAAAATGCTTCTCAAATGACACGAACCCTCCGTTGGCGTTTGGGCCGTTCCGCTAGAGATTTACTGGAATAGGCGTAGGTTGGCCAGCTTTGGACGTAGTGGACGAGGCTACGAGTCCCAGCGACTTAGTGGCACGACGTGGCTCGTAGTCTCGTCCACTACATAGAAAACACTTCACCCGCGTGACTTGTCACAAAACTCGAATGACGAAGTTATTTCCGAACAGCAGCTTAGCGATATCGCCGATGCTTCGTCCGGTTCGATCGCTTGTGCGGATTACAACGAGGTGATGTGATCGCAACGACGTGCCGCGTGCCGAGCGGCTAGCGATACCGACGTTTTCGAGGTGGCGAATAAGCGGCGAACCGCCGTTACGCCAACGCAGGTTGGTCGGTGTACAGCGACAACAATTGGCTCTGGACTTTGACCGCGCGAAGCAATGTCCACAATTGATCCGGAGTAAATTGCACCGGCCCGTTATGGCACATCTGTTCCAATTCGTCAGCGACCGCTGCGTGTTGATCCGCTGCAGCATCGAGCCGAAACGCGGCGTTTTTCCATACACGCGTGAGTGCATCGTCGTCGACAAGAAGTTGTGTGTCGTCGGTTTGTGTCAGAATCAACAAACTAATCCGCGCCACCTCACTAGGCGACAATTCGGGACGAAGGTCGTTGATTCGTTCAGCAAGTTCGTGGCAAGTCATGGGAGATAAGGTTCCGCCTAAAACTGCGTCAAACTGATCTTCCGTTGCGATCAGCAATCGGGTCAAGGAATGGGCTTGACGATACATGCACGGCAAAACATGCGCGGCACATCAATTCGTCCGCTGCATCATCGAACAGCACGGCCCCCCCGGCTTGTTCACAACCAACGGATCGAATTACAGAACCCTAAGTCACATTCAGTTGTAACGCAAACAAATTTAGAAATTCATCTCTGCGATAGATGAATCATGTTGTATCGCGAGCATGTCGTTCGCTACTCGACGTCGCTCGCGGCGCGAGGATCGACCTTCAAACTGGCTAAATATGCGACAAGATCCCGTAATTGACGTGCTGACATCTGTTTGAGCAAGTCGTCGGGCATGGCGGATTTTCCCGATCGTCGTGCCACAATTTCATCTTGAAAAATTCGCTTTAACGCCCCATCACCTTGGATCAGCTCGACAAAATCGTCGGTTTCGCTTTTTACGATTCCCGTAACGACTTGCCCGTCTTCGTTGGCGATGACGGCGGTTTCAAAGCCTTTTGCGATCGCAGCATTTGGCAAACAAATCGCCTCCAGCAGATATCGAGCGTCTTTTTCTTTGCCAATGGTCGTTAGATTAGGGCCCACCTCGCCACCGGCGCGATCGACTTTGTGACACCGCACGCAGGATAATTCGGTTTTGGCGAACAAGACCTTGCCTCGGTTGACATTGCCACCCTGCAAAGACGCAAGCCATGCACCGAGCGGATCGTTTTCAGCAAGCGTGGTTTGGAAGTTCTTTAATTCGTTACCGATCGCTTCGGGTAACTTGCCATTAGCCAGTAGCGTTTCGGCGGCCTCCACCACATTTAACTGCACCTCGGGTGCGAGCTCGCCCGCGATGTAACGTTTCACGGCAGCTTGGATCGCTTCGACCGCCCGTGGATCATCGGATTTCGCCAAACTATCCCAGGCGAGTTGTTGCATCGACGTGTCACGGCTTTCGGTTGCCGCAACAAAGACTTCGGTCGAGGACGCTAGATCGTGTGCCGCAAGTACTTTGAGTGCGGCTTCGGCCAGCTGGCTGGCGGGAACCAAGCGAATTTCTTTGGCAAGTTTCACCGCCTGAGCCGCATCCAATTTCGCTAATCCGGCAAGCGCCGAGCCGCGAGCACGCGCCGATTGGGTTGTGTCGTTAACACGGGCGATCAAGGTCGGAGCGATTTTCTTGATCCCAAGCTTCGAAGCGACGTCGACGGTTTTCTCGCGAACCGGTTCGCTGGATGCCATTAACGTGTCGATCTGCGATTCGATCGCGGCCACCGGGTCGGCGGCGCTGCGTTCGGACAACGGACGGACATCATTGAGCACACGATCGCGGGGGTCGCGGTTGGTCCAATTCAACAATGCATCCAGCGCTTCGATTCGCATCGCTTCAGGCGATGTCATGCGAGATGCGAACTTGGCCAGCGCCATCGCGCTAGCCGATGTACCGAGACGATAATTCGCGTTAATGACGCGGCGCAACAAGGGCAGGTTTGCTGAGGGCGTTTCAATAAACGCGGCCAGCGAACCGAGCGCCACAGGAATCGGTTCATCATGAATCGAGCGAGCCGCTTCCAGAGCAATCGCCGTGCTTTCGTCGGCGAGAAACTTGGTGACTTCACCACTTTTCATTCGCCGCAGTGCCACCACCGCGCTCCGACGCACCGCCGCGTTTTCGTGCTTGTTTAACTTCGCTAACGAGTCGGCGGTGCAGGCACTCGCCAAATAAACTTGGCCTGCGTGCCGTAATGCGGGGTCGCGATTGTTGTTTTCGGCAATCATTTGAATCGCCAACGGCATCGCGGATCCCGCTTTCAATTTTGCGAGCGACATGGCGGCAAAATAACGCACGCGAAGTGACTCATCGGTAAGCATTTTTTGTAACGCGGGGACGGAAGCCGCGTCGCTGCGTTCCCCCAGCACATTGGCGACGGCGGCGCGGATCACGGCGTCACTGTCCGCGGCAAGTGGAGCGATCGCAGCAACCAGTTCACTATTTTTCGTGGTATCAAGACGAGCGATTTGGTCAGCACCCCAAATCGCGTGCAGCCGCGCGAGCATGGTTTGCTTCGTATCCTTGGCAACCGTCAACAACGCCGCCAATTCGACTCGCCCCGCCAGTTCCCACTGTGCTTCCAAGCGAACGCGTTGATCGCGATGACTTAGATCCGTTAAAAGTTGCGGTGTCGCTCGTTCGGACCAATCGCTTGCCAGGATCGCACGAACTTCGGCAACGATTTCCGATTCAGAATGCTCGGGATGCGTTAGCCTGTAGATGCGTCCCTTGCCGACTCCGTCCCATCCATCGACCCAGTCGCTGACGTACATCGCGCCATCGGGGCCAAACCCAACATCGGTTGCCAGCACCGACCAAACCGGTTGCGCTTCGTTGCCAAACGAGTAGGTGGCTCCCTGTGGATCTAGTTTGAAGGATCGCACCCCGCTGTTGCTTGGCGTCCCGCGAAAGTCACAAATCAGGAAGGTGTCTTTTAGGTCATCTCCAAATCCGGTACCGGGGTAAAAGGCCAAACCGCTCGGACCGTCGGTGAAATTGGCAAGTGCGGGAACGATATAGGCGGCTTGCTCGGGATGCATCGGTTCCCACAAACGTTCTTCGTTGTAAGGGCCTCGTGTGGGCAGGTATTGGTAATACATCCGCCATCCGTAGTCGGCCTTTTCTAACAGATGAAAGACTTTGGATTTGTCGCCACTGTCGCTGTTGTTATCGACGGTGAACCAATCACCGAGCTCGTTGAACGCCAACTCTTGCGGGTTCCGCAAACCGTTGCAAACAACTTCCAATCCACTGCCATCGGGTTCACAGCGGAACACGGCTCCCACGGCTGGATTGGCCAAGACTTTGCCATCGCCCGTGGTAACGTGATACCCACGGTCGCCGATCGAAAAATAGATCCGTCCGTCGGGACCTTTGATCAACCCATGCATATCGTGACCGCGAAACGCCACGCGAACACCATAACCGTCGGACAATGCCACGCGTTTGTCGGCGACACCGTCATCATCGTCGTCAGTCAATTTCCAAAGACGCGGGATGCAGGTGTAATAGACGTCGTTACCACGAACGAGGACGCCGGCGCCGGTCCCCTCTTCGAGTTGATTGAAGCCGTTTGCAAACAGATCGCTGCGGTCGGCTTTGTGATCCCCATCGGTGTCGACCAAGCGGCGGATCCGATCGTCGTGTTGAGCATACGTGATTGCCGCATCACCCAGCAGCGTGCGGTGATAGTTGATCCGATCCTGAACTGTTTTGGCCGATAGATCCGCCATCAACCACTTGTCATCGTGGCCTCGATTGTCGGTCACCCCGCGATTTTGACGAAACGTTTCGCCCAGATAAATTCGGCCTTGATGATCAATGTCAAACGCGACAACATTGGCCACCATCGGTTCCGCAGCGAACAAATCGATCGACCAACCCTCTTTGATCGCAACCCCCTGCATCGCCTCTTTGGCTTCGCCGGATGCCGCAGCCACCTCGGGCTCAAGCGGCTTGGAAGTGGTGGATTCCACCGCGATCACGATCGAATTTAGACTTAATCCGACAACAATACAGCAGAGAGCGAGTCGTGAGATTGCAGATTTGAACGGTTTCAAGGCGGTCTCGACAAGGCAGAGAGTGTACGATGGAATCCCGGTAGACCTAAGATAGCCACCTCGACCCAAAAGTGGCAACATTTACGAGCCATTGTTTTCGAAAAGCATCGTCGTTTTTAACAATTTCCACCCCCTCCTTCTTGCCAAGCGATCACGATGAAAGACGACTCTGCGGCGGCACATCATGATGACCCAGCGCTGCCGATCTCAAACGAGCCGCCAACGGAAAACGATCAGCCAATCTTGGCTTCGCTGGCGCCCCCCGGCGATGCGTCCAAAGCCAGCGGTCCGACCGACGAGCGGGTGGCAAGTGAGCATGATCCAGAAATAAGAGTCGGGTCGCCGTTTGCAAAAGAACCCGAGCCGGCGCCGCAACCCGTTCGCCCCGAGGATGTCTATTTCCAAGCCACGCCGCTCCGCTACACGTCGATCGGCGCGGTGGCGGCGGCTAGTCTCGTTGTCTTGTTCGCGTTGGGAGGAACGGTCTGGTTTCCTGCAGGCGGGACCCTGGTTGCGGGACTCGGCTGTTTGCTCAGTATTTTTGGACTCTATTCGCACCTGCGTATCGCCGCGGCTAGTTTGCTAGCGGTGCATCTGTTCCTGTTCGTCGCCAGCTATAGCCGCATGTTCGCGTGACCGGAAGGTTTGCCGGTGGCAACCACGTGAATCACCTTGCGAATGAAGTGGGAAAGTTCCAAAAACGAGCCAACCGCACCATTCGTCCCACCCCCCCCTAGCCGACGGAAACTTGCACTTTCTCGTACGCACTGCAGCGTTACTCTTGAATTCCGGCCAGCTCACATAAGTAGGCTTGGGTGACCGGTTGCGGGCAGCTCCAGACCAAAAAGAACAGGGCTTCGCGGCACCACTTGCCGACTGGATGCCCTTGCACGTATCCGGCACCTTTGGCCGCGGTCAGTGCGGCTTGCGTCGATCGCAACACCATCCGGTTGGCTCGCCCGCGAATTTCGGCGGCATCACAGGTCGAATCGCCCGCGGCGGCCCGCAGCAGGTCGTTTTCCAGCGTGAGGACTTCGGATTGCATTTCGTCGGCGATCTTTTGCAAATCGGGTCGCTTGAGCGCCTCGCGAATCAAAAAGTCAATCGCGGCGTTGGAAAGTCCGATCGCGAGCGTGGATGTTTGCAGTCCCCCGGTCCCCGCGCCGGTGCCAGTCTGCATCACATTTTCGATCGGACCGGCGATCAACATCGATTCATCGATTGCGACCTTGTCCAATACCAACTTGTCGGTGCAACTTGCCGACAATGCGACCAACTCGGTCCCCGGCGACGGTTGGACTCCGGCCAGCGATCTTGGCACGGCGGCGAGCAGCTCTCGGCCATCTTCCATCGTGGCACCGATCACGTAGACGTCTCCGTGCGGAGCTCCGGTCACCCACGGCGACATGCCATCAAGCAGAAAGCCGTTGGCGGTTTCCGTGGCCAACAAGACTGGCTTGGCCAGGTGACGCCGGCTTGTCGTCAGATGGCTGATCCCAACGGTCCCAAAGGCTTCGCCGCTGACCAGCTTTTCCAACCATCGTTCTGCGGGGGCCGGATTCTCGCTGCCCGCGATCCGGCGGATCGATCCCATCAACTGAGTGATCACAAACGTGGTGGTCAGGTCGGCCGCGGAAAGCAGCAGATAACCGCGAGTCTGTTCTTCCTCGCTCCACCCCAGCCCGCCTGATTCCGGCGGCAAGAACCAGCGAAAAACGCCCGCATCGGCGCACCACCGCAGTGCTTCGGCGGGCCAATCCTGGACATGATTCCAACGCGGCGCAGCGTCGCGAAGCGATTCCAGCAGCGGGTGACCTAAAGCGTCGTTGGGCGAACGAATCAAGAGAGAATCAGACATCAACGTTGAAGGTTCCGTTTGGAGAGCACGTTTTACGCACGGTCAAAAATACGATTGAACAGCCGACGATTTCGTTGGCGTGCTTGATCACACGCCGCTTCGATCATCTTGGGATCGTTTTCATTCATCAGGAACGCCAAGTTTTTCATCAGCGAATCGAGTTCGGGCAACGCGTGACGATGAGGCGTTTTCATCAACCGCAAATTGATTTCGACACCGCGCAGCGTTTGGTAACCCGCGATCAATTGCAACGCTTCGTCTTCGGGCAAGTGTCCCGCTTCGGCAAGTCGTTCCAGCGAAAGGGTGGTGTTGCAGTGCGTGATATTGGGGGATTCCGCTGCATGTTTTAGCGTCAACATTTGGGCCACAAACTCGACATCGACCGTGCCCCCTTCGCCTCGTTTCAAGTTTCCGGAGGTTGCCGTCTCTTGCATACGAGTCCGGATCTTGCGAATGTCGTTGGCCATTCCCGGTTGCCACGGCGCCTCGGTCAATAACGTCGCCACCGCGTTGTCAAACCGAGTTCGACTCGTTCGCGAACCCGAGATCGAACGTGCTTTGCAAATCGCGAGCCACTGCCAAAGCGGAGCCTCGTGTTGCCGGAACCGATTCAGGAAATCTTCGGTGGAAACCGCAAACACGCCTTCTTCACCCGGCGGACGAAGCCGTCCATCGAGCTCATACATCCGGCCTTTGGGACCCGGGGCGTTGATCCGCTCGATCACACGCTGGGCCAATTGGTTGAAAAAGCTGCGGTTGGTCGCAGTCGATCGCGGGCCGCCGACACGTCGGCATGTTTCGCCATCGGCCGAATACAGGAACACCACGTCCAAGTCGCTGTGGTAATTCGGCTCGCGGCCACCAAGTTTCCCCAGCGCCACGGCAACCATCTCGGCCTTTTCACCCTCTTCGGTAACCGGGTCTCCGTATTGGGCTGCGAGCCGCTCTTGTTCAAATTCGATGATCCGCCGGATGCACGATTCCGCGGTATCCCCGATCGCTTGTTGAGTGGCCGCCAACGTTTCTTTGCCGAGAATATTGCGGACGCCAATCGTCAGATGGGCACTCTGTTTGAAACTGTGCAGAATCGCATCGATCTCTTGCGCACCACGGCACAATTCGATCGAATGGCTATCGAGTCGTTCGGCCGATGGTAACCGATCCATCAGTAACGAGTCGATCAGTTCATCGATCATTCCTGGATTGTCGGTCAAAATTTCGACCAAGTACGGCGCGGCGGCACACAACCGCACCATCATCTGCATCGTTGGCCGATTCGTGCCAAGCAGCTCCCACAAGGTGGCCTTGGCACCGATCGAATCAGCCACCCGGGTCAGCGAGGCAAGCGTTTTATCAGGATGCGGAGTCTGCGAAATTTCCGACAACAACGAGGGGACGATCTGAGCAAAGAAGTGGCGACATCGATGTGGCGACAAAAAAGGAACCGATTCGGTGCTCAGCGCGATCAAATCTTCAAACGCGCGAGCAGGATTCGACAAGGCGTGTTTCGAGAGAACTTGGGTGATCGTTTCGGCTGCCGGATCCGGATCAAGCATCAGCTCGGTTTCCACGGCGATCGAGGATCCATCGTCGGGCGCATCGAGCATCAAGTGGTTGATCATCCGGCAATTGACGTCAAACACCTCTTCGAGTTGTTTGCGAAAACGCGCCGCATCGCCATGTTTTGACTTGGAATCACGGATCCCTAATTGCCATGCAAGTCGCTCGGTCAACTCGGTTTCGGTTGGCACTTGGTCGTCAAGTTTTTCAAACATCACCGCGATCTGATGCTGCAATCGGCATAACCGTGCGTGGTTCTCCGACAACAGCGACGCTTCTTCATGCGTGACGCATCCTTCACGTTCCAAACCGATCAATGCATCGTAGGTGTTCGCTTTGCGGACTTCGGGTAACCGATCGCCGTGCAATAGTTGCAGAAATTGAATGGTTCGTTGGATGTCACCTCGGCCACCGGGATCTCGTAGCACGTTACATGGCTTCTGCTCCGCACTGGACGACGCTGCGTCGCTGGACGTTAGGGTGCGACGTTCAAGTTTGTGCTGCAGCGTCTGGATCTCAGCCAAATCCGTGCGGCTGATAAAGCGGCGAAAAATCCAAGGCTGCAGCCGGGTCAAGAATCCTTCGCCCAGTGTTTGCGAACCTGCGACCACACGTGCTTTGATGAATCCGATTCGCTGCCACGTGCGACCGGACGTTTCGAAGATGCGTGCGGCTTCGAACGAGCTGCAAATCCGAGTGCCGGTTTCATACATTGGGCTTTGGCGAAGATCGATGTTGTAGCCATCGTCAATCGGGTTGTCCGAATGCAGCAAGCGGATGAACTCGCTGACCAACAAGTCGTAATACTCGCGATGAGTCACATTCCATGGGTCAATTCGGTCGTACAGAAAAATCAGCTGCAGCGAATCGCCGTAACTCATTTCTTCGGCACCGAAACTGCCCAGTCCGATCAATGTGACTTGCGGTGTGTTGCCGCTCGGCATCACCGGGGTGTCGCGAAGTTTGGGTAGGTAGCGAAGTAGAAAGTCAAGACTCGATTGCACGACTGCATCAGCGACATAGGCCAATTGTCGCCCGACTTTTTCGGGGACCATCGAACGAGCGAACTCGCCATAAATGATCCGGCTCGTTTCTCGGATCAAAAAACTTCGAATCTGAGCCGACGCTTCGTCAAAATCTTCCACCTCCGACACACAGCGGTGCAGTCGGTCTACCAATTCGGCTCGGTCGACCACTTGCCCGTCTTGTTGACGAAGGATTTGAAAGAAATCGGGATCGCTGACCAAATGTTTCGTCAGCCGAGGGCTGGTTGCGAAAATTTGCAGCAGCGATGGCAGTGATCGAGCATCGTTTCGGAATAGCTCGAGCAACGACTCGGGGGCCGCTGCGGCCGACAAGAAACAAGCCAATGAGTCGAGCGACGCGTCGGCGTCATCCAGTTGGGGGAATTGCTCGACCAACCGTTCTTTCAGCGATACCAGCAAGTCCCGCGGGACCGCGAGTTGCCAAATTCGCTGGGCATGGTCCCGAGCGATTTCGGGGGCGGCAAAGGTGGTGGAATCAATCCAATCGAAGTTGTCTGGCATAGTTGGATTGGATCAAGGTTCGACGCGGTTGCGTGGGACGTGGTAAAGGCTGCACCGGAACGGGATTACTCTTACGAGGGCTTCTCACTTCACCACCCGAATTGCAGCCGCACTTTAGTCTAAAACCTTTCGCGAGATTCGTGTAGTGCGGCCAAAACGTAACCTACGATTCAAACGCGGGGAGATTTGCCCTTCATTCGCCTTGAGAACGTCCCACCAGGGTGTGGGTTGCGCAACACAATGTTGATTTTGTGCAACACCCAACCGTTGCTTTTCGGAAACACGCTGGGGCGCGAATCCTCCTCTCTAATTGACCTAAACTATTCACTGACAACGGTTTGCCATGATTTACGCGATGCCCGACGCCTCCGCTGGTACCGATACTGCTTGGTTACTCTCGAACGTTACCGACGTTTTTGACACGGGTGCCGAGGAGAGCTTGATGGGAAAGAAATTCAGCCGTCGCAGTCTTCAAGATGATGCATATGATGCGGAGGAATCTGTTACGCGACGTACTCGCGTAATGGGAGAACAGTACGTTGATGCTGAAGACGAAGATGCAATCGCTGCGAGCGACGATGACAACGAGCCTGCCGCTCGTCGGGTCGAAACCGATACCGACCCCACCGAAGATCCGGTTCGCATGTACTTGATGCAAATGGGCCAGATCCCTTTGCTCAGTCGCGATCAAGAAGTCTCGGCAGCCAAACAGATCGAAAAAACTCGCGAACGTTATCGTCATTGGATGTTAGCGACCGACTTCATGCTGCAAGGTTCCTTGAAGCTGTTGGAGCAGGTTCGTGACAAAAAATTGCGTTTGGACCGCACCATCGAGGTTAGTGTGACCAATGCGGCGGAAAAGAAAGCGATCATGAAACGGATCGTTCCGAATGTGCGGACGCTGCAGCATTTGCTTCGTCTGAATCGCGGCGATTATTTGACCGCCATCAACAAACGACTGCCAATGCGTCAACGACGCGCGGCTTGGAAAAACCTTGTGGTGCGTCGCAACAAAGCGGTTCGCTTGATCGAGGAAATGAATCTGCGAACTAATCGGCTACAGCCATTGTTCGAAAAGCTTCGAATCGCCGCCAATCGCATGGCGGAAATCCAATCCATCCTCAGCCAACCTGAACTGTTGGCCATGCCGGGGATGCCAAGTGAAGAGGAACTGCAAAGCGAACTTCGCTATTTAATGCGATTGACCTTCGAAACACCACTCACGCTCGCTCGACGCGTCAAGCGGTGCGACCATTTCAGCGAAGACTACGATGCCGCTAAGCGAGTTTTGTCGGCGGGTAACCTGCGTTTGGTCGTCTCGATCGCCAAGAAGTATCGCAATCGCGGACTTTCCTTTTTGGATCTGATCCAAGAAGGCAATACGGGGCTGATGCGAGCGGTCGACAAATTTGAACATGCCCGTGGCTACAAGTTCAGCACGTACGCTACATGGTGGATTCGTCAAGCAATCACGCGAGCGATCGCCGATCAAAGCCGCACCATTCGTGTGCCGGTACACATGATCGATACGATGAACAAAATTCGCCAGATCACTCGTGACCTGGTCCAAGAAAACGGACGCGAACCCACCGCCGAAGAGGTGGCGAACCGCAGCGGATTGCCACTCGAAGATACACGCGTCATCCTCAAAATGAGCCGTCAACCGTTGTCATTGGACCAACCGATCGGTGACCACGAAGACAGCGTGTTTGGTGAGTTCCTGGAAGATTATCGCGATGATGATCCGTTGCTAGAAACGAATCGTGAAGCATTAAAAACGCAAATCGATCTCGCCATGGAAACGTTGAACTACCGCGAGCGTGAAATCTTGCGACTTCGCTATGGGTTGGCGGATGGCTACACCTACACGCTCGAAGAAGTAGGACGGATCTTTAAGGTCACTCGAGAACGCGTTCGCCAAATCGAAAGCAAGGCGGTTCGCAAACTGCAACAGCCGTATCGTGCGAAATCGTTGGTCAGCTTCTTGGACGGTGCCGAAATTTCGATGCTCGAAGGCAGCGAAGCGCTGTAACGAATCGCTGTGAAGCCATTCGTGGCAGCAAAATACGGCAATTGCCATTTGTAGCTACGCTCGCCAGAGCGTGGATCGTTGCATTCGCGGTAATTCACTACGCCGCTTTGAGACGCGGTAGCGTGAAAAAGTTCTCGCTGTGAAACGGCATCACGATTTGACGTTGCGTCAGATCGAGGGTGTCATCGCGAACCGCCGCGAGAAACGTCTTGCCGCACAAGTGGTTGTCATAGAACGCGGCCGCCGATCGTGACATGTCATCCAACTGTGACGCAGTGAGTTGATGAATGCGATCGATCGCGTCTCGCAATCCGTCGGCGCCTCGGAAACAAATCGCGTTTTCACCGTCGCTTAACTCGGGCCGCAATCGGTCACCGTATTCAATTAACGGAATCGTGCCGACACTCATCGCTTCAATCAAATTGTGGCACATCGGCTGAGCCGCCCCAGGGCAGCAAACAAAGAAACGATGCTGGGCCAAAAACGGCAGCCACTGCGAAGACGATATCGGCGTTTCCGCACTATCCTGCAATCGGATCGGGATCGTAGCATTTTCGGAGACAAATTCTCGCAGCACCTCCAAAATGTGCAGTCGACTCAGCACCCCAAAGGATTGGTTCATCTTTTGGTGGCCGTATTTCGATTTTTGGCTGCCCGCAAACAGGATCGCATCACGCGCGAATTCGCTTCGTAATGCAACTCGCGATGCAGTGTCCGAATGACGAAGCGTTGCTGGATGCATCGGGTAAGGCATCACCGGTCGCTGCGGCAAAATATCGCGGCCGATCATCATTTCAATTTGCCGCGACCCCATCCCCAAGCGAGTGGCTTGCGAAATCGGAATGTCACACAACGCAACAGCCTCGCTCGGCAGCGGTTCATCCGGTCTAAGCCACGTGGCATGCTCTTCGGCTAACATTTCGGCGCCGTGAATCTTCCGCGCGACACTGGCCAACAACAGCCGACTGCCACGAACGAAAAACGGGGATCCAATCTCGCGGCTATGATGAGCCAAAGACGCAAAATGACGGCCGCAGTCAAACAGCAATTGATCGGTATAAAGGTCCAGTGCAATCGGACGCTGGGTCAGCGTTTCGGTGGACGCCACTCGGGAGGCCAAAATTTGTTTGGCACGGCGAATATCAACCGGAAATCGGACGATGTTTTTCAATTGCATGATGAACTCATTTTTCCGATTTGACGCTATGCGGCTCGCTTCTGGCTAATCTGTCCCGCAGGTCGGATGCCCATTTGGATCAACGTGTTGGTGGCACGGTGCCGTTTGGCGATCGCCATGCCATGGTGCCGTGCACGCCAACGGATGGCTTCGTATTCGTGATGCATGCGGTCGAGAAGAGCGGGGATCTGGTCGATCGACTCGTAGATATAGCCTACCGATCCGTTACCGCCCGCAGCACGAACTTGGTCAGCCAACCAACAGTGGTCGGGAACCACCACGGGAACGCCGCGGATAAACATTTCTAAAAGCACGCCGCTGCAGCGAGCCACATATCGCGATGCATCGTACAGGAACAATCCCACATCCGCAGTGTCCAACCATTGATGGTATTCGCCCGCAGGCATGTCCGACGACGTGATCTCGAAATAGGAATCGCGTGCCGTTTCACCCGTCGACGCATCTGCCGCGGCACGCGTTCGTTCGTAGGTGGGCTGCATCGGTTTGGGAATCATCCGCTTCCAACGCTTCGCAGGCATCTGCATCGACATCTGGTAGCGGCCGCTGGTTAAATGCGGAGCGTGAATCTTCGACAGCATCGCGGGGATCACACTTCGCCCCTTCTCGGCTCGTGGGGTTCCCGCCAACACGATCTTGTATCGCTGCGAATCGCTGTTACGCACACGCGGTGCTCGGTAACGCGTCGGATAGGGAATTGCGTTGGCCTCGACTCCGACTTCGGCCAATTGCTTTGACAGCGATGCGGTGGTGGCGTGCAAATGGATGCGATGGTCTGCCATCTGATTCAGCGCGTCGTTGACTTGATCGCCAAATTGTTGCCGCTGTGCGGGTGAGGTTTGCGAATCAAACACCGCAAAATGGAAAACGATGTGAATCGTTAATGGATCGCCGGGCGGCAACTGCTGTAAAGCACGAGCAAGTGCCAACATCACAAAATCGTCCGCAGTATTGATCAACAGCGTGTCATTGCCGGTGGCATTCCAACGCCGCAGCAGTCCTAGGAAATCTTCGGACCATCGCTCAAGCATTACACTGGGGCGGCGATCGAGTCGCGAAAGTGGATCACGCAGATTTTGCCACGTGTTTTGCCACGTGCTGCCACCGACGTTGCGACCATCGACACTGCGTCGCACTTTGGAACGGCCGTCCACCCCGAGAGACCAATGGATCATCCGTCGCGCGCGAAAGCCACGCTCGACATGGATTGCAGGATCGACGGCGTCAAATCCATCAAACGATTGATGAGTCGCCAACCGGGTTTCGTAACCCAATTCCGCGGCGCCTTCCATCAACAGCGTTGCCAATTCAAGAAAATGGCCGCCAATGGAACGAATGTTGTCGTCAAACAGCAGCAAACGAGAATCGGAAACGGTCATAAACTAATCAGACGTCTGCGGTGAATGGGTGACGGACGATCGAGGACGGCTAAGCAACTAACGGCGATGCAGCGGAACCGAGGCTCTTCGTCAGCGGTTCGGCTTGCATCAATAAAATCACAAGCGGGATGCTAGCATCCCATTGTTTCATGCATTTCGGTTCGTTTTTACGTCAATAACAGGATCGGGGGGCAGCGTCCAGATTGAATCAGCGGGAAGCGGTTCAGATTTGTTTTAGAAATTGTATCGATTATGCCGATTGTCTCTTTCAAGGGCGGAGGACCAGCGTGCACGTTGATGCGTGTGCGAGATCTTCCAAAAGTTGAATGGGCTTTTTTGTTGGTTAACAGAGCCACAAGGGATGGATCGAAACATGCGTATCACGAATATTCGTATCGCTAGCACTGTCGCGATGTTGCTGTGGGGTGGCACAGCAATGCAATCCGCGCATGCTCAACGGGCTGTGGTTCCGGGCACCGGGACCGAAATCGTCGGTGTCGCCGATGACTTTGAGGATCCAAATTGGAACTATGTTCCTAACGATCCAAAGAGCACCGAAGACATTGACGAGAACCAGCGTAGCCCGATGGGACGCAGTACGAACGGACGATGGTACGAAGGGATCAAGCGAGGCCATCCCGACATCGTCCAGCGTGTTCGCACGCCAGCCGGTGGGTTGCCAGGCAGCGAAGGTGCGTTGTTGATGCGCTCTCGATTTACCGGTATCCCGGGACAACCGAGCGGCAAGATGCACCAAGATGACTTTGTCGCGAACGTGCAATATCGGCTGAAACGACGCGTCGACGTGTCGGAAGTCCCCAGCGTGACGACTCGCGTTTTCTTGCCACCGGTAGCACAATGGGAAAACCGCAGTGGACCTCACTTTGGGTTCCGTTTGGCGCTCGAAACCACCGCGATGGTCGACAAAGAAATCGGGATCGGAATCTTCAAGCGTACCGTCGAAGAGATGGGGAACGAAGTTTATTGGCCCGGCATGTTCATCGAGTTCGAAAGCCAGGGTGGAAATCGTGAAAACGATTACGCCTACCTGCGAATTCGCAGCAACCGCCGTGGTGGCGATTTCCGCGGTCCCCAAATCACAACGACCGGTTGGTGGACGCTCGGCATGAGTGTGACTCCCGACGGGATGGTGCACTACTATGCATCCGAAGGGGTCGATGATCTGACCGAAGACGATTACATCACCAGCCAATTTCCTTACGATTACCGCGCCGAGCGTTTCCGAACCTTCTTCTACAACATCTGTAGTGCCGACGACGGTCATCGTTGGAGCACGTCGTTCATTGTCGACGACCCCAAGGTTTACCTGTTGCGACCGAAGCAGCAGATGGCATCGCGACCTTCGTCATCGCGACGTTAATGCGGAAACGCTTTGAAGCATTCCGTAGCGGAACTCGTCAAGAGTTTCGGGGGCACTCGCCCAGTGCCATCTACTTTGGGTAGCGCCCGCGGCGCGGGGCTATATCTGGTTGCGGCGAGTAAGACGTTCGAATCAGACCGGGCGGCTTTAGACCGGGCGGCTTGCATCGCTGCTCGGCTGCTGAGAGGGCGACCACGCGATCGTCCGAGCAATCCTGGTGCAAACGGTGTAAGTGTCGCCGCGGCGAAGCAAGTTTGGTAAAACGGATCATCTCACCAACGTGATCCCTCCTAACGAGAACCAAACGATGCCCGCTGTTCTTGCCATTGCGGCCCACCCTGACGACATTGAATTTTTCATGGCCGGCGCGATGTTGCAACTCGCCCGTCGCGGTTGGGATTTGCATTACGCCAACCTCTGCGATGGTTCGCGTGGATCCACGACGATGGATCAGTCGACTTGCGCTGCGACGCGGCTTGCCGAGGCTCGACGTGCTGCCGAGGTGATCGGAGCCACGTTTTACGATCCGATTTTTCCCGACATGGAAGCGGCCTACACGCCCGAGAACCTGCGCAAAGTGGCCGCCATGGTTCGCAAAGCGAAGCCCACAATCGTACTGACGCATTCGCCTGTCGATTACATGGAAGACCACGAGATCAGCTGTCGTTTGGCCGTCAGTGCCGCCTTTGCGCATGGGATGCCCAACTTTCAAAGCGATCCCGAATTGCCAGTCTATATGGATCCCGTGACCGTTTATCACGCGCAGACGCCAGGGCATCGCACTCCGCTTGGCCAGTGGATCACGCCCCATATGTATGTCGACGAATCCGATGTGATTGAAACAAAAGTCGAGGCGCTTGCGTGTCACGCCAGCCAGAAACAGTGGCTCGATGAAAGCCAAGGGATGGATAGTTATTTGCAGGCGATGCGCGATCTTAGT